>Ga0114931_10004134_pt1 | contig 18141 bp, 20 predicted proteins | sample 2SBtaG_FD_89579 | JGI IMG/M metagenome (GOLD analysis project Ga0114931, IMG submission 89579) | Deep subsurface microbial communities from Kolumbo volcano to uncover new lineages of life (NeLLi) - 2SBTROV14_V59a metaG | ecosystem: Environmental > Aquatic > Marine > Volcanic | place: Kolumbo...
AAACTGATCCTCGACACCAACCACGACGACGTCAAACTGGTGATTATCCGCGCCTCCGACGTGCCGACCTACGTCGAATACGGCGCGGCCGACCTCGGCGTGGCGGGCAAGGACGTGCTATTGGAACACGGCGGCAACGGTCTGTATGAACCGCTGGACCTGTGCATCGCGCGTTGCCGGCTGATGGTCGCCGGGCGTGAACCCTGGTCGGAGCAGGCGCAGCGGTTGCGTGTCGCCACCAAGTACGTCAACAGCGCCCGGCAGTATTTTGCCGACCAAGGCGTGCAAGTGGAAATCATCAAACTGTACGGCTCTATGGAATTGGCGCCACTGGTGGGCTTGTCCGACTTGATTGTCGATGTGGTGGATACCGGCAACACCCTTAAAGCCAACGGCCTCAAACCATTGGAATCCATTGCCAACATCAGTTCGCGGCTGGTGGTTAATCGCGCGTCGATGAAACGCAAACACGCGCGCGTACAGTCACTAATCGACCAGTTGGCCGACGCCGTACGCAAACAGCAGGAACAGGCGGCGTGACGATTACCCTGCAACGACTCGACAGCCGCGACAGTGACTTCTATGCGCAACTGGACAAGCTGCTGGCCTGGGAGCAGGTGGCGGATGCCCGGGTGGAGCAGACGGTGCGCGACATCATTCGCGCCGTGCGGGAATGCGGCGACGCTGCGCTGCTCGAATACACCAATCGCTTCGACCGTATGCAGGCGGTCGGCATGGCTGAGCTGGAGATCGGCCGGCCTGCTTTACAGCGGGCGCTGAAGCGTATCCCGGCGACACAGCGCGAAGCGCTCGAACGGGCGGCCGCACGCGTGCGCGCCTATGCCGAACATCAGAAAATGACCTCCTGGTCCTATACCGAGGACGACGGCACCGTACTCGGTCAACAGATTGCGCCGCTGGATCGCGCCGGACTGTACGTGCCGGGCGGCAAGGCGGCTTACCCGTCATCGGTGCTGATGAATGCCATACCGGCCAAGGTCGCCGGCGTCGGTGAGTTGATAATGGTGGTGCCGACCCCGGATGGCGTCAGCAACGATCTGGTGCTGGCGGCGGCGGCCATCGCCGGCGTCGACCGGGTGTTTACCATCGGCGGCGCGCAGGCGGTGGCCGCGCTGGCCTATGGCACCGAGAGCGTCCCCCGGGTGGATAAAATTGTCGGCCCCGGCAACATCTACGTCGCTATCGCCAAGGGCATGGTGTTCGGTCACGTGGGTATCGACATGATTGCCGGTCCGTCCGAGATCCTGGTAGTGTGTGACGGTCAGACCGATGCCGACTGGATCGCCATGGATCTGTTTTCACAAGCCGAGCACGACCAGGACGCGCAGGCCATCCTGGTCAGTCCGGACGCGGCGTTTCTCGACCGCGTGGCCGACGGCATGGCCGGCTTGCTGCCGTCGCTGGAGCGCGGCGATATTATTCAAGCCTCGCTGGCTGCTCGCGGCGCTTTGATCCAGGTGGTGGATCTCGACGAGGCGGTAACCGTCGCCAACCACATCGCGCCCGAGCACCTGGAATTGTCGGTCGAGGACCCGCAGGTGATGGCGTCGCAAATCCGTCACGCCGGTGCCATTTTTATGGGTCGCTACACTGCCGAGGCATTGGGCGACTATTGTGCCGGTCCCAACCACGTGCTGCCGACCTCGCGCACGGCGCGTTTTTCCTCGCCGCTGGGCGTGTACGATTTTCAGAAACGCTCCAGCCTGATTTACTGCTCGGCCACGGGCGCCGCGGACCTCGGTCGCACCGCCTCGACCCTGGCGCGCGGTGAAGGCCTGACGGCACACGCGCGGTCGGCCGAGTACCGAGTCGCGAAGGAATGAGCCCGACGCCACCCTCGCCGCAACGCTGGATCCGGCCCGGCATTCAGGCGCTGTCGGCTTATCACGTCCCCGCCGCCGGTGACCTGATTAAACTGGACGCCATGGAAAACCCTTATCGCTGGCCGGAAAACCTGATCGATGCCTGGCTCGAACTACTCCGAGACGTCGAACTCAACCGCTACCCGGACCCCGACGCCCAGGCGCTGAACGACCAACTGCGGCATAGTATGCAAGTGCCGGACGGTATGCGGCTGATCCTGGGCAACGGTTCCGACGAACTCATCCAGATGCTGGCGTTGGCGGTGGCCGGTCCCGACCGGCTGATTCTGTCGCCGGATCCTACCTTCGTCATGTACCGTATGATCGCTGAATTTGCCGGTCTCGAATACCGTAGCGTGCCGCTCGCAACTGATTTTTCGCTGGACCTCGATGCCACGCTGCAGGCCGTGCGGCAACACCAGCCGGCCATCGTCTTTCTGGCTTATCCCAATAACCCGACCGGTACGTTGTTTGCCGCCGAGGGCGTGGAAGCCATTGTCAAAGCGGCGCCCGGGCTGGTGGTGATCGACGAAGCCTATGCGCCGTTCACTGATGCGAGTTTTATGCCGCGGCTGGGTGACTACCCCAACCTGCTGGTGTTGCGCACGGTGTCCAAGATGGGGTTGGCCGGTCTGCGCCTGGGCCTGCTGGCGGGGCCGCCAGCGTGGCTGGGTGAGATCGACAAAGTGCGTCTGCCGTACAACATCAACGTGCTCACCCAGGTCAGCGCCCTGTTCGCGCTGGAGCACAAACACGTGCTCGACGAACAGACGCAACAGATTCGCCGCGACCGGCAAATCCTGCTGGAGGCCCTGCGGGCCATGCCCACAGTGGATCCTTATCCCAGCGAAGCCAATTTTATCCTGTTCAGAACGCTCGCCGGGCAGGCCGATACTTTATTTGCGGTGCTCAAAGCACAGGGCGTACTGATCAAAAACCTCAATCCGGCCGGTGGCCGTCTGCAGGACTGCCTGCGCGTGACAGTCGGTAAACCGGAAGAAAATGCGGCCTTCCTGGCGGCCTTGCAACAGGGGCTATCGGCTTAGAGGGCAGGGCTTATGACCGTCTGTGTACGCTGCCGTGTCGAAGGCCGGGTGCAGGGGGTGTTCTTCCGTGCGTCGACCCGGCGCGAAGCACAGCAACTCGGTATTTGCGGTTATGCCCGCAACCTGCCCGACGGCAGCGTTGAAGTGCTGGCCTGCGGGGGTGAGTTAGCCGTCGCCGCACTAAAAGAATGGCTCTGGGTTGGCCCCCCGGCCGCACGCGTCACGGCCGTTGATTGTGAACCAATGACGCTAGCGCCTCCCGACGTTTTTAGCATCGAGTAATGACGGTCCGATTAACTCATTTTCCGTCATTCCGGATTAACTTAGCACCATTCGATTCAGGTTATCCTTGCGGTGTTACTCTCTCAGTCAAAAAAAGCGGTACACCCCTTACCGGCATGCTTGGCACGATACAGAGCCGTATCGGCATCGCTGATGGCGGATTTGGTATCCAGTGCTTCGGGCCCTAACAGCCGCACGCCGATGCTGGCACCGATGTGCAAGGGCTGCCCCTCAAATACAAAGGGTTCGCTCAGCAGCTTGATCAAAGATTCAGCTATCCGCGTGACACTGTTGCGCGCTCGCTGTGGATCGGTATCAAGCCTGCCGGCCAGGACTACAAACTCGTCACCGCCCAGTCGGCCGACGACGTCTTCCGCCCGGATCCCGGTCTGCAGGCGCCGGGCGATCTCGACCAATACCGCATCCCCAGTGTCATGACCATGAGCGTCATTGACGTGCTTAAAGTCATCCAGATCGAGCAGCAGTACCGCGCCACAAGTTCCATGCCGAACATTGGCGGCGATAATTTTTTCCAGGTGTTTGGTGAGCAACCGCCGGTTGGCGAGTTGTGTCAGTGGGTCGGTAAAGGCAAGGTGGCTGATTTGTGCCAAAGCATCGTCTCTGGCGTTGACAAAAGGCTTGACGACCCAGACATAGATGGGCGGCGTCGAAAAAGCGACCAGCAATACTGTGTCGATGAGGGCTTCCAGTGATGATCCTGCTTTATAAGGGATAGATGCCAGAAGCTGCATGATAAAAAACTCGGCCAGACTGATAATGATGGCGATACGGACAACCACCTGCTGGATGCTTAGGCGTTTCGTGGGCATTTTTTCTGCTAACATCGACCTGCTGTTGTGGTGTTAACTTTTTGTTGCTCCTGCTAACAGCATAGACCAAGTTCTTCCGGTCTGCATAATGGCGCTTATACCGGTGTCAGAGTCTGATGAAATAGGGGAGTGCCACTAAAATGATACCTACAAGAACAAGTGCGTACGCGTTTGAAATGAAATAAGGGAAGATGAAGAGGGCGATACCAGTTAACAAGGGAACGATGGCTTTCTGCTTTTTCCCATATATAAAGAATCCGAGGCCGATTGCCCCGAATAACATGCCCCAAATAAGTTGCGATTCACTCTCCATCTCAAATCCTGCGGCTCATTGACTCTTCAAGGACCTTTATTCTCTCGTTTCTATATCAGGTTCTAAATTTAGCCTTCCATCATTTTCCAATACGCCTAATGAGCTGCCATCCGCATTAGTGACGATGACTACCGGCTCTAAAAATAATGGTCGACGAACAAATTTTAAGCTCCAGCCAAACCCTTCGATCTTGTGTAACACCGCCAGCTGGTCGTCATTTAGATAATTCTTTACATCGTCGGGTATCGGATTACCGCCTTTGCGTTTGTCATCGCTCATGATCTATGTTTCTCTCTAGACTAAAGGTATATTGCTTTCCCGACGACGCTGCGATTCCGTTTGCATTAGCTTAAAGGCGATAACCTTTCATCGCTCCTGGTCAGCACGGGTAGCGCACGGCTTGCACAGAGCCATGCAATTCCAAATGCGATCAAGCCGGCTCTTTCGCCGTAAAAGGTGAGGCGGCTGACTCTTGCGCTGATAGTACCGCCTGAAAAGTGATCCAATGCGATGATTAAAATAGCAGCGATTATGGTGATGCCGCAGATGGCATAAATACTGGCCCGCCACTGGGCTTGCAAGTGGCCTTTGCCCCGGGCCCGCTGAAAGAACAGGTAACAGAAGGCCGCAAGTACCAGGAACATAACGGCGGCGGAGATGCCGTGTACCTTGGGAATAAGTTCTGCATGATTTCCGCAGTTGCACGGAAAGAGTGCGACGCCCATAGCCGCAATGGCCGCCAGTTTGCTCAACACCATCTGGCGTTTTGATCTGCCGTTGTAAGCGAGTAGAAATGCCGATATTGCAAACAGAAATCCCACAAATATATCGCGTGACCAGCCGCCTTCGTGATAAGAGGCGCTTATTGATTGCAGCGGTGTTTGTGAAAAGAAGCTTGTCAAGCTGGCGAGAAAGAGGGCGATCAATCCCACTATGAGTTTGCTTGTGTGTTCGTCTATCTCGCCTCGTATTGGATTTGATAACATAGATATATTCTCCGTTAGATGCCGAGGTTGGCCTATTCCAGCACCCGGAATTTCCATGGCAGTATTTGCACTTAGCTGTCCGCCACGCTCAAGCGTTCGACTTTTTTAACCGCTACGTGGTGCACGGTGCCTTGCTTTGATTTTTTCGGTATCAGGGTGGTGTCGGTGGGCGGGTGGCTGTTGTCTTGTTCGGGGTAGTCCATGGTGTAATGCAGGCCGCGGCTTTCTTTGCGCATTTGTGCCGAGCGGATGATGAGTTCGGCGACCTGTACCAGGTTGCGTAGTTCCAGCAGGTCGTTGGTGACGCGAAAGTTGCCGTAGTAGTCGTGGATTTCCTGTTGCAGTAATTCAACGCGACGGCGGGCGCGTTCCAGGCGTTTGTCGGTGCGTACAATGCCGACGTAGTCCCACATGAAGCGGCGCAGTTCGCCCCAGTTGTGGGTGACCACCACTTCTTCGTCCGAGTTGGTGACCTGGGATTCGTCCCATTCGGGCAGTTCCGGCGGCAGGCTGGTTTTATCCAGCCGGCTACCGATGTCTTTGGCGGCGGCGGCGGCGAACACCAGGCATTCCAGCAGCGAGTTACTGGCCATGCGGTTGGCGCCGTGCAGGCCGGTGCAGGCCGTTTCGCCGACCACGTATAGATTTTCCAGATCGGCGTGACCTTTCAGGTCGGTGCGTATTCCGCCGCAGGTGTAGTGTGCAGCCGGCACCACCGGGATAGGTTCGCGAGCCATATCGAAGCCGAATTCCAGGCAACGCCGGTAGATCGTCGGAAAGTGTTTGCGTATGAAGCTTTCGGGCTTATGGGAAATGTCCAGCAGTACATGGTCGTAGCCGTGGCGTTTCATCTCGTGATCGATGGCGCGGGCGACGATATCGCGCGGTGCCAGCTCGGCGCGCGGATCGAAACGCTGCATGAAGGGCTTGCCATCGGGCAGTAGCAACTTGCCGCCTTCACCGCGCAGTGCCTCGGTGACCAAGAATGACTTGGCCTGCGGATGGTAGAGGCAGGTCGGGTGAAACTGGTTGAACTCCATGTTGGCGACGCGGCAACCGGCGCGCCAGGCCATGGCGATGCCGTCGCCGGTGGAGGTGTCGGGGTTGCTGGTGTACAGATACACCTTGCTGGCGCCGCCGGTAGCCAGCACGGTGAATTTGGCGCGGAATACTTCGACTTTGTCCTTGCCGCGGTCGAAGACATATGCCCCCAGGCAATGTCGGTCTTTGCGGCCGATGCGGTCGGCGGTGATCAGGTCGACCGCCAGGTGCTGTTCGAATAGATCGATGTTGTCGCGCGCCCGGACGGCGTTGACCAGGCTGGTTTCGACCACTTGCCCGGTGTTGTCGGCAGCGTGGATGACGCGCCGGTGCTGGTGACCGCCCTCGCGGGTGAGGTGGAATTCGTTCTCGTGCCGGCGTTTCTCACGGCGGGTGAAGGGCACGCCGAGGTCGACCAGCCACTTGACGGCTTCGGGCCCGTGCTCGACCGTGAAACGGACGGTTTCCGGGTCGCACAGGCCGGCGCCGGCGTCCATAGTGTCGGCGATGTGGGATTCGATGGAATCTTTGTGGTCCAGTACGGCCGAAATGCCCCCCTGGGCGTACCAAGTGTTGCCTTCCCTGACCGGCCCCTTGGACAGCACCGCGATGCGGGCGCGTTTTGGCAGGCGCAGGGCCAGGGTAAGGCCCGCGGCCCCGCTGCCGATAATCAGGACGTCATATTGGTGCTGGGTGTGCATTGCTTGTGGCCGGCTCCCGGAATCGGGTATGGTTGTCTCCTTAACACGCTAAGATTACTAGGCTTTGTCCAGAAACTTTACCCCAATCCACCCAATCTGGCGAACTCTTCCGTGTTTTCCGGGTCTACCGCAGGCATGCAAGCTGCCCGGGAACAAGAGGGGATAGCCCGGATGGGCGAACGTAACCTTGACAAGGAACTGGTCGAGCGGGTGCAAAGTGGTGAAAAAGCCGCCTTTGACATCCTGGTACGCAAGTACGAACACAAGTTGGCGAATGTCATCAGCCGTTACATTCACGATCAGAGCGAAGTGCTGGATGTGGCCCAGGAAGCCTTTATTAAGGCATACCGTGCGCTGCCGAATTTCCGCGGCGACAGCGCCTTTTATACCTGGCTTTACCGCATCGCCATCAATACCGCCAAGAATTACCTGGTCGCCGCGGGCCGGCGGCCGCCGCGGGACGATATCGACGCCCAGGATGCGGAACAATTCGAGGCGGGTTCGGGTCTTAAGGAGTACGCCACACCGGAGCGCATGGCGCTCAGCAGTGAGTTGGCGACCACGATTCAGGATGCGATCGAGGCACTGCCCGAAGAACTGCGCGTGGCCATTGTATTACGCGAGATCGAAGGCTTGAGTTACGAGGAGATTGCCGGCGCCATGGATTGCCCTATCGGTACGGTACGCTCCAGGATTTTCAGGGCAAGGGACGCAATCGATAATCGGATTCGTCCTTTGATAGACGAATCGGAAACAGGTATAGAGTAATGAGTGACGAAATCCGCGAACAACTGTCGGCATTGCTGGACGATGAGTTGAACGATGTCGAACAGCCGCTGCTACTCGGCCGGCTTGAACGCGATGCCGGGCTGCGGGCCTGCCTGGGCCGCTACCAGCTGATCAGCGAAGTCATGCGCGGCAGCGGTCAGACTACCACGCTGGGGGTGGCCAACCGCGTGCGACAGGCACTGGCCGACGACGCCCCCGTGCGCATGCCAGTGGCCAAAGTTACAAACCGGTCGGTATGGTTGAAGCCGCTGGCCGGTCTGGCGGTGGCGGCCTCGGTGGCGCTGGTAGCGGTTTTAACCGTGACGTCGGTGCGTGAAACCAACACCGAATCTGTGCCGGCGCTGGCGACAGCCCAGTCTGCAGCCGCACCGACCCGGGTGAGCGATGCCCGGGGTGAACAATGGGACCGACTCGATCCACAGATCGACAAACGCCTGACCGGCTACCTGGTGAATCACAATGAATATGCCGCCAGCCGCGGCGTGCAGGGTGTGATGCCGTACGTGCGCATCGTCGGTTACGATACCAACCAGTAATGAGTCGCTGGGCGTCCCTCAGTCTGCTTGCCTGTGGTGTGCTCTTTGCCCAGGGACCGGTTTCGGCCGACAATGTTCAGGGCGCCCTGCCGACCGCGGAACGATCCCAACACCCTGAGGAAGATGCCGGCCGCTGGTTCGAACGCATGTCCAAGGCCGCGCAATCGCTGAACTACGCCGGCACCTTTGTCTACCAGAACCGCGGCCAGCTGGAAGCCATGCATATCATTCACGCCATGGATGCGCAGGGTGAGCGCGAACGTCTGTTATCGCTCACCGGCCCCCGACGTGAAGTGTTGCGCGACAACCAGGTGGTGACCTGTATTCTCGGTGACAGCCGCTCGGTGCATGTCAATAAGAGCCGGCCACGCACGCTATTCCCAGTGCGTTTTCCCAAGGAGCTGATGCAGCTCGAAAAGTATTACAGCTTTCAGGTCAAGGGCGAGGACCGGGTGGCGGGCCGCGATTGCCGGGTGGTGGCGGTCAAACCCCGTGACAAGCTGCGTTATGGCCGTCGCCTTTGCGTGCATGAAGACAGTCACCTGTTATTGCGCTCCGAGCTTACCAGCCCGGACGGCCGCGCGATTGAGCAGGTGATGTTTACCTCGGTGGAATTTCCTGATCGTATCGACGACAGTGCGCTGTTGCCGGATGTGCGTAGCGCTGATTTCACCTGGCAGCGCGAACCCGACCAGCAGCCGGAACCGGGCGACCGGGCGGCCGATTCACGCTGGAAAGTGATCCAGGTGCCGGACGGGTTTATACTCACCGACCATAGCTGGCACCAGCTGACCGCGCACCAGGCAGGCGTCGAGCACTGGGTATACAGTGACGGCCTGGCCAGCGTGTCGGTGTACATCGAGGCATCCCACAGCGGCAAAGACGAAGAGCCGCACAGCGGCGTCAGCCACCGCGGCGCCCTGAATGCCTATGGCACCATGGTCGATGGCTATTATGTTACAGTTGTCGGCGAAGTCCCGCGCCGTACGGTCGAAATGATCGGTCAATCTGTGCGTATCAAGTAACTGTTTTAGTCTTTCCTAATGATCGAAGAAACTGCACAGGTCGTTGAGGTCGCCGGCGACGAGGTTTGGGTCGAAACCCGGGCGTTCGACCTGCTCCGGTTGTGCGGCGGAAAAAGGCTGTGGAACCGCGACCTTATCGAAAGTGCTGGGGCAGCGTCGCAGTCGTATGCGGGTGCTCAGCAATGGCCCCTTGCAGGTCGGTGACCAGGTGGTGATCGGTATTGCCGAGCAGGCGCTGGTGCGCGGTTCGCTGGCGGTCTATGCCGTGCCGCTGCTAGCGTTATTGGCGGGTGCGGTGCTGGGTGAGCTGGGCGCGGACCACGGCCTGTGGGACAATGCCGAGCTTGCCAGCCTGGTGTTGGGCCTGGGGGGATTGGCTGGCGGCTTGCTGTGGCTGAAACACTTCACCCGGCAGATTCAGAGCGATCCGCATTACCAGCCTGTGGTGCTTCGCCGCCTGGTAGCCAGAGCGGCTGAACGGATCGCGTTATCGTAAGACAGGAGTAAGTATGAGTTCGTTAGTCAATAAAAGCTGGATTTTCGTGCTGTTGTTACTGAGTGGCATCATGCAGGTACAGGCGCGTGATCTACCCGATTTTACGCAACTGGTGGAGAACACCAGCGATGCGGTGGTCAACATCAGCACCACGCAGAAAATTAAGACCGGCAGCATGAACCTGCCGGAGGGCATCGAGATTCCAGATTTACCGGAAGGCTCGCCCTTCGGTGACTTGTTCAAGCATTTCTTCGGCGAGCCGGGCGGCGGCGGTGCGCCGCAGGAGCGCGAAGCCAAGTCGCTGGGTTCCGGCTTTATTATTTCCGACGACGGCTATGTCTTGACCAATTTCCACGTGGTTAAAAACGCGAGCGAAATTATCGTACGCCTCGAAGATCGGCGTGAACTCAAGGCCAAAGTCGTCGGTACCGATGAACGCAGCGATGTGGCGCTGTTAAAAATCGAAGCCGACCACCTGCCGGTCGTCAAAATCGGCCAATCCGATGACCTGAAAGTCGGCGAGTGGGTGCTGGCGATTGGTTCGCCGTTCGGTTTCGACCGCTCCGCCACCGCCGGCATTGTCAGCGCTAAGGGCCGGGCTTTGCCGCGTGAGAACTATGTGCCTTTTATCCAGACCGACGTGGCGATCAACCCGGGTAACTCGGGCGGACCCCTGTTCAATCTGAACGGTGAGGTGGTGGGCGTGAATTCGCAGATCTACAGCCGTACCGGTGGTTACATGGGGCTGTCTTTTTCCATACCCATTGAAGTCGCCATGGACGTGGTCAACCAGATCAAGGAACACGGCAAGGTCAGTCGTGGCTGGCTGGGTGTTCTGATCCAGGACGTGACCCTCGACCTGGCGAAGTCGTTCGGTATGAGCAAGCCACAGGGTGCATTGGTCGCCAAGGTGTTGCCGGACAGCCCGGCGGCCAAAGCCAAATTCGAGGTGGGTGATATCGTCGTGGCCTTCAATGGCAAGGCGATCAACCGCTCGTCCAGTCTGCCTCCGGTGGTCGGCAGCACCCCGGTTGGTAAAAAAGTGCCGGTCAAGGTAATTCGTGGTGGCCGCAGTCAGACGCTGTGGGTTACGCTCGGCGAACTGCCCGACGAAGAAGAACCCATTGCCAAGGCCGAAGAGAGTAAAACCACCAGCGACAATCGTCTCAACGTCAAAGTAGCCGACCTGACCGACCAGCAACACAAGGAACTACAGATCGAAGGCGGCGTTCTAGTTGAAGCCGTCGGCGATGGTCCGGCCGCCGATGCTGGGGTTCGCAGCGGTGATATTCTGCTGCGCATTGATAATCAGCCGGTCAACAACGTGGACGATTTTGAGAGGCGCATCAAGAAATTGCCAGCCGGCAAATCGGTGGCTGTCCTGGTCCAGCGTCGCGGCGGCCCTATCTTCCTGGCGATGAAAGTGCCGGAGGACGATTGAGCTGCAGGCCTGTCCGGCTGACCTTGCACTCCAGAGTGCCCTCTCTTGCTCCGCAATTCACCTTGTACTACCGGGAAGATTGCCACCTTTGTGAAACTATGCTGCAGGCCCTTCGGGGCCTGCAGTCACGTCTGGTGTTTGAATTGAGCCTGGTCGATATCGACCGGGACCCCGACCTGCAAAGGCGTTATGATGAATGGGTGCCGGTGCTGGTGGAAGGCGAGGACGAAATTTGTCATTACCACCTCGACGAAGAGCATTTTGTTGGCCGGCTGGAAAAGGCAAAAGGGGACGGAGGGAGTATTTTTTAATCCCTCCGTCCCCATTTAAGGGAGTGGACTATGCAGCGCGTATTGGGGTTTATCCTGTTGTGTGTTTTCAGTCTGGGCGCCGTGGCGGCGCTGAAGACCGAAGAAATCGTCTACCGCGTCGGCGCCGAGAAATTCACCGGCTACCTGGCCTGGGACGATGCCATTAAAGGCAAACGCCCCGGGGTATTGGTGGTACACGAATGGTGGGGGCATAATGCCTACGCGCGCAAGCGCGCCGAAATGCTCGCCGAATTGGGGTATACCGCCTTCGCACTGGATATGTACGGTAGCGGAAAAGTCGCCGATCATCCGGATGATGCCAAGGGTTTCATGCAGGCTGTTGTCAGCAATATGCCGGAAGCGGAAAAGCGTTTCGACAAGGCCAAGTCGATTTTGCAGGCGCAGCCGACAGTCGATGCCGACCATATTGCCGCTATCGGTTACTGTTTCGGCGGCGGCATCGTTCTACACATGGCGCGCGTCGGTGATGACCTCGACGGTGTGGTGAGTTTTCACGGCAGTCTGGGTACCGAACAACCGGCGGCAAAAGGCAAGGTCAAGGCCCGCGTTCGGGTGTTTACCGGTGCCGCGGATCCGTTTGCGCCGCCCGAGCTGGTCAGCGCTTTCGAGCAGGAAATGCAGCAGGCCGGTGTCGACTACCAGGTGCAGAGTTACCCGGGGGTAAAGCACAGCTTCACCAATCCGCAGGCCGACGAGTTCGCCAAACGCTTCGGGATGCCGCTGGCCTATGACAAACATGCCGACGAGGATTCCTGGCAGCGCATGCAGACGTTTTTTGCAGAGATATTTAAGCCGTAGTCGCTGAGGTATGGCGGAATGGTACTGACTTAAGTCAAAACTACGCATGTTCCCGTCATTCCGGCGAATGCCGGAATCTATAAAGTTCCACCCAGAACACGAAGGTCGCCGGCGTAAAAAATTTTTGTTTATTGCACTGTGATTTTTATGCTCTTAGCGGTCGGCGTAGTAAGGCAGGCCGCCAAGGGTGTATAATCCCACATCGATATTTTGAAACGTCTGAAATTTTGAAGATGGCGGCGGTTTGCCGCCATCTTGCTTTTTAAAACAGGTTGTTAGCCCTTTTGTCCGATCTTACCCATATCCGTAATTTTTCCATTATTGCGCACATCGACCATGGAAAATCCACCTTGGCCGACCGCTTTATCCAGACTTGTGGCGGTCTGTCCGAGCGCGAAATGGAAGAGCAGGTGCTGGATTCCATGGATCTGGAGCGCGAGCGCGGCATTACCATCAAGGCGCAAAGCGTCTCACTGGACTACCACAGCGACGACGGCCAGACCTATACCCTGAACTTCATCGACACACCGGGCCACGTTGATTTCTCTTACGAAGTGTCGCGTTCGCTGTCGGCGTGCGAAGGCGCACTGCTGGTCGTGGATGCTGCCCAGGGCGTGGAAGCGCAGAGCGTGGCAAACTGTTACACCGCCATCGAACAAGGCCTGGAGGTGGTTCCGGTGCTGAACAAAATTGACCTGCCGTCGGCTGAACCCGAACGGGTCAAGCAGGAAATCGAGGAGATAATCGGCATCGAGGCGGACGACGCCGTGGAAGTCAGCGCCAAGACCGGCCTGGGCATCAAGGCGTTGTTGGAACAGCTGATCCGGCGGATTCCACCGCCGCAGGGCGATGCCGAAGCGCCGTTGCAGGCGCTGATTATCGATTCCTGGTTCGACAATTACGTTGGTGTGATTTCGCTGGTGCGTGTGGTGCAGGGAACCTTGCGGGAGCGTCGGAAGATCCGCGTCATGTCGACGGGCCGCGACTTCCAGGCGGAAAAAGTCGGTATCTTTACGCCGCGCCGCGAAGATAAACCGCAGTTGCAGGCCGGCGACGTCGGTTTCATTATCGCCAGCATCAAGGATATCGACGGCGCGCCGGTAGGCGACACGATTACTCTCGCGGACAGGCCGGCAGCTACTCCGCTACCCGGTTTCCAGAAAGTTCAGCCGCGGGTGTTTGCCGGGCTTTACCCGGTGGTTTCCGACGATTATGAAAACCTACGCGAAGCCTTGCAGAAACTTCGGCTAAACGACGCTTCCTTACACTTTGAACCGGAAACTTCGCAAGCGTTGGGTTTCGGTTTTCGCTGTGGCTTTCTCGGCATGCTGCACATGGAAATTGTCCAAGAACGCCTGGAGCGCGAATACGATATTGACTTGATCACCACAGCACCAACCGTGGTGTATGAAATCGTCTATACCAGGGGTGAGGTTACTCTGATCGACAATCCTGCCAGCCTGCCGCCGGTGAATAAGATTGAAGCAATCCGGGAACCCATTATTCTTGCTAATATTCTGGTGCCACAGGACTACCTGGGTGCAGTGATCGGTTTGTGTGTGGAAAAACGCGGTACCCAGCGCAACATGCAGTACCTGGGCAATCAGGTGTCGCTGAGCTACGAGCTACCTTTGAGCGAAGTGGTGCTGGATTTCTTTGATCGGCTGAAATCGGTGAGCCGGGGTTTTGCCTCGTTCGACTATGCTTTCGAGCGGTTTGAGGCAGCGCCGCTGGTCAAACTCGATATCATGATTAACGGCGAGCGGGTTGATGCCCTGTCGGTGATCGTACACCGCGATTTTGCCCAGGGCCGCGGGCGCGATTTAGCCGAACGCATGCGTGATATCATCCCGCGGCAGATGTTCGACGTAGCGATTCAGGCGGCCATTGGCACCAATATTATTGCACGCACCACGGTCAAAGCGCTGCGCAAAAATGTGACCGCCAAATGTTACGGCGGTGATATCACCCGCAAACGCAAGTTGCTGGAGAAGCAGAAAGCGGGTAAAAAACGCATGAAACAGTTCGGCAAGGTGGAAATACCGCAAGAGGCGTTTCTGGCCGTGCTACAAGTGGGGAAAAAATAGACGTGAACTTAGACTTTCCATTGATACTGGTCGCCGCGACCTTCATCACCGGTCTCATCTGGGCTGTAGATGCCGTATTGTGGGCGCCAAAACGCAAACAGGCGGCAGCCGCCATCAGTGCCGGAGGAGGGGGCGCCAATACCGAATCGGTCGCAGATACTTTGAAGGAACCCACCCTTGTCGAATACGCCAAGTCATTCTTCCCGGTCATTCTCGCGGTGCTGTTATTGCGTTCGTTTCTGGTCGAGCCTTTCCGCATCCCTTCCGGATCGATGATGCCGACACTGCTGGTGGGTGATTTTATTCTGGTTAATAAATATGCCTATGGTATCCGTCTGCCGGTGCTCAACCAGAAAGTCTACGATATCGATAATCCGCAACGTGGCGACGTAGTGGTGTTCCGTTTTCCCAAAAATCCCAGTGTCGACTATATAAAGCGCGTAGTCGGCGTGCCGGGCGATCATATTGTTTATCGTGATAAGACGCTGTTCATTAATGATAAAAAAATCGCGCAGGTTCCTGCGGGGACTTATATCGGGGTGGGGTCGGGGTTGTCCATGTCCGGCGCGGAGATTCGCCAGGAGGCCCTGGGCGAGGTTAAACATGATATTCTCATGGTGCCCCGAATTCGCGGTGTCGACGCCGATGTTGTCGTACCGCAGGGGCATTACTTTGTTATGGGTGATAACCGGGATAACAGTAACGACAGCCGCTACTGGGGCTTTGTCCCGGATGAAAACCTGGTTGGCCGAGCCTTTATGATCTGGATGAATTGGGATTCGGCGGCCGGTGGTGTGGGTTGGGAGCGTATCGGCGATTCAATCGAATAATCTATGGAGGGCGGTATGGATAAATGGCATCACCAGAGAGGTATGACGGCAATCGGCTGGTTACTGGTGCTGGGTCTGATTGCGTTTTTCACCCTGATTACCCTGCGACTGGTTCCCCTCTATCTGGAATTTGCCAAGGTGGCTTCGGTGTTTGAGTCGCTGGAGGGCGAACCGGGTATTACACGCATGTCCAAACCGGAGATTATCGGCCTGATACAAAAACGCTTTGACGTTAATGATGTCGCCAATATCAGCGCCAGGGAGACCAAGATAAGCAAGGACAAGGGTCGCCTCAACGTCAGTATTCACTATGAACGCCGTGAGCACCTGGTCAGTAATATCGACGTCGTTGCCACGTTTGACAAAAATGTCGAGGTGATCGCCAATTGAGTCCTGCGCTGGACGGTTTGGCCAAAGCGCTTGGCTACCGTTTCGCAGACCCCCGGCTGCTGGAAGCGGCCGTCACCCACCGTAGCGCCGGTAGCCACAATAACGAACGTCTGGAATTTCTCGGTGACGCGGTCCTCGGGCATGTCGTTGCCGAATGGTTGTATAAGGCGTTTCCCGCGGCGACCGAAGGCCAGTTGAGCCGCTTGCGCGCCACCCTGGTAAAGCGCGAAACCCTGGCCGACATCGCACGCGGCTTGACGCTCGGCGACTACCTGCGCCTGGGTTCGGGGGAGCTCAAAAGTGGCGGTTTCCGCCGCGACTCGATATTGGCCGATGCCCTGGAAGCGATTCTCGGCGGTATCCTGCTCGACGGCGGTTTCACTAGCTGCCACGACTGTATCCACCGGCTGTTTGCCCCGCGTTTTGAAAGCCTGTCGCCGGTCGATGAACTCAAAGATCCGAAAACCCGGCTACAGGAATACCTGCAATCCCACAAATTGGCCTTACCCATCTATGCGATGAAGACGGTCAGCGGTAAAGCGCACCACCAGCGCTTCGAGGTCGAATGCCGGGTCGAGGGCTTGGATAAAGCGGTAACGGGCAATGGCAGCAGTCGCCGCAAGGCGAAGCAGGAAGCCGCCGACAATATGCTGGAGCAGCTGGGTGTCGACGGATAAATTTCGCTGTGGCTTTGTGGCGCTGGTGGGGCGGCCCAATGTCGGCAAATCGACCATACTGAACCGACTGGTCGGGCAGAAGATCAGTATCACCTCGCGGCGCCCACAAACCACCCGCCACCGCATTCTGGGTATCAAGACGGACAAACACCAGCAGATTGTTTTTGTCGACACCCCGGGTCTGCACGCCAAGCAGCCGCGCGCCATGAACCGCTATCTCAACCGTGCCGCCGTCGACATTCTGGCTGATGTGGATGTCGTGGTTTTCGTGGTTGATGCCACACGCTGGCAAGACGATGACGACTGGGTATTGGAGAAACTCAAAAACCTGTCCTGTCCGGTGATCGCCGCCGTGAATAAAGTGGACCGCCTCGGTGACAAGGCGGCTTTGTTGCCACAGCTGCAGATGCTTGCCGACAAGCACGCATTTGCAGAAATCATTCCGCTCAGCGCCAAAACCGGCGACCAGTTGCAGACGCTGGAGGCCGCGGTGCGGCAACGTTTGCCGGAGTCGCCGCCGTTTTATGCTGAAGACCAGGTGACCGATCGCAGCGAACGTTTTCTGGCCGCCGAACTGGTGCGCGAAAAACTGTTTCGCAAACTGGGCGAAGAAGTTCCGTACGGCTTGACCGTCGAGATCGAGCGCTTCAAGGAAGAAAACAAGGTGCTGCACATTTATGCGCTGATCTGGGTGGAAAAGGCCAGTCAGAAACCGATCGTTATCGGTAATAAGGGGCAACTGCTCAAGGACGTCGGGCGCGAGGCGCGCCAGGATATGCAACAGGCTTTCGGCCAAAAAGTTTTTCTGCAGCTTTGGGTCAAAGTCAAGGAAGGCTGGGCCGACGACGAGCGTGCCTTGCGAAGCCTCGGCTATGACGCGACCTGAGGAAGACCTGTATTCATGACAGGCCAACGAAACTGATGAGCAGACAACAGGTTCAACTGGAGCCGGGGTACCTGCTACACCAGCGGCCGTACCGCGAAAGCAGTGCGTTACTTGAAGTGTTTACCGAAGCACAGGGCCGCGTGGGGCTGGTGGCGCGGGGTGTCCGTTCCGCGCGGTCGAAACAACGCGGCGAGTTGCAGCCTTTTCGCGCACTGCGATTCTCCTGGCAGGCGCGCGGCGAGCTGGGTACGCTGACTGGAATCGAGGCCGATGGTGTGACTACCCCGCTACAGGGTGAGGCACTCTACAGCGGGTTTTACCTGAACGAACTGTTGGTGCGTTTACTGGTGAGACACGACCCCCATCCGCAACTGTTCGTCGCGTATCGCCACAGTCTGGACGCACTCATGCAGGGTGAGACCGTCGAGCCGGTGTTGCGCCTGTTTGAAAGGTGTCTGTTGCAGGAAGCCGGCTACGGACTGCAACTGGAATTCGAGGCTGAAACAGGTGAGGTGCTGCACGCCGACGCCTTATATGATTATCATCTGGAATCGGGGCCGGTCAGCGTCGACAAAGGGGTTACGGATGGTTTTATCTTGCGCGGCGCCAGTCTGCTGGCCATGGCGCGTGGAGAGCTGTCGCAGCCCGAAGTCTTGCAGGATGCCAAGCGGCTGATGCGTGCGGCGCTGAAATTATACCTGGGAGATAAGCCGCTCAAGTCGCGGGAGTTGTTCAGCGCTGTGGACCGGACAGCACACAGATTCAGGCCGGG
>Ga0114931_10004135_pt1 | contig 18139 bp, 18 predicted proteins | sample 2SBtaG_FD_89579 | JGI IMG/M metagenome (GOLD analysis project Ga0114931, IMG submission 89579) | Deep subsurface microbial communities from Kolumbo volcano to uncover new lineages of life (NeLLi) - 2SBTROV14_V59a metaG | ecosystem: Environmental > Aquatic > Marine > Volcanic | place: Kolumbo...
CCTGGAAGGCGAGAGCGTAGCCGAGTTGGACCAGGACGTGCGCGCGGCCATCGCCGCCCACGGCATGCGCAACGGCCTGGTCACCTCGGTCGCGCCCACGGGCACCATCTCGCTGCTGGCCGACAACATCTCTTCCGGGCTGGAATCCGCGTTCAGCTTCACCTACACGCGCCAGGTGCTGATGCCCGACGGCAGCCGCAAGAGCGAGGAGGTGTGCGACTACGCCTACCGGCTGTTCCGCCGGGTGAAGGGCGAGGACGCGCCCCTGCCCCCCGCCTTCGTGGACGCCCAGGGCCTGGAGCCGGCGGCCCATGTGGTCATGCAGGCGGCGGTGCAGAAATACGTGGACGCCTCGGTCTCCAAGACCATCAACCTGCCCGAGGATATTCCCTTCGAGGCGTTCAAGGATATTTACCTCCAGGCCTACGATCTGGGGTGCAAGGGATGCACCACCTATCGGCCGAATCCGGTGACAGGCGCGGTGCTGGAAACCCACGCCCCGGCCGCCACGGAACCAGCGGAAGCGGCGCCAGCGCCCACGGAAGCCCATGGGGACGCGGGCGATGTGGTCCAACTGACCGAACCCTTGCACCGCCCGCCGACCCTGCCCGGGCGCACCTATAAGCTGCGCTGGCCGGAAAGCGAGCACGCCATCTACGTGACCCTGAACGACATCGTGCAGAACAACCGCCGCCGCCCGTTCGAGATCTTCGTCAATTCCAAGAACATGGAGCACTACGCCTGGACCGTGGCGCTTACGCGCATGATCAGCGCGGTCTTTCGCCGCGGCGGCGACGTCTCGTTCGTGGTCGAGGAGCTGAAGGCCGTGTTCGATCCGCGCGGCGGCGCGTGGATGGAGGGCAGATACGTGCCCTCGCTCCTGGCCGCCATCGGCGCGGTAATCGAGCGGCACATGATCGAGATTGGGTTCCTGCCGGCCCCCGCGCCCGGTGGCGAGCCCGACGAGGGGCAGCGGCGCGTGGTCGCCCTACCCGGCGGCGGCGCGCGGCCCGTGGGCATCCGCCAATGCCCCAAATGCGGCGCGGCCGCGGTCATCCATCAGGAGGGCTGCGATCTGTGCACCTCCTGCGGGTATTCCAAATGCCTGTGACCGGGCTCGCCGCGCCACGGGCCGCGCGGCTTGCGGCATGGGCACCACCATGGGGCGGCGCAGGCGCTTGCGCTCGGCGCGCGCGCTGGGCGCGTAAAGCTGCTTGCCCGCCTCGATCAGCACCACGCCGGAAAAGCGCGGGAACCAGCGCGCGCCCATGCGCTCCCAGGCGGGCGCCGCGCGCAACAGGGTCCGCGAGCGCACGGGTGGGATAAACAGGGCGCGCCCGCCGCGCGTGGGCGTGAACATGTTGTCGCGCAGCAGGCGCGAGAGCTGAGCGTGGCTATAGGGGTGGCCCCAGCCCAAGGGCGTGCGGTCGGAGCGCGCCCAGATGCCGCGCCGGTTGGGCGCGACCACGAGCAGGCGGCCGTTGCCACGGAGCACGCGCCAAATCTCGCGCAGCATGTCGCGCTGATATTCGCAGCTTTCGATGCCATGCGCGAGCAGCACCAGATCCACCGACGAGTCGGGCAGGGGCAGGTCCGTCTCGTCCACGAGCGCGGTATCGCCGGGCCCTTCGGGCGGCCAATGCAACACCCCTTGCGCGGCGGGCATGAAGGCGATGACCCGCTCCGCCTCGTTCAGGAACGGGCGCAGGTAGGGCGTGGCGTAGCCGAGGCCGAGCACGCGCCGCCCGCGCACGTCGGGCCACAGGGCGCGCACCTTGCGGCGCACCATGCGCCGGGCGGTCTGGCCGAGCTGGCTTTCGTAAAAGTCCCTGAGATCGACGACATCGTGCCACATGACGGCCCCGAGATTAGCACAGTCGGCTTAATGATAGTGAGCGCCGCCGCGCTCTTTCCGGCGCCGCGCGGCGGGTGATAACGTAGCGCCAACACACTGGCCCCAAACGGGAAGGACGATCACCCCATGAAGCTCCGCTACTCGCCCACCTCGCCCTACGTGCGCAAGGTCACGGTGAGCGCGATCGAGCTCGGCCTGGCCGGGCGCATCGAGCGCGTTCCAACCAATACCCAGGATCCAAACAGCGATCTTTCCCACGACAATCCCTTGGGCAAGGTGCCGGCGCTGATCCTGGACGACGGGCCGGCGCTCAACGATTCGCCGGTCATCTGCGAATATCTGGACAGCCTGCGCGATGGGCCCAAGATATTTCCGCCCACGGGCGCGGCACGCTGGCGGGCCCTGCGCCAGCAGGCGCTGGCCGACGGCATGCTGGACGCGGCGATCTTGCGCCTCATCGAAAACGCCCGGCGCCCGGCGGAATTTCGCTGGCAAGGCTGGGACGACCATCAGAAGGCCAAGGTCGCGCGCGGGCTCGACAGCCTGGAGGCCGAGGCCGCCGCCCTCGACGGGCCCCTGACCATCGGCCAGATCACGGTCGGGGTTACGCTCGGCTATCTGGACTTCCGTTTCGCCCAGGATGCCTGGCGCGACGGCCACCCGAACCTCGCCGCCTGGTACGAAGGCTTCGCGGCAAGGCCCTCCATGGCCGAGACCGTGCCCCACGCGCCTTGAGGAAGAAACGCCCATGAACCTGACCGACTTCGACGCCCTCGCCTTCGACTGCTACGGCACCTTGATCGACTGGGAGAGCGGAATCTTCAACGCGCTTGAAGCCTGGGCGCGGCCCCACGGGATCGAGGCCGGGCGGGACGAGCTTCTGGCCCTATTCGCCGGTTTCGAATCGGCGCGCGAGGCGGCGCGCCCGGCCCGTCTCTATCCGGACCTTCTGGCCCAGGTGCTGGGGGATATCGCCGCCCACTACGGGACCACGGCGAGCGCCGCGGAGGCCGCCGCCTTCGGCGCCTCGGTCAAGGACTGGCCGGCCTTTCCCGATAGCGCCCGGGCGCTGGCCTATCTCAAGCGGCACTACAAGCTGGTTATCGTCTCCAACGTGGACCGAGCCTCGTTCCGCCATAGCAACGACAAGCTGGGGGTGGCGTTCGATGCGATCGTGACCGCCGAGGACGTGGGCGCCTACAAGCCGGACCGCCCCCACTTCGACCGCGCGCTCGCGGCGCTGGCCGCCATGGGCGTGCCCAAGGAAAAGGTCCTGCACACGGCGCAAAGCCTCACCCACGACCACGTGCCCGCCAAGGCGCTGGGGCTAACGACCTTGTGGGTCAACCGCCGCGCCGGCCAGAAAGGCTGGGGCGCCACCAAGCCGCCCCCGGTCGACGTCGCCCCAGACTGGGAAGTCCCCTCCATGGCCGCCCTGGTCGAGCTGCACAAAGCCCACGCGGAGGATGGCACTTGATATTCGAGTAGTGTAAGGTTACACTACACACATGATCCGGAGCTTCCGCCATAAGGGTCTCAAGCGCCTGTTCGAGAGCGGAGACCGGCGAAAGGTGCGCTCGGATCATGCGGACAAGCTTGAACGTGTCCTGGCGCGTTTGGATCAGGCGTCCAAGGTCCGCGACATGGGCCTGCCCGGCTTTCGATTGCATCCCTTGAAGGGGGATCTTGCCGGGTATTGGTCGGTCATGGTGTCCGGAAATTGGCGTGTCGTTTTTCGCTTCCAGGATGGCCAGGCCAGCGACGTCGACCTGATCGACTATCATTAGGAGGATGGACGATGCCCATGAAGAACCCGCCCCATCCGGGCCTTTCCATCCGGCATGACTGTCTGGAGCCTTTGGGGCTGAACGTGACCGAAGCGGCCAAACGGCTGGGCGTCAGCCGCAAGCAGCTTTCCGACCTCGTGAATTGCCGCGCCGGCATTTCACCACGCATGGCGATCCGTCTCGATAAGGCCTTTGGAGGCGGCGCCGACACATGGCTTCGCCTTCAGGCGGCCTACGATCTCGCCCAGGCGATGAAGCATGCCCATGAGATCAAGGTCGAAAGGCTGTCACCGGCGGCGTGAAGGGATGAGAATGCCACCGCCGCTCCCAACGGGTCACGATCCGGTGAGGCGCGATGCGCTATTGATCTAGATCAACGTGGGCGGGTTCCCGCCTTCTCCATGCTTTCCGCTTTCGGCCGCGCGCTCCCGAATACGGCGCGAACCAAGCACGGGACGGCAACCCATGATCGACTTTGGCGCACTGGGCACGGCGCGGCTTCGGGGTATGCTCGAGGCCGGCATGCGGGTGGTGGAGTGCCACCGGGCCCTGGCCAGGACCGGCGACAACATCGTCGGCGAGCTGCTCCCGCGCGAGGACACGTTCTACGAATTCGACCACTGCCCCCCGGGAGACATTTACGATTCCGAGACCCACTCCCAGTACTACTACCACGCCCATCGCGCGGGCGAGCACGGCCATTTCCACACCTTCCTGCGTCAGCGGGGCATGCCCGAAGGGGTGCGCCCCGTAGAGCAATCCGTGGCCGGCGACATGAAGGATCGCGACGACACGCTCAGTCATATCGTCGCCATCTCCATGGACCGGCGCGGCCTGCCCATCGAGCTGTTCACCACCAACCGGTGGGTCACCGCGGAGAACTGGTACGCCGCGCCGGACGTGTGCGCCATGATCGACCGCTTTCGAATCGACCACGCGCAACCCTCGTGGCCGGTCAATTTGTGGATCTCGGCCATGATCCGGCTGTTCCGTCCGCAAATCGAGGCGCTGCTCTACGAGCGCGACGCGGTGGTGGCCGATTGGAAGAAACAACACCCGGGGGAGGACGTGTTCGAGGATCGCGAGTTGGACCTGCCCTCGCGCATGGAGATTTCGGTGGACCGGCAGATCCGCGCCGTGCAGGCCGCGCTATAGGCGCGCGGCGCGCGCCAATGCGATGATGCGCAGCGTCTCGTCCCACAGGTCGTAGGGAGCAAGGTCGGCCGGGTCGACCCAGGCGATATCGGCCGCGTCATCGCCGGCCACCGCCTCGCCGGCGCGCCACTCGGCCGCAAAATCCACGAGCGTATAGTGATAGGCGATGCCGCCCGTTGAATCGCGGGTGATCGAATCAACCACGTCGAGAAGGCCCGTGATCTCGATCTCGATGTCCGCCTCCTCGCGCACCTCGCGCCGGGCGGCGTCGCGCACGGTTTCGCCCAGGCGCTGGCGCCCGCCGGGCAGCGACCACTGCCCCTCGCGCGGCGCCTTGCCCCGGCGCACCAGCAAGACCCGGTCGCCCTTGAAGACAACGACGCCGACGCCCACCAGGGGCCGTTCCGATTTTGCGTCGGCGCCCACCCGCGCGGCCATCAGGCCATGTACTGGCCGCCATTGGCCGTCAAGGTCGAGCCGGTGATGAAGCCGGCCTGCTCGCCCGCGAGAAACAGCACGCAGCGCGCCACCTCTTCCGGCTCGCCTAGGCGGCCCACGGGAATCAGCGGTAGAATCTTCGATTTCAGGACCTCCTCGGGCACCGCCTTGACCATCTCGGTGGCGATGTAGCCGGGCGCGATCGCGTTGACGGTGATGCCCTTGGGGGCGTTTTCCTGGGCCAGCGCCTTGGTGAAACCTATCAGGCCGGCCTTGGCGGCGGAGTAGTTGACCTGGCCGATCTGGCCTTTCTGGCCATTGATGGACGAGATCGAGATGACCCGCCCGAAGCCGCGTTCGCGCATGCCCTCGATCACGTTACGGGTCATGTTGAAGACCGAATCCAGGTTGGTCGCGATCACCGCGTGCCAGTTTTCCTGCGTCATGCGGTGAAACATGCTATCGCGGGTGATGCCGGCGTTGTTGACCAGAACATCGACCGGCCCCAGATCCGCCTCCACCTGGGCGATGCCGTCGCGGCAGGCGACGAAATCGCCCACGTCCCATTTGTAGACGGGAATGCCGGTTTCGCCCTTGAAGGCCTCGGCCGCCTGGTCGTTACCACCGTAGGTTGCGGCCACGGTGTATCCGGCGCCCTTGAGCATCACCGAGATCGCGGCCCCGATGCCTCGGGTGCCGCCGGTCACGAGTGCCACCCGTGCCATGAGCAAATCCTCCCTTGAATTTTCGCGCCCGTTCTTGCGCCGGCGTTTATCCGGTCTGGTTATCAAACCAGCTTTCGGCGCCGCGGCCAACCGCCGCGGAAGACTTCCGTGGAAGATTTATGTGGATTGGGGCCCGGGCGCCTCCGCCGCGCCGCTCGGGCGCGGGCGCGGCGAAGGGAACTCGGATAGTCCGGCGTATCAGTCGCGCTGGACGCACATGGCGATGCCCATGCCGCCGCCGATGCACAGCGTCGCCAGGCCCTTCTTGGCGTCGCGGCGCCCCATCTCGTAGAGCAGGGTGGTCAGGATGCGCGCGCCCGAGGCGCCGATGGGGTGGCCAAGGGCGATCGCGCCGCCGTTGACGTTGACCTTGTCCGTATCCCAGCCCAGGTCCTTGTTGACCGCCAGGGCCTGGGCGGCGAAGGCCTCGTTGGCCTCGACCAGATCCAGATCGTCGGCGCTCCAGCCGGCCTTTTCCAAGGCCTTGCGGCTGGAGGGAATGGGCCCGGTGCCCATGATCGCCGGATCGACCCCGCAGGTCGCCCACGAGACGATGCGCGCGAGCGGCTGGATGCCGCGCTTGGCCGCCTCCTCGGCGCTCATGAGCACGACCGCCGCGGCGCCGTCGTTGATGCCGCTGGCGTTGCCGGCGGTCACGGTGCCCTCCTTGTCGAAGGCGGGGCGCAGCTTGGCCAGGGATTCGACGGTGGTGCCGTGCTTCGGGTGCTCGTCCGTGTCCACGGTGAGCTCGCCCTTGCGGGTCTTGATGGTGACCGGCACGATCTCGTCGGCGAAGCGGCCGGCGGCTTGCGCGGCCTCGGCCTTCTGCTGCGAGGCGGCGGCGAAGGCATCCTGCTCCTCGCGGGTGAGCTGCCATTTGCGCGCCACGTTCTCGGCGGTCTTGCCCATGTGGTAGCCGTTGAAGGCGTCCCACAGGCCGTCCTTGATCATGGTGTCGATGAAGGTCACGTCGCCCATCTTGGTGCCGTTGCGCAGGTGCGCCACGTGGGGGGCCTGGCTCATGCTCTCCTGCCCGCCGGCGACCACGATCCGGGCATCGCCGGCGCGGATCGCCTGGGCGCCCAGGGCCACGGTGCGCAGGCCCGAACCGCAAAGCTGGTTGACCTGATAAGCGGTCTTTTCCACCGGGATGCCGGCGTTCACCGCCGCCTGGCGCGCCGCGTTCTGGCCGGCGCCCGCGGTCAGGATCTGGCCCAGCACGGCCTCGTCCACCTCGCTCGGATCGACCTTGGCGCGGCTCATCGCTTCCTTGATCGCGACCGTACCGAGATACGAAGCCGGCACGCCGGAAAGCCCACCATTGAACGCGCCCACCGGGGTGCGCGCCGCGCCTGCGATGACGATTTCGGTCATGTCGGAGGAATCTCCCTTCATCATATATCCTGCCTGGATAATTGGTTGGCTCCACGTATCTTTCGCGAAGCGCGATGACATTGGGCACCACCGCGGGGCGAAACGTTCGTGCCCGCGCTATGTTGCAGTGCAGCATAAGCTAGCTGTTTATAAGACCGCCCGATCTGCGATTGCAAGACAAATTGTTAACGGGATGTTAACGGGAGGCGCGCGGCGCGGCGATCTTGGTCAGCCAATCGGCCAGGGGTTGCCAGACCTGAGCGCGGGCATGGGCGCTGACCATCATGCCGATGTGCCCGATGGTCGGCTCCAGCGCCGCCGCGCCGGGGATCGCCTGGGCCAGCACCCGCGCGGAGGCGGGCGGCACGATGCGATCCTGGCCGGGAATGACATTGAGACACGGCATCCGCAGCCGGCCGGGATCGACCGGGCTGCCGGCCACGCGCCACTGCCCCAGGGCCGGGGCGTTCTTGGCGTACCAGCCACCCAGGCACTCGCGCGCGACCGGCGCGGCCAGGGGCACGCCATCGTTCAACCAGTCCTCCAAGGCCACGAACCGGGCGGCCTTGGGGCTGGCCGGGTCGAGGCGCCCAAAGGCCAGGAACTTGCGCGGCACGAGCTGGGGATCCAGGTTGGCGAAGAGGGCCTGGACGGCATCGAGGGGCAACTCGCCCATGAGCTCCATGAGCGGCCCGAGCGCGAACAGGGCGGACGCGGCGAGCGCCCCCTGCCCGCCGCCGTCCGTATGAAAATCCCACGGGGTCGCCAGCAGGCCCAGGCCCGCGATATCGCCCGGCCGGCGCTGGGCGAGCGCCAAGGCCAGGAGGCCGCCCATGCAATAGCCGACCACCACCGGCCGCCGGCCGCTCGCGGCGCGCGCGGCGTCGAGCGCCCCCTCAAGACGTCCGGCGATATAATCGGTCAGGGTAAAGTCGCGCTCGACCGGCCCCGGGCGATCCCAATCCACCAGGAACGGCCGCGCGCCGCGCCCGGCCAGCCAGCGCATCAGGCTGGTGTCGGCCGCGAGATCCAGGATGTAGGCGCGGTTGACGAGCGACGGCACGAACAGGACCGGCGCCCCGTCGCGCGACGATGGGCTCGTCGCGCCGTAGTCCAGAAGCCGCGTGGTGCCCTCGTGCCAGACGGTCGGGGGGTCGGCCAGATCGCGCCGGTAGGGGTGGTGGCGATAGGCCAGGATGCCGTCCACGAGGGCCCGCCAGCGGACCCGGGACGCGGCGTCGAGGGCGTGCTCGAACGCCTCAGGATCGACGTTTTCGAGCTGGCTTTCGAGCGCCGCCGCGCGCGCCCGGACCTGCGGCCTCCAGGGCAGCGAGCCGTTTTTCAAGAGCGGCCACGCGGCGCGCGAGCCGGTCCAGGCCAGGGCCGCCGCCATCAGATGCAGGGGCAGGGGCCGCGGCCCCAGCCGGGGCGCGGGGGCCGTCCGTGCCCGTTGCGTGCCGCTCGTCGCCATCACCCGCTCGCTCCCCGCGCGCGCCGGCCCGCATGGCGGCCATCAGCGCCGGCCACGCCGCCGGACCGGCCGCCGCGGTCATGCCCATGCCGCCCATGATCCGTTGCATGAGCCGGGCAAAGTCTTCGTCGGCCGCCAGCGCGCTCATCTGGTCTTGCCAGAGATCGAGATAGCGCCGCGCCAGATCGTCCAGGTCCGCCGGTTCCGACATTTGGCGGGAGTATAGACTGGCACCCGAATCATGACCAGCCGCCCGCGACCCCTGTAGCTCCCCCGCGGCCCCTCGCGTGGCGGTATGCATTGACACGCCTTATCGCAACGCAGCAATATGCGGTCGTGCGGTGCACCAGAACCGGCGAACGGACCTGGCGGCCGGCAATTTTCGAGGCGCGAGACTTGGCAGCCAAACACAAGACGCCCCCCGACGGCCCCATCACGATCAAGAAGTACGCCAACCGGCGCCTCTACAATACGGCGACGAGCAGCTACGTGACCTTGGATCACCTGTGCCAGATGGTGCAGGACGACGTGTACTTCGTGGTATACGACGCCAAGTCGGGCGAGGACATCACGCGCGCGGTGCTAACCCAGATCATCGTCGAGGAGGAGGCCAAGGGCACCAATTTACTGCCCATCAAGTTCCTGCGCCAGCTCATCGGCTTCTACGGCGATTCCATGCAATGGATGGTGCCGCGATACCTCGACCACATGATGGAGACGTTCTCGCAGAACCAGACACAGTTGCGCCAATCCATGAAGGAAGCCTTCGGGGGCATGTTCCCGTTCGGCAACCTAGAGGATATGAGCAAGCAGAACATAACCATGTTCGAGAACGCCATGAAGATGTTCGCGCCCTTCAATCCGGGCGCCCACTCCGCCGCCGCGGCGCCCAAGGCCACGACCGAGAACGGCGCCGTGACCGCGGCCCGCGCCGACGCGGAGTCCCTGGAGCGCCTGAAATCCCAGGTGGACCTGCTGCAACGGCAGATCGAGGCGATCACCAAGGACAGCCCCAAGGGCGGCGCCTGATACCAAGGCTCGCCGCCGGCGCGAGCGGAAATAAGTTTACCCGTGCCACCGCCGCCGCTATGCTGGAATGTCTCTAAACAAGAATGCGATATCCGAGTCGAACGCGGATATGCGAACCGTGGAGGAAATTCTATGGCGTGGACCACCCCGAAGGTCGTTGAAATCTGCGTGGGGCTCGAGATCAATTCATACATGTGCGCGGAGCTTTAAGGCTCGGCGCGAATCCAGCCTTCACGTCCGACCTTGATCGGCGCGCGCCGCGACATCGCGGTCGATCGAGGCCGCGGACATATGCTTCAGGACCGGCATTCCCTTTGCGTTCGTCCGGCCATGATCGGCGTTGCTTACGCCGGTGGCGTGGCGTGCCTGGCGCCCTTGCGTTGTCGGTCTTGCGTTGTCGGCCTTGAATACGGTCGGCCATGACGACGTCCGTCACCATTTCCGAGGCCTCGGTGCCCCTGTTGCCGCGTGGGGTCAAGCTGCGTTTCGACGCCACGCGCGAGTCCTGGGTGGTGCTGGCGCCGGAGCGCGTTTTCGTGCCGGACCAGATCGCCCTTGAAATCCTCAAGCGGTGCGACGGCCAGGCGACGGTGGCTCACATCGTGGACGATCTGGCCGCCGCCTTCTCGGCGCCTCGCGAGGTCATCCTCACCGATGTCCAGGTCCTGCTTCAGGACCTCGCCGACAAGGGCGTGATCGGCGCCTGATAGACTCACGCCACCGCGCGTGACATGGGGCGGCGATGGCCGGATACTCGCTCGGTAGCCGCGCCACGCGCAAGAAACCGCAAAACCGGAGGCCCCCATGACCGACGCCCCAACGCGGGCCGATCTCGTGATCCGCGACGCCCGCATCGTGGATGGCACCGGCGCCCCCGCGCGCGCCGGCGATATCGCGGTCACGGACGATCGCATCGTCGCGCTCGGCGATCTGGCGCGGGTCGCCGGCGCGCGCGAGATCCATGCCGGGGGCCGGGCGGTGGCGCCCGGGTTCGTCGACGCCCACACCCACGACGATCGCGCGCTCCTCGCGGACCCGCTGATGACCTGCAAGGTCAGCCAGGGCGTGACCACGGTGGTGGCCGGAAACTGTGGCGTCAGCCTGGCGCCTCTTGCCATGGACCGGCGGCCGCCGGCGCCCATCGACCTCATCTGCGAGGAGCCGGGCGGATTCTTCGCCACGTTCGGCGCCTATCTGGATGCCCTCGACGCCGCGCCGCCCGCGGCCAACGCAATCGCCCAGGTTGGGCACTCGACCCTGCGCGTGGGCGCCATGGACCACCTGAACCGGGCCGCCACGGGCGCCGAGATCAAGGCCATGCGCGGCGCCCTGGAACAAGCGCTGGAGGATGGGGCGGCGGGCTTCTCGACCGGGCTCTTCTATCCGCCGGCCGCGGCCGCGCCCAGCGAGGAGGTGATCGAGATCGCCAAGGCTCTGGAGCGATTCGGCGCGTTTCACAGCACCCACATGCGCGACGAGGGGGACCGCATCGACGACTCCCTCGCCGAGACCTATCGCATCGGGCGCGAGGCGCGCGTGCCCGTGGTCATCTCCCACCACAAATGCGCGGGCGCGGCAAACTACGGCCGCTCGAGCGAAACCCTGGCCTCCATCGACGCGGCGCGCGCCAAGCAGCCCCTCGGCCTGGACGCCTATCCGTACATCGCCGGCTCGACCATGCTGGGCTCCGGGCGGGACATGGCGGCCAGCCGGATCATCGTAACCTGGTCGCGCGCCAGGCCGGACGCGGCCGGGCGCGACCTGGACGATATCGCCGCAGAGATGGGCCTCGATCGCGACGCCGCGGTCGAGGCGCTGAGCCCGGCCGGGGGTATCTTCTTCATGATGGACGAGGCGGACGTGCGCCGCATCCTGGCCTACCCGCCGACCATGATCGGCTCCGACGGCCTGCCCCACGACCAGCACCCGCACCCGCGCCTGTGGGGCACGTTTCCACGGGTGCTCGGCCACTACGCGCGGGAGGTGGGCCTGTTCTCCCTGGAGGAGGCGGTGCGCAAGATGACGGCCCTCCCCGCCGCGCGCTTCGGGCTCAAGGACCGGGGCATCCTCCGCGTTGGGGCTTATGCGGACCTGGTGATGTTCGATCCGGCGACGATCGCCGATACCGCCACCTTCGACGACCCCAAGCAGCCGGCGGCGGGGATCGACCTAGTGATGGTCAACGGGCGCGCGGTCTGGCACGAGGGCGCCCACACGGGCGCGCGGCCGGGCCGGGCCCTCCGGCGACAGGATCTGAACCAACCCGACTTCACCAACGCGGCCTGACTCAAGCGGCGGCGGCGCGCGCCTCAGAGCCTGCGGACACGCGCAATCCCTCGGTCGTCATTCCGGAACCCGGTTCGCCCCAAATCCGCGATTTGGATGGCGAACCGAGGTATCCGGAATCTTGGCCCGCCGCCGGACGAAGATCCCGGATCGCTGACTTTTCTCTCCAAATCGAATCCCCGCTTTCGCGGGGACATGGATTTGGAGAAAAGTCGCGTCCGGGATGACAACCGAATGTCCGCGCGTCTCAAGCCGCGGCAAATCTCCCGAACTCGAACCCGCGCCCGGGCGCGGCGTCGAACAGGGCGCGCGTGTATTCGTGCTGGGGGGCGCGGAAAATCTCGCTCGCCACCCCATGCTCCACGACCTCGCCCTTGTACATGACCGCGATGCGGTCGCAGATCTGCGCGGCCACGCGCAGATCGTGGGTGATGAACAGAACCGCCAGATCGAAACGCTTGCGCACGTCGTCGAGCAACTCCAGGACCTGAGCCTGCACGGAGACATCGAGCGCCGAGACCGCCTCGTCCGCGATCAACAGCTCCGGCTCCATGGCGAGCGCTCGGGCGATGCAAATACGCTGGCGCTGGCCGCCGGAAAACTGATGGGGAAAGCGATCAAGCGCGCCGGGATCGAGATCCACCAGGTTCATCAGGTCGCGCGCGCGGGTCATCGCCTCGGCCTTACCCAGGCCGAAGTTCATGGGCCCCTCGACGATCGACGCGCCCACGCTGCGCCGCGGGTTGAGGGAGCGGTAGGGGTCTTGAAACACGATCTGCACCAGGCGCCGCTCGGCGCGCAGGCGCCCGGTGGGCACCTGGGCGATCTCACGCCCCGCGATGCGCACCTCGCCGCTGGTCGGGTCGATCAGGCGCACGATGCAGCGCGCCACGGTGGACTTGCCCGAGCCGGATTCGCCGACCACGCCCAGGGTCTCGCCCCGGCGCACGCGCAGCTCCACGTTGTGCGCCGCGCGCACCTCGCGCGCCCTTTGAAAGAAGCCGCCATCCCGGTAGATCTTGCACAGCCCCTGGGTTTCCAGCACCACGGGCGCATCGGCGCGCGGTGGGCGCGCCGGCGGGGTCATGCTGGGCACGGCGGAAATCAGCATGCGCGTATAGGGATGGCGCGGCGCGGTCAGGACGGTCTTGGCGTCCCCCTGCTCGACCACGAGCCCATTCTGCATGACCGCGACCCGATCGGCGATGTCCGCGACCACCCCGAAGTCGTGGGTGATGAACAGAACGGCGGTGCCGTGGGTGCGCTGGATATCCTTGATCAGCCCGAGGATCTGCGCCTGGGTGGTCACGTCCAGCGCGGTCGTGGGCTCGTCGGCGATCAGCAGCGCCGGCTGCAGAACCAGCGCGGCGGCGATCATCACCCGTTGGCGCTGCCCGCCCGAGAGTTGGTGGGGATAGGAGGTGACCAGGCGCTCCGGCTCGGGCAGGTTGACCGCCTCCATCACCTCGATCACCCGCGCCATGCGTTCGCGCGCGCTCATGCCGCCGTGAATATGCAACACCTCCTCGATCTGATCGCCGATGGACATGACCGGGTTGAGCGCGGTCATGGGCTCCTGAAAGATCATGGAGATGCGCGCGCCGCGCAGGTCGCGCAACCGCGCCGGCGACTTTAGCAACAGATCCTCGCCCTGAAACAGGATGCGCCCGGCGGTCGGCGTCAACTGCTTGCGCGGCAAAAGGCCCATGACCGTGTGGGCGGTGACCGACTTGCCGGACCCGGATTCGCCGACCACACACATGATCTCGTGGGGCAACACGGTGAACGAGACGTTCTCGATCGCGTTTTCCCGGTCCGCGTGGACCGGCAGGCGAACGGTCAGGCCCTGGATATCGAGAACCGGTGCTGCGGGATCGGCCATAGCGGATTACATCTTCTTGGCGATGCGTGGATCGAGGGTATCGCGTAGGCCATCGCCCAGGACGTTGACCCCGAGAACCGTGAGCGCGAGCGCGATGCCGGGGAAGAAGATGATCCACGGCGCGAGCTGGAAGTAGGTCCGGCCCTCGGCCATGATGTTGCCCCAGCTTGGGATCTCCGGCGGCGTGCCGGCGCCCAGGAAGCCCAGGATCGCCTCGGTCAGCATGGCCGACGCGCAGACATACGTCGCCTGGACGATCAGCGGCGGGATCGTATTGGGCAGCACGTGGCGCACCAGGATCATCGGCAGGCGGGTACCGGCGGCGATCGCCGCCTCCACGTAGGGCTCCTCGCGCACGGAGAGAACGATCGAACGCACCAGGCGCACCACGCGGGGAATCTCGGGGATGGTAATCGCGACGGTGACCGTGGCCAGGCTCGCGCCCGATAGCGAAATGAGCGCGATCGCGAGCAGGATGCCGGGGATCGCCATAACCCCGTCCATGACGCGCATGACCACGCTATCGAGGATGCGCACGTAACCGGCGATCATGCCGACAACGAGCCCGATCGCCACGCTAAGCGCGGCGGCCACGAGGCCGACGAACAGCGAGATGCGCGTGCCGTAGATCGTGCGGCTATAGATATCGCGGCCGAACATGTCGGTGCCGAACCAGTACGCCTCGCTCGGCGCGCGCAGGCGCACGACCGGGTCGAGCTTGATGGGATCGACCGTGAATAGAAGCGGCGCGAAGATCGCCGCCGCGATCATCAAAATCAAAAGCACGCCGCCGATGGTCATGGTTGGATAGCGTTGCAGCACGTTGCGCCGCAACTCGGCGAAGCGCCCGCGCAGGCTCGAATCGACCACTCTGTCGTAGAGAACGCTCAATACCGAATCCTCGGGTCGACCAGGGTGTAGATAATATCGATGACCAGGTTGATCAGGACGTAGACGAAGCTGAACACCAGGATCAACCCCTGGATAATCGGATAATCGCGCTTCAGGATCGCGTCCACCACCAGCCGGCCGAGGCCGGGGATGTTATAGACGCTCTCGGTGATCACGACGCCGCCGATCAGGAGCGCCACGCCCAATCCGATGACCGTGATGATGGGTACCGCCGCGTTGCGTAGCGCATGGGCAACGAGCACCTTGCGCTCGGTCTGCCCCTTGGCGCGGGCGGTGCGGATGTAATCCTCGTCGAGCACCTCCATGACGCTGGCCCGGGTAATGCGCGCGATGAGCGCGATATAGATCACGCTCAAGGTGACCGTGGGCAGGATGATGTGGCGCGCGAACTTGCCGAAGTCCACGAACGGGCTGGTGTAGCCCTGAACCGGCAGCCACTTGAGCGCCAGGGAGAACTGGAAAATCAGCATGTAGCCGAGCACGAACACGGGGATCGAGAACCCGGCCACGGCGAAGATCATGATCGCCCGGTCGATCCAGGTGCCCGCCTTCCAGGCCGCGATCACGCCCATGGGCACGGCGACGACGATGGCGAATAAAAGAGTCGTCGTCGCCAGCATCAGGGTCGGTTCCACCCGCTGGGCGATCAGCTTGGAGACCGGCAGGTTGGAAAAGATCGAGATGCCGAGATCGCCGCGCGCCAGGCTCCAGATCCAGGTGCCGAACTGCACGACGATCGGCTCGTCCAGGCCGAGCTGGGCGCGAATACGGATGATATCCGCGGGCGAGGCATAGTCCCCCGCGATCACCGCGGCCGGATCGCCCGGGCTCAGCCGCAGCATGAGAAACACGAACAGCGCCACCACCCCCATGACGGGGATGGTGGCAACCATTCGCTTGGCGATGAAGGCGTACATACGCGGCCTTCGCCCACCCGGCGTCTAGCGCCCGGTGCCTAGCGTTCGACCGAGATATTCCAGAAGAACTGCACCGGCGACTTGATCAGCCCCTTGACGTTGTCGCGATACGCGACCGGCACGAAGAAGGTGCCGACGTTGCCATAGGCGCCAATATTGATCGCCTCGGCCTGAATCTTCGCCGCCAGGGCCTTTTGCTTGCCTGGATCGGTCTCGCGGGCAAAGGCGCTGCGCATGGCTTCCAGCTTGGGATCGTCGGGCCAGCCGAACCAGGCGCGATCCACGCCGCCGCCGGACATGCCCGTGGCCACCACCGGATTGGTGATGTCGCCGCCGATCCACCAGGTGTGGAAGATGTTCCAGCCGCCCTTGTCGACCGGGTCCTTCTTGGCCCGGCGCGAGGTCAGCGTGGACCAGTCCATGGCCTGCACCTCGACGTTCATGCCGATGTCGCGCAGGCGCTGGGCCGTGACCAGGCTGAACGCGGACAGGATGGCGATGTCGGTCGGCTGCATGATGACCACCTTGGTGCCGTCATAGCCGGCGTCCTTCAGCATCTTCGCCGCGGCCTTGATGCTCGGCTTCTTGAGCGAGTCGTAGCCGGCGTCCGTCTGCAGGGGCGATCCGCACGCGTAGAGCGAGTAGCAAATCGAATAGAATTTCGGATTGCCGACCGCGGCCTGCATGTAGACTTCCTGATCGATCGTCTTGAGCACCGCCTGGCGGATTTTATTGTTGTTGAACGGCGGCAGCAGGTGGTTCATGCGCAGCATGCCCTGGTTGCCCAGGGGATCGTTGACCTCGACCACCACGTGATCGGCCTGCTCCAGAATGGGCGCCAGATCCGGCGGCGGGTTCTCGAAGTAATCCACCTCGCCGTTAATCAGCGCGTTCATGGCCGTCTGGGGATCGGGAATATAGATCCACTCGACCCGGTCCACCTTGGCGATCTTGCCGCCGGCCGCGCCGCTCGGCGGCTCGCTCCGCGGAACGTAATCCTCGTTCTTGGTGTAGACGACCTTGGCGCCCGGCACCCACTCGTCCTTGGAGAACTTGAACGGGCCGGAGCCGATGATTTCCGGCACCTGCTCGAACGGGTCGGTCTCGGCCAGCCGCTTGGGCATCATGAACGGCACGTTGGAGCTGATCTTGCCGATCGAATCGAGCACCAGTCCATAGGGCTCCTTCAGCTTCATGACGAAGGTCTTGGCATCGGTCGCGCTGAGATCGGCCACCACGTCCATGAGCGCTTGGCCCATGCCGTCGCGCTTGCCCCAGCGTTTGAGCGAGGCCACGCAGTCCTCGGCGGTAACCGGGTTGCCGTCGTTCCATTTGAGGCCGTCGCGCAAGCGGAAGGTCCACGTTAGCTGATCGTCGCTAACGGTCCAGGTATCGACCATTTGCGGCTGCGGCTTCAGGTTCGCGTCCATGGCGAACAGGGTGTCGTAGACCATGTAGCCGTGATTGCGGGTGATATAGGCCGTGGTCCAAATGGGATCGATGTTTTTCAGATCCCGTGGGGAACCACGCGCAAGACCGATTCCGCCGCCGCGGGTTGCGGGACGGCCATGAGAGACACCGGCACGGCCACGGCGGCCGCGATCATAAGCGCCCTTCGGGTTAGTCCAAGCATCGTGCTTGCCTCCTCCATTTTGTTATGGGCTTGACCGCCGCGCCATGGCGCGCGCGACTGCCCCTTCTTGCCGACGCCCTCCCAAGGGCATCGGTGAACAACGCCTTCGTATGCTAAACGTGCTCCGCATTAGAGCGCGGAAAGCGTACGGCGGTCAATGTGTTCGCCGCGAATTCGCCGCCGGGCTCGTGATTCGTCGTGGTTCGCCGGTTTCCTGCTTGACCGCGACGTGGCGCGAACGCAACGCTAGAGAATCAAGAAAAACCAACCGGTCCCCATGCTCGATTCCATCACCGGCGCGCCGCTTACCCATGCGGCGAATCCCCACGGACGCCACGGCCGGCCTCTCGGCGCGCGCGCCCGCGCGGTGATCGAGCCGGCCCGCTGCGCGGCGGCGCGGCGCGAGATTTTCGCCTGGCCCGGCTTCGCGCCCACGCCGCTGGTCGACCTGCCCGGGCTGGCGGCGGCGGCCGGCGTGGCGCGCATCGCGGTCAAGGACGAGGGCGCGCGTTTCGGCCTGGGCAGCTTCAAGGCGCTCGGCGGCGCCTACGCGGTCTTGCGTCAAGTTCAGGCGCGCATCGCGGCGGCGACCGGCGCGGCGCCCGCGAGCGCGGACATCCTGGCGGGGCGCCACGGCGAGATCGCGCGCGCCATGACCGTGTGCTGCGCCACCGA
>Ga0114931_10004136_pt1 | contig 18139 bp, 14 predicted proteins | sample 2SBtaG_FD_89579 | JGI IMG/M metagenome (GOLD analysis project Ga0114931, IMG submission 89579) | Deep subsurface microbial communities from Kolumbo volcano to uncover new lineages of life (NeLLi) - 2SBTROV14_V59a metaG | ecosystem: Environmental > Aquatic > Marine > Volcanic | place: Kolumbo...
ACCCCGAGTTTGTACTCAACAGGATCGAGGTGAATGTACCGTATCTCGGTGCTGCGCCACAGGAAGTCGAGGAAGGGGTGGTCATAAAAATCGAAGAGGCCATTCAGGATCTGCAAGGCATCAAGCATATACGCTCAAACTCGTTCGAGGGATCGGGTAGCGTGACCATTGAAGTTAAACGCGATGCTGACCTGACACAGGTTTTGAGTGACGTCAAAACGCGCGTCGACGCGATATCGACTTTTCCGGCATTGACCGAAAAGCCCGTCATCTTCAAACAGGAAGTGAACAATCCGGTCGTTATGATTGCGATCAATGGTGACCTGACCGAGCTGACCCGAAAGGCGCTCGGCAGTGAGGTTCGCGACGAGTTGTTGCAATTGCCGTTGGTCAACAATGTCCGTTACCTGGGCGATCGGCCTTACGAGATCAGCGTCGAGGTGTCCGAGCTTGCCTTGCGTGAGTATGGCCTGACGATGAGTGAGATTTCGCAGGCCATCCGCAATTCATCAATCGACATGCCGGGCGGGACCATTAAATCAGAAGGTGGCGATATCCTGCTGCGCACAAAAGGGCAGGTGTATACCGGGCAGGACTTCGGGGCCCTGGTCTTGCGCACGTTTCCAGACGGTACACGCCTGACGCTGAGTGATGTTGCAAGCATTAATGACGGCTTCGTCGAGTCGGATCGTTACGGTCGATTCAACGGCAAGCCCACAGCGACTTTGCAGGTGGTCGCCGGTTCGCAACAAAACGAGATCGAAACCGCAAAGGCAGTCAAGAAATACATCGCTGAGAAAAGTAAAACTTTGCCGGACGGCATTCGTATGGATGTCTGGATTGACCTGCCCAAGTACCTGGAAGGCAGTCTGGACAGGATGCAAAACAACATCTTGTCGGGTGCTTTGCTGGTGTTTATCGTGCTGTCGTTATTTCTGCGAATGAAGATGGCGTTTTGGGTCATTGTTGGTTTGCCCATTAGCTTCCTCGGCGCGCTCTGGCTGATGCCTCTGTGGTCAGTCACCATTAACACGATCAGCTTGTTCGGCTTTATTATCGTGCTGGGCATAGTTGTCGACGATGCGATCATTATTGGTGAAAGCGTCTATACGAAGATACGTGCAGACGGCCATACACTCGACAATGTCGTTCGGGGTGCGCACCGTGTCGCAGTTCCTGCGACCTTCGGTGTCTTGACGACGATCGCGGCATTTGCGCCGATGATGTTCATTGGTGGCGTGGTTGCACCATTTTTCGAAGCGATGGCATCGGTCGTAATGCTTTGCCTGGCATTTTCGCTGCTGGAGTCGAAGCTGATACTTCCTGCGCACCTGGTTCAGGCTCACCTTCCTCCCGTTGATGAAAACGATTTGTTTCGGCCGCAGCGAGCTATTGGTTTTTTCGAACGTATTCCGCGTGCATTCCTGAAAGTACAACGACATGTACAACATGGGTTGCAGGCGTTAATTCACAATCATTACAAGCCATTACTGGTGCGTGCGGTTGATAACCGCGGGCTGACGTTGACGATTTTTAGTGCAGTGGTCATTCTAACAATCGGTTTGATGACCAGTGGAATTGCCCGCGTCGTCGTGTTTCCGGATTTCGCTCAGGACTTCATTCAAGTCGACATGGAAATGCAAAGTGGTACAGCTCCGCATGTGAGAAATGCGGCCGTTCGCCGGGTAGAGGGCGCACTGCTTGAACTCAATCGAAAATACGTCGCGGAGCACCCGGACTCCCTGCCAATCATTGAACACTTCGGTGTTTTTACGCGCGGCGATACCGGTGCGATCATGTTTGTGGAAATTCCTTTCACGGAAGATCGTCCCTTTGAGATGAAGGAAGTCAGCCAGATGTGGCGCGATGCGGTCGGCGAAATTCCTGGAATGAAGGAGCTGAAATTTCGGGCGGCCGGGCATATCGGCGGTGGCGCGCCGCTGAGTTTCAAGCTTAGTGGTTCCCACTATGAGGCGCTCGAAGCGGCTGCCGCCGAACTCGCGACGGAGCTTGCGACTTACGAAGGCCTGTTTGATATTACGAACTCCGCGACGTCGGGTAGCGATGAGATCAAACTGACCATTAAACCCGAGGCGGAGGCGCTCGGCTTGACGATGTCATCACTGGGGCGCCAGGTGCGCCAGGCATTTTATGGCGAGGAAGCGCAGCGTATACAGCGCGGTAAGGACGAATTGCGCGTCATGGTTCGGTACCCGCTTGAAGAACGTCGCTCAGTGGCCGATCTTGAAAATATGCGTATTCGTACGCCGGATGGCGTGGAGGTACCGTTCAGCTCTGTCGCGGAAGTTTCATTTGGCGAAGGCTACTCCAAAATATCCCGGCTTGACCGCGAGCGTACTGTTACCGTTTCGTCTGACCTCGATCCTGACGAGGTCGAGCCACAACAGATTATTCGTACGATGTCCGAGGAGTATATTCCTGAGTTATTGGCGCGCTATCCCGGCGTCAAGTACGGTCTGGAAGGATCTAGCCAGGACCAGGCGGAATTCATGATGAAGATCGTGAAGGCTCTTGTGGTCGCCATGTTCCTTATTTACGCACTGATTGCCATTCCGTTGCGTTCGTATGCACAGCCTTCGATTATCATGTCTGTTATACCGTTCGGTGCGATAGGTGCGGTCGTCGGCCACATAATCATGGGGCGTGCGATCAGTATGTTTTCAATGTTTGGTTTGGTGGCACTCGCAGGCGTGGTTGTTAACGACAGCTTGATAATGGTTGATTTCATTAACAAGGCAAGAGCCAGAGGTGTTGCGATTCGCGACGCAGTGATCGAATCCGGTACGGCTCGTTTTCGAGCAATCGTATTGACGTCGTTTACCACCGCCGCGGGGCTGTTACCGATAATGTTCGAGAGCAGTCCGCAGGCGCAGGCGATTATTCCGACGGCGATCTCCATTAGTTTCGGTATCATCTTCGCAACGGTCATTACGCTGTTCCTGATTCCGGCCCTTTACCTGTTGCAGGAGGATTTTTTCCGCAGAATGCGACAGTTCCGGAACTGGCTGCTATATCGTCCTGCTGAAACACAATCGGAATAAATAACGTGGTATCGACGGATAAGACAACGCGTGAGGGCGTGATTGCGGGTCTTGCGGCCTAACTGATGTGGGGCTTCCTTCCTGTCTACTTCAAGACCGTTGCCGCAGTGGATTCAACGGAGGTGCTGGCGCACCGGGTGATCTGGGCTTTGCCCTTCGGTGCGCTGACCAATATGCTGGTCGGGGTGTGGTTGTTCCATGACCAACTGCGGCGTTTTCAGTTGCTCGCCGTGGTGCTCGCAGTCATCGGCGTAATCGTGTTGACGGTTTCCGGTGGAGTGGTGCCCTGGGTGGCACTGTCGCTGGCGCTGACTTTCACCGTCTATGCGTTGGCCGCACGGCGTTTAACCCTGACTACCATTGGATTCATGCAATTTCTTGCGCCAACGCTGCAGTTTGGTACTGGCATCTACTATGGCGAAACACTGACAACGGCACACCTCATCTGCTTTGGCTTCATCTGGACAGCGGTTGCGTTCTTTATCTTCGATGCTGTAAAAAAAACGAACGTAGGAGCGCGCCTCGCGCGCGAAGCAACGCAGCAGCCGCAGGCTGCAAGAAGATGATTTACGCGTCACAACCCGACCATTGGTCGCGCGCGAGGCGCGCTCGTACAGTGGGTCGCGCGCGAGGCGCGCTCCTACTGGGGTTTACTTTTTCGCTTTTCGCTCAGCCGCTTCCCTGATGACTTCTTCCGCAACATTCTGCGGACACGGTGCGTAGTGCGAGAATTCCATCGAGAACTGACCACGACCTGAAGTCAGGGTACGCAAGTGACCGATGTAACCGAACATATCAGCCAGTGGTGCATCAGCTTTAACCCGGACACCTGTGGGACCGGCATCCTGAGACTTGATCATGCCACGCCGGCGATTAAGGTCGCCGATGACATCACCAACGTTATCTTCAGGTGTGAAGACGTCGACCTTCATGATGGGCTCGAGGAGTTGCGGTCCCGCCTTCGGAATCGACTGACGGTAGGCTGCCTTGGTGGCGATCTCAAATGCCAGCGCAGACGAGTCAACGGCGTGGTAAGCACCATCAAGCAAGGTGAACTTGACGTCGAGCAGCGGATAGCCCGCCATCGTGCCTTCGACCATGCAGGACTTGAAAGCCTTCTCAATTGCGCTCCAGTATTCACGCGGTACGTTGCCACCGGTGACCTTGGATTCAAATTCATAGCCGACATTTGTTTCGGCCTGCTCGATCTCGTACTCGATTTTGCCGTATTGGCCTGAACCACCCGACTGCTTCTTGTGGGTATAGGTATCTTCGATCTTGCGTGTAATCGTCTCGCGATAAGCGACCTGTGGCTTACCCATTTCAACATCAACATTGTGCGTTCGACGCAGGATGTCGACCTTGATATCGAGATGCAGCTCACCCATGCCCTTGATCAGCGTTTCGCCGGAGTCGTCATCGGTCGCAACCTGGAATGAAGGGTCTTCCTGAACCATCTTGTTCAGAGCAACACCCATCTTCTCGGTTCCGGCCTTGTCTTTCGGCGAGATCGCGATGGAGATTACGGGGTCCGGGAATACCATGGGCTCGAGCGTTGCCGGGTTGTCCGCATCGGCCAGCGTGTGTCCTGTGCGCGTGTTCTTCATGCCGAGGAGGGCGACGATGTCACCGGCCTGAGCAGAATCAAGTTCTTCACGAGAGTCGGCATGCATCTCGACGATACGACCAATACGTTCGTTCTTGCCCGTAAACGTGTTGACGACGTTGTCACCCTTTTTCAAGGTGCCGGAGTAGATACGCGTAAAGGTCAGGGCGCCGTAACGGTCATCCATGATTTTGAATGCCAGTGCACGCAGTGGCTTGTCGGGATCGACGATTGCGAAGCCACCGGTCTCGTTGCCTTCGAGGTCGATTTCCGGCTGCGGCTTAACCTCGGTCGGATTCGGCAGAAAGTCAACAATTGCATTAAGAATATTCTGTACACCTTTGTTTTTAAAGGCAGAACCACAATAGGTCGGAAAGAAGTCGAGCGCGATTGTACCCTTGCGGATGCAACGCTTCAGGTCTTCAACGGATGGCTCATTGCCTTCGAGATAGGACTCCAGAAGGTCGTCATCCTGTTCGACCGCGGTCTCGATCAGCTTCTCACGCCACTCGGCAACCGGCTCGAGCATGTCTTCAGTAATTTCACCGATCGTGTAGGACTCAGGGTCACTCGAGTCACTCCAGATCCAGGATTTTTGCGTCAGCAGATCAACAACGCCAACGAAGTCGTCTTCGATACCGATTGGCAGGACCATAACCAGTGGATTAGCCGCCAGAACGTCTTTGACCTGCTGCACAACGCGATAGAAGTCCGCACCGATACGGTCAAGCTTGTTGACAAAGATGATGCGTGCAACTTCGGAGTCGTTCGCATAACGCCAGTTCGTTTCTGACTGTGGCTCGACGCCGCCGGATCCGCAGAACACGCCAACGCCGCCATCGAGTACCTTGAGTGAACGATAGACTTCAATGGTGAAGTCAACGTGTCCCGGTGTATCGATGATGTTCATTCGGTGGCCATCCCACTCGCAGCTCGTCGCAGCCGACTGAATGGTGATGCCGCGTTCCTGTTCCTGGTCCATGAAGTCGGTGGTGGCTTCGCCATCGTGAACTTCACCCGTCTTATGGATCTTGCCGGTGAGCTTCAGGATTCGCTCTGTGGTCGTGGTTTTGCCCGCATCAACATGGGCAAATATGCCGATATTTCGGTATACGCTAAGGTCTTTCATCTCTTTGCTCTGCTTCTCTTCGTTGTCTATTGTCGCCGACCACTAAAACTGCCATACCATCAGGTGCTCTCGAAGCCTTGCTAAAGCGAGAACCCGGCAATAAATGGAGGTGGGTGCACGTAATTCCTTGCCGGTCTTTCTACTGCATTCCCGGCAGCTGTTGCGCTGCGAATCAGGTAGGACGGGCGTTCGGGCGCGGATAATAACAGTGCAGAGCGCCCTAAACCAGCCTAATTGTCCGGAGTGCCCGGCAGGCCACGGCCATCCTTCAAAAAAGCATTAAAAACAACAGCTTACTTCTTTAATCCTAGCGGCGAAGAATCGCGATCCAGCGGGCGATATTGAGCATACTCATCAATGACGCAGAAACGTAGGTCAGAGCGGCGGCCGTTAACAGCCTGCGTGCGTGAGGCCCGTCCGCTGATTTCAGGATCCTGTGTTTCTCCAGCATGGGCAGCGCACGATTGAAACTGGCGTCAAATTCTGTCGGCAGTGTGACGACATGGACGACAGCCGACGTCCCGAGCGTCAGCATGCCGGCGAGGAAGCCGAGTACACCCAGAGCGGGAATCCGTGTAAGCATGCCGAGAAACGGCGACAGCACCAGAATGCCGGCACCGATTTTTTCGATACCGCTCATCGCGCGGACGAGACGCGTACGCCATTTCAGTGGCGCATAGCTCGTGTGGTCCTGGATTGCATGGCCAACTTCATGTGCTGCGACAGTAATGGCCGTCAGGGAGCGGCCATCGTGTTTATCTTTCGTGAGTCGAACGACTTTATCGACTGGGTCGTAATGATCGCCAGTCTCGCTTATCTCGACACCGACGGACTGCAAGCCGTATTTGTCCAGCAGATGGCGTGCCAGGCTGGCACCGCTTCCAGCGTAGCGATCCTCGGGCTGGCTGTACTTTGTGAGTACGCGCTGCACCCAGATTCCGGGGCCCAGCACCAGTGCGATAACAACAAGGATGACAACGAGATATACCATAAAACCATCGTACCCGCAATCTTGCAAAAGGTCGTCCGCAGAGTAGTCTTGGCGATCCAATAATCAAGTAATTTCGAGTGTCTCGAGGTAGCGGGTGAATACCGATCAAGCCATCCTTTTTGGATTGTTGTTGTTTGTTTTTGTTTTCCTGATCTGGGGCCGCTGGCGCTACGATCTGGTCGCGTTCGTAGCACTGCTGATTGCTCTGCTGACAGGCATCGTACCCAAGGAACAGTCGTTCTCCGGTTTTGGCCATCCGGCGACGGTGATTATCGCCCTGGTACTTATTGTCAGCAGAGGTTTGTCGAACTCCGGTGCCATTGAGCTGGTGGCCCGCTATGTCATCGACGCATCGCGGAAACTGTCAACGCATATCACTATCATGTCGGGGCTTGCTGCCGGACTGTCTGCGCTGATGAACAATGTCGCGGCCCTGGCGCTGCTGATGCCTGTTGATATGCAGGCGGCCAAGAAAGCGGGTCGCAGCCCGTCGCTTTCGCTTATGCCGCTATCTTTTGCCTCGATACTGGGGGGAATGATTACTCTGATAGGAACGCCTCCAAACATTGTCATTGCCGAGTTTCGTGGCGACGCCCTTGGCGAGTCGTATCACATGTTCGATTTCGCACCGGTTGGTCTTGCTTGTGCCGTTGTTGGTGTTGCGTATGTGGCGCTCATCGGCTGGCGCCTGCTGCCTGCCGCCAGGCACTCCGCGGACGCCGGGCAGGAGTTGTTTGAGCTCGCCGATTACATCGCGGAAGTGAAGGTGCCAGAGGGGTCGAGCGCCATTGGCAAGCAGGTCCGCGAACTCGACGAAGCCGCAGCGCGCAGTGATGTGGAAATTGTCGGACTGGTACGACGCGGACGGCGTAAGCCCGGGCTGGCGCGTGCGGTGGAGATCATGCCGGGCGACGTGTTGGTCATCGAGGCCAGTCCGGACAGTCTTGAGGAAGCGTTGGGCAATCTGGATCTTGAGTATGTCGGCAAAGGGGAAGGGCAGCTTGGCGACGGCGATCTGATACTCAACGAGGTTGTTGTGCAGGAATCGTCTCACCTTGCCGGACGGTCGGCGATGTCGCTGCGTCTTCTGTATCGCTATCGCGTTGCACTCGTCGGCGTCTCCCGGGAGGGCAGACGATTTCGCGAAAATGTCAGGAAACTGGTTCTGCATCCCGGTGATGTATTGTTGTTACTCGGTGCCGATGAGCGTCTGGGCGATGTCACGGGTCGCCTCGGATTATTACCCCTGGCCGACAGGGGGCAACGTGTCATTCAGCGGGAAAAAGCCTGGTGGGCTGTGGGTATTTTCGCGTCTGCAATTCTTGTTGCGAGTATGGGTTGGGTCTATTTGCCCGTTGCGCTGGGCTGTGTGGTGGCCCTCTATGTTTTGCTCAACATCGTTCCGATTCGTGACGTCTATACGTCAATCGAGTGGCCGGTCATCGTGTTGCTGGGCTCCATGATACCGATTGGTGGCGCTTTGCAGTCCACGGGTGGCACGGCGTTAATCGCAGGGGGCATTGTTGATTTGTCCGCCGGCTTTTCACCGCTCGTTGTCCTGACTTTGCTGATCGTCGTGACGATGAGCCTGTCGGATGTCATGAACAATACGGCAACGGCGGTGATAGCAGCTCCTATAGCCGTTGAAATCGCAGCGCGTCTAAACGTAAACCCGGATCCCTTTCTGATGGGGGTTGCCGTTGCGGCATCCTGTGCTTTCCTGACGCCTATCGGGCACAAGAACAATACGCTGATCATGGGACCGGGTGGCTACCGATTTGGAGACTACTGGCGCATGGGGCTGCCACTGGAGATTTTGATTGTGCTGGTTTCGGTGCCCGCTATCGCCTTCTTTTGGCCGATTTGACTGTTATGTAAAGGGCTTGTCGCGCATTGCAGAATCCAGTGTCAAAAACTGACAAATGTTGCTTATCGTCAGTTACGGTATCCGCGGTAGAATTCCTCATAAGACCTTGAACAATAAGCAATAAGAGTATTTTCCCTGATTTGGCACAGGCCTTGCAATAGTGCTTGTGACTGACGCACTAGATGGAGAAAATCATGGACAGAGCGACCATCCTCGATTGGACAGATACCCAGGTGCAGTTGAAATTCGACGCACATCGTGATGTGAAATACCAGGTCTACAGGGACGGCGAGAAGCACTTTCTTGAAGTGCGGGATCCGGACGATACGCCCGTCCACACGCTCGAGTTACCGGACGGAATGAAACTGGATCGTAGTAGCTACCAGGTACTGTTGCGTTACGTTTTGCTGGACGTTGTTGCCGCGTGATCCTCAATGGCTTGCCAGACACGCAGGAGATTCTCGCCGAGAATTTTTCTGATGTCGTCTTCGCTGTAGCCGCGGTCCAGTAATCCCTGGATAAGATTCGGGTATTTAGAAACGTCCTTGAGGCCGACTGGCAGCGAATCACCGACGCCGTCGTAGTCGGATCCGATACCAACATGATCGACGCTGGTCAACTCAATGACGTGGTCAAAATGATCGAGTACGTCGTCGAGGCTTGCGTATGGGAACGGGCCGTGCTCTGCCGCATAGATGGCGGGGTACTGGTAGTGCATATCATCTTCTGACAGCTCGGGATGCAGAGCGCCGTATTCCTCAGCTGCTTCGCTGCGCGCTTTTGCATATTGATTGGCCTCGGCGGTGATAAAGCTCGAGCCAAAATTGATCTGGATCACGCCGCCTTTTTCGGCCAGGGCAACGATCATTTCGTCACTCATGTTGCGTTCAAATCCCGGGGTGAAGTGCCGGGCTGATGAATGCGATGCGATCACCGGCACATTACTAATGTCCATGACCTGCCAAAACGCCTCATCGGATATGTGGCTGACATCAACCATGATGCCCAGCCGATTCATTTCCCTGACGACCTCGACGCCGAATTCACTCAGGCCATTCCATTGATGATTCGTGTCATAGGATGAATCTGAAATGTGGTTTGAGAGGCTGTGCGCAAGCGTGATATAGCGAATGCCACGATCGTAGAAATACTTAAGGTTGGCAAGATCGCCCTCAATCGGCGAGCCGTTTTCCATGCCCATCGGCATGGAAATGATGCCCGCGGCAAATTGCTCCCGGACATCCGTTGGTGAGCGTGCGATGGCGAACTTGTCGGGCGATTGTTCGACGAAGCTCTCGACCAGATCGATAAGCGCGTCTGCAGCTTCCCTCGAGCGTCCGTCCGCTTCCAGTCCGGCAGCTGTATATATAGACATAAACGGAGCATTCAGTCCGCCACTGACTGCTCTCGGGTAATCGAAATCTCCACTATCGGTGGCTTTGGATATATCCGCCGGTTCGGCCTCTATGCGGTACGGCACGTCGATATGTGTGTCGACGATAATATCGTTGCGGGCGATCTGCTTCGCGTCAGCGACGGGTTTTCCAGTACCGGTGTCAGCAGCCTGACCACAGCCAGAAATCAAAAGGGCAGCGAGAGCGAGGCTTAGGAGTCGATTGGTCATTTGAGGATATTTCGCTGGTTGAAATGGCCGAAGATTGTAACAATATAAGCTGGGTGTCACAGGAGTAATACGATGGGTAACGATAATCCGCCGGCAGATCATGCCTTCATCGACGACGACAAAAGCGGTAATGCAGTAGAGGAAAACCTGAAGTCCCGAACCACATGGTTGCGAGGCTTATTCATGCTGATCAGTTGTGTATTGGCCAGCGTGGCGGTATTTGCCGGATCCGTCATTGTTGTGCTCGGTTTTTTCTGGGTTCTGTTCACGGGTGAAGTCAACAGACAGGTCCGACAGGCCGGACAGAGTGTCGCGACATATATCTATGATATTGCGTGCTACCTAACGTTCAATACCGATGAGAAGCCGTTTCCCCTGGGTGGTCAGTGGCCTTCGGGAAGAAACGAAGAGGCGTAACCGGGTCTACGTGGGCCGGCAGCGCAACAAGCTGCTAGACCGACAACTCACGCTGGCACGGCTGCCAGTGAGCAATGTTCAACTGCGCAGCCCCAACGCCCAGGCCGCGTACCCAGCGCGCAGCCGCGTCCAGGGTAACCCAGGTGCGTACCTTTCCTTTGCGCGTCTCAGCGGTAATTGGACCGTTTGGCGTCTTTGCTTCGATGTGAAACCGGGCGCCGCTGGCTATTATGTTGATGTTCTTGATAGCGCCTGCCGCAACCATCGCCCTCAACATGCGTTCATCCATTGGAAGTCCCCTGGGAGAAGTCATTCTTTTTGGAAAAGTGTTCTGCAATTGTGATGCCGCTTTGATCGCAGTGTCTGCGAATCAGCATTTCGACCATGTTCGCCACACTGCGATGCTCGCGAGCCGCAGCCTCTCTTACCGCCTCTTTGAGCCCTGGCTCAATGCGGAGATTGAGCGTAGATACTTTGGTCTTTGCCATGCGATATATTGTATATAAAATAGCGTTTAAATGTAACGCATTTTGCAATATAGGGGCTTTTTTGCATGAGAGATTGACCGGCAGGTGTCGTCTCCTAAGCTGCGCCGATGCACAAGCGCAACTGGCAATCCCCCAATAATCTGCTGATTCTGATGTCTGTGGCCATGCCGGTGGCATTCAGCACCTGGAATGCCTTGCTGAATAATTTCGTTGTTGAACGGGCGGGCTTTACCGGCGTTGAAATCGGTATTTTGCAGAGTTTGCGTGAGATTCCGGGGTTTCTCGCGTTTGCGGTTGTTTTCGTGTTATTCATTATCAAAGAGCAGGCATTGGCTGTGGTGGCCCTGGCAACACTGGGTATCGGTGTTGCCCTGACCGGTGTGTTTCCCAGCACCGTCGGTCTGTATTGCACCACGATATTGATGTCGACCGGGTTTCACTATTTTGAGGTCATAAAGCAGTCGTTGGCCTTGCAGTGGTTCGAGAAAACAGACACAGCACAGGCACTGGGCAAGCTTATTTCGGTCGGCGCGATTACCTCGTTACTGGTATACGCGGTGTTGTGGGGTTTACTCGAAGTTCTGGCGCTGGACTATGTCACTCTATTTCTGCTGGCCGGGAGTGTTTGCTGCGGCCTGGCGGTCTTCATGTGGATCGGCTTTCCGACCTTTGAAAGTGAACATGAGCAAAGCAATAAGCTGGTCTTGCGCAAGCGCTATTGGCTTTACTACCTGCTGACTTTTTTCTCCGGTGCACGGCGTCAGATTTTTACGGTTTTTGCGGCGTTCCTGATGGTCGAAAAGTTCGGCTATTCGGCATCGCAGGTCGCGTTATTGTTCCTGATCAATTATACGTTCAACTGGTTATTCGCCGAGAAGATCGGCAGTTTGATCGGTCGAATCGGCGAACGCAGTGCGCTGACTTTTGAGTACGCCGGCCTGGTCATCGTATTTAGCGCCTACGCCTATGTTGAAAATCCCTACGTCGGCGCCGGGTTGTACGTGATTGATCATATGTTTTTCGCACTGGCCATTGCGTTGAACACTTACTTTCAGAAAATTGCCAGTCCCGAAGACATCGCCAGCAGCGCCGGTGTCTCGTTCACAATAAACCATATCGCTGCCATTATCGTCCCGGCCGCGCTCGGGCTGGTCTGGATGGTGTCTCCTGCCATGGTATTCCTGATCGGCACCGGTTTTGCTGTGTGCTCACTGCTGCTGTCGCAAAATGTCCCCTCGCACCCGGAAAGGGGTAATGAGGTCAACTGGGGGAAGATCGAAGCTCCTGGGGACGCTCGCGTCGATACTTAAGGATGACCGACGCCGCTTCCAGCGCCACCAAAACGCTGGTCACAAGCACGACCACGTCAATCGTCACCAGCAACCAGTTGCCGTCCTGATAGAATTCAATAAGCTTCAAAATGGCCGCCCAGACAGAGGTGATCATCACGAACATCATTGGCAAGAGGCTGTAACGCGCCGGGCGGCCCATCTTGATCAGTATGACGCTGATAACAAGAAGCGTCAGACCTGCCAGAATCTGGTTGGTTGAACCGAACAGCGGCCAGATCGTCAGGCCACCGGATCCGGAGGAACCGCCGGCCCCGAATGCCAGTAACAGGCAGCAAGCAACGGCGAAGAGAGTCGCCAGTGTGCCGTTTCTGAACAGGGGAATACCGTAGATGTCACCCCATTCCTGAATGATGTAGCGTTGCAAGCGAACACCGGAGTCCATGGTTGTTCCTGCGAAAAGAACCACCATGGTTGCAAGCAGGGTCGTCGATACATTGAGCGGCAATCCCCAGCCATCCGTGATCAGCTGGGCACCGCCCTGAATGAAGGTGCCGGCACCAGCGGTTCCGTAGGAGTCGTAGATTTCATGCCAGATTTCAGGGGTTGCCGCGAGACCGACACCGGCCACCGCTACGATGGCGATTAATGCGAGCGTACCCTCACCGATCGCTGCCAGATAGCCGACGAAACGTGCATCGGTTTCTTTTTCGAGTTGTTTCGAGGTGGTGCCTGAACCGACAATCCCGTGAAATCCGGATACGGCGCCACAGGCGATGGTAACGAACAGTAAGGGGATCAGCGATGGCGTATCCTCCGGCATCTGTGTATTAAACGGCGGTGCCGAGATGTCGGGCAGCGAAAGAAGGACCGCACCGTAGAGTAATAGCAAACCAACAAATAATTGCATCCCGTTGATATAGTCGCGTGGCTGCAGCAGCATCCAGACCGGCAGCATCGATGCGATCGCTGCATAAACGAACAAAATAATGATCCAGTTCGCGTTTGCCGCCAGGCCGAACATGTTGGGTGGCAATTCGATCGGCAAAGCACTGCCTACAAATATCGAGACATACAGCGCCGCAACGCCGACGATGGTAAGAACAATAAGTCGATATTTCCGATGGATCAGTTGGCCAATAATCAATGCGACGACAATCGCCGACCAGGCCGGAAATACAGCATTCGGCGTGTTGACAAAGGCCCGCGCGATGACTACGCCAAATACGGCATTGACCATCAGCAAGACGAGGAAAATGACAACCATGAACAGGGCACGCGTACGTTTCCCGATCACGTCCTCGGATAACGAGCCGATCGACCTGCCTTTGTTGCGCGAACTGGCCCAGATTGCGCCGAAATCGTGTACACCGGCAAAAAACACTGTGCCAAAGGTTACCCACAATACAGCCGGCACCCAACCCCAGAACACGGCGATAGAAGGTCCGACGATGGGCGCCGCGCCGGCAATTGAGGTAAAGTGATGACCCCAGAGGATATATTTGTTCGTTGGAACGAAATCGACGCCATCCTCGAACTCGTGCGCCGGTGTCACGAAATCCGGATCAAGCTGATAAATCTTCGTGGCGATAAATTTCGAATAGACGAACCAGCCAAACGTCATCCCGCCGATACCGAGGACGATGATCATTACAGACTGCATATATACTCCCTACGAGCAAGAAGGTGCCAACGCCTTTGAAGCTTAGCGTGTGCTGATTCGCTTTCATAGCCGCGCTGTTTGCAGCCCCTGAAGAACACCGGGCATATTGGACGTTCAAAATTGGTCGCCAGGAGTGACGCGTGCTAGAGACCATGCAACTTGAAAGCATTAACATCGGTCTGGTTTCGACGATTGGCCGGGGCAGTAAGTCCTGGCGTACGGGTATCAGCAAATACCCGGTCGATGGGCCTGTGTATCTGGAGGAGGCCGGCGTTCGTGATGATACGATCGTGAATCTCGAACACCACGGTGGTCCTGACCAGGCCGTCTATGCTTACAGTGCCGATGATTACGATTGGTGGGCAGCTGAGACAAGTCGCGAATATTCACCGGGTCTGTTCGGTGAGAACCTGACTATTCGAGGCCTGCCATCTGACATAAATATTGGTGACCGATTGCTAATCGGAGAGGTCGTTCTGGAGGCTACAGCACCACGCATTCCGTGTAATACCTTCGCGGCAAAAATGCAGGACTCTGGTTTTGGCCTGGCATTTCGAAAAGCGGAGCGTCCCGGGATGTATTTTCGTGTCCTGAACGGTGGTGAGGTCTCAGCGGGTGACGCCGTAACGTTTGTTGCCAATAATTCCAGCGATGTATCGATTCTGGATCTGTTCCGTTTTTATTACTCGCTGCAGCATGATGTTGCTGACTTGCATCGCTTTCTTGCGGCACCGATTGCCATTCGCTTCAGGGATAAGATTGAGGGCAAACTTGAAACGATGGGGCATGCAGCAGATTGAGTCTGTTCTTCCGCAGCCATTTTCTTGATATTTCCATCAAATGATATCATAATGATATCAAAATGAAAGACTGTCAGGAAGACGATGAGGAGAACGAAATGATTCGCGAAATCAAGAAAAACGTACTGTCCGGGTACCTGATGATCTTCGTATTGGCCGCAGCACAACTGCTGTTGGCTTACCTTTTAATCAGGGCCGCACAGTCACAATCATTGGTACCGGCAATAACATCCCTGATTGCCTCTATCGTTGTTCTGATTTGCTGGGCAGGCTTGTTCATGGTGCATCCGAATGAGGCAAAAGTGTTGCAATTATTCGGCAAATACGTCGGCACCACTCATGAGCCGGGTTTGAAATGGGCAAGCCCTTTTTATGCGAAGGCGGCGGTATCGACCCGTATCCGGAACTTTGAATGCAGCAAACTGAAAGTGAATGACGCGAACGGCAGTCCGATCGAAATCGCCGCGGTGGTTGTCTGGAAAGTATTCGATACGGCCGAGGCATTGTTTGAAGTTGATGACTACGCCGGGTTCGTGGAGATCCAGAGTGAGTCTGCGCTGCGTAACCTCGGAACGAGCTATCCTTATGAGCCTCATGATGGCGAAAATATTGCCTTGCGCAGTAATCCTCAGGAGATAGCAGAAGCGCTTGTCAAGGAGATACAGGACCGGCTGACGCAAGCCGGCATTACTGTCATCGAAGCCAGGATTTCACATCTCGCGTACGCACCGGAAATCGCAAATGCAATGCTCCGCAGACAACAGGCATCGGCCATCATTGCAGCCCGTAAACAGATTGTCAGAGGTGCTGTTGGCATGGTGCACCTGGCGCTGGATGAGCTGGATGAGAATGATATTGTGAAGCTGGATGAAGAACGAAAAGCGGCGATGGTCAGCAACCTGCTGGTTGTTCTTTGCAGTGACGAAAGCGCACAACCGGTGTTGAATACTGGCTCGCTTTATACCTGATCAGGGTTCCCGAATGGCGGCACGCAAATCATTCGCGTTGCGAATCGATTCCAGGACGCTGCAGGCGATGCAGCGCTGGGCGAAGGACGATCTGCGCAGTTTGAATGCACAGATCGAATTCGTGTTACGCGAATCGTTACGACAATCGGGACGATTAAACATATCCGAGTCGTCAAAGGATATCGGCGATGCTCCGGAATAGTTACTGCGTCAAGCTTATGAATGTGGACTTAACTACTTATTTACAGGGAATAAAATGACAGCTACCGCTTACCTCAATGATCTGAATGAACGCTATCTTTCGATTCATCGCCGCAAAGAAAATTTCTTCTGGAAAACCTACATGGGCATCAGTGACGATATTGATGGATCCACTCGCGCTGAAACGAAGTGGAATGAATTTTTAAGTGCGGCTACGCAAATTACCGAAATTAATGGCCAGATCAGACAAGCTGAATTGATCGAAGACGGCGAAGAGCGGCAACAGACATTGACTGGCCTCAAAGGCTGGCTGGCAACATTCCAGGCTCACGCCATCGAATCGGAAGAGTCGCGACAGCTCAAAACTGAACTCATCCAATTTGAAGCGGATTTGTTTGAAAAGAAACAAAATCATGCAATGACTTACCTCGATGAAGAAGGTCAACAGGTCGAAGCGTCTCTGCCTGTATTGAGCGCAGCGGTTCGCACTAACGAGAATGAGCAAGTACGCCGCTCTGCACACCAGGCTTTCCTCGATTTGGAGCAATGGCTGTTAAATATTGGCTTCCTGGAACTCGTCAAGCGTCGCAACCGATTCGCTCAGTCGCTTGGTTTTAAGACCTTCTTCGACTATTCAATCGTCAAAACAGAACAAATGACGACTGAGCAGCTGTTCTGTATTTTGGATGACTTCGAAGTAAGAACCAGGGATAGCCACCAGACCAGCCTTGCTAACCTGGCAAAGCAGAAAGGTGACAGCGCGCTCGCGGCGCATAACTTCATCTTCTCTTTTGCTGGCGATGTTATGCGTGACCTTGATCCGTATGTTCCTTTCTCAAAATCTTTACGGCGTTGGGTAGAATCATTTGGTCGCCTGAACATTGATTACTCGGGCGCCGAATTAACCCTGGACTTGCTTGATCGAAAAGGAAAGTACCCTAATGGCTTCTGCCATGGTCCTGTTCCGGCATTTTACGACCAGGGTAAGTGGGTACCCGCCAAAGTCAACTTCACCAGCAATGCGAAACCCGATCAGGTTGGTAGCGGCTACGACGGTATTAACACGCTGTTTCACGAGGGTGGTCACGCGGCTCATTTTGCAAATGTAAAAATGAACGCTCCGTGTTTCTCACAGGAATTCGCGCCGACCTCTATGGCTTATGCGGAAACTCAATCGATGTTCTGTGACAGCTTGTTAACAGATGCCGACTGGTTAAAACAATACGCGTTGAACGCTGACGATGAAGCGGTGCCTGACGAGATCATCAAAGCAATCATTGACAGCAAGCAGCCGTTCAAAGCCTACGAAGAGCGTAGCATCCTTGTGGTTCCTTACTTCGAACGAGCATTGTATGAACTCAGTGATGACGAACTAAGCCCTGAGCGAGTAACCAGGCTGGCTCGCGAGACGGAGAAACGGATTCTTGGTTTGCAATGCAGCCCTCGTCCACTCATGGCAATTCCTCACTTACTGTCGGATGAAGCGGCTTGTGCTTACCAGGGTTACCTTCTGGCTCATATGGCGGTTTACCAGACCCGTGCATACTTTACTGAAAGGTTTGGTTACCTTACGGATAATTCAGAAATCGGTCCATTATTGGCACAGCATTACTGGCATGCGGGTAATAGTGTAAATCACAATGGCACTATAGAATCCCTGACTGGCGAAGGCTTCAACGCCAAGTACCTTGCGGATGAATGTGTTCTTTCTGCTGAGCAGGCCTGGGAGATCGAGCAGCACAAAATCGCCAGCCTGGCGAATCGCTCGCGAGCAGATGTCGTTGCACTGAATGCAACTATAGTCGTTGTTGACGGTAGCGAAGAACTCGCAGCAAATACAGTTTCGAACAATGATATGTGTAACAGCTTTGAGCGATACATCGCCGACACCTACGGGTGCTAACGGGCTTGGTAAAGGACGCGGCTGGATGATGGCGGTGTTACCATGCCACCATGCGAACTATTCTTCCATTCGCGGGCGTCATTCTCGCTCTGATCGCAGCCGGTAGTGTCGCCTTTGTTGCCTGGGAACTC
>Ga0114931_10004137_pt1 | contig 18138 bp, 18 predicted proteins | sample 2SBtaG_FD_89579 | JGI IMG/M metagenome (GOLD analysis project Ga0114931, IMG submission 89579) | Deep subsurface microbial communities from Kolumbo volcano to uncover new lineages of life (NeLLi) - 2SBTROV14_V59a metaG | ecosystem: Environmental > Aquatic > Marine > Volcanic | place: Kolumbo...
AATTTGTTTGTCTGTTTCCGCAGTTTTTCCAAATCTTGTGAAAGTTGTTCCTGAAAGTAGAAAAGTATTTGGAAAAATTCTTTTTGAAAAAGATACAAAAAAAATATTGGGAGCAAGTTTTCTTGGTGGAAATGAGGTTGTAGGTTATGCAGATCTTGTTTCTTCTTTAATTCTTCATGGAGCACGCACGGATGTTTTGGCTGACATTTCATACAATTATACGCCACCGCTTTCTCCATTTATTAATATACTTTCGATTCTCGGAAGAAAAACTAAAGAGGTTTAATATGCCAAATAATTTTAGCAATTTTCATCTTGTGGAAAATCCTTTAATTAAAAGAGACATTACATATTTAAGAGATTCCGAAACAAAAGAATATCAATTCCGTTTAGCTTTACGACGAATAGCGTACTGTTTGGTAACGGAAATTAGTAAAACATTTCCTTTAAGTAAAAGGGAGGTAATTACACCATTAGAAACGACTTATGGTTATCGACTTAAACAGCAAATAATTTTGGTGCCTGTTTTGAGGGCTGGACTAAGTTTTGTAAATTCATTTGTTGAAATGATACCCGAAGCAAAGGTCGGACATATAGGTTTGAGGCGGGATGAAAAAACTTTACAGCCCATTGAGTACTATTACAAAACACCGAAAAACTTGGAAATATCAAAAGTTATTATATTAGATCCGATGCTTGCTACCGGCGGGAGCGCTTCGGCAGCGTGTTCTTTTTTAAAAGAAAGGGGAGCAAACGATATTACTCTATCTTGCTTAATCGCTGCTCCCGAAGGTGTAAAAAAGATGGAGCACGATCATTCCAATGTAGCGGTTTATTCGGCATCACTGGATAGGGAATTGAATGAGAACGGTTATATATTGCCCGGTTTAGGCGATGCTGGAGATAGAACATTTGGCACGCTTTAGTCTTGTAATTGTTTTTGTTTTTTATTCTCTTCTTTCCGCACAAGTATATCCGGATAAGAATATTGATACTTATCTTCGTTCGGGAATTAAATTTATTCTCGACGAGAACTATTCTGCTGCTGAAAAAAAGTTTAATTATTTGAAAACCGAATATCCTGAATTGCCGTTTGGAAATATTTATCTTGCAGCTACCAAGATTGCAAAATCATTGGATTTTTACAAACCGTTTAATGAAGATTTGATTTTTTCTTACTTGGATTCTGCGAGTGAACAGGCAGATAAACTTTTTGAAGCAAATGATACTTTAATATGGAATGTGTATTTTAAAGCTTTATCAGCTGGATATTATGCTTATTTTCAAGCTATGCGTGGGAATTATTTCTCTGCCATTTCAAAAGGAATAAATTCAATAAAAGATTATAATCAATGCTTAAAGTTAAATCCTAAATTTTATGAAGCATTCATAGCTATTGGGACTTTTAATTATTGGAGCAGTTCCAAAACACTCGGATTAAAATGGCTTCCTTTTGTTAAGGATAATAGCAGTGGAAGTATTAGTATGTTGGAAAAAGCGATTTCCAAACCGGCTTATAATAAATATCTTGCTGCATATTCATTGTGCTGGATTTATTTAGATAACAACGAGCCGAATAAGTCAATAAAATTAGCGAAAAATATATTAAATGAACATCCTAAATCCCGTCTTTTTAAGTGGGTTTTGGCAAACGGATTAAAAAGGACTAACAAAGCAAAAGCTGTTGAAGTTTATAACAATATCTTAAATTCGTTCAATGCTTTACCGGATAGTTTACCGGTTGTAAAAATTATTTTAAAACATAAAATTGCAATGCTGCTTTATGATTTGAAGAAATACAAATCGGCACAGGAGCTTTGTAGTGAAATAATTCTAAAGAAAAAATCTTTGAACGAGAACGAATTGGATATTGTAGAAGAAAGATTGGACAGAGTTATTGAATTAAATGATAAAATTATTGATATTTTATCAAAATAAAGGTGAATTTAATTCAAATTTTGATTATCATATTATAATCGGAATTGTGTAGATTGAAATAATCAGAATTCTAGATTTAGTATAAAAGTTTAAGTCGATAAAAACGGATGAATTTAAGTGAAAGAATTTTCAGAAATAGAATTGAATAAAATGCAGGAAGAACTTCTTTCTCTCTGCCATGAAAAGTTACATTCTGTTGATGAAAATTTGATAAAAAAAAGTTTTAAGTTGAGTTACAGAGCACACAGTAATACATTTAGATCTTCCGGTGAACCCTATTTTATGCATCCCTTTGAGGTTGCAAAGATTGTTGTAAAGGAAATTTCTCTCGATGATATTTCAGTTGTAAGTGCGCTGCTTCACGATGTAGTTGAAGATACTGAAATTGACCTTAAATTTATTAAAAAAGAATTTGGAAAAGAGGTTGCCGAAATTGTTGATGGCGTAACAAAGATTGGCGGTGTATTTAAAGGGCATGATATTTCACAAGCTGAAAATTACAGAAAACTTCTTCTTTCGATGATCAATGATGTACGTGTAATTTTGGTTAAGTTTGCCGACAGACTTCACAATATGCGGACTCTTAATTTTGTGCCACCCGAAAAGCAGAGAAGAATTGCCAAAGAAACGTTAGAAATTTATGCCCCTTTTGCAAATCGTTTCGGACTTGGAAAAGTAAAATGGGAATTGGAGGATTTATCTTTCAAATATCTTAATAAAGAAGCTTATATGGAGCTTGCAAAAAAAGTTCACAATAAGCGAAAAGAGCGTGAAGCTTATATAAAAAAATTTATCAAACCTATTGCTGAGGAGTTAAAAAAACATCAAATAAAATTTGAAATCGGAGGCAGACCGAAGCATTTATATTCGGTTTACCGCAAAATGATAAAACAAAATCTTCCGTTTGAAAAAATATTTGACCTTCTTGCAATAAGAATAATTTTGGAATATAATGACCCTAATCAATGTTATTATGTGCTTGGAATTATTAACCAATTATACACACCAATTCCGGATAGATTTAAAGATTACATCTCCATTCCCAAAAAGAACAATTATCAGTCAATTCATAATACGGTTGTAAGCCCTGACGGGAAATTGGTTGAAATTCAAATTAGAACACGGAAAATGCACGAGATTGCCGAACGCGGTGTGGCTGCACATTGGAAATACAAAGAAAACCTTAACACTAAGCAAAGTGATTTGGAAGAGTGGGTTAATTGGGTTCGGGATATTTTTGAGAACGCTTCAAAAGACGAAGCAACTAAAGAAATTTTAGCAAGTTTCAAATTAAATTTATATCAAGATGAGATTTTTGTATTTACACCGCGAGGTGATTTACGGAGACTTCCGGTTGGTTCCACTCCTTTGGATTTTGCGTATGATATTCACAGTAATATTGGCTCACACTGTATAGGTGCAAAAATAAACGGAAAAATTGTTCCGTTGGATTCTAAACTTGTAAGCGGTGATCAGGTTGAAATAATAACTTCAAAAAATCAGCATCCGAATAAAAGCTGGCTGCAGTTTGCTGTTACGCATAAGGCTAAATCAAATATTAGAAAATATTTAAATAAAGAAGAGGAAGCTGTAGTTGAACGGGGCAAAGAAATTTGGGAGAAAAAATTAAGAAAGCAAAAATTAGTTTTTAATTCCGATGATTTGAATCGCTTGATTAGAAAATTAAAATACAATAATTTTAGCCAATTTTACAAAGCAATTGCATTAGATGAAATCAGTCCGGAAAATATTCTAAATCCACCGGAAGAAGAAACAGTTGAGGCCAATAAAGAGGTTGCATTTGATAGTTTTGCAAACATTGCAAGATCGACAGCCGGCGGTATTATTATTGAAGGCGAACATAAGGGGATTCCATATACTTATGCAAAATGTTGTAATCCGATTCCCGGTGACCCGATTGTAGGGTATATAACCATTGGTGAGGGAATTAAAATTCATAAAAAGATTTGTAAAAATTTAATTGCAATGTCGCAGCGAAATGAAAAAAGATTGGTTTCGGTTCATTGGCCACAAGTAAATGAAGGAAAATTTGTAGCAGGTATTTCGATTAGAGGAGAAGACAAACAGGGAATACTCAATGATATTTCAAACTCAATTACTTCGTATAAAAACACAAATATTAAATCCGTAAATATTAATACGCAGGATGCCTTTTTTAATGGTGTAGTTATGGTTTTTGTGGATGATATTGAACATTTAAATAATTTAATATCAAGAGTTAAAAAAAATAAAAATGTATTTTCTGTAGAAAGATTTGATAATACGGAACTGCATTAAATTATGAACCCGGGCAAAAGATATTTATCAATTGATTATGGCGAAAAGCGTGTTGGAATTGCAATCACAGATCCGCTTAAAATGTTTGCATATCCTTTGGTTACATTGCTCAATAATAAAAATTTTTGGAAAGAATTAAATAAAATATTTAACGAATACGATATTGAAATTATAGTGCTTGGTTATCCGGTTAAGGAAGACGGGGGGCATTCAAAAAGTACTGAAATGGTCGAAAAATTTTATAAAAAGTTGAAAAAAAATTTCTCTATTCCGATTGAATACTTTGACGAGAGATATTCATCGATGATAGCAAAAGAAAACATTTTAGAAAGTGTACCTTCACGAAAAAAAAGAAGAGATAAAAGTTTGGTCGATAAAAACGCAGCCGCAGTAATTTTGGACGATTATATGAAAAGCATAAATTAATATCGATTAAATTAAACTAAATTATTAAACAATTTAATTATATATTTGTAATAAAGTAATTGACATTATTAGTTTGATAAACTATTTTTTACAAGATAATAACTAAAATATGGGAGCATATCTATGACACTCGACGCACTTGGAATGATTGAAACAAAAGGATTAGTTGGATCAATTGAAGCTGCAGATGCAATGGTAAAAGCAGCGAAGGTTGATTTATTAGGCAAAGAAACCATCGGAGGCGGTTATGTAACCGTTATGGTTCGAGGCGATGTGGGAGCAGTGAAAGCTGCAACTGATGCCGGAGCAGCCGCAGCACAAAGAGTTGGTGAATTGGTTTCGGTTCACGTTATTCCCCGTCCTCATTCTGATGTTGAAATTATTCTTCCTAAACGCTCAAAATAAAATAGATGAAATTAGCTTTAGGTTTAATAGAAACACGCGGATTAGTTGGAGCAATTGAAGCAGCTGATGCAATGGCAAAAGCTGCTAATGTTACAATAGTTGGAAAAGAGAAGAGTACGGCAGCACTTGTAACAATAAAAATTGTAGGTGAAGTTGCAGCAGTAAAATCGGCTGTAGAGGCCGGAGCAGCCGCAGCACAAAGAGTAGGTGAATTGATCTCCACTCACGTTATTCCACGGCCTGCTGATGAAATTAGCGATCTTATTAATTCCTTCGATAAAGTAATTTCAACATCGTACAATAAAACCTATCGTAAAAAGAAGCGAACGGAAAAGGCTGCTGCTGAAGATACTTTATTTGACCAAGATACAAATGATAGTAACACCAAGGTTGAAACTGAATCGCAGAAAGAAATTGAAAGTAATAAAGAAAATTCCGCCTCTGATGTAAACGAAGAAAATTTTAAGGAAGAGTTTGCTCACGTTAAAATTGAAATTTCTTCAGACGAAAGTTTGGACGACAGTTATGATACTGTTGAAGAAACGAAATTAAAGGATGAAACTAATAATAGTTTTGAAGAAAATAATCAAGATGAAGTTACCTATTCATTTAAAATGGAAGAACTCGAAATATTAAATGTTCATCAGCTTAGAAGTAAAGCAAGAAATACACCCAACTTCCCGATTAAAGGCAGGGAAATTTCAAAAGCGAATAGAGGAGTTCTTCTGGATTATTTTAAGTCTCTATTGTAATTTGAAAGTAAATATTATTTTTAAGAAACTCCGCTTTTTGTGGAGTTTTTTTATAATAAAAAGATATTTTTAATTTTAATAGTTAAACTTGTATTTTGCAATTAGGTTTTTCTGTTAAATAAGTTGAGTTAAACAAATATATTAAAAAAGTTAATTAATAATGAAGATACTCAAGATATCGCTATCGGTTTTATTCTCAATTATTCTTTGGGGATTTGTATCCTTATCCCGTGATTATTTTTCAACTTTTGAAATTCCACTTGAAATTATAAATGTTCCCAAGGGTTATGCAGTTGGTTTTAAATCAAATTCTAAAGTCTCAATAACGGTAAAGGGGCAAGGCTGGATGCTTGCTCCTTTTTCTTTTGGTCAAAAAAATAAATATATCGTTTCAGTTGACGGAAAAAAAGGCGTTATTAAAAAAGATATTAGAAATGATCTTGAAAAAAATATTTGGATACCCTCTAATATTCAGGTTGTCCAAATTTCTCCTGAATCAATTGATTTACAGATAGAAAAAGTAATCAAAAAATCCGTAAAAATAGTTCCGGACATATCATTTAAGTTTGATAATGGTTTTGGGTTGACTTCAGATGTGGAAATTAAACCTAAGGAAGTCATTATTTCAGGCCCAAAATCAGTTGTTAAAAAAATTGATAAAGTTAGTACAAAATTTATTGAATTTAATAATCTCGACAAAAATTATTTTGGAAGTATTGAACTTAAGAAAATTCCAAATATCCTGTTTGAGCACAATTTCATAAACATCAAATTTGACGTACAGAAAATTGTAGAAAATACATATAAGGATATTCCAGTAATAGTTAATAGAATTCCGCCAAAACAAGAATTGGTTTTGATACCGAACAAAATAGATGTCGTTTTAAGAGGCGGAATAAAACTTTTAAGTAAACTAACTAGCAATGATATTAAAGCGTGGGTTAATTTTTCGCAAGCAATAAAAGATACTCTCGGGACTTTGAAACCTAATATTAAAATTCCCAAGGGGCTTAAATTTTTGAGCAGCAAACCTGAGCGACTAAGTTACACTATAAAACAATATTAAATTATATTTGGGATACCAAAAATCTTATTTATAAAAAATTTAACTAACCAAAAGGTTTGTTTATAAAATGTTTATCACTTTTGAAGGTTTGGATTTTTGTGGAAAATCCACGCAGATTAAATTATTGAAATCACATCTTGAAAATGAAAATAAGAAAGTTAAGTTGATTCGTGAACCGGGCGGGACTTCAATTTCTGAAAAGATTAGAGATATTTTATTAGATAATAAAAATGATGAAATGAAGTTTGAAACCGAATTGCTTTTATTTTCGGCAAGCCGTGCTCAATTAGTTCGCGAAGTTATTATCCCTGCACTCGAAGCCGGTGTTTATGTTTTGTCGGATAGATTTCACGATTCATCAATTGCATATCAGGGTTTTGGACGCGGTGTAAATATTATAGGCTGATGCAGATTCAAAATTTTGCAATCGGGCAAGCAATCCCCGATTTAACATTTTTCATTGATATACCGCTTGAAGAAATAGAAAAAAGAAAAGTTAAAATTAAAGGTGTTGAACTTGATCGAATTGAAGTTTCGAACAGTGATTTTTATCGTAAAGTCAGAGAAGGGTATCTTAATCTCACAAAAAGTGAAACCCGCTTCAGAAGAATAGACGGTACCGAGTCAATTGAAAAGATTCACATTAAAATATTAAATATTTTGGAAAAATATATAAACACAACGAGTTAATAAATGATTAAAAAATTTAAATTAAAATATATCCTGATTTTTTTTCTTGTTTTTTCACTTGGTTTTATATCTCAGGATAAAGATAAATATTATCAAATTGTAAAAAGCATAGATATTTTCGGACGGATTTTTAAACAGGTAAACAACAACTATGTTGATAATATTGATGTGGAACAATTTATGCTTGCCGGTATAAACGGAATGCTGTCGTCACTTGATCCTTATACGGTTTATCTAAATAAAAATTCAAAAAATGATTTTAATCTTTTAACGAGCGGGAAATACGGGGGAATCGGAGTTACGGTTGGTTTGCAAAATGGCAAAGTAACCGTTATCGATTTGCTTGAAGGATATCCTGCTCAAAGACAGGGAATAAGAATCGGTGATGTAATAGTTAAGATTGATACGCAGGAAATATCTTCAAAAAACTACAATAAATTGAGCAATTATCTAAAGAAAGTTCCGGGTACAGAAATTAATTTAACTGTTGAACGAGAGGGTTTTCCAAATCCAATTACATTTAACTTAATAACGGAAATAATTGAGATTAAGAATGTAACGTATTTTGGATTTGTTCCGGATATCAGTAATAACGCTTATATAAAACTCAGCGGTTTTAGTAGAACTGCCGGAGAGGAAGTGAAAAATGCCATAAGCAAACTGCAGAAACAAAAAGAAATTAAATCAATAGTTTTGGATCTGCGTGGAAATCCTGGCGGATTATTGGAGTCTGCTATTGAAGTTTGTGATAATTTTTTGAAAAAAGGAAAGTTGATTGTTTCAGTTAAAGGAAAAAACAATATTGTTTCTTCAAAGATGTTTGCCAAAGAAAAACCGGTTGCCGAAAATTTGCCTTTGGCTGTATTAATTAACGGAGGTTCGGCTTCAGCTTCTGAAATTGTAACCGGGGCTATACAAGACCATGATAGAGGAATTGTTGTAGGTACCGAATCATTTGGAAAAGGTTTGGTTCAGACAGTTGTTCCTTTATCGAATAGTGCATCTTTAAAAATTACAACAGGAAAATATTATACTCCAAGTGGGAGAAGTATTCAAAGAATTGATTATTCGCACAGCAACAAGGTTTTTATTGATCACGATAAATTAAAAAGAGCTGTTTTTAAAACCGACAACAAACGAAAAGTTTATTCTGCAGAAGGAATAAAACCTGATTCGGTTGTTTATTCGAACGATGATTCCCGGACTATAAATACACTAATGGCACGAGGAATGTTTTTTAAGTTTGCAACATCATATTATAATTCACATCCTGAAACGGATTATATTACACTTTCTGCCGACACGATTTTTACAGCATTTAAGAAATATCTAAGTAATAAAAAGTTTGCCTACAATAATAGATTTGATAATATCTTCAATATGCTAAAAAATGAAATAAATAAATATGCGCCTTCCGATTCACTTACCATGAATTTGAATAATTTAAAAATTGAACTTAATAATATGAAAGATAATATTCTGTTGAAATATAAACCGGATATTGTAAGTGAAATAAGGCAGGAATTTGCTGCCAGAATATTTGGTAGAAAAGGGCGAATTAAACAGTCATTAAAAAATGATGTGCAATTCGATACAGCAGTTAAAATACTTAATAATCGAAAATTATATAATAAAATATTAAATATTCTTGAATAGTGTATTTTTAGTCGCCTTATTTTTAGTAGTCGGTTTTGTTGCGGGAACCGGTTCCGGTTTGATTGGTATCGGTGGAGGAATAATATATATTCCGGCACTTTTATTTTTACTTCCGCTTATTGGAATTGCTGATAAAAATTTAGTTTTAACGGCAATTACTACTTCATTGTTTACTGCATTATTTTCATCAGGAACGGCTTTCTATAATCACTTAAAATTAAAAAATGTAAGAATAAAGAAGGCTGCATTATTTGTTCTCGGCAGTATTGTTATGTCAACAATTGTACCTTATTTTGTTGTTAAAATGAATCCGGTTATTCCCAAAATTGTTTTATTGATTGTTTTGATTTTAGCTTTTCTAAAAGTAGCTTTTTCCAATAATGAAAATATTGAAGCAAAATATTTATTGAAAGAATATTATTTAATTTTGTTTGGTTTATTTGTTGGGGCATTGTCTGCATTAAGTGGAATAGGAGGCGGATTAGTTGTTATTCCTATATTAATAACATTTTTTGGTGTGGAAATTAAGTATGCAGTTGGTACCTCAACTATGGTTGTATTTATAACAATTCTTTCCAGTTCGTTTAGTTATTGGTTAATAAGTAGAAGTGAGAGCGGTTTATTCGGGTATATAAATTTACTTGCTGCAGTTCCCATGATAATTGGTGCAATAATTGGAGCTATTTATGGAACAAAAATTGGTCAGAAATTTTCTTCTTCTACTATTAAAGTAATTTTTTCTGTAATATTGATGTTTGTAATTGTTAAATTATTTTTCGAATTATAAAATCCCCAGAAGTATAATGTTATTAAACCCATACTTTTTTAATAAATTCGGCATTGTAATGAAATTGGAAGTTGAAAGTACTAACATCCACTAAAAGTTATTGAAAGTGAATTGGAAATATTTATAATATTTTGGTATTAAATAAAGGTGTTGCTCTAGGTGAATTAACCGCAAGTAAATCACTATTCTAATAGATTTTATTGTTTTATTTAGAATGATATGTATTGAATTTAATTTGTGGGTAAACTAATAACAATTTCCGAATCAATTTTACCCGAATATCATCAAATAGTTTGATTTTTTATGAATTTTAACTTAGTTGAAAAAATTTATCGGCAATATTAATTTTAAACTTGTGAATTAAAAATTTTTGAAAAATATAAATAGGAGAAGATTTTATGGCTACAAAAACTAAAAGTAAAAGTAAAAAATATGAATTTAAAGCTGAAATAAAACAGCTTTTAGATCTTTTAATTCATTCTTTATATACGAATAGAGAAATATTTCTGAGAGAATTAATTTCCAATTCTTCGGATGCTTTGGATAAGCTAAGGTTTGAATCAAATAAGGGAACTGAAATTGCAGATAAAGATTTACCTTTGGAAATAAACATAAAATTTAATGAAAAGAAAAAATTATTAACAGTTTCCGATACCGGAATTGGGATGACCAAGGATGAATTGATTAACAATATTGGAACAATTGCAAAATCAGGTTCAGCCGACTTTTTAGCCCAATTAAAAAATAATAAAGAAGATGCCGGAAATATTATCGGCAAGTTTGGTGTTGGTTTTTATTCTGTGTTCATGGTTGCTGAAAAAGTTGTGATTAAAACCAAATCATATAAAATTGATGAACCTGCAATGGAGTGGATTTCAGACGGAATCGGCAGCTATGAAATTAAGGAATATGACAAGAAACTTAAACGTGGAACTGAAATTGAAATTCATTTGAAGGAAGATTCCAAAGATTTTGCAGATAAATTTAGACTTGAGCAAACAATAAACAAACATTCACGTTTTATTTCATTTCCTATTAAATTAGATGGTGAACAACTGAACAAAACCACTGCATTGTGGCGTGAACCGAAATCGAATATTAAAAAAGAAGATTATAACGATTTTTACAAATCATTTACTTACGATAGCGACGAACCGCTTGAAGTTATTCATGTTTCAATTGATGCTCCAATCCAGTTTAAAAGTTTAATGTTCATCCCGAAAAAGAATCAGGATTTATTTGGCTGGAACAGAGATGACTATGGATTAGACCTTTATGTTCGCCGTGTTTTGATTCAACATAAAAATAAAGATTTACTTCCCGAATATTTAAGTTTTGTTAAAGGTATTGTCGATTCGGAAGATTTGCCGTTGAATATTTCCCGCGAAACTTTACAAGAAGATATTATTTTCCACAAAATATCGGAAAGTGTTACTAAACAAGTATTTTCCAGTTTGAAAAAGATTGCAGATAAAGAACCTGAAAAATATGCCGAGTTTTGGAAAGAACATGGTAAAATATTTAAATTGGGTTACAGCGACTATGCAAATCAGGAAAGATTTTTGGATTTGTTAAGATTTAATTCTTCAACATCAAAAAGTGGCGATGAATTGATTTCACTTAAAGATTATGTAGAGCGTATGAAAAAAGACCAGAAGGAAATTTATTATGCTCTCGGTTCAAGCCGCGAATCAATTGAACTTGATCCGCATCTTGAAATATTCAAATCCAAAGGATTGGAAGTTTTATATTTGTTCGAACCGGTCGATGAGTTTGTTCTTAGTTCGATATTAAAATATAAAGACTATGATTTTAAATCAATTGACCAAGTTGATTTGGACAAACTTAAAAAGTTTGAAGATGCCGAAATACCGGAATCCGAAAAAGTTGATAAATTGAGTGATGATGATGAACTTCATTTTTCAAGCCTTCTTGCGAGAATAAAAGATATACTTGGGGACAAAGTAAAGGAAGTAAAGGTTTCGGAAAGATTAACGGGAAGTCCTGCATGTCTTGTTAATCCCGACACGGGAATGTCGGCCTCAATGCAGAAAATTATGCAGATGATGAACAAGGATGCAACTATTCCGGCACAAAATATGGAAATTAATAAAGACCATAAATTGATCAGGAATTTGTTGAAGGTTTTCAAAAAAGACAGTAAATCTCAGTACATAACCGATGTTGTTGAACAGTTGTACGAAACTTCTTTGCTTCAGGAAGGTTATTTAACAGACCCACATAAGTTGGTTGAAAAAATTAACAAATTGCTTGCAAACTCAAGCGATTGGTACACAAGCGTTAATAAATTATAATATTAACTTGTGAAATGCTTAAAACCGATAACCTGATTTTGGGTTATCGGTTTTGTTGTATTTGAACCGAAAAAAGGATTTGTCCTTAATTACGGATAAAATATATTTTCTATCTTTGCGTATAGTTTTTTTTATTTTAAGCCATTCATTCGTTTTCTAAAGTTATTTGTTTCTGCTATTTTAAATTTATTCGACAATTACATAATTTCCATTTTTAATATGATTCAATCCGTTCTTCAATTCATGTATAATCCTTATTTAAGTTAGACTATTTCACGACTGTACAAAAGTTGCTTTTTTTTAAATAAACCGGTTTTTATTATTTGAAAAATAGTATGATTATTAGTACTATTGTAAGTACTAATAATAGGGACAAAATAATGAATAATGTAATAACAGCAAATGAATTAAAAACAAAAGGACTTTCTTTGATTAGGGAAGTTACCAATAATGTTTCCGAGGCGATAATATCAGTTCGAGGTAAAAATCAGTTCGTAATTTTACCGATTGAGACATACAATAAATTCAGAGAATTAGAGCTGGAATCTGCTATTAACGAAACGAAAAAAGAAATTGCCGACGGAAAATTTGTAGAAGAATCAGTTGCAGAGCATATTAAAAGAGTTACAAATGCCTAAACTGCTATTTACGGAAAGTTATAATAAAAAAGCAGCAAAGTTTTTGAAAAAACACAGCGAATTGAAAAATCAATATCAAAAAACATTAGAGTTGCTTGTATTAAATCCAACTCATCCAACCTTAAGGTTACACAAACTTAAAGGTAAATTTGATGATTTATATTCTGTATCGATAAATCTTAATTACCGGATTTTGTTAATTTTTCTTATAATTGCAGACAAGATTATTCCCGTAGATATTGGTTCACATTCAGATATATATTAAAATATGCCCAAAAATAGAATTGCAAAACAAACTTAATGAAGTGAGTTCAAAATATTTGCAAAACTATCTTAATTGATATACCTGCGCTGATAATATTAAGTCGAACAAAGAGATTATTAAGCAATGGTTCTTGGCAATTAATTTTAAGTTTGGTTTCACGCAAGGTTCGCAAAGACGATAACGCAAAGATATGGAGGATTAAATGACAGAGAATAAAATATCGAAGCAAATTATCGGAACTGCAATTAATTTACATAAAAATTTGGGACCCAGATTATTAATGAATTTCAATACGAGATTACTTAAAAATGGTGTTCATCGGATTGTAAATAACTTATAATCTTTGCGAGCTTGGCGTAGAACATCATTGCGGACTTTGCGTGAAATGTGAAGTTACAATATTGAGAAAGAAATGAAAAGTGAATATACGACATACATAAAATCCCCAAACAGCAAGGGCTGTTTAAACAAAATACTGTCCGTCACGGCGGATTATCAGAACTTAGCAAGTTAGAGTAAAAGACCACTACAGGAAAAGCCTTTATGCAACTCTACAAACTCCCGAGATTAAAAAATGTACTGCTATTAGATAAAATTTCATCACGCATTTAGAAAATATTCAAATTTTTACTATCTTTGTATCCCATAAATGACCACTCACAAAAACAAAAATTAAAATGAAATTTAAACGTAAAGTAAAGTATATTTTTATTACAGGCGGTGTTGTGTCATCTTTGGGCAAAGGAATTACGGGTGCTTCACTCGGATTGCTTCTGAAACAGAGAGGTTACAGCGTAACAATACAAAAATTTGATCCGTATATTAATGTTGACCCAGGGACTATGAGTCCGTTTCAGCACGGTGAAGTTTATGTTACCGATGACGGTTCTGAAACTGATCTTGACCTTGGGCATTACGAACGTTTTCTGGACGTGAGTATGACGAAGGATAACAATACAACAACGGGACAAGTTTATAATGAAGTAATTACTAAAGAACGCCGTGGTGATTATCTTGGTGCAACCGTACAGGTTATTCCTCATATTACTGATGAAATTAAAAGACGAATGAGGCTTCTTGAAGAGAAGAACATTTACGATTTTATTATTACTGAAATCGGTGGAACTGTCGGTGATATTGAGAGTTTGCCGTTTATGGAATCAATTCGACAACTGATTCATGATTTGGGAAGAAAAAACACAATTAGTATTCACGTAACACTTGTGCCGTATATATCGGCTGCAGGCGAAATGAAAACAAAACCTACTCAGCACAGTGTGAAAGAGTTGCTGTCTCTCGGAATTCAACCGAACATACTTGTTTGCCGTTCGGTAAAACCTTTACCGGTGGAAATAAGACAAAAAATTGCATCTTTCTGCAATCTTTCAACTCATGCAGTAATTTCCGCTTATGATGTTCCTACTATCTATGAAGTTCCTTTGGTCTTAAACAAACAGACAATGGACAAGTTAGTATTGAAAAAATTAAAACTGCCTGATATGCACGTGGATTTGGATGAATGGAAAAAATTTGTAGTTCAAGTTAAAAAACCCGAAGGGGAAATATCAATCGGGATTTGTGGGAAATATATCGAAGTACAAGACGCATATAAAAGTATTTCGGAAGCATTTATTCATGCCGGAGCAGAAAACAGAGTTAAGATAAATGTAAAATATTTCAGTGCAGAAGCTGTTGAAAAAAACGGTGCGGAAAAATATCTTGCCGATGTTGACGGATTGCTTGTCCCGGGAGGATTTGGCGAGCGTGGAATTGAAGGAAAAATTTCAACGATAAAATATGCACGTGAAAATAACATACCGTTTTTCGGAATTTGTTTGGGAATGCAATGTGCGGTTATTGAATATGCAAGAAATGTTTGCGGAATCAAAAAAGCAAACAGTTCCGAATTTGTAAAAAATCGTTCAAGTGTAATTGATTTAATGCCGGAGCAGAAAAAGGTAAAATTAAAAGGTGCTTCGATGCGGCTCGGTGCTTATCCGTGCGTTACTGAAAAAGGAACGTTGGCAAGGAAAGCGTATAAGCGGGAAAAAATTTCAGAGAGACACAGACACCGTTACGAGGTAAATAATAAGTACAGAGAGCAGCTTAGCAAAAAAGGACTTGTTTTCAGTGGTATTTCGCCGGATAATAAACTTATTGAAATTATTGAATTGCCAAATCACCCGTGGTTTTTGGGTTGCCAGTTTCATCCTGAATTAAAATCGCGTGCTGTTAAAGCTCATCCGTTATTTAGGGATTTTGTTGCTGCTGCGGTTAAACATTCAGCCAAAAATAAGTAATGGGAATCCGCCGTGACGGATTATTGAATATTTATGCACCAAAGCATAATCAACTATCCGGGTTCAAAATAATAAGTGGGAAAATGTATTTCTAAAATATTTTTTGTAAGTCTTTTTTTATTTGCCGAATTACTTTTCGCTCAAAATAATATCTCAAAAATTTTGCGGAAAGGAATTGAAGCTTCATATAGTTTTCAATTGGAAAAAGCAGATTCGCTTTTCGAAAATTATATTGAAAATTTTCCGCAAAGTCCATACGGCTACCACTATCTTTCGCAACTTCATTTATGGTATTTTCTCGGAAGCAGAGACGAATCCGAAAGATTAATTTATGAAAAGTATTCCCAAATAGCAGAAAAAAAGGCTGAAGCAATTGAGGACAAAAATAACAATAATGCCGGCTTTCATTTTCTGCTTGGCCAAATTTATACTCTGCGTGCATTAAATAAAATATTTCTGGATGAAAGAATTGGAGCACTATTTAGCAGCCGAAGTGCAATGAGTGAATTTGATAAAGCGATTGACATTGATTCGTCTTACTATGATGCCTACTACGGAATCGGAATTTTTAATTATACATTAAGTTTTATTCCAAGCGGAATTAGATGGATAATTTCAATTGCCGGAATGGACGCAGATAAAGAAAAGGGATTAGAGAATTTAAGAAGAGTGTATAAGCACGGGACTGTTATGAAAACCGAAGCGGCTTTTCATCTTGCACAGATATACGCAGATTATTCAGCTCAATATGATAGTTCGCTGATACTGCTTGATTCATTGACAGAAATATATCCTAAGAACATCATTTTCGGTTATGAAAAATCTGTTGTACTTATAAAAAATAAACAACTCGACAAAGCTGCAGAATTATTAAATAGAATTTCTAAATTTAATTTTAACAAGTTTCCACAGACAAATGCTCTGATATATTTTCAACTTGGTAATATTTATTTTTACCAAAACAAGTTTGAATTTGCTATCCGTTATTATACCAAGTTTATTGAACAAGCCAATAGTCTTGATTTTGTAGGGATTGCACATTATCGGATGGCTATTTGCTATTATTTCCTGAATAAAATTTTGAAATCAAAACATGAGCTTCTACTATCGGGACAGGGAAACGAAGATATTGAGGCAGACAATTATGCAAAGGAAAAGAGTATTGAATTATTTGATAGCTGGATGAGTAAAGAAAGAGAGCGGGTGATAATTGCACGGAATAATATTCGGGCAGGAAATTATAAGGCAGTTATTGATTCCTTAAAATATTTAAAAAATAAAAAATCAAAGACTGAATTAAATAAAGCTGAAGCAGTTTACTTGTCAGAAGCATTTATAAATATCGATTCAATCGATTTGGCATTTAAAATATTGAAAAGTATAAACTGTTGTGATTTTGAAAATGAGAAATGGATTGAACCGTATTCGGAACTTCTTTTGTCAAAAATATATTATTTAAAATCAAAATATAAAGAATCTAATGAATTACTGAAAATGGCGGATGATAATAATGATTATGAATTCAAGGAAGAATTATCGGCAAGAATAATTAATTTAAGGAAGAAATTAATTAGACATCTTTATTAACTATTTATACTTTTGTATTGTTAAGAAAAATTTATCTAACAAATATGGTTTTGTAATTTCCCATTGGCGATGGAGTTCGCCCAAAGTATCTCACCTTTGAGATTAATGACTCCTGTTTGAAAATAAACAAGAGAAATTAATTATCATCAATTAAAAAGTGTATTCTTAGGAAATGAAAATAAGTGCTAAATTCAGAATGAAAAACGGAATGCCATTTTCAATTGAGAAATTAAGTGGTATTCAGTTTAGATGCGGAGTTTGCGGCAAACTATTTTTGGAAAGAGAATCTTTGGATTTTCATCTTGAAAGAGAAAAATATAATAACAAAATGAAATTGGCTTTTCCAAAAATTAATAGCAATGTATCTGTAAAAGTTATTTATACGCAGGATGTGCGTGATAGAACAAACTCAAAATATCCTGTGCTGCATAAGGGTGATAAACTTTTAAATATTGATAGGTTAAATTCAAATGAAAAATAATAATTCAAATTTAAGATATATTCGGCAATTAAAATCGGTTGCAGAAAACTTAAATGAACAGAGGCTGCATTCTGAAATTGATGAGCTTTCTGAAAAAATTACCGGCGAAAAATTTTATCTTGTTATGCTGGGGCTTTTTAAACGCGGCAAATCATCACTTATTAATGCGTTACTTGGTGATAAAATCGTTCCTACAGGCGTAATTCCACTGACGGCAATAATTACTTTGATAGAATTTTCTTCCGAAAAATATGCGGAAATATTTTTTATTGATTCGGAATCAATTAAGGTTGGTATTGATGAAGTAAATAGATATGTAGCTGAACAAGAGAATCCGAAAAACATTAAAAAGGTAAAGTTTGTTAAAATTTATCATAATAGTGAAATTCTTAAAAGCATAACTATAATTGATACTCCGGGGGTAGGCTCTTCTCTTGAACATAACACAGAAACAACGAATGAATTTATAGATAAAATTGATGCTGCATTGTTCGTGCTTTCGGTTGATGTTCCAATAACAAAAGCGGAAGTTGA
>Ga0114931_10004138_pt1 | contig 18138 bp, 15 predicted proteins | sample 2SBtaG_FD_89579 | JGI IMG/M metagenome (GOLD analysis project Ga0114931, IMG submission 89579) | Deep subsurface microbial communities from Kolumbo volcano to uncover new lineages of life (NeLLi) - 2SBTROV14_V59a metaG | ecosystem: Environmental > Aquatic > Marine > Volcanic | place: Kolumbo...
GATTCCGCGCCGGGCGCCGATCCCGCGCCGGTCGCCGAGCCCGCGCCGGGCGCCGAGCCCGCGCCGGGCGCCGAGGCCGCGCCGGTGGAGCCTGCGGGGCCCCAGGTCACCTTCGTGAGCCACATGGCGAAGGCCAAGCGCCTCACCGTGCGGTGCGACGGCGGCTCGGGCTCGGGGGAGGGCGAGGTCGTGCTCGGTGCCGGCAAGGGCCTCGGCGACTGCCTGATCACGGGGCTCGGCACCGATCGCAGCCGGCTCACCGCCGTGGTGAAGGACGTGCGGGAAGGCACCTACGTGTGCTTCGAGGGCGAGGCGAAGACCTGCGAGCCGCAGCGTCCCGGCGAGGGGTGAGCCGGAGTCTCCGGCGGTGGACCCTGGTGCACTTTCCGCTGCGCTCTTGACATCCGGGGTCGCCTTGACGGTAAGAAGGGAGCGACCGGGGGGCTCGCCCAAATGCTGATCGGCCTCTACATCTTGGTGGACGAGGAGTTCTCCGACCCGCTGTACGCGGATCCGGACGCGGAAGACCTCGAAGAGGAGTACTGGGCCGCGGTGTGCGAGGCGGTGGTCGAGGCCCTCGAGGGCGATCGCCACGCCGCGGGGGTCGAGACGATCGGCGAGGCGTGGGTGGGGTGGCGCACCCAGCGCTCGGGCCTGTCCTTCGTCGCGGTGGTCTCCGATGACGTCAAGCAGGGGAGCGTGACCGCCTACCTCCAGAACCTCGCCCGTACCTACGTGGACGAGGTCGACGACCCGCTCAACCCCGAACGCGAAGGCGTCGAGGACGTGGTGGTCGAGGTGATCCCCCCCTGGGAAGACGAGGACGAGTAAGTGGAGGGTCTGTACATCGGGCGCCGCGTCGATCCGGCCAGCCTCGACGTCACCGGCGACGCTGCGCTGCTCGACGCGGATCGGCTGACCCGCCACGCGGTGTGCCTCGGGATGACCGGCTCGGGCAAGACGGGCCTGTGCGTCACCCTGCTCGAAGAGCTGGCGATGGCCGGGGTCCCGGCGCTGGTCATCGACCCGAAGGGCGACATGACCAACCTGTGCCTGGCCTTCGCCGCCCAGCGCCCGGAGGACTTCGAGCCGTGGGTCGATCCGCAGGCGGCGGAGCGCGAGGGGCTCGACACCGCCGAGTACGCCCGGCGCACCGCGAAGCGGTGGCACGACGGCCTGCAGGAGTGGGGGCTCGACGACGCGCGGGTGCGCCGGTTCACCGACGGGGTGCAGGTGACCGTGTACACCCCGGGCTCCACCTCGGGCGTGCCCGTCGACGTGCTCTCGGCCCTCGCCGCCCCGCCGCCGGGCCTGCTGGAGGACGAGGAGGGCCTGCGCGACCTCGTCGCCGGCACGGTCGGCTCGTTGCTGGGGCTCGTCGGCGTCGAGGCCGACCCGGTCAGCGACCCGTCGCACATCGTGCTCTCCCGGGTGGTCGAGGACCTGTGGCGCCAGGGCCAGCCTGCCGACCTCGAGACGCTGATCCCACGGCTCGTGGACCCGCCCTTCGCCAAGGTCGGCGTGTTCCCGGTCGACACCTTCTACCCGCGTGGCGAGCGGATGAAGCTCGCGATGCAGCTCAACGGGATCGTCGCCTCGCCGGCCTTCAGCGCGTGGCGCGAGGGCGCGCCGCTGGACATCGACACCCTGCTCGCGGAGCGGGACGGACGCACGCCGCTCGGCGTGTTCTACCTGTCGCACCTCGACCAAGCGCGGCGGATGTTCTTCCTGTCCACGCTGCTCGACCGGGTGGTCGCTTGGTCGCGGCGCCAGGCGGGCACCTCGGCCCTGCGTGCGCTGGTCTACTTCGACGAGGTCTACGGCTACCTGCCTCCGCACCCGCGCAACCCGCCCACCAAGCACGCGGTGCTCACCCTGATGAAGCAGGCGCGCGCGGTGGGCGTGGGCACGATGCTCGTCACCCAGAACCCGGTGGACATCGACTACAAGGCGCTGTCCAACGCGGGGACCTGGCTGGTGGGTCGCCTGCAGACGGCCCAGGATCGCGAGCGGGTCCTCGATGGGCTGACCACCGCGGCGGGCGGCTTCGACCGGGGGACGGTCGGGGGCTGGCTGGAGGATCTGCCGTCGCGGACCTTCGTCTGGCGGGACGTCCAGGAGGACGAGCCGTCGCTCGTGCACAGCCGGTGGGCGATCAGCTATCTCCGCGGCCCGCTGACCCGCCGCGAGATCGAGGCGCTGCCGCCCGAGCACCGCACCCTCCCCGAGGGCGTGGCGCCCGCGCCCGTAGAGGCCGCGCCCGCGGGGGCCGCACCCGAACGGACCGCTCCGGCCGCGCCGCCCCCCGACGTCGGCGGGCTCCTCGACGCGCCGCCGCGGCCCCCCGAGGGCTATGCGCAGCGGTTCCTCGACCCGGCCGTCGCCTTCTCGGCGCGCTTGCGGCCCTTCTTCGAGGGGGCGGCGCTCCCGGCGCGCGGGGATGGGCGCACCGTGTGGCAGCCGGCGCTCCTCGGTACCCTGCAGGTCCGCTTCGACGAGGGTGACTTCGTGGAGGACCGCACCGAGAGCCGCCTGTTCTTCCCGATCACCGACGCGGGGCTGACCGACGCGGGCGACCCGGGCTTGGCGGAGGGTGACCTGCTCGACGCGCCTGCCGAGGGCGGTCTGTTCGCGCCCCTGCCGGTGCGGATCGACGAGGCCAAGGAGCTGAAGGGCCTGGAGAAGCGGGTGGTGGACGCGATCTGGCGCGGGGAGACCTCGAAGCTCTTCCGCCACGCGGCCCTGAAGCTGGAGAGCACCGCGGGCGAGACCCGCGAGGCCTTCGACGGGCGGGTGGCGGCCGCGATCCAGGACCGGATCGACGCCGAGGTCGCGAAGCTCGAGGAGGATGTCGACAAGAAGGTCGACCGCTTGGAGGAGCGCCGGCGCAAGCTCGAGCAGGACCGGGACAAGTGGTCCGCCGAGGTGCGTTCGCGCAAGGCAAGCGAGCTGGTGAGCGCCGGTCAGACCCTGTACGGGCTGTTCTTCGGCGGCCGGCGCAAGAGCCTGGGCACCGCGGTCACCCGGCGCCAGCAGACGATGCGCGCCGAGGAGAAGGCCACCCGCGCGGGGCAGGACATCGCAAAGCTCGAGCAGGACGTCGCCGCCCTGGACAACCAGACCCGCGACCAGATCGGCGCCATCGAGGCGGAGTGGCGCGCCCGCGCTGGCGAGGTGGAGGAGGTCGAGGTGCGGCTGGAGCGCGACGACGTGCAGCTGCGCGACTTCGGGATCCTGTGGGTGCCGGTGACCCCGGGAACACCGCGTTAAGGGGCGCGCTCACCGGAGGCGGCATGCAAGCGCAGCGGGCGCGCGAGGCCGAGCAGGGCAGCAAGCGGGTGTACTTCCACACGCTCGGCTGCCAGATGAACGAGTACGACACGGGCAAGATGCGCGCCCAGCTCGAGCGGGACGGGTACGTCGTCACCGACGACCCCGAGCAGGCCGACCTGATCCTCGTGAACACCTGCTCGATCCGCGACAAGGCCGTGCAGAAGATGCACTCGGCGCTGGGCGAGTACCGGCGCCTGAAGCGCGAGGGGCAGGACGTGCTCATCGGCGTCGCGGGCTGCGTGGCGCAGATGGAGGGCGGCGACCTCGTCAAGCGCTACCGCGATGTCGACCTCGTGTTCGATCCCGACGGCGTCCCCCACGTCCGTGATCTCGTCCGCGAGGCCGAAGCTCGCCGCGGCTCGGGCCGCCAGGTCCTCGACGTCGACCTGCTCGACCTCGACAACTACCCCTTCGTCTCCGACCTCGACCCGGCGAGCCGCGGCCAGGTGAGCGCCTTCGTCACCATCCAGAAGGGGTGCGACAACAAGTGCACCTTCTGCATCGTGCCGGCCACCCGCGGCGCCGAGGTGAGCCGCCCCCACGCCGAGATCGTCGACGAGGTGCGCCGCCTGGCCGACACCGGCGTCCGCGAGATCACCCTGATCGGCCAGAACGTGAACTCCTACGGGCTGAAGACGCCGGGGGAGATCCCGTTCTCGGAGCTGCTGTACCGGGTGCACGAGGTCCCGGGCGTGGAGCGCATCCGGTACACTACCAGCCACCCGCGGGACATCACCGACGAGCTGATCGCCGCCTACGCGGAGTTGCCCGGGCTCACGAGCCACCTGCACCTGCCCGTGCAGTCGGGCAGCCACCGCATCCTGCGGCGGATGAAGCGCTTCTACACCCGCGAGCGGTTCCTCGAGATCGTCGCGGGCCTGCGGGCAGCGCGCCCCGATCTCGCCCTGACGACCGACATCATCGTCGGCTTCCCGAGCGAGACCGACGAGGACTTCGACAAGACGATGACCCTGCTCGACGAGGCGGGGTTCGTCGGCGCCTTCTCCTTCAAGTACAGCCCGCGGCCGGGGACGGCGGCGACCCACTACAAGGAGGGCTTCGACGACGCGGTCTCCCAGCGCCGCCTCGAGGTGCTCCAGGAGCGCCTGCGCGAGCTGTCGACGGCCTACCATCGCGGCCTGCAGGGCGAGGTGGTCGAGGTGCTCGTGGAGGGTTGGAGCAAGCACGACCCGGGCGTGATCTGCGGGCGGACGAGCCAGAACGTGATGGTGAACTTCCCCGGGACCCTGGACCGCCTGGGCAAGCTGGCTCGGGTCCGCGTGACCCGCGGGTTCACCCACTCGTGCCGCGGCGAGGCCGTCGCCTGATCAGCGCAGGCGCTCCAGCCCGTCCAAGATCAGGTCGAGGCCGAACTCGAACTCGTCGGCGTAGTCGTAGCCGGGCTTCAGGGCGTGCTCGACGATCATCTCGGTGAGGTGGGGAAAGGTGTCCGCGGGCAGGTTCGCGGTGATCCCGCCGGCCACCTGCGCCAGCTCGTCGCTCCCGCTGAAGGGCAGGGTGATCTCCTGGAGCGCGAAGCCGTAGATGTAGCTGTCGAGCACCGAGAACGCGTGAGCCGCCAGGGCGACGGAGAACCCACCTCGGCGCAGGCTGCCGAGCACGGCGTCGTAGTAGCGGATCGCCGCGGGACCCGGGTTCCTGCGGGACTCCATCAGGCCGATCCCCCACGGGTGGCGCTGGAACGCCTCGCGCGCGGAGACCGCCCGCCGGCGCATGCCCGCACGCCAGCCCTCGTCCTCGCCAGGGGGATCGATCTCGCCCACGAGCAGGTCGACGAGGCCGTCCAGCAGCGCGTCCTTGCTCCCGACGTGGTTGTACAGGGACATCGCCTCGACCCCGAGCCGCCGGCCGAGCTTCCGCATGGACAGGGCCGCGATGCCCTCGTCGTCGGCCAGGTCCATCGCGGCGCGTAGCACTCGCTCTCGATCGAGCGGAGGACGGGATCCACGTCGGCTCGCCATCTTTTCTCCTCGACAGGCTTACGCTGTAAGTATAACAGGATTGTGAACTTACGGTGTAAGCCCGTGATAGAGGAGCTCCCATGAAGGTCATCGCCTACCGAAGCTACGGAAGTCCCGAGGTCCTCGAGCTGGTGGAGGCTCCCCGGCCCGACCCGGGCCCGGGGGAGGTGCGGATCCGCATTCGCGCCGCCACGGTGTCGTCGACCGACGCGACCTTCCGGCGCGGGACCGACCGCATGGCGCGGCTGGCGAGCGGCCTGTCGCGCCCGAAGCACCCGGTCCTCGGCACCGAGCTCGCCGGCGAGATCGACGCCGTGGGGGAGGGGGTGACCCGGTTCGCCGTGGGCGACGCGGTGGTCGCCGCGACCGGCGACGCCTTCGGCGCCCACGCCGAGTACGTCTGCCTGCCCGAGGAGGGCGCCATCGGCCCCAAGCCGACCAACGCGACCTGGGAGGAGGCCGCGGCCCTGGCCGAGGGCACCCTGACGGCGCTGCCCTTCCTCCGCGATCACGGCGCGGTCGGGCCCGGGCAGCAGGTGCTGATCCTCGGTGCCTCGGGCTCGGTGGGCGTGGCCGCGGTGCAGCTCGCGAAGCACCTGGGGGCCGAGGTCACCGCGGTGTGCAGCGGTCGGAACGCCGAGCTGGTTCGCTCCCTCGGGGCCGATCATGTCGTGGACTACACCACCGCCGACTTCACCGCGAGCGGCGGGGCCTGGGACGTGATCTTCGACACGGTGGGCGCGTCCTCCTTCGCCCGCAGCCGCCGCGTCCTGAAGCCGGGGGGGATCTACCTGGCCACGGTGCTCTCCGCGGGCATCCTCTGGTACGCGCTGTGGACCCGTTGGCTGGGCCGCAAGCGGGCGAAGATCGCCTTCACCGGCCTGCGCGAGGGGTCCGAGAAGGCGGCGGACCTGCGGCTGCTGCGGGACCTCGTCGAGGCGGGGGCGATACGGCCCGTCATCGACCGGACCTTCCCCCTGGAGCAGGCCGCGGAGGCCCATCGCCTGGTGGACGGTGGCCACAAGCGGGGCAACGCGGTGCTCCGGGTGGCGTGACCTCGTGCTGGCACCGGTCGGATCGCGCCGATTAGGCGAACACGATGGCCCGCAACCCCTACCTCGCGGCGTACCGGCTCCGGCGACGCCACCGCCTGCAGACCGTCGGGGGCTGGGTCGGGCTCGCGCAGGCGGCCGTCCCGCTCCTCGTCGCGCTGCTGCTGGTGCCCTTCGTCGAGCCCGTGTTCCTGGGGTTCCTGTACCTGCCCGCGTCCGACTGGGGCGGGGGGTTCGAAGCCGTCGGGGACCGGGCCGGGCTGCTGCTGGTCGCGGTCACCGCCCTGGACGTGTTCTCGGCGCTGATCCGCAGCCCGGACCGCGCGGTCCTCGACCTGCACCCGGTCGACCCGGGCGCGGTCGTGGTGTTCGAGGTGGTCCGGGTGATCCGCGAGCGCGCGTGGTTGCCGATCGGGCTGCTGCTGGTGCTCCTGCCCGTCGCCCGGGTGGCGCCCGGGGCGTGGCTGCTGCTCGCGGGGCTCGTCTTCGGGTGCTGGGCACTCGGCCTCGCCGCCTCCACGCTCACCCACCTCGCGGCGGTGGAGGTCGCCGAGTCCGAGACCTTCGCTCCGCTCCTCGACCTGGTGCGCGGGCACAACCCGCGGTCCCAGGCGGCGTTCATCTACGCCCCCGGGGCAGTGCTCGCCGCCGCTGCCGGAGCGGTGCTCGCAGCCGGGTGGGGGCTGCGGACCGGCTGGCAGGGGCAGCCTGCCGCCTACGCGCTCCTCGTCGTGCCCTACCTCGCCGCGGCCGTGTCCTGGTGGCCGGTGCGCCGGCTCGCGGGCCGCGCCTGGTTCCGGGCGAGCGCGGTCCTCGCCGACATCGACGCGCGGTACGCGGCCCTCGAGGGGCGCGGCGAGGAGGCTCGCCGCGTCTACCTCGACTGGGTCGTGCGGTTCCTGCCGGTCGATCTCGGCCGGTACGTCCTGAAGGATCTGCGGCACGGGTGGCGAGGGCGGCGGGCGTGGATCACCGGGCCCTGGCTCGGGGGCCTGGTCGGGCTCGCGGCGTCCTGGTCGGCGGCGCACTCCGCCCCTGCGGCGGCCGCCGGGATCGCGGTGGCGTGCGTGTGGCTCTTCGCGGCCATCGGCGCCGTCCTCGACCGCGACGACCCGCCCTTCCTCGTGCACTGGATGCCGGCACCCCCGCGGGCCCGGGCCGCCGCGCGGTGGATCGTGCTCGCGGCCTGGGGGCAGGGCGCGGTGTGGCTGCCCTTCCTCGGGGTGTGGCTGCGCCACGGGATCGGCCCGGCCCTCGGGCTCTTCGGCACCGTCTGCCTGTCGGTCGCGGTGGCCGTCCCGGTGGCGTGGGCCTGCGGACGCTCGCGTGCCTGGGGGCCGTGGTTGTACGGTCCGGTGGCCGCGCTGGCGGTGGCGGCCACCGCCGCCTGGACGGTCGGAGGCCCGACGTGAGCGAGACGCCCGCCATCCGCTTCGAGGCGGTCCACAAGAGCTACGGCCGGGTGGTCGCCGTGCGGCGCGTCGACCTGTCCGTCGCGCCCGGCGAGTTCGTTGGGCTGATCGGCCACAACGGCGCCGGCAAGACCACCCTGCTGCGGATGCTCATGGGCGTCCTGCATCCCAACGAGGGGCGGGTGCTCGTGCAGGGGGTCGACGTGCACGCCGACCCGGTCGAAGCCCGGCGGCACATGGGGGCGGTGCCCGAGGAGCCCGCGATCTACGAGTACCTGACCGCGCGGGAGTTCCTGGAGTTCGTGGCCGAGGTGCGCGGGGGAGGGGACGTCGGCGCCGCCCTCGAGCTCGCCGGGCTGCACGCGGACGCCGACCGCCTGGTGCGCGAGTACTCCCAGGGCATGCGACGCAAGACCGCGCTCGCCGCCGCGGTCCTCGCCGACCCGGCCGTGCTCGTGCTGGACGAGGCACTCAACGGTCTCGACCCACCCTCGGCGGCGCGAGTCAAGGCGCACCTGCGCGCGCTCGTCGATCGCGGCACCACGGTGCTGCTCTCCACCCACGTCATCGAGACGGTCCAGGCCGTCGCCGACCGGGTGATCATGCTCGCGCACGGTCGGGTAGTCGCCGACGAGCGGGCCGCCGACCTCGGGGAGGAGGGCCTCGAGCGCCTGTTCCTCGACAAGCTCGCCCAGTCGGTCCAGGCCGGGTCGGGCGAGCGGTAAGCTCGAGCTCGCCAGGAGGAGTTGCCATGCAGTGTCCGCGTGACGGTGTCACTCTCGACCACGCCACCAAGCAGGGGGTGGAGATCGACATCTGCCCGGCGTGCGGCGGGCTGTGGTGCGACCCGGGCGAGATCGAGGCCGCCGAGAAGGTCTACGCCGAGGTCACTCGCCGCGTCCCAGCCGCGCCCGACGAGATGACCGCCGGGCTGCGGATGGCCGCCGAGAAGCAGTCGCCGCCCACCCACTGCCCCGTGTGCGAGGCCGAGAACGTCCGCGAGGAGTACGGGCTCGCGAGCCAGGTGCTCGTCGACCGCTGCCCCGACGGACACGGCGTGTGGCTCGACCGCGGGGAGCTCGAGGCCATCGAGCACTTCTACGCGCGCGAGCGCGCCGAGTCGACCGGCTCGGTCCTCGTCGAGTTCCTGCAGATGCTCGGGCTCAGCTGGGACTGAGCAGGCTCCCGGGCCGTGCCCGGGTCCAGCTCGAGGCCCGCTCTCAGTCTGCGAGCCAGGCGTCGACCAGCTTCGGCAGGGCCTCTTCGCTGCCCTCGGCGAGGATCTCGTCGAAGGGTCCGCCGCTCGGCCGCGGGTTGACCTCGATGCACCGCGCGCCCGCTTGCCGCGCGATCTGCACGAACCCCGCGGCCGGGTAGACCACGCCCGAGGTCCCCACCGCGACGAAGGCGTCGGCGCCCATCAGCTCCGTGTAGATCCGATCCATGTGCTGGGGCATCTCGCCGAACCACACCACGGCCGGACGCAGGCGCGCGTGGCACCAGTCGCAGTGCACGGACGGGTCCTGGGCGCCGTGGACCGGGTGGCGCGGGTGGCGCGGATCGGACTCGCACTGCAGCCTCCACAGGGAGCCGTGCATCTCGATCACCTCGTGCGCGCCCGCCTGCTGGAGCAGCCCGTCGATGTTCTGGGTGACGAGCACGACGCGCCCGGGACCCCAGGTCTCCTGGAGCCGGGCCAGGGCGCGGTGGCCCGGGTTCGGCTGCGCGACCGCGGCGGCCCGGCGGCGCTCGTCGTAGAACCGCCGCACCCGCGCGGCATCTCGGGCCCACCCGTCGGGGGTGGCGACCTCGTCCATGTCGTGGCCCGCCCACAGGCCGTTCTCGTCCCGGAAGGTCGGGATCCCGGACGCCGCGGAGAGCCCGGCACCCGAGAGCACGACGATCTTTCCGGGGGGTGGTTCTGGCAGCATGCCCACAACCTAGCCGACCGGGGCGTCCGCGGGCTCGGGGGCGAGGGCCTGGCGCTCGAACTGCTGCCGAAACAGCTCGGCGTACCGGCCGTTCCGCTGCATCAGCTCGGCGTGGCTCCCCACCTCGAGCACTCGCCCGTCCCCGAGGACCACGATGCGGTCGGCGTGCATCACCGTCGACAGGCGGTGCGCGACCACGAGCACCGTCTTGCGCTCGAGCACGGCCTCGGTCGCTGCCTGGATCCGCGCCTCGGTCAGGGTGTCCACGCTCGCGGTCGCCTCGTCGAGGATCACCACCGGCGGGTCGTGGGCCATGGTGCGCGCGAAGGACAGGAGCTGCGCCTCGCCCACCGACAGGTTGCTCCCCGCGTGGCCGATCCGACCCTGGAGCCCTCCGAGCTTCTCGACCGCCGCGTCGGCGTGGCACACCCGGATCGCCTCGAGAAGGGTCTCGTCGGGCAGATCCGCGCCCAGCGCCACGTTGAAGCGCACGTCGCCGGGGAAGATCTGCACGTCCTGGCGGACCATGCCGATCCGCCGTCGCACCGCGGTCGTGTCGAGGTGGCTCAGCTCCGCGCCGTCCAGGGTGATCGAGCCGTGGTAGCCGTCGTAGGCGCGGGTGAGCAGCCGCGCGATGGTCGACTTGCCCGAGCCCGTGCGCCCGACCACCGCGACCACCTCTCCCGGGCAGACCTCGATGCTCACGTCGTGCAGGACGTCCGGGCCGTCGTTGTAGGCGAAGGAGACGTGGTCGAGCCGCAGGTGCCCGCGCGCGGGGGCGGGCAGGGGCGCCGTGCCCGGGGTGATCTGTTCGTGGTGGTCGAGGAGGCCGAAGATCTTCTCGAGGGCGGCGCCCGCGCGCTGGAGGATCGCGACCTTCGAGGAGAACTCCTGGATCGGCCGGAACAGCTTGTTCGTGTAGTCGATGAACGCCACGAGCAGCCCCGCGGTCAGGGTGCCCTCCAGGATCCCGCCGCTGCCGTACCACAGCATGAACGCCACGGTGATCGAGCTGAGCCCGTCGACCACCGCGTACATCGAGGCGTCCCAGATGTTCGTGCGGATCGAGGCGTCGCGGTAGCGGGTCACGCGCTCCTCGAACTGCTTGGCGGCCCGCTCCTCGTCGCTGTAGAGCTGCACCACCTGCACTCCGGTCAGCCGCTCGGAGGTGAAGGCGTTCAGCTCCGCCAGGCTCTCGCGAACCTCGGCGTACAGGCGCCGGAGCGCGCGGCGGATCCGGTCCAGCGCGAAGGCGACCAGCGGCGAAGCCAGGAGCATGATCCCGGTGAGCTTGGGCTCCATCGAGAACATCGCGACCAGGATCCCGATCACCAGGAGGACGTCGAGCACGATGGTCATCGCGCCGGCGGTGAGCGTCTCGCCGAGGGCCTCGACGTCCGAGGTCGCGCGGGTGAGCAGCCGACCGGTGGGGCGCACGTCGAAAAAGGCCTGCGCCTGGTCCATCGTGTGCTCGTAGACCGCGTGGCGCAGGCGGGTGATGCTCGTGAGCGCGCCGTAGCTGATCGCCATCGTGTACACGGACTCCAGCACGAAGGAGGTCACCACCGCGGCCAGGAACCACAGGGCGATATGGTGGATGCCCGCGAGGTCCTGCGGGACGATGTAGTCGTCGATCGCCTTCTTGAGCAGCCAGGGCTGCACGATGGTAAGCGCCGCGGAGCCCGACGCGCACACCAGGGCGAGCAGGTACCACCGCCACTCGGGCTTCAGGTACGGCATCACCTTGCGGAGCAGCGACAGGTCGGTGCGCGCGCGCGGCTCCTTCGAGGGCTCGACGGTCATCCGTCCTCCCCCTCGCGCTGGCGCTCCCAGGTCTCGCGGTACAGGCCCTCCTCCGTGACCAGCGTCTCGTGGGTGCCGAGCTGCACCAGGCGCCCCCGGCGCAGCACCGCGATCTGCCTCGCGTGCTGGAGCGCCGAGATCCGGTGGCTCACGATGATCGTCGTCGGGGTCACCCCGACCTGCCGCAGGGCCTCGATGAGCTGTCGCTCGGTCTCGTGGTCGACCGCGGAGAGCACGTCGTCGAGGACGAGCAGGTTGTGTCGGCGCACCAGCCCGCGCGCCAGCGCCGTCCGCTGCCGCTGGCCGCCCGAGAGCATCACCCCCGCCTCGCCGACCAGGGTGTCGACCCCGCGCGGCAGGGCGCCCACGTCGACGTCCATCGCCGCGAGCTCCAGCACCTGCTCCAGCCGCCCGTCGTCCGGTGCCCCGAGGAGCACGTTGTCGCGCAGGGAATCGCTGAACAGGAAGGCGCGCTGGGGCACGTAGGCGAGCTGGCGCCTCCACCCGTCGAGGTCGATGTCGAGCAGGTCGATGCCGTCCACGAACACCGTGCCGCGGGGCGGGTTGTACAAGCGGGCGACGCACCGCAGCAGCGTCGTCTTGCCCGAGCCGGTCGGACCGAGGATGCCCAGGGTCGTGCCGGCGGGGATCTCGAGGGAGATGTCGTGCAGGATCTCCTCGCCGTCGTCGGGGTAGGCGAAGTGCAGATCGCGCAGGGTCAGGGTCGGGGGCGCGGTCGGGGCCGGCGCGGGATCGGGCAGGTCGGGACGCTCGGGCTCGGGCGACATCACCGCGTCGATGCGCTCGATCGCGGCCTGGCCCTGCTTGAGCATCGAGAGCAGGAAGCTCATGCCACGCAGGGGGCCGGTGAGGAAGGCGACGAGGGTGGTGAACGCCACGAGGTCGCCCACGGTGATCGACCCGTGGATCGCCATCGGGCCGCCGACGAAGAGGAGCAGGAACACGTTGAGCGCGGCGGCGAACCCCAGCGTCGGCCCGATGGCCGCGCGCATCTGGGCCCGCTCCTTCGACGTGTGCAGGTAGCGCTCGTTCAGCCCGTCGAAGCGGGACAGGAAGGCGGGCTCCGCGACGAAGCCCTGGACGGTTGCGATGCCCTGGTAGGTCGACAGCACGTGGTCGGACACGTCCGCGAGCTGCTGCTGCATGGCATGGACGAGGCGGAACATGCGTCGGATGAAGAGCTGGGTGAACAGGAGCACGAGGGCGATGGGCCCGACCATCCACAGGGTCAGCTCCGGCGAGAGCCGGATCATCTGCACGACGGTCAACACGACCGCGGCGACCATGTTCACCGCGGTCAGGGCTCCGAAGCCGGCGAGGAGCCGGAGGAAGTTCACGTCCGACGATGCGCGCGAGAGGAGATCGCCGGTCGGCCACTGGGACAGGAAGGCGGGCTGCTGGCGGAGCAGGCGCGCGAAGAGGTCGGTCTTGACCTGCGCCTCGACGAGGCGACCGGGGGTGAAGAACAGGACCCGCGACAGGGTTCGGATGACCATGATCGCGGCGCCCATGCCGGCGATGATCCCGGCGTTCCGCGCCACGACCTGCGCGGCGCCGGCACCCTGGTGGAGGGCGTCGATCGCTTGGGCCAGGTACATCGGGATGGTCACCGACAGCCAGTTCGTGCCCAGCAGTGCCAGCGTGCCGCCCAGGAACCACGGCCAGTAGGGCGCCATGTAGCGCCGTGCGAATCGGAGGACGATGAGCATGAACTTGCGGCGTAACCGCTGGGGCCACGGCGATCGACGGATCGGTGCGCGCGGCTACCCGGTGTTGCGCAACCCCTGCGCGACCCCGTTCAAGGTCGTCCCGATCGCCTCGTCGAGCTCCGCGGGCACCTCCTTGCCCACCGCCACCAGCGCGCGCTTGCGCTTCAGCAGATGGACCTGCAGCAGCGACAGCGGGTCCACGTACGGATTCCGCAGAGCGATCGACGCCTGCAGCACCGGGCTGTCCGCGAGCAGCATCTCCCGCCCGCGGATTGCCAGCACCGCCGCCACCGTCCGCTCCAGCTCCGCGATCAGCTCCTCGGCCAACGCCTCGTCGCCGCCGAGCGCGTGCACGTAGGTGCGCGCGATCGCCACGTAGGCCTTCGCACACACCATCTCGACCTTGCCGAGCAGATCGTCGAAGAAGGGCCACGCCTCCGCCATCCGCTGCAGCTGCGCCAGGCCGCCGGGCGCGGCGATCACCGTCGACAGCGCCGTGCCGACGCCGAGCCAGCCGGGCAGCATCAGCCGGATCTGCGTCCAGCCGAAGACCCACGGGATGGCGCGGATCCCCTTCATCGTGCCCGATCCGCGCTCGCGGTAGGCGGGACGCGAGCCGAAGTGCACGTGGGCCAGCTCCCGGACCGGTGTGCTCCCGACGAAGAGCCCGAACAGCGCAGGGTCCTCGTGGACCCGGCCCCGGAAGGCCGGGAGCGCGAGCGCGGACAGGCGGTCCATGAGCTCGCGGAAGCGGGTCTCCTCGCCCTCCTCCAGCCCGGCACGCCAGTCGGTGAAGGACGCCATCAGCGTGCCGGAGACGAGCACCTCCAGGGTGCGCGCCGCGATGGACGGCAGGCCGAACTTCTGGCTGATCACCTCGCCCTGCTCGGTGATCTTGATCCGCCCCTGCACCGTGCCCGGAGGCAGGGCCTGCAGGCCGCGGTAGACCGGAGAGCCGCCCCCACGGCCCACCGTGCCGCCGCGACCGTGGAACAGGGTCATCTTCACGCCGGCCTCGTCGAAGACCGCCTCCAGCGCCTCCTGGGCGCGGTACAGGGCCCACGCCGCGGGGAGCATCCCGGCGTCCTTGGCCGAGTCCGAGTAGCCGATCATGATCTCCTGCCGATGCCCGCGCGCTTCGACCTGCCGCGCCCACGCCGGGTCGGCGAGGAGCGAGCGCATGAGCTCCGGCGCGTTCACGAGGTCGTCTCGGGTCTCGAAGAGCGGGACCACGTCCAGCCGCGAGGTGGGCGGATCGGCGGCGAGGTCCACCAGACCGGCCTCCCGGGCGAGCAGCAGCACCCGCAGCAGATCCTCGGGGCTGTGGGTCATCGAGATGATGTACGTGTCGGCGCCGCGCTGGCCGACCTCGTCCTGGACCCGCCGGACGGTGCGGAACACCTCCAGGGTGCGCCGGGTGTCCTCGGATAGGGCGAGGTGGTCGCCGACGAGCGGGCGCCGCCCGAGGAGCTCGCGCTGGAGCAGCGCGCGGTCGGGCTCCCGTAGTCCGACGGCCCGAGCGACCTCGGACAGGGCGGCGGTGTGCACCGCCGAGTCCTCGCGGACGTCGAGGACGTACCCGTGGAACCCGAACTGGCGGATCTGGAGGACGAGCGGGTCGAGGAGGGTCCGTCGCGCGTGCTCGGCGCCGGCGGAGACGAGCGCGTCGCGCACGAGCCCGAGGTCCTGCAGCAGGCCCTCGGGGCCGGCGTAGGCGGCCGGGTGGGCCTCGGGGCGTCCGGCGTCCCGCGCGGCGACCTGCTCGCGGGTGGCGAGGACCCGTGCGCGGGTGAAGGTCAGCTTGAGGCGCACCGGCTCGTCGGCGTCGCGCCGCTGGTTGCTCTCCCAGACCTCGGGCAGGAGCGCGCGGTCGGCCTGGAGGGAGGCCCGCAGCGCCGCGGGAGCGGCCGCGATGCGGCTCGACAGCGACAGGTGCCCGATCAGGGTGTCGATCTCCTCCGCGTAGCGGCCGAGCACGGTGAAGGTCGCGCGGCGGGTGGCGGCCAGCGTGACCTCGGGGGTGACGTAGGGGTTCCCGTCGCGATCGCCGCCGACCCAGCTCCTGAAGCGCACCGCGGGCACCGGGTCCAGCGGGTGCTCGAAGGCCTCCTCGTAGGCGCGGGCGAGGGCCATGCCGGCCCGGGAGCCGGCGTCCATCAGCCGGTCCTCCAGGTACCACAGCACCGTGCTGACCTCGTCGAGGACGCTCGGGCGGTCGCGGCGCACCTCGGAGGTGAGCCACAGCATCTCGACCTCGGCCTCGAGCGCCTCGTCGAGGTCGGCGCGCTCCGCGTCGCCGGCGTCGTCGCGGGCGAGGAGGATCCGCGCGACGCGCGCTTCGAGCCCGAGGACCGTGCGCCGGGTGGCCTCGGTGGGGTGCGCGGTGAGCACCGGCCGGATGTCCAGGTCGCGCAGGGCACGGGCGACCTCGCCGGCGTCGTGTCCAGCGTCGCGCAACCGGGCCATGGCCCAGCGCAGGGACGCGGGCTGAGGCGGGGCGTCGCGGTGGGCGTAGGCCCGGCGGCGCCGGGCGCGGTGGACCTGCTCGGCGGTGTTGATCAGGAGGAAGAACAGCGTGTACGCGCGGGCGACCACCGCCGCGACGTCGAAGGGCAGGGCGGCGACCCGGGCGAGCAGCGCGTCGAGATCGGCGGCGCCCGCCTCCTCGCGACGACGCGCCCGCGTCGCCTGGCGCAGGGACTCGACGGCCTCGTAGCAGGCTTCGTCCTCCAGGCGACGGATCACCTGTCCGAGGGCGCTGGCGAGGTGTCGTACATCGTCGTGGAGCGGCCGGTCTTCCGGACGCGTCGGGGGCAGCTTCGGCAAGGTTCCCTCCCGCCTGGACCGTATCGGAAGGATCAGCTCTGCACGAGGATCCGGCCGGCGAGCACGTCTCGGCCGAGCACCAGCCCGTGGGGCTCGCGCCGCACGATCCGCAGGTCGACCCGTACCTCCAACGGGCCCAGGCGCAGGCGCACCTCGAGGTGCTCCCGCTCGGGCGACTCCGGCACCCGCCACTCGGAGTCGCTTCGCGTGGGGTCGAGCACCGCGGGGATCTCCAGGGCCAGGGCGGGGATCGTGGCCCGCGTGGACCAGGGCAGGGCGACGAGATCGGTCGGAGGTGGAGCCACGGGCACCCGGTCCTCGTCGATCAGGTCCCACTCTTCGATCTCCTCGTCGAGCAGGACCTCGTCGACGTCCTCGAGGGGGAGGTCGGGGGGCTCGGGGCCGCGCAGATCCTCGAGATCGAGGGGCTCCTCCGGCGGGTCCTCGGCCAGGTCGAGGTCCGCGTCCTCCGGCTCCTCGTCGGTGAGGTCGTGCAGCAGATCGCCGTCGAGCGGCTCGTCGACCGGCTCGAAGTCGAGGTCTTCGTCGTCGGTCGGGCGGGTGGGACGGGGCATGGCCCGATCCTACCGCCCGGCGCGGGTCAGTAGCCGCCCGTGTAGCGCCAGGCGATGGCGTTGCCGTAGATCAGGCACAGGACGCCGACCACCAGCAGCGGGATCGAGTAGTCGCTCGGGTCGAGGGACGCGATGTTGTCGAGGCCGGTGAACCCGATGACCGCGAAGTAGCTGTTGAGGGGGCCGCCCGCCCAGCCGAAGGAGTAATACAGGGTCATCAGCCCAGCGCCCACGCACAGCCCGCCGAGCAGGAACAGCGCGAGGTGCGCGGGAAAAGTCTCGGCGCCCTTCTGGCGGGCCTGCGCGTCGTGCGGCTCGGACATGCGTGTCTCCTTGGTCCGCGTGGATACCCCGTTGCCCCGGTGCCCGGCAAGGGGGCGCAACAACGAGCGGCGCCCGGGAGGCCAGGCGGCGCGGGACACGCCGGAGATCCCGCAGTAGGGTGGGCGCGCTGGAGGAACGGAGCGTGATCACGCCGCTGCTCGTGGGGCGCGAGGGCGACTGGCCCTTCGCGGGACACTTCCGGGGACGCCTCGGGCCGGTGGCCTTCGCCGGCTGCGTGGCGGCCACCGCGGGTCCCGAGGCCGCCTGGCGAGCGGGCCGAGCGGTCGAGTCCGCGCTCCGGGCGGGCGGCCCCCCGCAGGCGGACCGACGTCGCGCCCTGTCGATCCTGTGGGCGCGTCTGGATGGTGTCGACCGGGATGCCCTCGGCCCGGAGCGTGGCGCCGACCTCGCGCTGCTCCTGCTCGCCACGGACGCGGAGGGCACGGCGGTCTCCGGGGCCGGCCTCGGGGGCCTGTGGGCCCTGTGGGGCGAGCGCGCCGAGGCGTGGGTGACGCCGCCGCACCCGCTCCTCGGATCGCCGGGGCTGCCCGCGCGTCGCCCGGGGGTGCTCACCGTGGCCCAGGCGCCGCCCTTCCTCGTGGCGAGCGAGCACCTGCGGCCCGTCGACCTCGCCGGGGTCCGGCGAGCTGCGGTCGAGGCGGCGTGTGGGGCGCGCGGGTGAGGGCGTGGCTCGACGGTGACCTGTCCGGCGTCGACCCACGCGCCGATCTCGACCGGCTGCGCGCGGTCGTCGAGGAGGCCGCGGGGCGCGGCGAGGACCTCGCGCCACTCCTCGGGGCCCTGGCGGCGCTGGATCCGGTCGCGTGCGCCGAGGTGGTCGCCGGTCCGCGCGCCCCGGCCCACCCGGCGGTCGTGCGGGGGGCGCTGCGGGCGGTGGCAGCCCTCGAGGGGGTCATCGCGCCGGCCGGGCTGTACCTGCGCCTGCGCGACCTCGCCCCCGAGGCGGGTCCGGCGGTGCTCGAGACGGCGGGGGCCCGCCACCCCGGCGCCGACTGGGTGCTGCGACTGGCGCGCGGCGTCGAGGCCGTGCCCGGCGCGACCCTGCTACGGCTGCACCGGGACGCGCCGAGGGCGTTCGCCGCCTGTCGCGCCGTCGCCCGAGGGGGAGGGCTCGACGCGCTCCTCGCGGAGGGGATGCAGACCGGCAGC
>Ga0114931_10004139_pt1 | contig 18135 bp, 16 predicted proteins | sample 2SBtaG_FD_89579 | JGI IMG/M metagenome (GOLD analysis project Ga0114931, IMG submission 89579) | Deep subsurface microbial communities from Kolumbo volcano to uncover new lineages of life (NeLLi) - 2SBTROV14_V59a metaG | ecosystem: Environmental > Aquatic > Marine > Volcanic | place: Kolumbo...
ACTCTCGTGATAGGCGACGATACGCTTCTCTTTGGGGTTGATACGTCGTGATTTTTTCTCAAGTCCTGCGATGGCGCGCTCGACCGCTTCGAAGAAATCTTTCTGTTCAACCTGGTTTTTGTTTTTACGTCCGGCAAGCAGCGCTGCTTCGTTGACGATATTTGCCAAGTCGGCACCTGCAAGTCCTGCAGTCATACGTGCGATCTCTTCAAGGTCGACGTCATCGGCCATCTTGATCTTTTCGACATGCACTTTGAGGATCTGTACACGCCCTTTGAAATCGGGTTTGTCGACGAGTACCTGCCTGTCGAATCGTCCGGGACGCAACAGTGCGGGATCAAGTACTTCGGGGCGGTTGGTCGCTGCGAGTACGATCACGGGTGACTGGTCGGAGCTGAAGCCGTCCATCTCCGCGAGGAGCTGGTTGAGTGTCTGCTCACGTTCATCGTTTCCACCCATCATGCCGCTTGCCGCACGGCTCTTTCCGATTGCATCGATCTCATCGATAAAGATGATCGAGGGAGCCTCTTTTTTCGCATTTTCAAAGAGGTCGCGGACACGGCTTGCACCGACACCGACGAACATCTCGATAAAACTTGAACCCGAAACGGAGAAGAAGGGGACATCGGCTTCACCCGCTACCGCTTTGGCAAGCAGGGTTTTACCGGTACCTGGAGGTCCCACGAGCAGTACACCTTTGGGGATCTGTGCCCCAAGGTTCATATAGCGTTCCGGATATTTCAGAAAATCGACGATCTCCTTGACTTCTTCCTTCGCCTCTTCGACACCGGCGACATCGTCAAATTTGACATTGGGCTTTTCGGAATTGACCAGTTTTTTGCTGCTGCCCATGCCGAGTATGCCACCGCCCATATTTTTCTGCATGCGGCTGGTGAGCAGGATCCAGATACCGAAAAAGATCAAGATCGGTATGACCCATGAGAAGAGGATCTCCGTCAGCCAGTTGGTTTCGTTGTATCCGCCGTAAGGTATTTTATGTTTGTCCAGCAGAGGAATGAGAGTATTGTCTTCACCCACTTTCTTCACGTAGTAGATCGTACGTATACCGTTGTTGTCGGAGACGGCTTTGATCATCGTCTGGCCGATCGCGACGTAGCTGATTTTGCCCTCTTTGATGAGCTGTTTGAGTTCGTAATAGTTGATATTTCTGGTGGTGGCCTGTGTAAAGCCGCCTTTACTTTGATCGCCGGAGCTCATTCCGTTCATAGAGTCGGTCGGTTCGACCATCGTTTTGAATAGCAGAATAATCAGTACGGAGAAAATGGCAAAAATTACCAGTGGATTCTGGTTGAAAAAGTTGTTGTTTTTGTCATTTCTGTTGTCTTGAGACATTTAGGTCCTTTTGAGTACGAGCGTGTACCACTCTTTGTTTTGTATTTTGTCGACGGTTTCAAAGTCCTGATATTTGGCTTCGACTTCGTCAATATATTTATCAATTATACCGGATAGAATTAAAATTCCCCCTGCATCGACACGGCTCTTGAGATCCCTGTGAATCATCAAAAGCACATCGGCGATGATATTTGCCGTGACGATATCGTAACGTTTGGACGTATTGTGTGCAGATCCGATCCAGCTTTCACTGAAGTCGACCGCATTGCGCGTAAAGTTTTCCTGCGCACTCAATACCGCCACTTCATCGGTATCGCAGATATCGACGCTGGCACCCTTTTTCGCTGCGGCGATAGAAAGGATGCCACTGCCGCATCCGACATCCAGAAGTGTAGCATCTTTAGTGATGAAATCGTTAATCGCCTGTAAACAGGAGTAGGTGGTTTCATGATGTCCGGAGCCAAACGCGAGAGCGGGATTGATAATGATATCGATCTTTCCCTCCCGGGGGTTTTCCCATTGTGGACGGACATAGAAGTCGCCGACTTCGATCGGTTGTATGGAGGATTTGTATTTGTTGATCCAGTCTTCGTTCTTTTCTCTGGTATGGGCGGTGGTGACTTCGATACCGAGTTTTGTACCAAGTCTCTCCATCGCCCAGGCAACATCTTCAAGCGGTGCAGTGTCTCTGACTATCAAAGTGCCATCTCTCTCTTCGACGGCATTTTGCATGATTTCGAGGAGTGTCTCACTAAAGAGCTCTACCGCAGACGAGGGAGTAACAGTCAGTTGATAGTAGTATTCGTTCATGATTCTCTTTACATAGGTTAAAGGACTGCCTCGAGCTTCTCTTTGAGAACTTGAGGTGTAAATGGTTTTACTATATAATTGTTTACACCTGCTTTAAGCGCTGTAATTACTTCTGATTTTCCGCCTTCGGTCGTGACCATGATGATCGGCATATCTGCATACTTCTCTTCACTGCGTACCTTCTGAACGAGTTGAAGACCGTTCATCTCCGGCATGTTCCAATCGGTAACCAAGACATCGATATCGCTGTTGTTTTGCATGACATCCCATGCCTGTGCACCATCTTCAGCTTCGAGAATCTCCTGATGACCGAGTCTCGCAAGCGTATTTTTGATGATCCTTCTCATTGTCGAGCTGTCGTCCACTACCAAAAACTTCATTCTTTCCCTTTATGAACCTATAATTATCGCGCTATCTTGAAAGCCTCCTCAAGATTGAGAGTACCTTCATAGAAAGCTTTACCTACTATTACACCGGATATCTCGCCTGTCTCTTTGAGCGCACGGATATCACCTAAATCTCTTACTCCGCCGCTGGCAATCGTATCGCATCCGGAGGCTCTGGCGATTTCGAGTGTGAAATCGACATTGACGCCGCTGAGCGTGCCATCTTTGCCAACATCGGTGCAGATAATCGCCTCGACACCCGCAACGGCAAACTCTTTTGCCAGTTCGGTCGCTTTCATAGTGGACTTCTCGGCCCATCCCTCGACCGCGACATAGCCGTCGATTGCATCGATACCGACTGCGATGCGGTATCGTTGCGCGACATCTCTGACAAAATCGGCATTTTTCAATGCTACTGAACCCAGTATGATACGATCGATTCCCAGATCGACATAACGCTTGATGGTCTCCTCATCGCGTATACCGCCACCAAGCTCTATCTCTATATCGCACATTTGACGAATTTTTTTAATCTCTTCGAGATTTTTCGGTTCGCCCGCGAAAGCACCGTTGAGATCTACCAGGTGAAGCCACTTCGAACCCATCTCTTCAAACCGTTTCGCCAGTTGCCATGGTGCGTCGCTGTAGATTCGCGCACTCTCCATCAAGCCTTTGGTGAGGCGGACCGCTTTTCCGTCTTTGAGATCGATTGCAGGTAAAATTTCCATTGTTATAGTTCCGTAAAATTTTTGAGTATCTGAAGTCCGTTGGTATGGGACTTTTCAGGGTGTGGTTGTATGCCATATATATTGTCGCGGCAGATCGCACTGGGGAAAGTGTAACCGTAAAGGGTCTCCCCGATCACGTAGTCGCTTTGGGTGACGGCGTGGTAACTGTGGACAAAATAGAGGTAAAATGCTTTGGGCAATCTGTCAAAGAGCGGAGTCTCTTTTTTGACGAAGAGTTCGTTCCATCCCATGTGGGGAATTTTAAGCGGTGTGGGAAACTTTCGGGTATCGAACTTGACCACTTCTCCGGGGATGAGTCCCAACCCCGCATGCATGCCGAACTCCTCCGAACGCTCTAGCAACAGCTGCATGCCCAGACAGATGCCGAGCATCGGTTTGCCGCTTTTTGCATACGCTCTGATCGCGCTCTCCATGCCGCTTTTGCGAAGGTGTTCCATCGCATCACCGAAGGCTCCGACGCCGGGAAGAATCACTTTGTCAAAATCTTTGAGGGCATCGGGATCTCTGACGATAGTCGCATCGCTTCCGATCTTGGCAAAAGCGTTTCGAACACTTGCCAGATTGCCCATGTTATAATCAATAATCGCTATCATATTTGCCTATCTCCGTTTTGATTCCATCACTGAAGATGGAGGTGTAGGATCTCTTTTGCGGCAGTCTCTGTCGCATCTCTTCGAGGTATCCCAGATAATCTTCCAAAAGCATATTGCCTTTGAGCAGTTCATATTTGAGATAGAGCCAGTAGGTATTGAGTACATCGCTTTCGCAATACGCTTTGATCTCGTCGAGTTTGTCCTCATACCAGAGCCGATGGACCTGGTCGCCGCTGACGTCGAACTTGCCGGGAATTCCCGCCATCGTACAGAGCAGATCGAGTTTGAGGCCGCGCACAGCTCCGAACTCGCTGATGTGATCCATCAAATCGACATGAAAACGGTCACTGAAGCGGTAGCGGTAGTTGTCCACTTGCTTTTGCCCAGTATCTGATTATCCTTGTCATAGAAGGCGGGGCAGGAGAGGTTGTATTTCATCGCACGGATCATTAGCATCGGCATATCGAAGTTTCGGCCGTTGAAGCTGACGAGTTTGGGGTTGTGACGATCGATGAAAGCGAGAAAATTTGCGATCATCTCCCTTTCGGATTCCCCCTCGATGGAACTCACTTTTTCAAATTTGCCGAAGTCGTCGCTGATTACGGCAGAGATGGCCACCACTTGATGGAAGGGGACGGGTAGAAAAGAGCTGCCGCTCTTCTCTTCCTGCATGCGGAAGGCCTCTTCCGTGACTTGCCGATCATCTCCTTCGAGATTGAACTGCTGTCGTATGAGCGTCGTGTCGGGGATCGTTTCACAGTCGAAAATGCAGATCATGCTTTACCTTCCGTCATTTTTCGGCATTATAGCGAAAGAGTCGTAAAGGAAGATAGTGACCGTCTCAGGATCGATCTGCACTGCCTCTGGCAAGAATTTTTGCCTGTCCGACCCAGTTTTCACGACTGATGCGTCCTTTGAAGTCGAGATACTGCTCGACCCATCGAATATTATCGGGTGTCCAGTTCGCGATTTGATCGAAGTGAAAGATGCCCAGTTCGTGCAGTTTCTCTTCAATCTTCAATCCGATACCGCTGATCTCTTTGAGGTCGTCGGGTATGCCGTTTCTGGGCGCAGATAGCATCGGTGGACGCTCACCTTCGATATTGTCGAACTTCTTCTGCATCGCCTGTGGAGTCTCTTCCGTCACTGTTTGGGCAGGTGCCTGCTCCTGCTTTGGTTGAGACGGCGGTGTCGCAAGGGTATCGCTGCCGCTCTTTGGGGCATGCTTTTGTGCATGCAGCGTCTGTTGTGGTGCCTCGACACTCTGTCTGTTATCATCACGCGTCTCTGCATGCTCCGGGCATTTGCCAATCCTGCCGAGCAGATATCCGATGATCGCACCGATAAGTGCTGCTATGACAAGGCAGAGTATCATCTGCATGGCCAGTTGTAATAGGTTTTCCATCTCTTCTCCTTTTAGTGTATCACGCTGAATTCGACTCTTCTGTTGAGTCGTTTGTGTGCCGGTGTATCGTTTTTGACCAGCGGTCTGCTCTCTCCGTATCCTTTGGCCACAAGGCGTGCAGGTTGGATACCTTTTTGTATCAAGTATTTTTTGACGCTTTGGGCACGTTTGAGACTCAGTTGCATATTTCTTGCTGCAGCACCGTCGGAATCGGTGTGCCCGGCGATCTCGATCTTGGCATCGGGATATCGCTGTAGCAGGGTTGCGATGCGGTCGAGCACTTTTTTACTCTTTTGGGTCAGCGTGTCGCTGGCAAAACGGAACTGAATACGCTGCCCCTGCAGCATGCGGTTGAGTTTGGCTTGCAAACTCTCAGATGCTTTTGGGGATGCCTGATGGCGCGTCGGTACGGCGGCAGGTGCGGTTTTGGTTTCGGGTTTGGTTTCAGCTGGCGTCTCTTTTGCTGCGACCGGTTTGGCCTGTGTGGCGGGAAGAGGTGCAGCGGCTGCATGCGGTTGCGCTTTTTTTGGTGCCGGCTGGAGGGTGGTGAGATTTGTTACCGTAAAGTTTTGATCCAGGTTTTCGACCGTTTGCAGCAGCGCTTTTTGGGCTGCGGGAGTAGGTGCGACACCTTCGACCGTAATATGCCTGTCATGATATGCGACGATCCCTTTTTTGAAAGAGGAGAGCGCTTTTGCCACTGCACCTACCGCACCGAGAATATGGGGATTGTTCGCTTCTTTGTCGATGATGATTGTGCCTTTCTCGATGCTGTTTGCCGCCGGCTTGAGTGATGCGATTGCCTTGTCGAGTGCCTGTTGTGAAGGAAAGACACCGTTGATTTTGATATGTCCGTCCTCTTTGGAGAGTTTGAGTGAAATATCTTTGGTTGTCGTTTTTTCAAGTTTTGCCTGCTGGGGTGCCTGTGTCACGATGGGTGCTGTCGCCATCCCCTTTTCCCGTGCATCCTGCTTCGCTTTGAGCTTGACCCAGACACAAAATATGATAAAAAAGAGCAGCAGCCATGTCCATAACCATATCCATTGACGTCGTGACATACCAAGTCCTTTGAAATTGATTTATCTTTATAGTATCAAAATAGTATCAAATTATCATGAACATATTCTGAGAAGATTTGCATAGTTTTCATTATCATCGCTCTGTGATGTAAAAGGTGAAGTAGCGGGAGCGGAAACCGATATCGCCTATTTTGCGATACTGTATCGCGGCACCGTCGAAATTTTTCGCCTCCTGATAGAGCAGGCCGAGTGCATATCGACTCTCCATATTGGAACTGTCGGTTAGTTTGGCCAGTTCGAGCAGTGCGATGGCGTTGGCGGGATGTCCTGCACCGATGGCCGCTACGGCAGCGAAAAAGAGGGTGTGTGTGTCATTTTGCCCGCAACCGTCGGTCAGTTCGTTGTAGAGACGATAAGCCTCTTCGAAACGTTTTGCATAGATGAGGGCGAGGGCTTTGGTCTGTTTGTAGGCGATATATTTGCCATATTTGGATTCGACCTTCTGCATGTGATCGAGTAGCTTTGGTACGACACCGGCGATGTTGAGCATCTGTATGTAGAGTTCTCTGGGAAGTGTTTCACCCGTATAGAGAGGACGGAAATCGAGATTGCTTTGGAGCAGCTTCTCCTGAATCTTCTTGGCGTAGCGTTTGATCTCCTGTTTGTCGTAGTGGGCATCGAGATAGAGGATATTGGCGACCAGATCGCGCGGGAGCTGTTTTTTGAGTGCCTCGGTACTCTCTTTGTAGACCTTTTTCTCGGCGCGGTTGTAGGCAAAGATCAGATCAATGACGGCATCGAAGGGGTGCTTGTCTGCATAGAGATAGCCGTAGGGCATGGAGAGCGCCTCTTTGCTGAGATTGACCAGGGCGGTGATACGTTTTTTATAGGCATCGTCCTGTGAGAGCGAGAGGAGTGCAAAGAGCTGGTCGAGATTTTCGATGGTGGGGTCTTTGTTAATCAGGTGGGCGCAAAAAGATTTGAAGATCGCCGCTTCAAAGAGGTAGGGATCGAGTGTCTGGCTGTTGGCAAATTCGGTATAGGCGGCTTTGAAGTTGAACATCTGCGCATACGTGAGGCCTAGATCGTAGTGCAGTACGGCATCCCATGGATATTTTTGCACTGCATCTTTAAAGATCGCCGCCGTCTCGTAGAGGCGATGGGAGAGTGAAAAGTCGATCGCCCGTGCGATTTCGAGATTGACCTGTGCAATACGCTTGCCGGTAGAGAGATAGTGCATCGCCGATTCAGTTTTATCTATGTCAATGCTCTTTGCGCCTTTTTGAATCGTCTTTGTCGCCTGTTCATAGAGTGAGAGTTTGTAGGGTGCATAGTAGAATAGGAGCGAAAATTTGTAAAATTTGTCCAGCAGAAGATTTTTCTGAAACTGTTCCTGTGCGGTAATCGGATCGAAAAGCGAGGGTTTGAGTGCCACTTTGACCGGATAGATCTCCGTAGCGTTGGCATCTGTCTGCTCCGCTTTTTCGAGCAGTGTCGCAGCTTGCTGCATGTTGCCCATTCGGTTTTGTGCCAGCGAGAGTGCGAGTGTCGCTTCATTGACATGGTCTTTGATCTCGATCGCTTTACGCAGGTAGTCCGAAGCGATCTCATATTTTCCGATATTGGCATAGAGCAGCCCCAGTGTAAAAAAGTTTTTGGCACTGTCGGCACGTTCGAGCATGTCGATGGCATTTTGGAGACTTGCGAAAGAGGTATGGATTTTGGAACCGATAAAGTATTCCGTCCGGCGGTAGAAATCGGATGTGGGATGGGTGATCGATACGAGTGTTTCGGGGTAGGCGTTTTGATAGTAGTTGATCAGAGAGTTGTAGTAGGAGTAGAGCGGTGAACTCTTTTTGTAGATCAGATACTCTTTTGCCAGTGCCAGATAGCGTGTAAAGAGGGTGCGGTCTTTGAGGTTAAAGGCGCATACGGCCCCGTTGAGAGCTGATTCGCACTTGAGATGCTCATCGAAGGAGGCTTTGTCGAATGCGTCGATGGCAGCGCTGTAGTTTTGGTCTTTGAGATGTGCGACGCCTATGTTGAACCATGAGAGTGCCTGATTGTATCGGCCTATTTTCTGATAGAGTTGCAGCGCTTTGGCTTTCTCTCCTGCCTCATAGAGTCTCTGTGCCTCTTTGATCCAGCGCTGGACTTCCGAATTCTCTTTTTTGGGCTTCTCTTTTGCAATCACTTTTTCGACGATTTCGGTGGCATTGATATTGGGTTTTGGGTGGCTCTTCTTTTTGGTATAGAGGTAGAAGAATAGGGCTCCCAGTATGATGAGGCCCACAAGGAGCAGAATGATCAGGAGGTAAATCAGCTTGTTTTTCTGCTCTTTGTCGAGTCTCTCCTCTACCTCGTTGGGGGTATCTGCGAGTTCCTCCTCTTCAAATCCTTCATCGTCGAGATCGAGAAACTTCTCTTCTGCCATCGTACGTTCCCCTTAGGGCATATACTTTTTGAGGATTTCCGGAATGGTGACCGTACCGTCAGCGTTTTGGTAGTTTTCCATGATGGCGATCAGGGTTCTGCCGACTGCCAGCGAGGAGCCGTTGAGGGTGTGGACGGGAAGATTTTTCTTCCCTTCACGGTAGCGTATACGGGCGCGTCTGGCCTGAAATGCACGCGTATTGGAGATGGAGCTGATTTCACGGTAGCGGTTCTGTCCCGGCAGCCACACTTCGATATCGACCGTTTTGGCTGCGGAAAACCCGAGGTCGCCGCCGCAAAGCAGTACCAGTCGATGCGGCAGCCCCAGAGAAGTGAGTAGATCGCTGGCGCATGCAACCATTTCATCAAAGAGCGTATCGCTCTGCTGCGGAGTCGTGATTGCGACCAGCTCCACTTTGTCGAATTGGTGCTGGCGTATCATACCGCGCGTATCGCGTCCTGCACTGCCTGCCTCTTTACGAAAGCATGCGGTGTAGGAGGTGAGCTTTGCAGGAAGCATCTCTGTGGTGAGAATTTCGTCCCGAAAGAGATTGGTGACGGGCACTTCCGCCGTAGGGATCAAATAGAGGGACTCCCCTTCAATTTTGAAGAGATCCTCTTCAAACTTTGGGAGTTGTCCGGTTCCCAGCAGTGACTCGCGGTTGACGAGATAGGGAACGCATACCTCTTCAAAACCGCGGCTTGTGTTGAAATCCAGCATGTAGTTTATGAGTGCACGTTCGAGTTTTGCGGCATCATTTTTGAGTACCGAAAAGCGGCTTTTTGCCAGTTTGACACCGCGTTCGAAATCGATCCACTCGGGTGTGATCGCCAGATCCCAGTGCTCTTTGGGTGTGAATTCGAAGTGCTTGGGTTCAAGAATACGTTTGAGTTCGACATTGTCCGATTCGTCATCACCTTCGGGAACGTCATCGTCGGGGATGTTGGGAATCCCCAGGGCGATCTCCTCCATCTCCTCTTCGAGTCTGCGCACGATCTCCTGCTCGACGGCAATCTTCTGTTTGATTTCAGAGAGCTCCTCTTTGAGAAGGGCTATATCTTTTCCCTCCTTCTGGTAGACCGGGAAGAGTTTGCTCTTCGCATTTTGCTCGGCCTGGAGCGCTTCGAGGATTTTACGCTGCTCTTTGAGTTTGAGAGATATCTCTTTCAATCTTGCCAGCAGCGCTTCGTCAACCTTTTTTTTGCGCAGTTTCGCCGCAATTGTGTCAAAATCGTTCTGTAATGCTTTGAGGTCCAGCATGTGACTCCTTACTTATCTGTAGATACCGACGGCATCGCGAACGATTTCGATCTTCTGCCGTGCGATTTTTGCCGCTTTGCGGGCACCTGCATCGAGAATATCCATCACTTCATCGGTATGTTCGAGGTAGTAGGCGCGTCTCTCTCTCGCTTCGGCGAAGTGGTCCCAGATGAGTTCTTTGAGGTACATCTTGAAGTGCCCATGTCCTTCACCGCCGCGTCGGTAACGCTCTTGCAATGCCTTTTGCCCCTCCTCATCGAGAAAGAGTTTACAGAGATTGTAGACATTGCATGCGGCATACTCTTTGGGTGCTTCCAGCGGTACCGATTCGGTGACGATCTTTCCGATCTGTTTTTTGAGCTGCTTTTCGGTCGTGAAGAGATCGATCGTGTTGCCGTAACTTTTACTCATCTTCGCGCCATCCGTACCGGGGACCGTCTGGAGGTTTTCGTCGACTTTAAATTTGGGGAGGGTAAAGATCTCTCCACGTTCGTTATTGAACTTCTGGGCGATATCGCGTGTAATTTCGACATGCTGGATCTGATCTTTGCCGACCGGTACGAGTTCGGCATCGAAGAGGAGGATATCCGCAGCCATCAGGACAGGATAGGAGAAGAGGCTGTGGTTGGCGGCAATCCCTTTGGCGACTTTGTCTTTGTAGCTATGGGCGCGCTCGAGCAGTCCCATTGGCGTATAGGACGAGAGTATCCAATAGAGTTCGAGTACCTCTTTGACATCGGATTGTACCCAGAGGGTAGCTTTTTGCGGATCGATACCGAGTGCGAGGTAGGTGATTGCTGTTTCGATCGTGTTCTGCTTGAGGGCCTGGGCATCTTTGAGCGAGGTGAGGGCGTGGTAGTTGGCGATAAAGATAAATAGATCGCTACTCTCCTGCAACTCCAACATCTGTTTGATAGCACCGAAATAGTTGCCTATATGGAGTAGACCCGAGGGTTGGATACCGGTTAATACGCGCATGTAAAGCTTTGCCTTTGAAGTGAAATAAAATATAGAATCCTCTGATTTACTATACTTATTCACTAAGGCTTCGCCGTTATCACGGCTGCAGAGTCGTTCACAGGCATAGTAAATTAGAGGGTTCAATATTATATCAAAAACATTTGATTTTTCGCTCAGCGCACTTTCGTCGTAAACACTGCATAGAGTCAATATTTGTTTCATTTGGTAAATAAAAAGATACTTTTTATTAAAAATGAGAAAAAAGTAAAAATAAATTGTAGTCTGATCATAAATTTGACCGAATTAGAGTTAGCAACGAAATTTATGGAGTCTGAAATGAATATGAAAAGTACCAAAACGATTCTAAGTCTACTGGCAATGAGTGCACTCTTTCCGCAAAGCACTCTTGCGATGGAGGAGGGAGTCTCCCCCTCCAGTTCCAACGGTATGCCCCCACTGCAGGCGCTGGGCAGAGAGGATATCTCCCAGACGGTTCTTGTTACTGCCAAGCATATTCTGACACAGGCGGATAAAGAGAAGTTTTATGCAATGGGTGTCGAAACGATTCTCTATGCGGGAGATCTCTCATACTACTTCTACCTTCCGGAGAGTCTGATACATAAGATCAGCGCCGATGATGGCGTGGCAACTCTCTCACAGGTTGATCCCAGTAAGCGTATGGAGAAAGAGAGTAGTGGGGTACTGTCGGTCCTGAGTGACGATGAATCGATCGATGTGCATGTGCTCTTTCTCAAAGAGATGGATCGCAACGAGATCGACGCACTGCTGCGACGCGCCGGGATCGAGGGTTCTATCATGAAAGTGACGCCATCCCTGCGTTCTGCCAAGATACGTTTGACGATCCGTGATTACAAGAAGCTCTCACATCAGCCGCTGGTGCAGTATATGGTCATAATCGAAAAACTGCTGGCCACAGAGAGTGTGAAGCTGCCGCTTGAGACGAGAAATCTGAAGATTGCGAAGCAGAGTGACGTCACGCCGCTCTGGGCTGCTCCATACAATCTCAACGGGCGCAATATGCGTGTCGGTATCGTCGATGGGGGAAGTGCCAGAACGTCACATCAGGAGTTTGGCGGGAGAGTTTATGACAGAACCGGAAGTGGTGAGGTCAATATGCATTCGACACATGTTGCCGGAACGATTGGTGCAGCAGGTGTCAATCCCAAGGCGAGAGGGATGGCAAAAGAGGCAAATCTCTACAGCTATTCGTTTACAGATGACGCCTTTTCCGACGCCGTTTTAAATATGTATCAGCGTGATGGGATTTTGTTCTCCAACCACTCTTACGGATATAGTCTCAAAGAGCGTTTGGGCGAGTACGATTCCGTCGCGGCGACACAGGATATGACCGTTTCGAACAACCCTTTCCTCAATATCTTTGAAGCGGCGGGGAACGACGGTATCGACTCTTCGTACAGTGAGTACGGGATCATCAAGGGACCGGCCAACTCCAAAAATATTTTGACCATCGGCGCACTCGACAGTACGAGTGACGATGTGGCGGAGTTGAGTAGTACGGGACCGGTACGTGACGGACGGATCAAACCTGATCTCTGCGTAAGGGGCGAGTATGTGACATCGGCTTCGAGTGAAAGCGACAACAGTTATGTGATGATGAGCGGTACCTCTATGGCGACTCCGGCAGCGGTAGGGATGGGAACATTGGTGGCACAGGCATACAAGCGTGTGACCGGCGGGTACGATATTCGTCATGATACGCTCAAAGCGGTTTTGGTCAATACGGCAAAAGATGTCGCCAATCCCGGTCCCGACTACAAAGCTGGCTTCGGACTTATCGACGCGAAAGCAGCGGTCGATACGGTCCTGACGATCGGTGCGAAAAATCCGAAAGTCAACACATCGGTGATCGGACACAACGCTACCAACACCTATCGATTCAGCCTGGAGTCGGGCGCAGACTTCAAGACCACGATCGCATGGATCGATCCGGCAGCCGATCCTTCCCATCTTGAAACGCTGGTCAACAATATCGACATGGTACTGGTCAATACGGAGAGCGGGAAAGAGTACTATCCCTATACGCTCGACAAAGCACATCCCGCGGCTTTGGCGGTACAGAGCCGTCCCAACGATGTCGACAATATCGAACAGATCGAAGTCAAAAACCTTCCGGCGGGAACGTATGAGTTGCGAGTCAAAGGAACGAAGATCGTCACCGATACGCAGGAGTATACGATCGCTTCCTCACTGCCGATCTTTTCGACTTCCAACATCGAAACGCTCAAGCCAAGCAAAATCGAGAATTTTGTCAGAAAGATCTTCCTGTCAACATTTTAAATTTTAACTAAATGGCTAGGAGTCCGACAGACTCCTAGAACTTTTCGGAGAGATTTTTGATCTCTTCGAACATGATACGTCTTGGGTTCTCGGAAGTCGTTTGCAGTTTGTCCCGGCAGGTGAGCTTTCGTGTTGACCATGCATGCAGTATCTTTTTTGCTTTGCGTTCGAGGTTCTCTTCATTTTGCGGTACGATTGTCACATCTTTGGGAAGCTCGAAAAATTTCGGATCGACTTTACGTGTCTGGATGGAGGTGGCGAAAGTGTCGACATCGTATCCCAGCAGATGGACCGACGTTTCGAGTACCAGCGTACCGTTGGCGAGGCTGTATTGTGTGATGCCGTCGATCTCTTCACGTGTCACCGGATAACCGAGTATCTCTTTTGCCGCAGGTGTGCAGATTCCGTCGATATTGGGATAGGAGCGCGGTTTGGCATGCTGGATATTTTCTAAAATATTTTCCTTCTCTTTTTTTGTAAGACTTTGAAAGAGTGTGTAGAGTTTTTTACGCAGTGTAGAACTTTTTGCAGCACGATTTTTTCTCATGTCTACTACATATTTGACATCAGATTTTATTAAAGTAATTTTCTCTGATGCGGTATGTTTCTGCAGGAATCCCCCCGACTTTTTCTCAATAATCAGTTGCTCTCTGCCATAATCGCTGAAATAGAGGATTTTGGAGCCTGTGTGATTCCCTCGGACGGCGTAGGTGACGACACCCTCTTTGATCGGAAACTTTCCATCGAAGGGGTTGTCGTCTGCATGCAACAGTGTCGTTGTCAGCAGTAAACCGACTAGGGAGAAAATGGCACTTTTTTGATTAAACAATACTTTATTCCATATCATAAATTTTGTTATCAGATTGTAACATAAAAAAGTCAAATTAAGTTTAAAAGGTAAAAACTTTAATAAAAAAGTGGGGGAGGTGTTCTATCTGTGGCGGTTGTTTCATTGTCGCACAAGTGTGCATGCTGTCACGATGCATCCCCTTCGAGGAAGAGGAATGCAGATCGTTCCGTGCTTGGGATCAGTCGATTTTTAAGACGGTGAGGAAGGCTTCCTGCGGAAGCTGGACTTTTCCGATCGATTTCATACGCTTTTTACCCGCTTTCTGCTTTTCGAGCAGTTTGCGTTTTCGGGTAATATCGCCGCCGTAACATTTGGCAGTCACATTTTTACCCATCGATTTGACGGTTTCGCGTGAAATGATCTTGTTGCCGATACTTGCCTGAATGGCGACTTCGAAGAGTTGTCTGGGAACGAGCTCTTTCATCTGTTTGACAAACTCTCTTCCTTTGGAGAGGGCTTTCGATTTGGGGACGATGATCGAGAGGGCATCGACCACTTCACCCGCGACCCGGATATCGAGTTTGACGAGATCCCCTTCGCGGTATCCTATCGGTTCGTAGTCGAAGCTTGCATACCCTTTGGTGGTGGACTTGAGTTTGTCGTAGAAATCCATCACGATCTCATTCATCGGAATCGCATACTCAAGCAGTACACGTTCGGGCGTAATGTAGTCCATCTTCTCCTGAATACCGCGTTTGTCGTTGACGAGTGTGATCACATTTCCCAGATACTCCGAGGGGGTCAGGATCGTCGCCTTGACATAGGGTTCGAGAATCTTTTCGATCTCATTGACCGGTGGCAGTTCGCTCGGATTGTGTATTTCCATTTCGGTTCCGTCACTCTTGATGACTTTGTAGATGACGGTGGGTGCCGTCGCGATCAGGTCGAGTCCAAATTCACGTTCGAGGCGTTCTTTGACCACCTCCATATGGAGCATGCCCAAAAAGCCGACACGGAAACCGAACCCCAGCGCTACCGAAGTCTCCGGTTCGTAAGAGATGGAAGCGTCGTTTAGTTTCAGTTTGTCGAGTGCGTCTCGGAGATCTTCAAACTTGTCCGTTTCGATCGGATAGAGCCCGGCAAAGACAAAAGGTTTCGCCTCTTCAAAGCCGCCGATCGGTTCAGAAGTAGGATTTTTGGCATCGGTGATCGTATCGCCGACGCGTACATCTCCGACATTTTTGAGTCCGAGGGAGACGATACCGATCTCACCGGTTTTGATCGCGTCAGTTTTGACAGGTTTGATCGGGTGGGGATAGGTGAGGGAGAGCACTTCATGGCGGTTTTGGGTCCCCATGACCAGCACTTCCTGACCTTTTTTGATTTCGCCGTCATAGACGCGGACAAGTGCCAGCGCACCCAGATAGTTGTCGAACCAGCTGTCGTAAATAAGCGCTTTTGTCGGAGCCTTTTCGTCGCCTGACGGAGGTGGAATCCGTTCTACGATCGCATCGAGGAGCTCTTTGATTCCCTCTCCTGTTTTGGCACTGGTCTCAAGTGCATCGGTACAGTCAATCCCAATTGTCTGTTCGATCTCCTCTTTGACACGATCGGGTTCGGCAGCAGGCAGATCGATCTTGTTGATGACGGGAATCAGCTCGAGATCGTTTTCGAGTGCGATATAGACGTTGGCGATCGTCTGCGCTTCGACTCCCTGTGAGGCATCGACGATCAGGAGCGCTCCCTCACTCGAGGCGAGTGAACGACTCACTTCATAGGAGAAGTCGACGTGGCCGGGGGTGTCGATGAGGTTGAGGGTGTAGATCTCTCCATCTTTGACATACGTAAGGCGTACACTCTGGGCTTTGATCGTGATGCCTCTCTCTTTTTCGATATCCATCGTATCCATCATCTGCGTACCCATTTCACGCTCGGTGACGGCACCGCACTCCTGTATGAGGCGATCTGCCAGGGTACTTTTCCCGTGGTCGATATGGGCGATGATGGAGAAGTTGCGTATCTTGTTTTGTGGCGACATCAGATAAAGAGCCCGTTGACACTTTCATTGTGATAGATACGGCGGATCACTTCGCTGAAGAGATTTGCTACGGAGAGGACAGTGATTTTGCTGCACTCCTGTGTGAGCGGGATCGTGTCGGTGACGACCAGCTCGTCGAGTTCACCCTTCTCGATGCGCTCATAAGCCGGACCGCTGAGTACCGGATGGGTACAAAACGCCATCACAGAGGAGGCACCTTTGGCTTTCAACGCAGATGCAGCTTTGACGATCGTGCCGGCCGTATCGATCATATCGTCGATGAGAATGACATCTTTGCCTTCGACGTTTCCGATGATGTTCATCACTTCCGATTCATTCGCTTTTTCGCGTCGTTTGTCGACGATGACGATCTCCAGACCCAGCTGTCTGGCAAAGTTTCTCGCTCTGGAGACTCCGCCGATGTCGGGGCTTGCGATGATCGGATTTTTGAGATTTTTACGCTGCAGGTAGTCTTTGAAAATGATGGAGCCGTATAGGTTATCGACGGGAATATCGAAAAATCCCTGAATCTGTCCCGCATGCAGGTCCATCGTGACGACACGGTCGATGCCGGCTGTCTGAAAGAGGTTGGCGACGAGTTTGGCGGTGATGGGGACGCGTGGAGCTGCTTTACGATCCTGTCGGGCATATCCGAAGTAGGGCACGATCGCCGTAATCGAGTTTGCCGAGCTGCGTCTGAGTGCATCGGTCATGATCAGCAGTTCCATCAGATTGGCATTGGCCGGTGCGCATGTGGACTGGATGATAAAAACGTCGCGACCGCGTACGCTTTCACTGATCTGGACGTTGATTTCACCGTCGCTGAAGCGATTGATCATCGCCTCCGAAAGTGGAATGGTGAGATATTTTGCAACCGATTTGGAAAATTCCGGATTGGCCGTACCGGAGAAGACTTTATAGCCTCGCATGGATACCCTTTGAAGTTTTTGGGATATTTTATTGAAAAATCACTGACAGATGACTGAGCGGCCTGGGAACAGCCGTTTTATGGGAGTTTTTCAAGCCATATGAGGAGCTCTGACGCCAAACGGCGTAACGCTTCATGGAGTGCGTCGACACCCGCCTGAGGGGTCGGTTTCGCAACCGCTACCCGCTGATAGAAACGGCGGCTGGCGATGACATGCCGATTGGCGGTATCGAGCAGTACGAAGCGCATATCGAGGATCGCGTAGGCAGGCGCTTTTTCGGGAAACTGGAGATAGAAGTCGTCGAGATAACTCTCCAGCCTCCGGTCGGCTTTCGCTTCGGAGTAGGGGCCTGTGACGGCCCGAAAGAGGCCGTGGTTTGCAACCGCTTCCCTCAGATAGGCTGCGATGAGGCGGTCAGGGGTGTCGCTCCACCGGTTGTAAGCGTATGACTGGCGCTGGTTGGCATGCACGGCGTAACGTATCTCTCTGGTATGCAGTTCCCGAGTGGTCTGGGGCATAGCGATCTGAAGGACTTTGGAATGTGGTTTGGGGTGCGTCTCTGTTGTAGGGGGCTGGGTGTTTTTTAGGGTGTAGATCTGTGTGGGGTGCATTGTTTTGGTAGCGCATGCAGTGTTGAAAAGAAGAGTCGCGGCGATGACAAATAGATGGGTAAAGTGACGATAAGGCATGCTATTCTCCTGGGCCGGGTTGGGGGATTGTGCGTTTGAAAAGGAGATCGGCCGGACTTTGACGTACGCGCCGGATGGTCGTATCCATCTCGTCGGTCAAAATGTCAAGCTTCTCAATCAGTATATCGATATGTCGCAGGGTGGGTCTGCTGATCTCTTTGAGATTGTAGTCACCCCGTTTGAGGGATCGTTGTACCTGTCGCAGCGTCGTTCTGAACGTTTTGAGGGTGCGGATCGTCTCTCTTCCCGTCTCTTTGCCGAATCCTTCGGCGACGTTGTCGATTTTGGTCAGGGTTTTGCCGAGCCTCTTTTCCAGGGAGATCCCCCGCTTTAGGAGTGTGGCGATATCGCTTCTGTTTTTGGAAAGCACGTCGGTGACGGAGGCGACATCTGCCAGGCTG
>Ga0114931_10004140_pt1 | contig 18132 bp, 12 predicted proteins | sample 2SBtaG_FD_89579 | JGI IMG/M metagenome (GOLD analysis project Ga0114931, IMG submission 89579) | Deep subsurface microbial communities from Kolumbo volcano to uncover new lineages of life (NeLLi) - 2SBTROV14_V59a metaG | ecosystem: Environmental > Aquatic > Marine > Volcanic | place: Kolumbo...
CACCTACCCGATGCTCGCCACCGGCGACCCCCTGTGGGGCGACTACACACTGGAGGCGTTAGTCACCCCGCTGAACAGAGATGACCTCACCGGCGTCATATTTCGCTACCAGGACGGGCGTCATTATTATCTCTTCGCCTTCGGACCCGACGACGAGCTCACCCTCCGCTACCGCGATGGCGAGAAGGCGTTCCGCACCGACGGCTGGCGCGTGCTCGCCACCCGCAAGTTGCCTACCGATCCGGCGCGCTCTTACACCCTGCGAGTGGAAGCCTACGGCGAAAAGATCCGCTGCCTGCTGGACGGCGAAGAGGTTTTCTCAGTGACTGACAGCCGCTACTCCGGCGGCAAGATCGGACTCTTCGCCACCACCCCGGTCCGCTTTCACAACGTCTCGGTCACGACGACGCCCGAGCAGAAGGCGGCCTTCCTCGCGCGGCAAACAGCCCGTCGTAAAGAGCTCGACAAACTCCGGCGCGGGAACCCGCGTCCGGTGGTCTGGAAGCGAATACCCACGCCCGGCTTCGGCGTTGCTCGCGCCATCCGGTTGGGCGACCTCGACGGCGACGGCAATACGGATCTCCTGCTGATTCAGAACGCGCCCTTCTTCGGCGGCAACTACAACCACATCACCTGCGTGACCGCCATCGATCTGAACGGCAACCTTCTCTGGCAAATCGGCCATCCCGATCCCGGCAACGCCTGGCTGACCTACGACGTCGCCGTCCAGATCCACGACATTGACGACGACGGCGCGAACGAAGTCATCTACGCCGTGGGGCGCTGGATCCGCGTCCTCGATGGGAAAACCGGAAAGCTCGAAGCAAAGTACCCGGTGCCCGAATCTAAGATCCTCCCCGGTGAGACTTCCTGGCAGGAGTACAAACACTACTACCGCCGCGACCTCCTCCCCTACTTGAACGTCGATTGCTTTGCCTTCTGCGACCTGCGCGGAACGGGAAAACCGCTCGACATCATCATCAAAGACCGTCACACGCGCCTCTGGGCCTACACCAACAAATTCGAGCTTCTCTGGACCAATACCGCCAACCTCGGCCACTACCCGTACTTCTACGACTACGACCACGACGGCAAGGACGAGGTGTTCCTCGGCTACACCCTGTTCGACGACGACGGCAAGAAGATCTGGAGCCTCGACAACAAGCTGCAGGAACACGCGGACGGCATCCTGGCTGGCGATCTTTCGCTCGCGGGCGCCCCGGACCGCGTGTTCATCTCCGGCAGCGACGACGGCGTGATCGTCGCCGACATTAACGGCCAGATCCTCAAGCACCACCGCGTCGGCCACGCGCAAACACCCACCGTCGGGCAATACCGTCCCGACGTGCCTGGCCTCGAATTCGCCAATATCAACTTCTGGGGCGAGCCGGGCCTGATCACCATTTACAACCACGCCGGCGACGAGATCACCAACTTCGAACTCTTCCACCAAGGCAGTCCGATCCTCCCGGTCAACTGGCGCGGCGACGGCCAGGAATTCATCATGCTGTCCGCAAATACCGTCGAAGGCGGACTGGTCGATGGCTGGGGCCGCCGCGTCGTGATGTTTCCCGACGACGGGCACCCCGACACGTCCTACCTCGTCCATGACCTTACCGGCGACCCCCGGGACGAGATCATCGTCTGGGACCCGAAACAGATCTGGATCTACACCCAGTCAACCCAGCTTTCCGGAGACAAAATCTACGCCCCGAAACGCCCGCCCAACTACAACGAGTCCAACTACCGCCCGGTAGTCTCCTGGCCCGCCTGGCGGGAGAAGAACTGACTCCGTGGCGTCTTCAGCGTTTATATCCGGTTCCCCATGATCTTGCGGAAGTTCTGGCAGGGTTCTGTTCTGACCGTCGCCGCCCGTACGGCTGTGAAGAATCACTCTGGCGCCACACGATATATGACGTAGCCGGGGCCCCGCGCCACCCGTTCCAAGGAGTCCGAATTCGAACGCCGAAGAACGCGAACTAAATCTCGGCTGTCCGGACGTCTGAACCCCTTCCTGTCTTCAACCACCAGAAACCCAATCCGCCGCTGTGCAATAATCGCCGCCACCAGCCTTGGATCGGTTGTGGCCGGAACTCCTACACACTTGCGCCCGGTCAAGCCGTGCAGGAGCGCACACTGATCTCCCATGAGTACCGAATCCTTCGATGTGTTTTCCGAAATCCATTGCCCGGCCAGCAGCGACCGGTAGTGGTTCATCGTGCGACGATACCGGTGCACAACTCCTGCCGCCGCCACAACTCGCGCGAGAAAGCTGACGGATATGAAGATGACGAAGAAAGAGACAAAGGCAATCCGCCAGGACGACATGCTACCTGGTTTCACCAGAGCCGGCGGCGTACGGCGGTGGGCCAGATAGATCGTCGTGGCGGCGGCTGTCACTAATGCGAGCAGCCAGAAGCCCACCGCTGCCAGCATCTGTTTGCTTGGGATGCCGCCGCGCGGCAAGGCGGCGCCAACCGAGGCCAGCGCCAAGTCGCCAAACCCCCTCCCAGCAGGGAGCCTGTCGGATTCTCGCGCAGAGCCGGAAATAGAGAGAGCTGAAGTCGACCACGAAGGCCAAGCCACCTACGACCACGTAGCGGGCGGATTGCTGGAGGGTGCTACTCGTTGGCCGAAGCAACCGGGCCCGCAGGCTGAGGGGTGCGACCTCATCGGTCACGTGGAGTTCTCCTTCTCCTCGTGATAATCCAGCTCCGTGTTCACATCCCAGAGGTTGCTCTTGTCCATATTCCCGGCGATGATGTTTTCCACGGCAAGCATGGCGGTGAGCATGGAGTGGTCCTGGTTATTGTAGCGGTGCATGCCGTTACGGCCCACCAGGAAGAGGTTTTCATAACGGTCGACGTACTGCCGGATTTCAGCGAAGCGGTCATAGGTGCCGAAATAGGCGGGGTAGGTCTTCTCCATGCGCAAGACGGTCGAGTCGACCACTTCCGCGGCGTCGATGATCCCGATCTTGCTCAGTTCTCTTTTCGCCAACGCCGCCATTTCTTCATCGGGCAGGTTCCAGAGCGCGTCCGACTCGTTACAGAAGTACTCCAGTCCCAACCAGACGTGAGCTGGGTCCGCCACCATGAAGGGGCTCCAGTTGTTGAAGACTTGCAGCCGGCCGAGCAGCACATCGGGCTCCTGGATGTAGATCCAATTGTCGCTGATCAACTTCTCGCCTTGCGGCGTCTCGTCATGAATTTTGAGAGAGCTCACCAGGAGGCCTACGGTGATGAAGTCTCGGTAGACGAGCCCCTCGGAGACTTCCCGCACGTTCCGTGGCGGCGCCACGTCGAACGAGCGCATGAGTTCTTGAATCGGCGCCGAAGAGAAGAAGTAGTCACCCGTGAATGTCTCCCTCGCGCCGGTGGCGGAGTTCGTCGCCTCCAGCGACTTCACCCGCCACTCAGCGGTGCCGATTCTGTCCACCGTGTACCCGGTATGGATCTCGCCGCCCTTTTCCTTGATCCGGCGGGCAACTTCCTCCCACACCTGCCCGGGACCGAACTTGGGATAGAGGAACTGCTCGATCAATGAAGTCTGCGTTCCCTTCTGCCCGATATCACCCGCGCCGCCGCGCCGAAAAACTTTCTTCAAGGCGTGCGCGAGGGTCGCCCACACCGACAACCCCTTGATGCGTTGCGCGCCCCACTCGGCGCTAATTTGGCCGCAGGGAACGCCCCACACCTTTTCGGTGTAGGATTTGAAGAATGTGTTGTAGAGTTCGTAACCGAACCGGTTGATGAAGAAGTGTTCCAACGTGCGCTCTTGCTTCAGTGGCGCTATCGCGCTCTTAAGGTAGCTGAGGCCGATCCGGATTGTCCGGAGCAGGCCCAGATTCCGCAGCGTGTTGGTGCTGAGGGTGATGGGGTAGTCGAAGAACCGCCGCAAATAGTAGATGCGTGACTTGCGCGGCCGCAGCAACATTACCAGATCTTCAGAACCCGGCTTGGCGCCGCCGGGCGATACCTGGATATTGCGCTCCATCCGGTGGTACTTGATGGCCACCGAACTCTTCTCGGATGCCTCCAACGGAAGCATTTGCAGCCACCAGGACATCACGCGGTCGGACTTGGAAAAGAACCGGTGTCCGCCGATGTCAATCCGGTTGCCCTTGTAGTTGACAGTTCGCGAAATCCCGCCCATGTGCTCACTCTTCTCGAGAATGATAGGTTGGATGTCTGTTTTGACCAGCAGTTCGTACGCAGCCGTCAACCCAGCCGGACCTGCTCCAATAATGATTGCCCGCTTATTTTTCATTACGCGCAGGGACTCCGGCTTTACCCTATCGGAGCACCAGGAACGATTGTAGACGGCGGCACAACGGCGATGCAGACAGTGGGGAAGGCGAGAGAGGTCCGATTGGCGGCCATCAACCTTTTCGCCGGACCGCGCCCGCGGCGCCGCCGAGAATCAGCGCCCCGCCGAGCAGCGCCAGTTTGCTCGGCCGCTCGGCCAGCGCGAGCCGCGCCCACAGCGGATTCAGCGCCGGTCACGGGCATCGCCAGCGGAAAGCAGGCGAGCGCCGCGATCGCGTTGCCGGAAACGGTCGCCGAGAGGCCCGCTTGATGGCCCTGCTCGGTCCGCTCGAGCCAGCGCATCCCGGCGATCACCACCGCCCAAGTGAAGCCCGAGACGGCGGCGAGCACGTTCCCCAAGAACGGGTCCGTCGCGGTAACGAGCGGGCGTTGCTCACCGACAAAAAACAGCGACATGCCGGTGGCGAGAACCGCCATCAACATAAGATCGGAAGCGCGTACGCGCTCCTTCAGCAGCCACGGTCCCAGCAACAGCAGATAGAGCGGAGAATCTTCCTCATCCGAGAGCAGAAAGTGATGCTCGAAAGCGGTTTGGCTGAGTTGAATGGAAGAGGTTTTCGGAAGCCTTCCTGTTCCAACTCTCAAGCAGGAGTCCGAGGCTTTGCATCGCAATATGCGAGGTCAAAAACGGGACGTGGTGGCCGAAGAACGACGCCCTACGCATTCACCGAGCAGGGCGTGGCGATACGATCAGGCGTCAAGAACCGGCACGATTGCCGGCTCGGCAGGCCACGGGCACGCGCCACGGGGGTGGTGGTGACGTTACGCGTTGTGGCGCAGCCATTACAATGATGGGTTGTTGCCTGCCGCTCTAGCTTTGCTCGGCGCACTCGCTACCCTGCTGGCTTGCTATTCGCTCGGCCAGTGCCTGTTTCCGGTTTTTCCAAGGTGTCCGTCACTCTCACCGTCACCTTTTCGCCTTCAGCGGTATGCTTCCGAGCGGTGCCTTACGCGGAGCACATCGAGGGTCCGTGCCACGAGATTGACTCGGAAACGTACGCGCCAGTCACGGATGCGAAGGCGGAACTCTGGCGGCCGCGAGCCTTTCAGTTTGACGACATCGCCGACGCCGGCCACGGAGTAACGCTCGATGGCGTCGAGGATCTGTCTGGCGATCTGGGGATCCAGCCTGCGGAGGTCCACGCGGGCGCGCGGGGCGAAAACAACATTCACCCGCCGAACTCCTGGCGGATCTGATCAAAAGGGATGCCCTCGCCACGGGCGATCTCGGCGCCGGCCGCGGCAACGTCACGGCGTTCCTCGTCTGTTTCGGGTTCGTCGTCTTCCGGAGCAAGCAGGAGCGACAGGGCGACGGGGTCGATCAGGTCGCGAATGACGTGGGTGACCTTGTCTACGATCCGACTTTCGAGCTGGTCGAGATCGGCGCGCGTGACGGGTTTCTGTTGCTCGTCGTTGTTGCCCATGGTGTCTGCTTTCAGTGTACGGTGAAGCGACTGCAAAGTGAAGGGCAGTTGTATCCAAGCGGGCGGGGAGACGGTGTCGTCACCGGTTTTTCGAATTTGCCGTTCTCTGGTCCGATCACACCGCAGCCAGCCGGGCGAGCCCGGTCCGCTTGAGCCGTTCGAAACTCGCCTTCCAGGTGGGCGTGAGCAGAACCAGCGGCAGGCCGGCGTCCCGCCCGATGGCGACGTATTCGCGGTAGATCCCGGCGAGAATTCCCATTTCCGGTTGGCGGTAAAGAAACCCGGAGTGAAGGGCATGTTCATCGAGCCTGATCCCCGGCCGCCGCCGCAGCCGTTCAATAACAGCGCCTTCGGCAAGAACAGCCGAACACTGTTCCAACGTTGCAGTGAACCGGTTCATGATGGTCACCGAATCCCGGGGGACGGACATCACTCTAACGTTGTACCCCATCCGGCTGTGGTACTCGGGTTCGTGGCACGATTCTCCTCAAGAGCCCTTCACGCCGAGCCCGGAGAAATCTCCGTTTTCCCTTGCCTGTTACGCATCTGGGAAGTCCCTCGCTCTTTCCTACAACATCTCAAGTTGATTCTGAAAATACGTTTCGTGGGCTGCATCGAGAGCTTCGTTCAAGGCTCTGAGTCCTTGGACGATCGGCCTGACAGCATTGTCTGGATCAGACTTGTTCCATCGAAGGAATCTCCAGAGGGCCTCCAAGCAGATCGAGATCGCAGGTTGTTGAGAAGTGCCAAGTGCGGTGACCCCGTCTCCTCTGAAGACATCACCGCTAATTCTACATGACGACGCCCGGCAGGAGAAACAATCTAAGCAGGCATAGTTCCTACAGGACATTTTGACTATCTGGATCGCGGTAGGGATACCGGTCACGCTGAAAAGCGGAACAGAGGTGGTTCTTGGCGTTGACGATGGTGCTCACATAGCGCGGGTGGTATGTGCCAAAGGTCCCCAGTTCCCCCGACGCAGGACTCGGGGGCACAAAGAAACCCGTTGGGGCGGAGTGTCCCTGCGGCCGCGCGTTGGATACGATCTCGGCTTACCAAGAGCGGAGTGCGTCCTCACTTCTGCCGTGTAGACCAGAACTCGCGTCACAATCCCAATTCGACAACTCGCTGCCGAAGTTTATCTAGGAGTGTCTTTTCTAGGTCCCACTCCCTACCTGTTGAGTCGACGGCGTACACTCGCTTGAGTTTGTGTCGGAGAACGTCTAGTTCATTCGTATACTCGACAGTGAACTCGTTTTCGCGCAACATTCTTGGCAACGTTTGCGCCAGAGCAGCATACATTCCCGAGTCCCCTTCGTGCTGGAAGAACAGCTTTGTAATCAATACGGAGCGGCGGCCATGGTTTGTGATCGAAACCATTAAATGCGTTGCGTCTTTCTTCTCAACCGCTGCTCTGAAGGTGAGTGGGCGTCCGATGGGAGGGGGCTCCACGAGGTATCCGATCATCGCACTCAATCGCACATCAGCGCGGTCCCTAAGGTCTCGAACCACATTCCAGATGATTGATAGGGTTGCCAGCAATGCTCCCCAAACCGCGATAAAATCCGTGAAGTCCATTCTGGCCTGTATACCACGCCTGGGAAGCGACCGCCAGAGTCTTCAGCGCCGGCTCCCGCTCATTCCTCCTGGATTGGGCTTCAAAGATCACGAAGGTATCCGACTGATACCTCGGAGACCTCGGGTGCTGGTGAGCATTCTTCACTTCCGGATTGCGCGGCTGACGCGGGGTGATTGGGGTCCAGCGTCGAATACAGGAGCCTGCCCGGCCCCGTGGTAGCGAACAGAACGAAACCTGGCCAGGTGGGCGGAGAATGCGGTGGCGGGGGATGTTTCCGCTACAATTGGCTCGATGCCGGAGAAAGAGCGCCGTGCTCATGGCGCGGTTCGCAAGCTAATCACCGAGTTCGTATTACTGTACGACGCTAACGGTGAACCGATCAGATCCGAACACCCGGACCGGGATCCCGCTATTCGGAAAGTGCGAGCGCGGCTGCACCAGGCGGTGGACGAGGAAATGGATAGGATGCCGGCTAAGGACCTTGGGAATCCGGGGAAGCTCGAACAGGCGGTCCGAGGCGCGCTGAGGAAAGCGAGGGTCAAGACGGTAGGGGATCTCGGGAAGGGAGAGATCTATCTTCCGGACTTGACTTTGCCTGGCGGCAAGAAGGTCGTGAGGTTCACTCTTCCGGTTTACAAGCTGGTTACCGCACTGGCCGCTTTGCTGGCGGGGCTCAAGTTGAAAGAGTGGATCAGGGCGCCGCAGTTGGCGGGGTCGCGGTTGCAGGCCGGAACAGTGCGAAGGAATGCGAGTGATGGATTGGAGTATGTATGGATTCCGCCGGGGACTTTTCTAATGGGCGCCGTTCCGGGCGATGATCAAGCTCTCCGAAATGAGAGGCCGCGGCACCGGGTGAGGATCAGCAAGGGCTTCTGGTTGGGGCGTGGTCCGGTTACGGTGGCTACTTACAAGCGTTATGTTGCCGAAGCAGGAAGGGAGATGCCTGAAGCGCCGGAGTTCAATCAGAACTGGGACAAGGCGGATCACCCGGTAGTTCGTGTGAACTGGGGCGATGCGCAAAAATACAGCCGGTGGAGTGGTGGCCGGTTGCCTACCGAAGCGGAATGGGAGTATGCGGCGCGTGGCGGCAAGGAAGGATGGCGGTATCCGTGGGGGGATGGGATCAGTCATGAAAATGCGAACTACGGGGGCTCAAAGTGGAAAGGGACGTCGCCGGTAGGAAGTTGTCCGCCCAACACCTGGGGACTCTATGACATGGCGGGTAATGTCTGGGAATGGGTCGCGGACTGGTACGGTGAGGACTTCTATGGTGAATCAGTGGAGGCTGATCCGATCGGTCCGGAGCGGGGCGAATCCAAGGTCGTGCGCGGCGGTTCCTGTTACGGCAGTGCGAGGGACCTGCGCGCCGCGGGCCGCGTCAGGGACCGACCCGGCGAGAGGGGCGACTTCGTCGGGTTCCGTTGCGCCCGGGAAGTTGTCCCTTGATGCTTTTCCTCTTTTTCCCTTTTCCGGGGCAAAGCCCCGGAGGAAATTTTCTTAACCCTTGGCGGTGTCAGATGAGGAGAGACAAGAACCGCCGCCGGGGGCTCATTGTTCGGGGCTGCTGTAGGCAGAAGCGGAATCCGGCCCGTGTCTGCCCTTGTCTGGAAACCGGCACTTCCGGCTCAGGGAAGTAGCACTCGGGATTGTGACGCAGCCATTACAATGATGGGTTGTTGCTTGCTGCCCTAGCCTTGCTCGGCGCACTCGCCACCTTGCTCGCCTGCTATTCGCTCGGCCAGTGCCTGTTTCGTTCGCTGCGGCTGCCTCAATCGGTGCGCTTTGCGCTGGGCGCTGTCGTGCTTTCGTTTCTATTCTTCCTGCTGCTGATTCTCCACCTGGCGCGGGACCGCTACGTGCTCGCCTTGCTCTCGGCCGCGCTGCTGCCCCTGCTGGTTCTCCGCCCGGCGATCCCGAAGCCGTCGTTGCCGCGGTCGGTCACCGGCTGGTTGCTGCTCACGATCGGCGCGGTCTATGGCGTGTACTATTTCGTGAACGCACTCGCGCCCGAAATCCAGCCGGACGGGATCACGTACCACCTCGGCCTCGTCCGCCAGTGGCTGCTTGCCAACGGATTCCCCCCCGAACGAGCTTTTTATTACGTGCTTCCGCAGGGCCTCGAAGTCCTCTTCGTTCCTGCTTACGTAATCGGCCAGCACTCGGCGGCCAAGCTCGTTCACTTCGGCTTCCTGGTGGCCACCGTCCCGTTGCTGTTCGCCACCGCCCGCCGTCTCGGATTGGCCGCTTGGCAGGCCGGCGCCGCCGCCGTCCTCTACCTCTGCGCCCCGGTCGTCGGCATCGCTGGAACGGCGAGCTACAACGACGCAGCGCTCGTCTTCTTCATCCTCGTCACCTTCTACCTCACCCTCTCCTGGGACCAGGATCGTGATTGGCGCTACGCCCTCGCCGCCGGCCTCACCGCCGGGTTCTGCTACGCGCTGAAACCCACGGGCCTGCTCATCGCACCGCTCGCCGTCGCCGTGCTTCTCTGGCGCCGCCAGCCGAAGGCAGCCGGGTGGCTCGCCGCCGGCGCCGGCGCTGTCCTCGCCCCGTGGTTGCTGCGCAACGCCCTCTGGACCGGCAATCCGCTGGCGCCGCTGCTCAACACCGTCTTCGAAAACCCCTACTTCCACACCGGCATGGAGGATCGCCTCGCTGAGATCCTGCGCTCCTACGGCGGCGTCACCGCCGGGGAGATCCCGCTCCAGCTCACCGTCCATGGCGACAAGCTGCAAGGACTCATCGGCCCCGTCTTCCTCCTCGTGCCGCTTGCACTGCTCGCGCTCCGCCACCGCGCCGGCCGGCTGCTGCTCGCTGCCGCCGCCGTGCTCGCGTTGCCCTGGATGTTCAACTTCGGCGTCCGGTTCGCGATGCCCGCCCTGCTGTTCCTCGCGCTGTCGCTCGTCGTAGCGCTCCCGCGGCCGGCCGTCCTGGCGCTCGCCGTCGCCCAAGCCATCCTCTGCCTGCCACCCGTAATGGACCGCTACGCGGCCGAGTTTGCCTGGCGACTGAAAGGGCTCCCCGTAGCCGCCGCGCTCCGCGTACAGCCCGAGCAGGAATACCTCGGCAAGCGGCTCTGGCAATACGAGGTGGCCGAGCTGGTCGAGCGGGAAGTGCCCGCCCGGGCGCCCGTCTTCGATCTGCTCGGAGCCCCCCAAGCCTACTTCGACGCCCGCGCCGTCGGCTACTGGCAATCGGCCGCCAACGAGCGCCTCACCTACGTCCTCTACATCGCCTCGATGGTCGAGAGCGGCGTCTACACCGAGCTCGAAGCCTCGTGGCCCGCGACCGAGCTCACCGCTCTCCGCCTCCGCCTCGCCGGCGCCAACACCCACGAGTGGAGCCTTCACGAAGTCGAACTCTACCGCGGCCGCAACCGCATCGCCGGCCGCCCGGGCTGGCTGCTCTCGGCGTGGCCCAACGTCTGGGACGCTCCGCTCGCGTTCGACGGCAATCTGCTCACCCGCTGGACCGCTTGGGAACACGCCCGCCCGGGGATGTACGTGCAGGTCCAATTCCCGGAGCCGACGGCCCTCGACCGCGCCAAGCTGACCGTGCCCACCTACGAAAAGCAGTTTCAGGTGGATTTCATCGGCCGCGACCGGGCAGGGAAGTGGCGCCTGCTCGCCGAATGGCCCCGCGTCTACAAGCACCCCGCCATCGATCTGCGCCGCTCCGCCACGGCCATTCTAAAGCGAAACGGAATCGACTACATCCTCGCCCCGGAAGCCGGCTCCCCGTTCATCTCCGTCTCCCACAGCCTCTTCAACAACCGCCTCGAATGGGGCGTCGAACTAGTCGGCACGGCGCACGCAGTCCACCTGTTCCGCATTCGTTAGTCCTCGTCTTCCGGAGCCACCAGCTCTTCCTTGCCGCAGAACCATGGGTAGAGCAGCGGCAGTAGCAGTAGCGTGAGCATTGTCGCCGTGATCAGACCGCCGATTACCACCGTCGCCAGCGGACGCTGTATCTCCGCGCCGGTTGTGGTGGCGATGGCCATCGGAACGAAGCCCATGCTCGCCACCAGGGCCGTCATCAGCACCGGACGCAAGCGCACGCCTGCGCCTTCGAGGATCGCCAGGTCGCACGCCATGCCACGCGCCCGCAGCCGGTTGATCGAGCTGACCAGCACGATGCCGTTCAGCACCGCCACGCCGAACAGCGCGATGAAGCCCACCGCCGCCGACAGGTTCAGGTTCAGCCCCCGCAGCCAGAGCGCCGCGATCCCGCCGACCATCGCGAACGGCACGTTCAACAAGATCAGCAGCGCCTGCCGGACCGAATCGAAGGTGGCGAACAGCAGACCGAAGATAATCAGCACCGAAGCCGGAACCACAATAATGAGCCGCTTCATTGCCCGTTCCTGGTTTTCGAACTGCCCGCCCCAGTCCACCGAGTAGCCGGGCGGAAGCTGGAGCCGTTCCTCGACCAGCGGCCGCGCTTCGGCGACGAAACTGCCCAGGTCGCGCCCGCGCACATTCGCCTGCACGATGATCCGCCGCTGCCCGTCTTCCCGCGAGATCACCTCGGGACCGCGCGTCACCGAAACGTCCGCCACTTGGCCCAACCGCACGCGTTCCCCGCCGGGCGCTAGCAGCACCAACCCGCGGATCGACTCGAGATCCCGCCTATAGGCATCCGGCAGCCTCATCACGATGTCGAAGCGCCGCTGTCCCTCGATCATCTCGGACACTACAATTCCTCCGGTTACCGCGTCAATGGTTTCCTGCACATCAGAGACGTTCAGCCCGTAGCGCGCCATCGCCGGCCGGTTCACCTTGACCCGCAGCTCCGCGACGCCCGAGACGGTCTCCATCTGCGGATCGGCTGCTCCGGGAACCACCGAGATGATCCGCAGCCCCTGCTCAGCCAGTCGATCGAGCACGCGCGGGTCCTCGCCGTAAATCTTCAGCGCCACATCCGCCTTCACGCCGGAGACCACCTCGTCGAGCCGCATCGCCATCGGCTGGGTGAAGTTCACGGCCACTCCCGGCACGTTCTCGAGCTTCGCGGCAAGCTCGTCAATCAGGTCTTCCTTGCGGTGGAATCGCTTCCATTTCTCGCGCGGCTTCAGCAGGACGTAAACGTCTCCTTGGTAAATCCCCATCGCCTCGGTCGCCAAGTCCGGACGCCCAATCTTGGTGACTACTCCGGCCACCTCCGGTACGCCCACGATGATCTTTTCCATCCGCGTGCTCAGCTTCACCGACTCAGTCAGCGAGATGCCGGGCAGCTTGCGGCTCTCGATCAGGATAGAACCTTCGTCGAGCCGAGGCATGAACTCCGTGCCGATGTAAGCGAGTGATCCCAACGACACGAACAGCACCGCGACCGACGCGGCCACCGTCGGCAGCCGATACCGCAGCAGCACGCGCAGGAACGATAAGTAGAAGCCGCGCAGCTTCTCGAACCACGCCTCACCGGTCTCCTTCGCCGTCCCGCCGAGCGTCAGGCTCGCCACCGTCGGCACCACTGTCAGCGCCAGCACCAGAGCTCCGAGCAGCGCTGAGACAACCGTGATCGCCATGGGGCGGAACATCCGGCCCTCCAGGCCCTCGAGAAACAGGATCGGCAGATACACCGCGATGATGATTGCTACCCCGAAAGTGATCGGCCGCGCCACCTCGTGCGCCGCGCGCCGCACGCGCTCCTGCGTGCTCACCGGCGCTCCCGTGTCCCTCATCCGCAGGCTCCGGATCGAGTTCTCCATCATCACCACCGCGCCGTCGACAATCATGCCGAAGTCGATCGCGCCAAGGCTCATCAGGTTGGCGGATACACCGAAGATCCTCATGCCGATGAAGGCGATCAGCATCGACAACGGGATCACCGCCGCGACGATCAGCGCCGCCCTGATGTTGCCGAGAAACAGCAGCAGCACGACGATCACCAGCACGCCGCCTTCGAACAGATTGTTGCGGACTGTCCGGATCGTCGAATCGATGACCGTCGATTGATCGTAGAACGGCAGGATGCGCACGCCATCGGGCAGCGTCAGCGAGGCCAGCCGATCCTTGACCCGCTGGATCACCCGCTTGCCGTTCTCGCCCTTCAGCATGATCGCCATGCCCGATACGGTTTCACCCTTCCCGTCTCGCGTCACGGCCCCCTGCCGCGGCATCGGACCCACGTGGATGTCAGCCACGTCCTGGAGCAGAACCGGCGTGCCCGCGCGGGCCAGCACGACGATCTGTTTCAGGTCCTCCATTCCGATCGTGCGCCCCAGTCCGCGCACCGTGTACTGCTCGGCGCCGTGCTCGATGAAGCCGCCGCCGAAGTTCGTGTTGTTCTGTCGAATTCGCTCGTAGATATCCCGCAGCGTCAATCCGTATCGCTGGAGCCGCACTGGGTCAACCTCGATGTGATACTGCCGGGTCTCCCCGCCCCACGTATTCACCTCGTTGACACCCGGCACCGTGCGGAGCTGGTTCTTGATTTGCCACTCCTGCATCGTCTTCAGCTCCATCGCCGAGTAGCCCTCGCCCTCGAGCGTGTACTGGTAGATTTCGCCGAACGCCGTCGCCACCGGACCGAGCGTCGGATCCAGCCCGGCCGGTATCCGGCTCTTCACCTCTTGCAACCGCTCGTTGACGATCTGCCGGGCGAAGTACGTCTCTACTGAGTCCTCGAACACCAGCGTCACCATCGACAGCCCCAGCTTCGACACCGACCGGATCCCGAGTGTTCGTGGCAGCCCCATGAGCGCTGTCTCAATCGGGAACGTCACCAGCATCTCGACCTCCGATGGCGCCATCGCCGGACACTCGGTGAGCACCACCACTTGGTTGTTGGTCAGATCGGGAAACGCGTCGATCGGTATTTGGAGCATCGACAGCAGCCCCAGCGCGATCAGTCCCAGCAGACCGACCAGCACGAACCACCGGTGCCGCAAGTGGAAATCGATAATCCGGTTCAGCATGGCTCGGTCCGGTCTACTCCTCCGCCAGCGTCGCTTTGAGCAACTGCGACTTCAGCAGGAAACTGCCCTCGATCACCACCTCATCGCCCGGCTGCAATCCGCTGATCACCTCGACGCTTCCGCCCACTCCGGCTCCGGTCGTCACCGCGCGCGGCTCGAAGCGTTTCGGCAACGTGCGAATGAAGACCGTATCCTCACCGTTCACCTGCTGCACCGCCACCTCGGGTATGAACAGGCCCACCCGGCTGCCGTTCAACTCTAACTCGGCCGTGGCGTACATTTCGGGCTTCAGCAACCCGCGCGGATTCGGCGCCTCGACCCGCGCCATGATCGTGCGGGTTGTCGGGTCCAGCTCTGTGTCGAGCTTCGTCAGACGCCCGGGAAACGCCCGGTCCGGGTAGGCCCGCACGTAAACCTTGACCCGCATGCCAATATGCAGCTTGGGTAAATAATCTTCGCTGACGGCGGCCATCACCCAGAGCGTGGAAAGATCGGTGATGACGAACAGATCGTTCGACGGCTCCACCACCGTGCCCGCCGTCACATTACGCCGCAGCAGCGTGCCGCCGGCCGGCGCCGGGATAGGAATCAGATCGTACAAATCACTGGTCTTCCCGGAGTGGACGTAGTCAGCGGGCACATCGGCGGGCACGCGCAGGAACTCCTCCAGGTGCTTCCGTGTCCGGTCGAGTTCCACCTCGCCGTTACGCAAAGCCGTCTCCGCGTTCCGCAATTCGGCTTCGGATTGCTCCACCTGTTGCACCGAAGCCGCCTTCTGCGCCAGCAGGCGTTGCGTGCGGTCACGGATCCCCTTGGCGTATTCCACCGCCGCCTTCAACCGGTCTAACTCGGCCACCGCCTTCCGGTACTCGGCGCGCGCCTCGTGTGTGTCGTGGCTGTGCATTCGGGCCAGCACTTGCCCTTACTTCACGCGATCGCCTTCGGTGGCTAGCACGGTCACGATCCGCCCCTCGGTTACCGCTCCGACGCGCCACGTCTTGTTCTCGTTGATCGTGACCCGGCCCGTGGTCCGGATCACCTCGGGCAGCGAGTGCAACTCCACTTTCCGGACCGCGACTCCGGCTTCCCGTTGCGCGCCACGATCCAGCACGACCATGCCGTTCTCGTCCGGCGCCTGTTCTGCCCGTGCGACGGCTGGCGCGGCGGCCCTTGTCCTCACCTCATCCGTGCCGCAGCCCCCGGCAATCAATACGGCCATTGTCAGAACAAATCCAGCGGTGTTCCTCCTCATTGCGTGACTCCCATGGCGATCTCCAGTTCTACAACGCTCCCCCGGTAAGCGGCCAGCGCTTCTTGATAGAGCAGCTCGATTTCGATCCGCAGCCGCTCGGCATCCAGCAACCGCAGCAGGTCCCAGCCGCCTTCCCGGTAAGCCGCCTGCGCGATTTCTGCTGATTCCCGAGCCTGTTCCCGCATCGGCCGCAGCGATTTCAGGATCTGATCACGGCGGATCTCCCAATCGCGCCGCGCGAGCGCCACTTCCGCCCGCACTACCGCCGCCATCGATCGCAACTCCGCCCGCGCCGCTTCCACCCGGGAACTCGCCGCCGCCACCGAGCCTTGGTTCCGGTTGAACAACGGCAAATCTACCTTGACTCCCGCCAGCAGGCTGTCGTAACCCGCCGTCCGTTTGTAGCCCGCCAGCAAGCCGACGTCCGGCTTCGCGTTTGACCGCGACAGCAGCACTTGCCGCCGCGCCTGCTCAACCGTCTGCCGCGCCACCTTCATCGCGGCACGGTCCGCCAGCGCCCGCTGCACGTCGGGTGGCGCCATCGTGCCCTCGCTGAACTCCAGCGCCTCAAATTGCACTTGGTCCGGAATCCGCTCGCTCCCCATCGCCCGGAACAGCGCCACCCGCGCCCTTTCTTCCTCCAGGTACGCCGTTTGCGCCGCCAGGTTCAGCCGCTCGCTCTCCAAGCGGATTCGCAGCAAATCCCCCTCCGCCGCCGCGCCTTCGGCCACCCGTACCTCGTGGTAGCGCACCGTCAGCAGGAACGTCTTCGCCGATTCCAGCAGCAATTCATGCACCCGCTGTTTCCCTGCCGCTTCCCAATACGCCCGCTTGACGTTCCCGGCCACCATCTCCCGCGTCAGCTCCGCTTCGTACTCGGCGCGTTCCACCACCGCCGCGGCCGACTCCTTCCGCCGCCCGCGCTTGCCCGCCGTTTCGATGCGCTGCTCCAGGTAGGCGAACGTATCCGTCCAGGTCCAATACGAGAGGTTCCCGGGCGCCGAGCGGATGTTCTCGTGCTGGAATATGAAGGTTGGGTTCGGCGCCATCCCCGCTTGCCGCAGTTCCCCTCCGCGCGCCGCGATGCGCGCCTCGCTTGCTTTGATCAGCGGGTGGCCCGCCAGCGCTTGCGCCACCGCCGCCTCCGCAGTCAGAATCTCCTGCCCGCTGCACGGAACGATAAAGATAATCGCGGTAAGAATCAGACACTTCATTTGGGGTCGGAAAGGCAGATCGTAAGCTCCAATGTAACAAGTTCCTCAGCTTGTTTCCCCGCACGCGAGCTTCCACCGCCAACCCCTTGCAAATGGCGCATTTTCAACGCTTCCCGCGCAATTCCTGCGTCCATCCACCAGCAAACTATCCCGATCTTGCGCACCGCGGCTATTCCAGCGGTGCCCGATTCCCGCCTTCCTCGAACCAACTTCTCACATCGTTTCAATAGCCTGGGCCAATCTGTACTTTGCTTGGAGGGTTTGGGCCGTTTCCGTGCACTTTAAGAGGACGCAAGGAGGCTAAGACGATGAAAAAAGTAATCCTCTTCACAACAGCGGTAAGCGTATTGTTCTGGGCTAACGCGCTCGACGCGCAGGCCACCAACACCAACCAGAGCACCAACCAAGTCAAAATGCAGAAGCGAGACGGCACCGGTCCGAACCACGACTGGAACGCCGCGGCGGGCCAGGGCTCCCAGCAAGGTAAGCGCAAGGGGAACTCACAGAAGGCCGCCAAGGGCAAACAAGCCAAGAACGGTCCGGGCAACGGCTCCGGCAATATGGGCAACCGTCCGCAAGATGGCACCGGCCATGGCGCCAAGTCCGGCAACCGGACCGGCCCGATGGACGGCACTGGCCAACGGCAAGGCGGCTGGAACACCGGCAGCCAGCGCGGCTCTTCCGGCGGTATGGGCGGCCGTGGATCTTCCCCTATGGGCTCCTCCCGCGGGGGCCGTGGCGGACGTGGCGGCGGACGCCGCTAACCCGCGCCGCAAATCCCGGGCATCCCGCCCTTCCAGGTGGGATGCCCTCAAGTATTGGAGCATTGAAGTGATGATGATATTGATTCTCGCCGCACTGTTGGCTGGTTCCGCCGGCTTGGCCGGCGCCCAGCAATCCGCTTTTGGCGACCTGGCCGTCTGCGGCAACTGTCACACGCAGCTTCCGCTACCCGCCGCCGCCGCCGACCTCGCCACCGCCCGGCTCCACCCCCGTTCCCGCGCCGCCGCCCGGCCAGCCGCCTCCACCATCGGCCCCGCCCAACTATGGCCGGCCTCGATGATGGCGCACGCGGCGGTTGACCCTTACTGGAAGGCCAAGGTCCGCTACGAGACCAGCCAGAATCCGGCGCTCACCGGCGTGATCGAAGACACATGCCTGCGTTGCCACGCGCCGATGCAGCAGTATGAGCTGCGCGGAACCGGCACACTCATGAAGCTCAACGACATCAATTCCATCGGTGTGCAGGGCGTCGGGTGTACGGTCTGTCACCAGATCACCGCCGAAGGGCTCGGCGCCAAGAAGTCGTTCGAAGCCGGTTTCGTCATCAACCCCAACCGCGAGGTCTATGGGCCGCACACCTTCCCCTTCGGCAATCCGATGATCATGCAAGCCGGCTACAGCCCCGTCGCGCGG
>Ga0114931_10004141_pt1 | contig 18131 bp, 9 predicted proteins | sample 2SBtaG_FD_89579 | JGI IMG/M metagenome (GOLD analysis project Ga0114931, IMG submission 89579) | Deep subsurface microbial communities from Kolumbo volcano to uncover new lineages of life (NeLLi) - 2SBTROV14_V59a metaG | ecosystem: Environmental > Aquatic > Marine > Volcanic | place: Kolumbo...
TCCCTGCGTACTGAATCGTATTTCGCCGATCGGGGAACCGTGCCGCGTGAGCATGCCGCCGAAATCCGCATCGTCTTCACTGGCCGCATCATTGCGGCTCTCGTTGGTTCCCGGCGTGGGGCCGCGGTTGCGGCAGGCGCTGTTGGACCGCTTCGGCACGGCGGCGGCCATCTTCGAGGCTCCGGAAGCGGCCCTGCAAGGCACCCCGGGCATCGGCCGCAAGATCAGCGCCGCGGTCGCGCGGGCCCGGGATGAAATCGATGTAGATGCCGAACTCGACATGTGCCGGCAACTCGGCGTCGATCTACTGCCACGCCACGATGCGGCCTATCCCCGCATGCTGGCGGAAATCGTCGACCCGCCCGAGGTGCTGTTCCTGCGTGGGGCCTTCGAAGCACGCGATTCCATGGCCGTGGCCATCGTCGGCACGCGACACGCCACCCCCTATGGCTTGGACCAAGCGCGGCGGTTGGCCGGCAATCTGGCCCGCTGCGGACTGACGATCGTCAGCGGATTGGCCCGCGGGATCGACGCGGCGGCCCACCGGGCAACGCTCGAGGCGGGCGGACGCACGATCGCCGTGCTCGGCGGCGGGTTGGCCCGCATTTATCCACCCGAGCACGTCGAGCTGGCCGAGCAAGTCGCCGGGCATGGCGCCGTGATTAGCGAAATGCCTCCTCACTTTCGGCCGCTGGCCGGCATGTTCCCCCAGCGCAACCGGCTGATCAGCGGACTCTCACTGGGCGTGATCGTGATCGAAGCCGCACAGCGCAGCGGGGCGCTGATTACCGCCCGACACGCGCTCGAGCAGGGGCGCGAGGTGTTCGCGCTGCCCGGACGTGTCGACAACCGCAATTCGCGCGGCTGCCACCGTCTGCTTCGCGACGGCGCCAAGTTGGTGGAAACCGTCGAAGATGTGCTCGAGGAACTCGGTCCGATGATCGAACCGCTGCCCGGCGACGAGCCGCACCGACTTCGCCAACCGGCCGAATTGAATCTCAACGAGGTCGAGCGGCGCGTGTTGGCGGCGATCGAACGCGAGCAAACACCGATCGATACGGTCGTGGCCACCACAGAGCTTGCCGCGTCCCGTGTGCTGGCGGCGATCAGCACGCTGGAAATTCGTCGGCTGGTACGTCGAATCAGCGGACAATGGGTTGCGCGCCTCTAGCCGGGCTAATCACGTATGTCGGTGAGTTGCTCGATCCGTTCGCATGACGGTTCCGGCGTCCGTGGCCTGCCGCGGCGGCTGGCATATTTCGCGACCAGGTTGAGCAGCTCCACGCGATTGATCGGCTTGGTCGTGTAGTCGTCGCAGCCCGCCTCGAGGCACTTGCCGCGATCGTGGCTCATGGCATGTGCCGTCAAAGCCACGACAGGGCCTTGGTAACCTGCGTCGCGCAGGCGCCGCGTGGCCGAATAACCGTCGAGCACCGGCATCTGCATATCCATCAGCACCACGTCGAACGACGTCGCCGGCGTCGCGGCGGGGGTCGTCACATCAGGCGGCTCGCCCAAGATCGCTTCGACCGCCTGTTGGCCGTTGTCGACCACCGTCACCCTCGCCCCGGCCTTCTTGAGCACGAATGAAATCAGCCGCTGATTATCGAAACCGTCTTCGGCCAACAGCACATGACAATCGAGTCGTGGCATGTTGGCGGCCGCTTGGGCCGCGCGATCGGCGGCACAACTCGATTCATCGGACGGCCGTGATACCTCGATCATCGGCACGCCGTCGAGCGAGCCGACGTCGACCGTCACGGAAAACGTGCTTCCTTTGCCGGCCTCGCTTTCGACATGAATTTCACCCCCCAACATCTCGGTCAGCCGTTTGCTGATCGTCAGTCCCAAGCCGGTGCCGCCGAACCGCCGCGTGGTCGAGCTATCGGCCTGGGTGAACGGCCGGAATAGCCTTGCCATTTGCTTTTGCGACATGCCGATGCCGCTGTCGATCACGCTGACTTGAAACCTCGGCTCGGTCGTCGTCTCGCGGACCAAGCGGACGATCAAGCGGACTTCGCCTTTCGAGGTGAACTTGATCGCGTTGCCGACCAGATTGACCAAAATCTGCCGCAAACGCGTGGGATCCGTTTCAATGGTTTCGGGGATCGGGCTGGCGTACTCGATCTTCAGCGGCAGGCTTTTCGCCTCCGCGCGAACTTGCATCAGCGCGGCCACGTCCGAGATGATTTGCCGCGGCGGGCAGCGGAGCCGCTCGATCTCCAAACGGCCCGCTTCGATCTTCGATAGATCGAGAATGTCGTTGATGATTTCAAGCAGATATTCGCCGTTGCGTTTGATCGTGCGTGCGGCGTCGACTTTGACCAGGTCGTCCGGGTGGCTTGATTCGCTGGTCTCGAGATGTTCGAGCAACACGTCGGCGAAGCCGAGGATGGCCGCCATCGGCGTGCGGATTTCATGGCTCATGTTGGCCAGAAACTCGCTCTTCGCGCGATTGGCTGTTTCCGCGTCGTCTTTGGCCTGTTGTAGCTCGGACTCGATTCGTTTACGCGACGTGACGTCTTCGTGCGCGACGACGATCCGCACGGCGCCATCGTGGTCGAACCGCGAGACGTGCAACGTATACCACCTGGCCCGCGGCGTCGTGCGGGACGTGTACTCATGGTGAAAGTCGCTTTGGCGGCGATCCATTACATCGCGGATACCTTGAGACACGGCGAGGGCCGTTTCGCGGTCGTGACCCGTGGTCGCATCGCACACGTCGAGATAATTCATCCCCTTGCCCGCTTCAGGATCGGTCATGCCGTGTTCCCGCGCGAAGCGGCGCCAGTCGGCGTTGACCGCGATGACCTTGCCGGTCTCGTCAAGAATCGCGATTTGGAACCGCAGCGAATCGAACGTGGATCGTAGAAAGCTTCGCGCTTGGAGCAGCGAACGCTCGATCTCCATCCGCTCAGCAAGTTCTTGAGTGGCGCGTTCGAGCATCCGCCGGCTGATAACGCCCAGGACCAAGACGACGATGCCGATGCCGCCGAACATCCAGCGAATGCCGCTTTGCAGCAGGCCGACGCGACGCTGTTCTTGAACAATCAGATTGCCGCAGGCGTTGGTCAAACGGTCGGCGGACATCGCCAGCATCCGCGCATGGGCCGCGTCTCGAGCATGCTTGGAAAAATGGTCGGCCACTCTTAACAGGTCTTGCCACTGCTGTTCCACGCGCGCGATCGCCGCGAGGATGCGCGGATTGCTTGCCGGGTGAAGATCCATCGACGCATTGCCGTCTCGCAAGGCGGTGAGCAGGGTCTCGAAGTCTTGCCTTGCCGCACCCACTTCCTCGGTTGGATTGCCAACGGAAAATTCGGCGCTTAGCAACTGCCGAACCGTCACGCGCTGCGCTAGCATGCGCAGCCGGCCCATGCGGTCGATACGATGGGCGATGCGCGCCGTCATCCACGTGGTTTGAAATCCAGCTCCCGCGACACATAGCGCCGCGACAAGCACCAGCAACTGGCTCAGGACGAGCCAGAACCGGCGGTGCAAAGGAACCCCGCCAATAGGATTTTTTTCTTGGATGCTGTCAGTCATGAAATCCCGCCTCGGCCATCCCACCATGACCGATTCGACTCTCCTGCTCCCGGTTGTTCGGCCCAAGACAAACCTTGTGCGCTTCGCGAATCACACGTTCCCCTGGGAGGGGGGGAAGGCCGCCCGAGCACGTCGGCAAGCCAACCGCGAGATTGCCTTGGTCGAAAATAGGCCGATCCCCCGACGGGATACCGCCTGGAAACGCGATGCACGACTGCTTCGCGGGCAGCCATGCACAACCTCGATGTTTGCCTTTACAAGCTCATACGTCACGGCGGCTTGGACGGTCGTGAAATTGCCCGCTATCGACTCGACTTTTGTGTGTCGTGATCCCCAAGTCGGGTCGGACTGGCCCGAACAAACGGCCTGTAGCAATCGCGCAAACTGTTCGGAGGGAGTGCGCCAGCAGGCCGCATGATTCGGCGTGGACGTCGATCTGCGCCGGTGAGCGTCTGGCGCGCGGGCGGGCAGTAGATCCGAGACTTACGAATCGGCCATTGCCAGCCGCTCGCTGATCGGCGGGTGGCTATGAAAGAGGAAGACCGCAATTCGCGGCGGATGGGGGTCGTCTTTGTTGAGCCGCGCCAGTTTGCGAAAGGCCGAGCGATAGGCTTCGCGATTGCCGGTCCGCTCGAGGGCATAGCGATCGCACTGCCGCTCGTAGCGGCGGCTGATCGCGTTTTGCAGCGGCTCCACGACCACGGCGAACACGGCCAACACGAACATCACCATCGGTAGCGCGTAGACCGGAAACTGGGCGTAGGAAACGGCGCCGCCTTGCTGCCACGAAACCCAACCCATCAACAGCCGGTCGCAAATCCAAAACCCCACGGCGCTGTAGACGAAACCGGCCAGCAGCATCTTGCGCAAATGACCGAATACGTGATGGCCGACTTCGTGGGCAAAAATGACCTCGATCTCGTCCGGCGAAAAGGATTCGAGCAGCGTGTCGCCAATCAACACGCGACGCGTTCGTCCCAACCCGGCCAACATGGCGTTGGCCTTCACGGTTTCGTCGCTTAGCACCAGCCGATAGATTCCCTCGAACGACAGGCCGGTTCCTTGGGCTAGCCGCCGCATGCGCTCGAGCAGCTCTTTGTCGTCAAGGCGTTCGACTTTGTAAAACAACGGCAGAATCAACACCGGCGCGAGTTGCCCCAACACCACGCTAACGACAAAAAACGCACCGGCCGCGGCCAACCACCAATAGCGGCCGGTCCACCAGATAAGCAGGTACAAACCGCAGAACATCAGCAAGCCGAAGGCGACCGCTAGTGCGTAGCTCTCCAGATGGCGGCGGAACCAGCGAAAGGCCGACTGGCGGCTAAGTCCGAAACGGCGCTCGATCACGTGACCGGAGAAAAACGACAACGGCAGCGAAACGACTTCATGCAGCCCGATCGTGATCAAGAACAACAGCGCAAGCCGGCCGATCGGGCTGGCGACCAAGCCGACAAGCCAGGCATCCAGCGGCCGCGCCGCAACCAGCGCCATGCTGCCGAGGTACACCAGATCGAGAGCCTTGTCCGCAAGATCGCACGCCAACTGCGACTGCCCGTAGCGGCGGGCTTCGGCGAGCTGCCGGCTCGACAGGTCGCTTGCTTCGGGCCGTGGTTGCGGCCGCGATTCGTGCGACTCGGTATCATCGATCGCCGGCTTTGGAATAGATGGCTCGCTCACGGATTCGCCTCGACCGACATGAAACGTGTTACGGGGGATCGCGCTAGGCCGCCCAAGCGACACGCTTCTTCCCCTCTTGCTCTCCCCGTGCCGGCGAAACCGATTGAAAACGGCAACGCCACGCTTTGGTCGACTTGCTTGCCCCGCCGGCATCACGCATCCAGGACCTGTCGCGAACGTGCAACTTACGTTTTATGCGCCGCCCAAGTCCAGTGCCGATCGCTGCTCTGAACCACCGTATCAGGTGAAAAGCCAATCGCCAGAATCAGCGCACGCACTTCCTGCAACGTCAAGGCCGCCCGCAACGACGCGGAGAACAAGCACTTCTGATGCGCGGTGGCGGCGGCCGCATGGATTTCGACCAACCGCCGCAAAGCCCCTTCGTCGACCGGACGAAGCAGGTCGCGAAAAAACAGCCATCCGCCGGAACGCACCACCCGAACCGCTTCTTGCACCACCCGTCGCGGTTCGGCGATGTGGTGCACGAGGCTGTTGGACATCACTCCCGCGAAACGGCCTTCAGCATAAGGCAGAGCTTTCGCGTCAGCCAGATCGAGAAAGATTCGCTCGGCGAGGTTCGCCATCACGACATTGGCGCGGGCAATCTCAAGCATCGACTCGGCCAGATCGACGGCGCGGACGATCACCTTGTCAGCGCGCCGACAAAGCTCGACGGCGACCTGCGCCGTGCCGGTTCCCAGGTCGAGAATCTCGCCCGAGATTTTGCCCGCGGCGAGCAGATCGTCGACCAACGTGCGATTGACCGCCTGATGATCCATCGTGTCGTATTCGTGGGCATCCTGGGTGGTGTCCATCAGCTCAGCTTCGAGCACGCGTTTGAGCATGGCAGGTCCGTCTCGTTTTAAGCTTTCCAAAACGCCCTAATCGCCAAAACGCCCCGATCGCCAAGAAAAAAGGGCCGATGACGAACAACAGCATGACCAACGTGCTGGGCGTATCAAGCCCGCTTGGGGATGGCAGTCACATGGCCGTGACCTGTCCAATGAACCAATCGCAGCATCGCTCGGGCCAACGTCAGATCGCCCCGTGTGGCGCCCATCGCGGTGCAGGAAACCATGTAACCCAGGACAAAAGTTGTAGGAAAATCGAACACCGCCGACAGCAGCCCCACGGCGGGCACAAGGTCAACGGCATTGTCCAACATCAAGCCCAAAAAGGTGTTAACGCCGCCTCGTGCAGCCCGGCGACAGGAATTCACAAACCAGATCTTCCGTCAGGCACGAAAGTTGCGTTTATCAGGATCGTGAGTCTAAAAGGCCCTGTGCGGCCATGTCAAATTGGCAGGTTTAGCAGGACCATACGCATCGTCGTGGGTTTTGACCCCTTGATGGCTCACATAGAATACCGGTGATTTTGCTTTATTGCGCTTCGTCCCGGTTAAAATTTTGTCAATCTTCCGAACTCCGATTCGGTGAAGCTCGTAACTATGAATAGGACGCTTGAAAAAAAAGACGAACGTCGACCGGGCTCGGTCGTGAGTGCGGAGGGCAACTTGGATTTATCGCAACTGAGCGATGAGAATCTGTTGCTACGTTACCGCGACGAAGGGGACCGTGAGGCATTTGACACGTTAGTTCACCGCTATGAGAGGGAGCTGTACAGTTATCTGCGGCGATATCTGGGCGACGCCACGCTTGCCGAAGATGCGTTTCAGATGACTTTTTTGCAGTTGCACCTCAAGTGTGATCGGTTTGAAGAAGGCCGCCGGTTGCGACCTTGGCTTTATACGATTGCCACCAATCAGGCGATTGACGCCCAACGCCGCAACAAACGTCACCGCATGGTCAGCCTTGATCGGCGCAATGCGGCGGCGGATCAGGCCGACGGAGGAGCGCTGGTCGATATGTTGTCCGGAGAGGATGCCGGGCCTTCCGAAGCGATGGAAACCGAAGAGCGGGAAAACTGGGTTCGCAAAGCGGTCAACCAGTTGCCTGAAACTCTGCGGGGGGCGGTAACGTTGGTTTATTACCAGGGACTGAAATATCGCGAGGCGGCCGAGGTGCTCAGCATTCCAGTGGGCACGGTGAAGAGTCGGTTGCACACGGCGATTCTCAAACTTAATGAAGCGTGGAAACGCTCTCATCCACAGAAATATGAAACCTAGTGCCATGCGAGAGCATCTGCTCGGCTACTTGATCGGGGCCCTCGATCCAAGCGAAGCCGAGCAGGTCGAGCGCCTCCTCGAAGAAGATCCGCAACTCGAGCACGATCTGAACCTTGTGCGAGCCAATCTGGAACCGCTCGCCCTGGACAGCGGGCATTGCGATCCGCCGGATGGTTTGGCCAGGCGGACCTGTCAGTTCGTCGCCTCACGGCGGGTCGGGCTGTGCGCCGATGAAAGCTGCGGTCGCGCGGCGCGATGGGGATTTCAGGACATGCTGATCGCGGCCGGAATTCTGACGGCCGCTTCGATGCTGTTCTTCCCGGCCCTGAATCAAAGCCGCTTTCTGGCCCAACGCCGGGTTTGCCAGGATAACTTACAGCGGATCGGCACCGCGCTGGTGCAATACAGCATGGTTCACAAGAACTACTTCCCCTACATCCCCGATCACGGCCATTTGGCCTCGACCGGGCTTTACGCTCCGGCGCTGTTCCACTCGGGCTTTCTCACCGACAAACAGCGGTTCCTTTGTCCAAGCTGCGGCAAGTTGCAAAACTCGGACTTTACGATTCCCACCTACCGCGAATTGATTGCCGCATCCTCGGAAAAGCTACAGCGACTGCGGCACATGATGGGCGGCAGCTACTGCTTCACGTTCGGTTACCTGTCCGGCGGCCGCTACGTGGGCACCAAGAATCTCGGCCGACAGCAGTTCGCCTTGCTCTCCGACTCGCCCTGCACCATGAAAGCCGACTTCGATCACAATAGCGCCAACCATCGTAGCCGAGGCCAAAACGTGCTCTTCGAGGACGGGCACGTTGACTTTTTGACGAGCACGCGCTGCAACCGTGAAAACGGCTGCGACGACATCTTTGCCAATGAAAACGGCGTCCTGGGCCCCGGGCTTAACCGAGACGATTCCGTGATCGCGCCGGCCTGGATCGAGCCAGTCGTTGGCGCCGCTGCTGAATAGCGCCGGCCGAGCGCGATGAAAATGTCATCCATCTTCGGCTTGATCCACTTTCATTATCTCTCCGCGACCCAAGGGGCGGGGCGCGTCTTTGCGCAAAGTCCTCGCGATCGACCAACGGCTCCGTGGCACCCAAACCGTAATTCGACCGCTTGCGGGCTTCTTTAGCTCGCGTGATCGTGCAAGCCATCCACCGTGGGTTCGCGGCGGTTGGAAGCTGCTAAAAAATGCGCCAGCGCGCCGGAAAAGCGATCTGGTCGCTGGGCGGCCTTTGCCGCTACAATTCCGCCCCCCCCATACTTTTCATTGCGTGCTATTCGCCGGGCGGACCGCGGTGCCAGCAATCGACGATCGAAACCCCTTGGCGGCGCGCGCCGCCGACATGCGGAGTCGCCTGACCCGACCGGGATGTCGACCGCCGCAATCGCAAAGCCGGTGGCGGTCTTCTGGCACGAACCATCTTCTGCTGCTCATGGCCGCGGCCTTGCTGGTTCGCCTCGGCACGGTGTGGTTGCTGCACACGGCACACGCGGCACCGGTAACCTTCGAACATGGCGAGATCGCCGCCAATCTGGTCCGCGGACACGGGTTCACGGTCAACTTTCTTGGGAGCGAAGGCCCCACTTCGCAGCAAGCGCCGATCTATCCGCTATTGTTGGCCGGCCTGTACCGCCTGTTTGGGATCGAGTCGCCCGCGGCTATCGTTGGCATGCAGCTTCTGCAATGCGCCGTCGGCACGTCGCTGGTCGTGGCCGTGGTTCTGTTGACGCGATGTCTGATTCCCGGGCGACCGGCCGCCGCTTGGATCGCCGGCGGCGTGGCCGCGATTTATCCGGCGCACGTATACGCCGTAATGCACATTCAGGTCTGTCTGTGGGTGGCCTCGCTGCTGGTTTGGCTTACCGTGCTGGTCGCCCACGAACGAAGCAAGCCACCCCATCCGCTGCGTCCGTGGCTCATCGGCTTCGTGGCGGGGCTGCTGCTATTGTTCGAACCGATCATGCTGCTGGCTCTCGTGATCCTGGCCATGTGGCTGGTCATCCCACGGCGAGAGGAAACGAAGCGCACGACCGCGGCACCGTGGACAAGCGCCGCGATTGCCGTGGTGGTCTCTGCGGCGGTCGTCGGGCCGTGGCTCGTTCGCAACTGGCGGGTGCACGGCGAGCTGGTCTTTGTGAAATCCACGTTCGGCTACGCGCTGTGGCAGGGAAACAACCCGCTGAGTTGGGGTACCGACAAGGTTCCCAAGCCTTCCGCCTACCGCTTGCGGCGGCAGCACGACGGCACGTTGGCCGGCATGCACCATGCGATGTGGGAAGCCCGCCGTGAAACGATCTACATCGACGATCTGCTGCTCAAGCCGACCGGCTACCGGTCGCTGATCGGACTGAGCGAGCCGGCGCGAGGCCGGCGGTTGGGCCGCCGCGCGGCGCATTACATCATCCGTCATCCGGCCCATTATCTCGGCTTGTGTCTTCGCCGCCTGAGATACTTTCTGTTGTGGGATGAAACCAACCCCAAAGCGTCCCATCCGCTGTATCGCATCTCGACCGCGATCTGGGCGGCGGCGGCCATCGCCGGGCTGCTGATGTTGGTCCACAAGCCACATGCCTTGGGGCCAACCGTGGCGATTTTCGCGGCCGTGATGATCTTTCATGCGGCCACGATCACCTCGGCGCGATTCCGCATTCCCGTCGAGCCGCTGACCTTTCCCTGGATCGGCTACGCCGTGGCAAGCTGGTCCGAGCGAACGGCGCGCTTCGTTTCCGGCGGACCTCGAGAATCGCTCCAGGGCATCGCCGGCGACGTTGTCTGAACACCACGGCGAGCGGTGCGGCGCGTTGTGGTTTCGCCCCATGCGGCCGCGTTTCGATTGCCACGCGATGAGCCCCTCTTTTCCCGGCAAGCCGTTGCGGTGAACCGGTCTTCGGCGAATCGGCCACGCCCGCGGCGCATGTGGCACGCCAGTTGCGATTACCGCCCTTCACGTCGATTCGGTTGGTCGGAGAGCCTTGGTCCCCTCGGGCTCTCCGGCCCGCCAAATCGATGACGAACCGGCTCGGCCAAACACGTCCCCCCGCCTCCACCACGCGCCGCTCACATACCCACCCGACGGCGAAGGGTGAAGGGTGAAGACACCCTTATTACAGATTGCCTTGATGGAAACTTACGAGCTGGTCGAATTGGCCGCACTCTTGTCGCTCCACGGTCCGGCGTTCGTGGCGGCTTCTCGTCGCATTTCGCAAACCAGCCTGGAACAGTATTGGACTGCCTCGAAATGCCGCATGGACCGTTGGGGGCTGGTGCTCAAACGCTTCTCCTCCGCGCCGGAATCGTTCGCCCCGCAGCCCGCTCCACGGCCGCCGTTCGGCGCGCTGGAAGAGATTCTCGCCGGCGAGGTGCTGACGCGGGTTTGGACGGCCGTGTTATGTGCGCTGGATAGCAAATTGTGCCGTGAAGAGGCCGCTCCGGTGGCTCGCAGCATTCTGATCGGACACATGGAGTCGCGCAATCGCGTGCTCAGCCTCATTGCCCGCGGCCGGCGAATCAAGACCGAAGAGGCGGTTCGGTTGAATCGGCTTCGGCGGCGTGCCGAACGCTGGACCGATCTGCTGATTGCCCGGCTGGCACCGGCGGGAGACGTCTGCGCGTTTGCCAGCGATCCGGACCGGGCCCTCGAATTGGCCGCCGAAATGCGGCCCAACTATGCGACCGCCTGGCCGGTGCTCACCGCTTCGATGCGGGCCGCGTTTCGCACGTCGCTTTCCGCTCCCAGCCCCAACCGCGACTTGAACACGCGCATCGCCGCAAGCATCCTTGCCTGCTTCGACGGCGATCTGTTCGAGACCACCGGACTGCCGCGCACGCTTTGGGTCACGCGGCTGTTGAACACCACGGCGGATACGCAAGGCATGATCGATGAGCTGTTTCAGCTCGAATCGCCCGCCGCGACACGGCCCGGCACGCAACCGGCGATTGGCTCACGTCACACGCCGGGTCCGGGCTTCGTCCGCCGTCGCCGCCGGGAATGGTAACGGGCCGCTTCGCCAGCCCATGCCGCCGGGATCCGCAAGGGCCTGTGAACCGTGTATCACGGTGCTTCGTATCATGGGGGATTGCCCTTTGCGGCACTGCGCGGGGCAAAACGCCGGTTTGCCGAACCGGCCGCGTGCGCGGTATTCTGCTGCACTTGGCTCCGCGAGCCAACCGCCGTAACCCCCTATCTGCCGAGCAGGAGAATTCCATGTTTTCGCGAAGGAGCGTGCGTCCGTGCCATCTTCTTCTGGCCCTCGCGTTTTTGCTGGCGATGGCCCACTTCGTCCGAGCGGAAGAGGCCCTGGAAACGTCGCCCGTGGCCGATGCGTTGGCGCGCGCTGACAAAGCGGTGGCCCGCATCGTGGCGATTCCCAACGATGAGCGAACGTTCGACAACACGCTCGGCGCGCTGGACGACATGTACGTCCACCTGAAGCTAGACACCGAGATGCTGCGTTTCATGGCCTATGTGTCGACCGATGCCGCCGAGCGCCAACGGGGCGAACGAGCCGAGCAGGACATTCAGAACTGGGCCATCGCGCTTTCCAAACGGCAGGACTTGTACGAAGCGGTCAAGACGCTGGCCGACAGTCAACCGCAACTCGAAGGCGAAGCCGCGCGGCTGCTCGAACACTCGATGCGCGACTATCGCCGGGCGGGAATGCTGCTGCCGCTCGAACAGCGCGAAACGCTCCAGAAAATCGAGCAACAGATCAGCGAGCTGGGAATCGAATTCGAGAAGAACATCCGCCAAGACGAAACCCGCGTTCCGCTCTCCGCCGACGAGCTGGCGGGCATGGATAACGATTTTCTTTCGCGGCTCGATGCTTCTGGCAATCTGTATCTGGTCGGCATGGACTACCCGACGTTTTATCCGATCATGAACTTCTGCCAGAACGAAGCGACCCGGCACAAGGTCTACGTGGCTTACAAGCGGCGGGGCGGCAAGCGCAACGTCGAGATCCTCGAACAGATACTCAAGCTGCGCCGGCAGGCCGCGCAGTTGCTCGGTTATGAGAACGCGGCCGCCTTCGAAATTGAAATTCGCATGGCCAAAACGCCGCAGCGAGTCTACGAGTTCTATGACAAGCTGCGCCCGCTGGTGCGCAAGAAAACCGAGCGCGACTGGAAAGAACTTACCACCGCCAAGCGGCAGCACACGGGCAACCCCGAGGCCAAGCTGCAACCGTGGGATCAGTTCTTCTACAAGAAGCGGCTGCTGAGCGAAAAATATGCCGTGGACAGCAAGAAGGTTCAGCAGTACTTCCCCATCGAGCGGGTCACCGAGGGATTGTTCAGCATCACGCAGTCGCTCTATGGGCTGGAGTATCGCGACATCACGGATCAGGCGACCTCGCGCGGGCGGCCGCTTTGGCACCCTGACGTGAAGCTGTATGAAGTCTGGGACAAACAAAAGGGCGAAGTGATCGGTGAGTTCTATCTCGATCTTTACCCCCGCCCGAACAAATACAACCACGCCGCAATGTGGGGCATTTACCCGCGCAAGGTCTGGTCCGACGGCAGCGTGCAGAAACCGCTGGCCGCGCTGGTTTGCAACTTCACCAAACCGACCGCCGACAAACCCTCGCTGCTGACGCACGACGAAGTGCAAACCTTTTTCCATGAGTTCGGACATTGTCTGCACGGCATTCTGACCGAAACCAAGCTAGGCGAATTTTCCGGCACGAACGTGGCCCGCGACTTCGTCGAGGCCCCCTCCCAAATGTTCGAAAACTGGGTCTGGAACGCCGACGTGCTAAAGACGTTCGCCCGACACTACAAGACCGGCGAACCCTTTCCCGACAAGTTGCTCGACGGCATGCTCAAGGCCCGCTATCTCGCCTCGGGCATCGAAGCCGAACACCAGTTCTTCTACGGCTTGGTCGACATGGCCTATCACACCACGTCGAGCGAAGCGATCGACACGACCCAAGTGGCCGACCGCCTGTACGGCGAAATCGAACTCTACAAGCCCGTGCGGAATACGTTCTTTCAGGCCAGCTTCGGCCATTTGGTTGGCTATCAGGCCGGGTACTACGGCTACATGTGGTCGCTGGTTTATGCCCAGGATATGTTCGAGCGCTTTCGTCAACTCGGTTTGCTCAACCCCGAAGCGGGCATGTATTACCGCAAGAAGATTCTCGCCCGAGGCGGCAGCATCGACGAAATGAAGATGCTCGTCGACTATCTCGGCCGAGAGCCGCGGATGGAGCCGTTCTTGAAACACCTGGGGCTCGAGACAAAGTAAGCGCCACGCCGCCGAAAAAAATCTCGGGCTGTCCGTCCCAGGCCAGCGTTATTCGTCACGCCCGTCACGCACCCGCGCCCAAGGGCAACTTCTGTTGCCCGATCCAGCCGAGGCCGTTAATCTAGGCTGTTCGCTGAGCTTGCGTGGCGAGCCGTGCCGCGGGTAAATTCGCGTCTCGTTGCGATTCTGGTTCCCGGAGAGGACTCAACGTCACGAGCGGTGAATTGGTGGCGGCCGGCTGGTAAACTACAAGGCTCTGAAACCATCCTGGCAGATCCGATGACATCGGTGAGCCAAGCCCGGACACACCACTTTCGTTCCTGCCGCGGCCCTCCGGCCGCATTGTTCGAAGCTTATTATTCCCTCTGTCGCGAGACCGTCATGGTTAACACATCCGCTGGACTTTCCCGGTTCGTCACGCTGACGTTGGCGTGCCTCCTTGCCCTCTTGCTCGTAATCGGGCATTCCTCTTCGATGGCCGATGACGCCGCCGTGGCGGTCTCGGGCGAACCGCAGTGGATCTGGACGCCGGAGCACGACGCCACCGACGCACCGGCCGGATCATGCTACTTCCGTAAACACTTCAAGCTTGGCAACCCGGAAAGCGGCCGCATCGAGATCACCGCCGACGATGGCTACGAGCTATTTGTCAACGGTCGCCCGGTTGGCAGCGGGAAAACCTGGAAGCAGATCAACGTCTATGACATCCAACGATATCTGATTCCGGGCCGCAACACGATTGCCGTCAAAGCCACGAACGGCGCGCGTGGCGCGGCCGGCTTGGTGGCTCAAGTCGTCGTCAAGAATAAGGGCAACACGGACGTTTCCTATTCGACCGATACGAGCTGGCTGGTCAGCACCGAAGAACAAGCCAACTGGCAGCACGACCGCTTCGACGATTCAAAATGGAAACACGCCCGCGCGCTGGGTGAGTTCGGCAAAGCCGCGCCTTGGGGCAACCAGGTCAAGGCGGCAGGCGGCGTCAGCCCCAGCCGCTTCAAATTGCCGCCGCAGTTCGTGGTCGATCGCGTGGTCGAGCCGGGTGATTCCGGTTCGCTGGTGGCCATGACCTTCAACGAACATGGCGAGATCATCGCCTCGCGCGAGCGCGGCCCGCTGGTAAGAATCGCCGACGAAGACGGCGACGGCGTTCCGGAAACCACACACGTCTTTTGCGACCAGGTGCAGAATTGCCAGGGAATTCTCTGCCTGAACGGCTACGTCTTCGTCGTGGGCGAAGGGCCCGACAAGACGGGCTTCTATCGCCTTTCAGGACGCGATGACGAGGGCCGCGCCGAACAGGTCAAGCTGCTGTTCAAGTTCCGCGGCGGCATGGGCGAACACGGTCCACACGCCCCGGTGCTCGGGCCGGACGGCATGATCTATCTGGTCATCGGCAATCACTCGGGCGTGCTCAAAGAGTTCTCGCCCGCCAGCCCGCACCATGACTATTACGAAGGCGATCTCGTTCAACCGCGCTACGAAGACGCCGGCGGACACGCGCACGGCATCAAGTCGCCCGGCGGCACCGTGATCCGGACCGACCTCGAGGGCCAGACGGTCGAACTGTTCGCCGGCGGGTTCCGCAACGCCTACGACATCGCCTTCAACCGGCAAGGCGACTTGTTCACCTACGATTCCGACATGGAATGGGACGAAGGCCTTCCCTGGTATCGGCCCACGCGGATCAACCATGTGATCGCCGGAGCCGAGTTTGGCTGGCGCAGCGGATGGGCCAAGTGGCCGCCTTACTATCTCGACAGCCTGCCGGCGGTGGTCGACATCGGCCGCGGATCGCCCACCGGAGTCGTCGTCTACGACCATTGGAAGTTTCCCCTGCGTTATCGCAACGCGCTATTCGCGGGGGACTGGTCGCTGGGCCGCATCTTGGTCATCCGCATGCGACCGGCCGAGGGAACCTACGAGGCGCGGGCCGAAGTCTTCATGACCGGCAAGCCGCTCAACGTGACCGATCTGGCCGTCGGACCCGATGGGAATCTGTACTTCTCAACCGGCGGGCGAGGCACCGAAGGGGGCGTCTATCGCATTCATTACACAGGCAATATTCCACCGCGACCCGTCTTGCACGGCGTGATGCAGGCCATTCGCCAGCCGCAATTCTCCAGCGCTTGGGGCCGCGATCGCGTCGCCGCGCTGCGCCAGAAATTGGGCAAATCGTGGGACCGCCAAATGCTGTCCGTCGTGCAAAACCCGCGGCAGGCGGCTTCCGACCGGGCCCGGGCTCTGAACCTGATGCACCTGGTCGGCCCCGTTCCCAGCGCGCCGCTGCTCGACCGCCTTTCCCGCGACCGGCATGCCGAGCTGCGGGCCAAAACGGCCTATCTCATGGGACTCAGCGACGACGCCAGGCTCAAGTCGCGGCTGGTCGAATTGCTCGACGACACCGATCCCACGGTGCGGCGGATCGCCTGCGAGTCGCTGGTTCGCTGCGGACATTCCGCCCCGCCCCAAAAGCTGGTCCGCCTGCTGGGAGATCGCAGCCGGTTTGTCGCCTGGGCCGCGCGACGCGCGCTGGAAAAACAACCCGCCGAGCGCTGGCGAAAGTTGGCGCTCGGGTCCGACAACGTGCCGATCGTGCTCCGCGGGGCGACCGCGCTATTGATCCAAAACCCCAACCATGACACGGCCATGGTCGTCATCGGCCGCTGTCATGAGATCATGAAAGGCTTCGTCAGCGACGGCAATTTTCTGGGCTTGCTGCGCGTGCTCGAATTGGCCCTGATCCGCGGCGACGTCAAGCCCGATGAGGTGTCCGACCTGACGGCCGACCTAGCCGAAGAATATCCCGCGCTCGAATCGCGAATGAACCGTGAACTGGTGCGGCTGATGGTCTATCTAAAAGAGCCGTCGGTCACCGGGCGGATGTTCGAAGAGTTGTACCGCAGCGACAACCCGCTGGTGGAAAAACTACACATCGCCTTTCACGCCCGCTTTATGGAAGGCGTGCTGTCGCTGGACCAGAAGTTGAACCTGCTCAATTACTATGAATACGCGCGCACGCTGCCCGGCGGATATAGCTTCAGCCGCTATGTCGACAATGTGACGCGCGACTTCGTCGGCGAGATGTCGGCCGAAGAGCGGCTTGTCGTGCTCGACCACGGCACGGAGATTCCCACGGCGGCCTTGGACTGCCTGATCAAGTTGCAACAGCCGATCGGCCCGCCCACCGTCACCAAGCTGATTCAGTTGGATCGCGAGCTTTCGGCCGTCGACAGCCCGGCGGCCCACAACCTGGCCACCGGCCTCTTGGCCGTGTTGGGCGAAAGTCGCACGCCTGAGGGCATGGCTTATCTGCGTGAAGTGTTCGAGAACCAGCCGAACCGCCGGCAAGACGCGGCCATGTCGTTGGCCCAAGAACCGGGCGGCGAAAACTGGCCGTTGCTCGTCAGCGCGCTGCCGATTGTCGAGGAGATGGCCGCCCAAGAGGTGCTGATGAAGCTGCTTGAGGTCGACCGCGCGCCCGACAAGCCCGAACCCATCCGACAGGTGATTCTGGCCGGCTTGAAACTCAAGGGCAAGGCCAGCCGCTACGCACCGCAACTGCTGGCGAAATGGACCGGCCAGCACCCGGCCGCCGAAAACGCCGACCCCAAAAAAGCGCTGGCCGCCTGGCAACAATGGTTCCGCAAAACCTATCCCAACCAGCCCGACCCCTCGCTGCCGAAAGCCACGCAGCAGAACAAGTGGACCTTTGACGAGCTGCTGGCCTTCCTCGGCAGCGGCGAAGGCCGGCGGGGCAACGCCGTTCGCGGACGCGACGTCTTTACCAAGGCCAAGTGCGTCGACTGCCATCGCTACGGCAACCTGGGCGAAGGCATCGGCCCCGACCTGACGACCGTCAGCCACCGCTTCCATCGCAAGCAACTGCTCGAATCCGTGCTCTATCCCTCTCAGGTCATCTCGGATCAATATGCCAGCAAGACCGTGGTCACGACCGACGGCAAAACCTACACCGGCATCGTCGGCTCGGCCGGCGAAAACGCCATCGTCATCCTGCAATCCGACGGCAAGAAACAGGTGCTCCCCAAAGAGCAAGTGGACGAGATCGCCCCCAGCAAGAAATCGACCATGCCCGAGGGACTGTTCAATCCGCTATCGCTCAAAGAGATCGCCGATCTGTTCACCTACCTCAATCAACCTCCCGACGGCCGTACGGCCGCCGCCCCCCCCACGACCCGCCAATCCACCCCCTAACAGCCGTCCAAAAACTCATTCGGGCGACAAGCGGTCAAATTTCGCCAGCTCTCGCCGGCGAAGCAGTTTTTGGGCGGGCTGCTAACGCGATCCCCCCCACGCAACAACATTCGGGCGGCGTGCTCCATGCCGGCTTGGCCGTTCCGGCGGATCATAATGCCAAAAGTCAGGTTTGGCTGACTGTGGGCCTTGTGGGCGTGCGTGGGCGTTGGCGGCGGATTTGCCTTTCTTGGGCGGTACGCTAGGTTTGGTTGCCTGTTGGGTGGGCGGGTGGCGTGGTGCTCCATAATCGCGCAAACGCTTGACGTGGTAAA
>Ga0114931_10004142_pt1 | contig 18124 bp, 27 predicted proteins | sample 2SBtaG_FD_89579 | JGI IMG/M metagenome (GOLD analysis project Ga0114931, IMG submission 89579) | Deep subsurface microbial communities from Kolumbo volcano to uncover new lineages of life (NeLLi) - 2SBTROV14_V59a metaG | ecosystem: Environmental > Aquatic > Marine > Volcanic | place: Kolumbo...
AGCTGTTTCTCTCGACCTCCGAAGCGGTGCGCTTGATTGGCGAGAGCGATACCGATTCACCGGAGCTACACCAACAGTGGCAAGCGCAGGGGCAACGCGTGGCCGCGGCTATTTTGGAGCTCCTCGACCAGGAGGGGTTCAGCGACCTCGAGCCCGCGTGTGTAAAGCTGATTCAAAGAGCCTCGAGGCATCCTTTCGAGGGGGACGGCAACGTCTATTGGGGCGATGCGATCTGGGCTGTGTCGTTCTGGTTGGGGCGTCTTACGGTTCATCCACTCCCAGAAAACCATCCCCTCGTTTCGATTGCTCGAGACCTCGAGGCGCAGATTTTTGCGCTGGCAGACCTCGAGGCCGCGCGCGCTGGTTTTTCTGATCGGGCGTCCTATTTCGGCGCGCTCAAAGCCTCCATGTACGGGAGATTTGCAGATGACACGTAACACGGTTCAGGACTCTTACGCCGATCTGGCGATGCAGTTCGGCATGATGGCAAACACGCTGGTCAAAATGGCGGTTACCCTCGACCCCCGTAACAACGCGGAGCACGCCTTGTGTTGTCTGGCGCTCGAGCTCCGCGCGTGGGACTTTCGCCACGCTGCGGCCGTGTTCGACGGGCGGACGGGCCCACCTTTTCCGCAGGTCACGCTTGACGACTTCCTACGCCTCGCGGCCGAGTTTGCCGCGCACTACCGCACCCCACTGCACCCCGACCCGTCGGATACGCGTCTGATGATGAAAGAGCAGTGGTTTGCTATGCTCGCGTTCAAACGCGAGCATGGTTTTGACATCACGATTGGCATTCTCAAAATGGAGCATTCTCAAAATGACTAACCACGACCCCACGCGCGAGGAGCTCCACAACGACGCCGTTATCACGGCGTTCGCTCCGTTTCTCGAGGAGTTCTCTAATCTGGCTTGTGCGATCGAAGAGTCAAACCGTCTCTTTGCGGAGCTCCTCGAGCTTCGCACCCTCGAGGCCGAGCGAAAGGCCGCTCGATGGAAAGAGCGCCAAGAGGAGGAGGAAGAGGAGCTCTTTCCGGCCCCCACGCGGCTCTATCAGGTGGAGTGGAAGCGCGACGGGCAGCGCCTCACGCGCCAGTTTCGGGCCTCGTCGGCGCATGTGATCGAGGGCACGCTCTGGCTCCGCGGAGGCGAGGACGAGACGTTGTTGCTCCTGCCGGCCTCCGCCGATTGGGCCCTCGAGCACCTAAACGGGGAGGCCGATCGTCTCCAAAAGCCCCTTTTGAATCTCGGCGCCGGCACCGAAGGGAGCTCACTTCGAGCGGCCCTTTTGGGGCCGACCCTTTGGGGGGACGTCAACCTCGATATCGCGGCTCCGGACGCGGCAATGTGCGGTCCAGATCAAGTATGTTGGGGCGACGCGCACACCCTTCCCTATCCTGATAAGCACTTCGGCTCCGCCATTCTCTCCCACGTCCTGGAGCACGTCGACGACCCGCGGGAGGTCATGGCGGAAGTCCAGCGCGTGACCGAGGGGCAGATTTTTGTGATTGTACCCAAGTGGTGGGCCCCTCATACTTGGCACCACCCAGGGCACCAATGGTACATCGACGACGACGGCGACATTCACCCCCTTTGGCGTCGAGACCAAAACGAGGAATAGGAAAATGGAAGTCTTCGCCCGTATTTACAAAGATTCGGCCTCCCCTTGGGGAACCGTCCGCGTCGCGCTCAAAGGCTCAAAAGGGGTTTTGAGCATCGTCGGAGGGCCTGGAACCACCTTCGCCAAAGCCAACCCCGGTGGTCTTTCGGTCCCCCTCGAGGCCAAAGAGCAGACCGAGGGATGGGACAAAGCGATTGTGTACAAGGGCGACGCAAAGGGGGGGGCCTTTGTGGTTCAGGAGGTCGCGGACTTCACTCGAGCGGCCGTTTTCCTCGATGGCACCGGGAACGTGACCCTGGAAAGGGTCCGCAATCCAATCAAAATGGCCGCGACTATCGCGGCCCTCATTGCTGGCGTTGGGTGGCTCTGGCGCTGGCTAATGGACTGACAACAACCAACAGAACGGAGCAACAACGAAATGGATATAAACGACTATTGGGAACACCTCTTGACGATGTATATCATCTATGTCGTCAAGCGACGCGAGGCAAAGCGAGGAAAGGAGCTCCGCGAGCTCCAGCAACAGGCCGCGCGTCTAGTCGTTGACCTCGAGCGCGATGAAGTCGCGCTTTTGCAGATTCAAGAGTGGATTGCCGTTGCTCTGCCGTTGGAGCACTTCGGCAAGATTGACGCGCTCCAGGCTCGATTGACGCTGATTCGGGAACGGTTCGGGGATCAACGTTCGCGCGTCGATACCGGCCTTTCCTGGCTGCGGGGGTTGCTGTCATGAAATACGTGACGTCCAGGGCGCCTGAAATCGGCCAAACGGTGATCGGAGACAAGAAGACCGAAATCGTGATCAGGGTGGAGCCCCATCAACTGGAGCTCCCCCTATCGCACCCCCCGCGGTACACGGTCTGGACCGTGCCTGATTCAAAGTTTGTCACGGTTGGCTATGCGCGCGTGTCGACGACGGACCAGACCGGAAAAGGGCAAGTCGAGGAGCTCCAGGAGGCCCGCGCCGACCTCGCCTTTGTGGCGCTCGACACCTCCGGAGGCACGGAAGAACGCAAAGAGCTTTTCTGGCTCCTCGAGGCCCTCCCGGAAGGGGCAACGATTCTCGTGTCGCGCTACGACAGATTGAGTCGTTCGTTGATAGACCTCCTCGAGATCTTCGACGTCGCGGCAAAGCGAGGGCTTCGGCTCGAATCGCTCAACGATCCGGCCCTTGACGCGAGGTATCCCGCGGGGCGTCTTGTGCTCCAGCTCTTCGGCGCCTTCGCGGAGTATGAGCGGGAGATGATAAAGGAGCGGGCGCGCGCTGGGCTGCGCGCAGCCAAGAAGCGCGGCGTTCACTGCGGCCGGCCGCGGGCCCTCACCGGCCCGCAAGTGCGCGAGCTCAACCGGCGCGTGGGCGCGGGCGAGTGGACCGCGGCCGATGCCGCGGCCTATTTCAACGTGTCAAAATCCACCGTCTATCGACTTTTGGAGGAAGAATCATGAGCCTTCGACTCGAGCTCAGAAGAAGCGACCTCGACAAGATCTTTGCTCCAGCTTCACACGGCGGATTTCTTCAGATCGACGCGATCGGGGGGGAGCTCGTAACAAGCGCCGTCGGGCCTTTCTCTTCGGCGCAATTCATCACGGGCGTACCCTACGAGGGGCCCTCTCTGCGGTTTACCGTCGAGGAATATCGGGAGTGGCGAAAGGTCATTGACGACCTTTTGCGACAGGGCAGAAAGGGACCGGGCCCCGCGTTCGATCTGGTCATAAACAAAAAGTCTATCGCGGCCGACATCGGAGGGGATCGGGTGAAGCTCTCGAGCTCGGCTCCTGGGCTTGTCTTTGTGCCCGAAGCAGATCCCGACGCAGTAAGAGCCGAAGAGCCCGACACGGCGCACACTCGCGGCGTTTCTGCGCACATGAGCGCGCTTCGGCTCCTCGATGGAGCTCCCCGTTTCTTTCGGGGTGATGGGGGGTGGCGCGTGGAGGCCCGCGAACCTCGCGAAGAGCGTCCCTACTATGTGGGCTGGGTCACGCGCTCGAACATGTGCGACCTCCCCCCTGTGGGCGCTGGCCAGCGTCGCGAAAAGGCGTGTGACCCATCGGCCGCGGCCGATCCGGCGCCCTCGGCTGTTACGGTGCGCCTCGAGGGGGATCGAATCGTGGTCGAGGGCCCCTATTCGCAGGGTTTCAAAATCGGAGCTCAGAACCAAAAGGGCCGATGGGACGGGGAGCGCTGGACCTTTCCCAAGAGTAAAAAGAAAGTGGTGCTCGGACTGGTACGCCAAGCCTACGGGGTCGACGTGGAGCTCCAGGACGCGGAGCCACTCCCCGCGCCGGCCCCTCCCGCGCCCTCTCCCGCCCCTCCCGCTCCGGAGCCCACCCAAGGCCGTCTACCGTTGCCGGCGTCAAGGGCCGCGGCACAAGCGGCCCTTGACGAGGCTCGATACAACATCGCCAACCGGCCCGGTCCCCCCACCCCCGCGGGTCGGTATTGGTTCCTCAAGAGGTGGCCCAATGGGCGCGAGCAGATTGGGAGGTATTACCCCGACGCGCCCGAATTGGGATATCTGATCCGCAAGCCCGAAGGGGGAACCCTTCGGGACGGCGTCTATCAAGCGATCTATTGGGTGGACGACGCGATAGACAGCCAGGGCGGGCTTGTGGTCAAGCGTCTTCTGATTGAGCGCAAGATAGCGCCGGTCTGGACGTCCGTTCGCGGCCGGATTCCGTACGATCCTCCCCAACTGACAAAAATCGACCTCGACCCCTGGCACGGCTGGCCAGAGCCAGCGCAAGGCGCGGGGCTCTTCTTTGTCGAACGCTCCACCGCTAAAGGGTCGGTATTGACGCGCGTTGCCGACAACGCAGGCCCAAGCCTCTACCGCAACGCGCGCCAGACGATGGCGAGGCGGGGGAGCTCCCCTTCGTCGCTGACCTACAAAAACCGGCCCGTGACCTATCTCTATTGGGTGCCCCAAGTCCCTGGGTGGACCGATACCGACGCAAAAAACGCCGTCCAGACGGGCGTTTTTGATGCGGTCTGGTCCGAGTTTACGGGGTCGGAGAAGGGAGGAACCTACCTTCCGGCCCCTGGCGTCTGGGGCAAATACCCCCCGCCCTTTTCGGCCGCGTCCCTCGGCTTTTGGGCATGGGCTCCAGGGCAAGAAAGCGCCGAGAAAGCGCAGCGCGTCGACGCCACCTTTGCAAAGGTGGCGTTGGCAGAAGGCGCGCAAGGGTCGCTCTATTGGGTGCCCAAGGCGATATCCAAAACCATCACCTCGTTTCGCAAAACGGGGCATTTGAAACTGCGGCCATTGATTGACCGTGGCAACCGAAGAGCGGGAGGTGTCAAATGAGCGGCGTACCTTTAACAACGATGGATCCCGCGGCCGACCTGCTTCGCTTGGCAGATGAGCGCGAGAAATCGAAAGTCCGATGGGCTGCGACCGGCGCCGATAACCACCCCTATCATATCGACCTCGAGCCCGAATGCGCCTTTGGTCGCGTGGCGTTCGCGCAGTGGATCGATTCCATTGCGGCCGGTGGGGGCGGCTATCCGGTTCGCGTATGGGTAGTGGACTTGAAGCGCAACCGGCACTTGGGCGATGCGATGCTCTGGGGCCCTCCTGGAGCTTCAGGCCAGACGCCGGGATTTTTCGGCACGTCCACCGCGCAAGCCTCCGCCGTGCCGCTCGGAGGCTATCGGGGCGGCTCCGGAGGCCAGGAGCTCGGCGCTCTGGTCGCGTCGGCGCTGTCAAAGCCCGAAGCCTTCGAGCAGCTTGTAGGGGGATTTGTGCGCAGCATAAAGGGCGAGCCCCACCCCAAAGAATATACGATTTTGATCGGTGAGATCGTGGAGCAAAAGGCCGAGGAGGCGGCGCGCAAGGGAGTACGCGAGGAGCTCGGGAAAGCGGTCCCCGCTTTGGTCGGAGCCATTCAGGCATGGCTCTTGGAGCGTGAGAACAACGCAGAGCTTCCGATCGGCACCGGAGACGGAGAGACCCTCGAGGAAGTGGCGAGGATCGCAGGGATCGCGGTCTGGCGCGACGATGGGGGCCTGTGGTGGGCTCGGGGTCGCGCTGATATCGTGCGGCGACTCTCCGAAGCGGCCGAGGATTTAGACCTCGAGGCCCCTACTTCGACCCCTTCCGCCGCGCCATACACGGAGTCTCAAAAGGCTCCCGCGTAGATCTGGAGCTTGCAAAGCTGCGCTCTAAACACCATTATCCCTCTGTCCAGGCTCACCAAAGGAGAGGTTTTGCAAACGATACCGGCGAGTTTCCCAAACGCAATGGGTATGGGTGACAACTTCGGCAACGATGACGACGTGTGGCTAGTGACGGCGACGATCGTTGATCGATCGGTCCTGCCCGTCAACACCGATATGATCAACAACTTTTTGACCAACACCGGAGTCAATCCCTATCTCCAGGTCGTGACGCCCGCCTTTCTCGCCGCGGTTCCCGGCTTCGCAGAGTCAAAACTCCTCTACATGGTGTCGACCTTCACCGCGTCCATCGTCAACGACACGACCGGCGCCGAGCTCCAAGACACTGCCTCGAAGCTCGAGGGGTTATGCGGTCAAACCCTGGCTGTCACTTGGACTCCTGACACGGGGGTCGGTACGGGTCTTGGGATGAATGATGACGCGGCGAGGCGAGGATTTAACCTCAAAAATCCCCTGACCTTTGGAGGGGACAACCCCAACGCCGAGGCCGGCGCGTCGTTCAACATCGCGGCAACGGGCGATATCTCGATAAATCAACCAACCCGCGTTACGATGCAGTGGAACCTCTACTACTACTTCAAGAAGAAGGTGGCGTGATGACCTCTCCCGAAGAGCTCGTAAACGATCGAGACTGGAGCGACCTCGAGCACGCAAAAGATGCCAAAGGAATCGTGTGTCGGATCGTGGGAAAGGGCGCCATGCTTGGGACGAGCTCCTCGCGCCATTCGGTTGCAGATTTTGGCGCGCTCAAGCTCCACATTGCCGGGCACCTCGCCAAAGGCGCGGAGCTCGTCGAGAGCTCGACCAGCTCCGAAGGCGTTTGTCTCGCTGTTTTCCACCTCGAGGTTTGACCCGTGGCGCTCCCTGATTACGCCAAAATCCGAGCCGCGGCCAAAGAGCTCTCTCTCACCGGCCTCGTTGAGAAAGATCGCGTGTCACGCGCGCAATGCTCTCAATGGAGAATCCGCGCAGCGCAAGAAGAGGAGCGCGGCGAGGATTCAAGCGAATCGCGCTCGAACGAAATCGGCTGGTGTAAGATGGCCGATATCTACGCCGCGGAGCTCGCCGCGAGGCGCGAAGCCCAACCGAAGGAGACGCAGGAAGTCGAGAACACCGTTGACGCGGAGCGTCGAGAGCAACGCCGCGAGTCTGATGAAGAAGTCCGGACGATCGAAAGCGAGACGTCTTTTTGGGGTGGGCTCTCGAGGCGCTTCGGTAATGCGTCCGACATCGCGCTTGGGTTTGTGGGTCTTGGACCGAATCAAAGCGCAGGAGAGCGCGCCTCCGGACTTCTCAGGCTGTTTCTGATTGCGGTCGCGATCTTCGTCGTAACCTATCTGCTGTATCGCGCCGGCCGCGTCGGATTGGGCCAGCTACAGAAAGCCCAGCGCCTCACCGACAGCGCCGCCCAGCGCTACTTGACGGGTGGAGGTGTGATTTGAGCTCTGCCTCTATCAGCGCAGAGGTAGCTAAGTGGGCTGCGGAGCTCCAGGACGCGGCCGAAGAGCTCGGGATTCCCGCGTCCGAGCGGGTGCCGCTCGGCCTGGCTCAGATTGACCTAGAGACGGGAGGGACTGGCGACCCCGCCCTCCGCAATAGCGGTTCCAATGCAATCGGGCTTGGTCAGCAGTTCAGCTACGTCGACGGCAAGAAGTACGCGCCGGACTCCCCTCCCTACGTCTCGCCAGAGGGTGAGCTCGCAGGCTTTCCAGTGAGCTGGAACCCGCGTGACCAAGTGCGCGCCCTTTTGGGCACGGTGGAATACCACCGGAAGGCCAACGACGCGAACCTACCCGCGGCTCTGTGGGCCTATGCCTCCGGAGGCGGCAACGTCTCCAAAGCCGTCAAGGGCCTCGAGGTCGCTCCGGTAGTTACCCGACACCGGGATACCTACCTTCCGAAGATCGCGGCCAAAGAGCGCGCCTATGCGTCGTGGTACGCGGGCTGGGTGGAGGCGGGACGTCCAGACTTTCCCGAAGGCACGCTCGAGTTCGAGACGCCAGACGGGGCGCAAGCGTGGCCGGTGGAATTTGCGCAGGTCGCTATCACTCCCCTCGAGCCTGGACCCTCTCCATTTGATGGAACTTGGCGATGGAAGGGGCAGACGTACCAGGGCGCTCCAAAGGCCGGCGCGGGTGGCACCGTCACTGTTACGGGAGAGGTCGAGCCTCCGGAGCCGTCGGGGCCTGGATTGGGAACGATTCTTCTTGTGGGTGGTGGTCTTCTTGGCGTTGCTTTGGCCGGCATCTTTTCGATCGCATCGAAAAAAGACGAGGAAAAGAAGCGTAAGCGAAAGAAACGCCAGATCGAAAAAGGGGCTTCAAATGGTCGTTAATATTATCCCGTTCGCTCAGCCTTACCATGGCGTTGACCCCACGATCGCCACAGCCAACGGCGAGCCGTTGGCGTGGCCCTCGGCGCCGAGTCAAAGCGTTCCCGCGCCCGACCTCCTGAAACAGCTTCAAGACCTCCTCACGATGGCGCAAAAGACGCTCCCCAAAGTGGCTGCGCCTTTGCGCTATATTTTATGGGCGCTCCTCGTCCTGATCGTAGTAAAAATCTTTCGATAGGTGGCGACGATGGAACGCAAAGCGGATATTTTCAAAGGTTTGATCTACGACGGGCGCGGGGAGCAGGTCGGCGTGATCCACTATTCGGTGTTCGATGACGACACCGTAGGGGGATACGTCATTCTCGGGGAGAGGCCCAATACCTGGATCACGGGCTTTTCGGGCCTGGTCGGTCCATCGGGCACCTTCAACGCCGTGGGGGAGAACGAACGCCAGGACGGCGATGCGGCCTATCTTCTCCAGATTGAGGTGTCGGCGCCGGCCGCGGGCGAGCAAGTCCGCGGTGCGATAAAGGCGCTCACCAATGGAGCCGAGCGGGCCCTTACCTTCGTCGGCAAGCGGACGGCCGGCGCCAACGTCCGGACCAACCCCGTCGGCCGCAACGAAATCGTCGAGACGGACGACGGGACGCCCCTCGATGCCTCCGACGAGGATCTGTTGACCGCGGGCCCCGAAGGGATCGCAGCCTGGGTCAAGAGCTGGTCCAGTGACGCCGCGGCCGTTGCGGAGAAAGTCGGGACTTGGGCGGCCGTTCTTGCGGGCCTGGGTCTTGTCCTTGGCTTCGCAAAATGGGGTTTTGACACCTGGGTGCGGGATTCAGGAAAGAAAACCCGCAAGAAGAAGCGCAAGAAAGCGCGCAAATAACTAGAGCGTTTTAGAACGAGGACCAAAACGATGGCCAAAATCAAAATCAAACGAAAACGCAAGCGCAAGCGCAAAACCCCCACCGCGAAGGGTGGCGTTGTCAAAGAGGTCTTGTCCTCGGCTGGTCGAGGCGCGGGCGCTGGAGCAATGGGCTTCGGGCATGGCGTCGTGGCGGAGGCTGTGAGCGAGCGCGCGGCGTTCTGGTATCGTATGGCCGGCATCGGCGCCGGCATCGGCGTTGACGCCTTCGTCGACGGCGAAGAAAGCCCCATTCTCAAAGAGATTGGGAAAATGTCGCTCTATGGTAACTCCAGCCTCGAGGGCTCCGAGCGCGGCCGGCAAAGCGTCCGCGCGTGGCGGGAATACAAGGCCGAGCGCGACGACCAAACCAAAGACAGCGTGATAAAAGCGGAGGTCGACAAGATCCGCGAGCGCATGACGGCGCTAGCCGAGGAGTACGAGGCCAGCGCCGAGGAGCTCAAGCGTCGTCATCATGAGGTCGTTGTCGAGCTCCAACGCGATATGGATTCCAAAGCGGCTTAGAGGCCGCTCGTCTATAGATTCCAAGCCAGTCCAGGGCAACCCAACCCGCCCCAATGGGGCCGAAGCAAAGAGAGAGTACAATGGCATGTCAAAGTTGTTCCGGCCTTGATACCGACGTCCAGAACATGGTGAACGCCATGTCTGGCATGGTGGGCGGGCTCGTTCGCAATACGAGACAACAGGAGGAGGTCTGCGGCCCAAGCCAGGCATTCGGCAGCGGTTGGGATACCGTGATGAACGAGGCCGCGTGCTTCCGGACCAACCGGCAGAGGTTCTTGGGTTACTCCAAGATCGCTCATGGTACCTTCGTCAACCCCGCCGCGGCCGGCACGGTCGACGTGCTCCCCAACATCCTGGCCGCAACGGGCCTCCCGACTGCGACCGGCAACGCCAACGGCATTGACTTTATCTCGATGGCAGACCAACAGGGAGAGGACATCGGGCCCCTGGACGGGCTTGCTATCGTGGCGATGGCGGTCTTTTGCTGCGTCGGCTTCGTCGACGCGCAGGCCCCTAACCCCACCGGAGGGGCCGGAGCGATCTCGAGCTACTCCAACTTTGAGGCGCTCCAGACCGAAGCGTGTTGTCGTATCTACAACTCGCTCGACTGGCAGATCACACACAGGGCGGACCAAGACGAGTTTTACGTCTTCAACACGAACTCCAACTACTTCTCCAAAGGACAGTTCGGCTACGTCGCCGTTCCTCCGATGGTCTTTCGAGAGAAGGAGTCCGAGCGCGTCAAGCTGGTTCTTCGGGCTCCGGACTTCGGGGGGGCTGCGTTCCAACTCTTCGTTCCCGAAAACGTCCGTATGACGCTGGACTTTCACATGATGAGCCTTTGGCTCAACGATCCCCGTTGCGGTTGCGAGTGGCCGTTCCAGCTCTGCGGCAATCCCAACAGCGTCTATGATCCCGACGTCAAGGGCACGATCGGTCAAAGCCTGCTGGCCAAGGGGCAAAAGCTGCTTCCTCAGAGCGGATCGATGCGCGATCCCGGACGGTACTACCTCAAGTAGGAGCACGTCGACCGCCTGGAGCTCCTCGAGGAACCCATCACGCGGGAGCTCCTCGAGGAGTTCTGTTCAAAACCTCCACCTTCGACTTTTGAGAATCCCCCATGAGTTGCGGCCCTGCACAATCCCGCGCCATCAAACCCGGAAGCGGTTGCACGCTCGGAACATGGGTGGAGTGGAATCTACACCTCGAGGGAGACGGGCCCGATCCCCTGGTTCAAAACGAAACCCTCTTTTGGAACAAGCTCTGGGAGGATTGTCCCGTCCCTTGGGGTACCCTCGTTGACCTCTACGTTTTAGAGCGCAGGTGGTTCCAGGCCCTCAGCGTTGGCTTTGAGAAGGGCCCAAACGGACCCCAAAACGATCCAACGCCGAATTGGCCTCTGGTAGCCCCTCCAACCGAGCACGCCGACAGACGTTTGTTTTGCGCCATTCGCGTAGGGATGCCGATTTGGTTCCGGACGCGAGGGGGACCTATCCGTCAACGGGCCCGCGGGGATTCAACGTTCGTGGCCGACCCGGCCCCTATCCACGGTCAAGACGTCGTCGGAGGTGTCGAGCTCGGCGTGGTCGTCAACGAAAATAGAGCTTGTCACCTCGTGGTCCTGGTCGCGCCTGGAGATCTCAGCGTTGCCGGTGATACGACCTCCGAAGTCTGGGTACAGAGCCCAACCGGTCTATGGGTCCTCGCCGCTCCATCGGCCGCGAGCTTCACCCGCTTTGTGTCCATCGATCCCGCGTGGCCTCTACGGCGGATCTATCCCCGTCTCACCGCGTCCGCGCAGCCTCCCGGAGGGTTCATCTTCACCGAAGTCATGCCCTACGGAGCAGTAGGGCATGATTTTACCGACCTCGGTGGAGGGCGCATAAGCGACCCCTATATCAGGGTCAAAATCGGCGCGCTTGTCGTTGGGGAGGCGTCCTGATGGCGAAGGATTCACCGGCCGCGGGCCCTCTTATCGGCGTTGGAGCCGTCGAGGGGACCGTCTACGATAGACGACGAGAGGAGCTCGTCGAGCGCCGCACCCCCGCGCCCTATATCCTCGAGTGGGCGCGCAACTACCAGATCGATCCGGACGACGCCGAGGCCGTCGTGGTGAGGGCCCCGCAAGGAACCCAATACTGGCACAACCGAGCGGACGGCCGGCACCCTGGCGAAGATATCTACGTTCCCGCGGGAACGCCGGTATACGCGCCCTTTGATGCCGTCGTCTACGCGGTATATTCGGCAGGCACCGCAAGCGAGACGCAGACCGGCCGCAAAGATTACGGGACCGTGCTCGAGCTCCGTTCAAGTAAGCAGCCATCCCTATATACCCGTGTGGTACATCTGGACGATGTTGCAAGCGCCCTGGACACCGGGACGGAGCTCGAGCAGGGTCAACTAATCGGTACGTCCTATACCGACGCTAAATTTCCAGGGGGGGACCCCTCACACATCCACATCGAGGGATGGAGCTCCTACAAGGGCGAGGACAAGCCCAAAGGACAGCGCGGCAATTTGCAGCCCTTCGGGGCCTTAAACGTGGCGCTCCTCACCGATCCGGACGCGGAAATAGACCCCCCTCTTTTGGGAAGGATTCTCAAGGGTGGGGCCCTGGTCGTGGGTGGGGCCCTGGTCGTGGGCGGAGCTGTATGGTGGTGGGGCCGGCGTCGCCCCAAGCGGGAGGCGGTCTGATGGGCTGGTTTACGGACCTTAGAAAGTGGGGTGCCGAGCTCACCCGCAAAGCGACCGGAGGCGGCGCCGCGGTGGTGTGTTCGGTGGTGACAGTCGGCAACGAGACGGCCGCGCGCGAGTGCAAAGAAACGGCTGACATTGCGATCCGTCCCGTGACCAACGCACTAGCGGGTAGCTCCTCGAGCTCCGGTAGCTCCTCGAGCTCGGAGCTCGACGCGTCCGGTATAAGACGTCCTACCGACCTCGAGCCCCTACGCCCAAAGTATGAGGATCTGACGCGGCCACCCCCCGCGCCTTCGGTGAACTGGCTCGATTTGGGTCTCGCGGCCGGTGGCGCAGCGCTTGGCGCCCTGGCGCTGCACAAGACCGTTCAAGAGTTGACGGACGACAAACCCCGCAAGAGGAAACGCAAGAGATGAACCTCAAAACCCTTTCTCAGTTCGTGCTTGGGGGCCAGATTGCTCCCTCTAACACTGATCTTCAATTAGTGCAGGTCCAGCGCACCATACGCGTGGGGGGGCTCACTCCCGGAGGGTCTATGTTGACCTTGCTTATCGGCGCATCGGGTCTCAATATCCCTACCGCGGAGCCTTTTGAGACGCTGATTGACGTTGCGGAGATGCAAGCGCAGTCGGGCTTTACTGATGCGAAGCTCCTCGGGCTCTATATGGATCTGGACACCGCCATCATTTCGGCCGTCTCCGTGACCCCGATTCCCATCTACAACACGCTCGGGGAGTTCGTCGCGCGCACCATCTCGGGACAGCTTCGGTTCTTCGCGACTCCAGATGCAACGGTCGCGGGAGGGGGCTCGACTCCCGGCGCGCTGATTGCCGAGGGCGCTCGAATGCCCTCTCCCCTTCTCTTCGGAGGCGCCAACCCCAACGCAGAGGTGCAATGGGGACAGCTCGCGTCGGCCGTCCCCGACATTCAGCCCTCGGAAAGCGTCGCGGGTACGGTCGTCGCGAACATGTACGGGCTCTTTCGCCAGGTAACTTGACCTGGTGAAGCTGGGTAAGACCGCTTCTCTCTTTTCACTTCAACCCCCAACCTCACGGTGTGCAAATGGCAACGTCAAAGACCGCTAAAACCAAAGCAAAGACCCCCGCTCCCCCCAAACAGGACCGGGCCGAGCAGATCCACGAAGCTTTGCACAAAGCCCTCGAGGGCTGCGATCGGGCGCACCATCTAATCCTTCCGCTCCCCAGTGGTGGGTTTGTTCTCGGAGTCCGAGGGTTTGGGCTGATTCAGCTCGAGCCCGGAGATCTGGGCCTGTAACGTCCGCTCCTCGAGAGTCCAAGGATGGGCTCTCTAACCTGCCTCGAGGCACACTAGAGCCAATCCATGTGCAAGAAAAAGCGACGCCTCCGGGGTAGCGACCCGGAGGCGTCAACGAGAGCGGCAAACCCTCGGCGTTGTGAGCAACAACAACAGGAGTCTAGGCGCCCGCGTGGGCGCCGGCAAGGCTCTGGTGCGCTTTTTCCCCGCTCGCTCCTCTCCTTGGGCCTTCCTGGCTCGTCTCTCTCCCTCGCTCTCGCTCTATACGCTCTTAGAAACGACGTCGGTATCATTCACCGGCCACTTGACCAGATCGCGGAGCTCCTCGGCTGGACTCGCAAAAAGCTCCTTCGTGTGCTCGCGCTTCTTCGAGGTCGCGGACTTGTGCGGGGAGCTCCTGGAGCTCTTCGGCTCCAGCATCCGGACACGGGCTATCAGTGTTGGGTTCCGCTCGGACTACTCCGCTTTGGCCTCTCCCGCCTCGAGCTCAGCTTTTGGGCCCTCGTCGAGTCCTTCGGCGGGCTTCAAGGTGCGCCGCAGGTCTCCGAAGGATGGGCCGCGTCGACGCTCCGAGCGACCCGAGACGGCATAGCCAAGGCCAAAGCGCGCCTAAAGCGCGCCGGCCTTCTCCGATGCCGGCAACCCAAGCGCGACGTGCCTTGTTTCTGCTACCTGATCCCCCCTCCCGCCCTCTTCTTATCCAAGCTCTTTCCTACTCCAAAAACATCTAAGTGCTTGATATCTAAAGCGAAGCCCCAAAAAGGCACGCAAGACCCCAACCCAAAGACTGGTAAGTCTTTCGACGCGGGCGCGCGCGAGAACGTCGACGAAGAGCTTGCCAAGCGCAGGAATACCTCTGCTCTCTCTGTGCTGTACCCCTATTTGGTCGAAAAGCTATTGGATATAGCCCCTTACGACTTTCGAGACAGCGCGCGTCAGATAGGCACTGCTCTAGCTCGAGAGCTCGAGAGCCCCAACGGACTGGACGCAGGTAAAATTATCGCGGCCGTGGAGAGCTGGGCCGCGGTGGGCAAGCCAGATCTCAAGATACCCTTGCAGGGATTTATCTCTGGCGTCGTGCGACGGTAGTACGTCCATCACGAGTGCCTGCCAGTGGGCGCCGGTGGCTGGTATCTCAAGCGGGAGAGAACGCCCCTGGTCCCGCCTCTAAACCCCAAGCCGCTTGTGGCGATAAGAGGGGGGTTGGACCGGGCCTGGAGGCCCACCCGACCGCAGGGAGGTAGCTCGAGCGCCTCGCGGCGAGCTCCACAATCGCGCGAGGCAGCAAATACGATCGCTGGTCTTGGCGAATGCGTCCAACGGCGACAGAGCGCACTATGGAGCTCCGATTTGTTTGAGCCGACCTGCAAAGAATCGAAAGCGCAGCGTCAACGGCGCCTCCTCGAGGAGCACCAACGGAAGGTCCGGAGGCTGCTACTTGAGGATCAGTCGAGAGACGTGAACGAGGCATAGATTGTCAACGAGGTGCCCACGTTGACGGTCTCGGGGAGCAAGATGGTGCTCCCCGTCAGAAGGGCCGAGACGCCCACCACCGCGTTTGGCTGGGAGGCGCCGAAGGGGACGGGAGGGATCGCGGCGCCTCCCGTCTTCGGCCCCATCAATCGACCCGGCCGCGGAGCGCCATCACCAGCCGTGGAATCTGGAGTGATGCGCCAGACGAGCCCATCTAACACCGCGTCGCGGATCAGTATGGAAAACCCCGGATAATCCAAGATGCTTGGCGCCACAGGGGTGCATGTGACGTTGAGCACGGTCCAGATTGCGGTTAGCTCCAACTCAGTGAAGCCCGTGTCAGACTGCGCCGCGGCGAGATTCAATAAATCTCGCCATGCAATCGTGAACTGTGGAATAAGGAGCGCGGTGAGCACGGTCGTAATCAGGTCAGTTCCTGCGCCGACAGCGGCAACCGTGTTGCTTTGTTGGCGTGTGACCGTAGCAATGCCGTCATTCAAAGGCGCAATCGCGCCGCCTCCTAATACAGAAGACATGATACCTCCATCTCTCTGAGGAGAGTGTTGTTATTCCTCGAGGGGACCATTGACCTCGAAGAGTGTCAACGGAGCTCCTCGAGGGAAGTGATTGTCCTCGACATCGCTTCGATCGTGGGCGCCGGCGAGCTCCATTGTTTCTATTGGGCGACAAGTGGCGATCGAGAGGCCCCAAGAAAGGATAGCCCGCGGGTCTCTACTCCCGCGGGGCCCGTGGGATGCGAGCCGAGCCAGGGGCCACAAATCCCATCCAAATAACTTGACAGATCTGCTATTTACCTGTCAACGGTTGCCCAAATGGCGGCATACTGTTACGTTCTGTAACAGTTCGATGCGAGGAGGTCTCTTCGATGGCGAAGAAAGTTAGAACGCTTGTGCTGCAAAAGTGTGTCGAAATCTATTCTGACACGGGAGCGATCCCCAATACGACGCAGTTTGCAGAATATATAGAGGAGACTACAGGGCGTAGATTACACCCCGCGGCCATTCGTCGGGCCATTCGTCAACTATGTCAAAAGGGTCTTTTGGTGCAGCTTGGCCCCCAAGCTCCCTATGTGCCCGCCTCCGCTGCCCCTCTCCCTCCCCTCGAGGTCTGGACGGTCTCCAATCGCACCAATGCGATGGGGGTACGCTTCGAGCCCTCCGAAGCTATAGATTCTCCGCGGGAGGCGCTGGCCCTCGCGATTGCTGGCATGGCGTCGAGCGGGTGGAGGGTCGAAGATTGCCGATGGACCGTCGAGCATGGCGGCGCCATTGTCGGCCGTTTTGAGACGGATGAAGAGGGTGTAATCCATGAAGAAATCGGCTAACAGCCTGGTCGAGGTGCTCAACCGCACAAGCGACCTGGAGCTCTGGCAAACCACGGTGGCGGCGTTGCTCTCGCAAGGTCTTCGCCTGCGCCTCGAGGTCGTCAAAGAGAGCGAGGCTCCGGAGCTCCTCGAGGCACAAACGGCCGAAGAGCAAATCAGGGAGCTCCTCGAGGAGCAACAAAGGGCCAGCCTCGAGGCCGAAAAGGCGCGAAGGGCCGCAAGCCCCAAGCGACAGTTCGCGCACCGACTTTTAGACGTCCTGCTCAGCGCGACTGGTGACGACTGATGAACCACGCTTTAATCAAAGACCTCGAGGCCGTGTTTACCACGGCTGATACAGAGCCAACCGGGCCCCTGACACATCTCGAGCTCGCCGTAGATCTTCAATTCACCATCAACGCCCACAATATCGAGGGATTTGCGGTGTCGATTTTCATCGACGGGGGCGCCTTTGGTGTGGCCGTCTGGCGCAACCAGGGGCAACCTTTCGTTGACGTGCTCTCGATTCGCCTGCGCCCGTCTGGTCCCTGGACGGTCGCGCGAGGTGTCGAGCCCCCTGTCACTGAATACCGCGGCGATGTCATGGCCGCTTTTCTTCTAGGGTGAATCAATGGACGAAACAACAAAGCTGCTCGTCAGCTCGCTTCTCTCCCAACTCGAGCAGGTATCGGCGCCGGCCGCGGACCTCCGGAGGGCGCTCCGCTTGCTCCTCGAGGCGGGCGAGGCGATGGCGCTCGCCGACCAACGGGAGCTCTGCAAAGGGCAGCTCGCGAAGGTCGCGCAACTTCGGGCGCTCATCGAGGACATTGGAGCTCTCTCCGAGCTAGTGAAAAAGTCCGCGGAGCGCATCGAGTCTTTTGACACGACCTTTTGAGACGGATTAACGCCCTCCTCGAGGAGCGGCCAACACTGTGTCAAAAGGTAAGGCTTTTGACACACTTGGAGCTCTTGTTCATGGCCAAAGGTCGAGAAAAGGCGTTGATGAAGCTCACGCTAGCAATAGTCGACCCTTACGCAGATTGAGAAGGTGAAGAAATGCCAGATTCAAACTCTATCCTCGGCAACCTCGGTATCGAGCCTTTCACCGAGGACGACCAGGACCCCCCGATGTCCGAAGCACGCCGACACTACGAGACGTGGAAGGAGATCGCGGCCAAATCGACCCCTGATAGCCTCGTGACCTTCGGCAATCCACGCCGTCAACGGCTCGCCTTTGTCGGCGCTTTCAAGGCCCTCGCGGATCGGTCGATTTCTATCGAGGAGCGTGAAGACGCGCTTTTAGGGGTCGCGCTCCTCTGGTGTGGGCGTGCTATTCCAGACGGCCGCTACGCATGGCATCTGTACATGCCTCCGAGAGGGTGGGACGGGGAGGACTTGAAGGCGTGCATCAAAGATGGGGTGCTTTGCGCCTATTTGGCTGTGGATTCACGCGGGTTTTTGGTGCGAGCGGCTTTCTTCGGAGATCACACGCGGGACTTGGTTCCCGAAAAAGCCTCGAGGCTTTTTGCCAAACATTCGGGCCTCGAGGTCGCACATGGCAAGGCGTAAGAAGAGCTCCCCTCCCCCTGATCCCGTCGCTCGCGTGTTCGACCTGTTGGACAAGGAACGCGACAAGCTCCAGACCCGTAGAAATCCGCTTCCTGCGATCCAAGCTGGAAAGCTGTTTCTCTCGACCTCCGAAGCGGTGCGCTTGATTGGCGAGAGCGATACCGATTCACCGGAGCTACACCAACAGTGGCAAGCGCAGGGGCAACGCGTGGCCGCGGCTATTTTGGAGCTCC
>Ga0114931_10004143_pt1 | contig 18123 bp, 19 predicted proteins | sample 2SBtaG_FD_89579 | JGI IMG/M metagenome (GOLD analysis project Ga0114931, IMG submission 89579) | Deep subsurface microbial communities from Kolumbo volcano to uncover new lineages of life (NeLLi) - 2SBTROV14_V59a metaG | ecosystem: Environmental > Aquatic > Marine > Volcanic | place: Kolumbo...
CCAAGCATTAGATTCATATTTTGAATAGCCTGACCCGAAGCACCTTTTAACAAGTTATCTAGCGCACAGGTTATCAGTACATAATCTTCGTGCTTTTCAAGATGTACCAGGCAGTTGTTGGTATTTACCACCTGCTTTAAATGGATGGGCTCTTCACTAATATGGACAAAGGGTTCATGACGATACATAGATTGGTAAAGGGCTGTGAGATCTTTTATATCAAGATCAGTATGGGTATAGGCTGAAACAAAAATGCCACGTGAAAAATTACCACGCATGGGCAGAAAGTTTAGCTTCCCTATATTATCCGAAGTCAATAGATTTAGATTCTCGCCTACTTCATTAAGATGTTGGTGTACAAAGGGCTTGTAGAGTGAAATGTTGTTATCTCTCCACGGGAAATGTGAAGTGAGACTTGCCTTTTGTCCGGCACCAGTTGCCCCTGTGATCCCATGGATATGAATCTGCTGGTGTAACAGGTTGTTTTTGGCCAGGGGGAGCAGGGCTTCAAGAATGGCAGTGGCAAAACAACCCGGATTTGCTAGTGCATTTGCTAAAGATATTTGTTTTTTGCTGACCTCCGGCAGCCCGTAAACAAACTGATAGTGGGCATACTTTGCCTTGTCCTTTAACCTAAAGTCCTGGCTGAAGTCAATCACTTTAACTGACTCGGGGAGGTTAAGTTTTTTTAGCCAATCTTTCGTTTGTCCATGCCCTTTACAGATTAATACAACATCTGGAATTTCGATCAAACTCCCGGTAAAAACATGGTTGGTCTGTCCAACAAGGTCCGTGTGAATAGTGTTAATGGATTGACCTGCATGTGATTCGCTCAACACTTCGGACAGCTTAACATTCGGATGGTTAATAAGTAAACGGATCAATTCTCCAGCGGTGTATCCACCCCCTCCTATAATACTAGCTTTTAGCATGACGAGTGTATTTTATGGTAGATTTGAATAGAATTGGCCATGATCCGTGTAAACCCTCTAACGTCTTTACCTGACCAACCGCCCGTCATTTCACCATAGTGACCGAATTTTGGATTCATGAGGTCATTTTCTGATGAAATCCCCTGGATCGCGTATCGATAAGGATGAAGTCGTACATTCACTTTCCCGGAAACGAATTGCTGAGTGGACTCAAGAAACGTTTCAATATCGCGCATAAGAGGTTCAAGGTATTGACCTTCATGAAGCATCATGCCATACCAGGAGGCCAGTTGTTGCTTCCAGTGTTGTTGCCATTTTGTGAGGGTATGCTTCTCAAGGGTCTCATGTGATTTAATAATAATCAATGGAGCCGCTGCTTCGAACCCCACCCGGCCTTTCGTACCAATGATTGTATCGCCCACATGAATATCACGACCGATGGCAAAGGAAGAAGCGATTTCCTCCAGCTTACGTATGGCCTGTACAGGCGATAAAATCTCGTTGTCAATGCCTTTCAACTCACCTTTTTCAAAGTGAAGCACAACCTCTTTTGAGCCGGAGGCAGTTCGGCTCGTCGGGAAGGCATGGTCTGGTAGGGCCTGATCTGAGGTAAGCGTTTCTTCACCCCCAACACTCGTGCCCCAAAGACCAGAGTTGATTGAGTACTTAGCCTTAGTCCATTCGAATCCAATGTTTTTTCCTGCCAGATAATCAAGCTCTTGTTGGCGCGTGAGTTCCTGATCACGGATTGGTGTAAGTATTTCTTTATCGGGGCATAAGGTATGAAAAACAAGATCAAACCGAACTTGATCATTCCCGGCACCCGTGCTGCCATGGGCAATTAGGTCGGCTTGTATTTCATTGGCATAGTTGCCAATAGCAATGGCCTGCAAAGTCCGTTCTGCACTAACGGATAATGGATAAGTATTGTTACGAAGGACATTTCCATAAACCAGGTATTTGACCACTTCATGATAAAAGTCTTCCGTTTTCTCCAAACAAACATGCACATGTGCACCTAGCTGGTAGGCCTTGACTTCGATTTCAGATAACTCCATATTGCTAAACCCACCTGTATTGACTGTGACCGTATGTACCTCAAGCTCACAGTCTGTACTCAGGTATTTTACACAGTAGGAAGTATCAAGACCTCCACTAAAGGCCAGGACTACACGCTTTTTCATAGGACCAGGGATATAGAGGTGATTGATTGAAGCTTACGTTGGACACGAATCTTCCGAAGTTTTAAAAACCGTTTGAATCGGTCCCATCGGTCAGTTTTGGAGAGTGCCTTTTGCTTTTTGTCGATTGTAGGGTCGTACAACATTCCGGTACAAAGACACATGGCTCGATGGTTGCGCATCAGGATATCATAATTGTTACAACTTCTACATCCGTGCCAAAAGGCTTCATCATCCGTGAGTTCTGAGAATGTAACCGGCTTATATCCCAGGTTGGAATTGATTTTCATAACGGGTAAACTGGTTGTAATGCCGAATATTCTGGCCTTTGGATATAATGATCTTGACAACTGAAAAGCTTTTTGTTTAATAGCGCTGGCCAGACCAGTCTGCCGGAATTTTTCATCAACGATGAGCCCGGAATTGACCACATATCGCTGATGGCTCCATGTTTCAAGATAACAGAAGCCAACCACTTCCTTGCCAGTAAGGGCAATGACGGCATGGCCGGAAGCCATTTTTTCTGCCAGGTAATCTGGAGATCGCAGGGCTATGCCTGTTCCTCTTTTTTTAGAGGCCTGGCAGATCATTTCGCTGATCCTGTTTGCATAGCTCACATGTTTAGCCGTAGAAAACGCAATCGTGGTTTTCATATATAATCTATTAGATGGACTTAAGTCCGGTTCGAAATTGGAATGAAATTGTGCGAAAAGAGCAGGGCACATAGCCCCACATGAATTTAAACAGACCCCTTAGGGCCTCGCGTTCCTGGCTACGGTCATAGCCATACGATCCAATGCCGGAATGGCCGGGGAAGTTTTTACATTATGGATCGCTGCTAAAAACATGACTGGCAAAAGAAAATGATTAGAATTTAATTACAAAGACATATCCTGATTTTATTTTTAGACACCTCGTTGGTTATAATGTTTAATCATCAAATGATAAATTTAATTGAGTTTAATTTTTTATTAAAAAACTCCTATCTTGTAGCCGTTCATACCTCATTATTATGAAGTACTTTTTGTTTGCTGTTGGCTTTGTGTTATTAATTAAGGGTGCTGATTTGTTGGTACAAGGAGCATCTTCAATTGGCAAAAAATTTAAACTCTCAGACCTGATTATTGGGTTGACCATTGTTTCCTTTGGTACCTCCCTCCCTGAACTGCTCGTAAATATTTTTGCCAGTTTTAATGGAAGTTCTGAACTCGCTATCGGGAATGTTTTTGGAAGTAATATAGCCAATATCCTTCTGATACTGGGAGTGTCTGCTATTATCTGCCCATTACCGATTACAAGGAACACCTATTTCAGTGAAATACCATTTTCACTGGTGGCAACATTATTGGTAGGTTTTTTGGCCAATGCAAATTTATTTCAAAGTGGGACCGAACTGTATATATCTTCTAGTGATGGGATAATCCTTTTGTTCTATTTTGCCTTGTTTATGGGATATATTTACATTGTTTCAAAACAAAAACATTCCGGGCATGAAGTGGAGTCATTTAAAGAGGATAGCTGGAGAAAGTCTGTATTGTATATCCTTGTCGGGATGGTGGCGTTGTACTTTGGGGGGAATTGGGTTGTAGATGGAGCGGTAATAATGGCAAGATATTTTCATATGAGCGAAACCTTCATTGGCCTTACCATTATTGCTATCGGCACTTCTTTACCGGAGTTGGTGACATCCATCATTGCGGCTTCAAGAAAGAACACCGACATCGCCGTAGGGAATGTCATTGGTTCCAACATATTTAATTTACTCTGGATACTAGGGATGAGTGCGGTGATCAAACCATTGCCTTTTTTTGTTGCCAGCAATACCGACATATTCATGATTATCTTTGCTAGCTCAATGTTGATCATGGCTGTGGTCATTGGAAGAAGGCCCGTCATTAGTCGGTGGGAGGGGATGTTTTTTGTATTATCCTATGTGTTATACGTTGTCTTTTTAATAAATAGAGGATAAAGTATTTCCTGGGCCTTGTTCGCCATAAATACTGAAAGTGCAGAAATCACTTTACTAATTACTTGTCTGGTGTGGCTAACGACAAGGCTCATAGTAGAGAATTTTTGCTAATTCCTTTTAAAAACTTTATCAGGCTGAAGACACAGTCGGTAGTTATTCTTTGATCTTCGATTAAATTCTGATCGATCATGATTCTCTTATCAACAAAAATCTTTTGATGTATATTGAACCTTTGGCCATAATTACCGACCTATAACTAGAATCATGAAAGATCGTACCCAAGATATTCTTGACGAATTACTGGTTATTCAGGCCCAGGGCGGGGATATCGCATCATTTAATATGCTTGTAGAACGATGGCAAAGGAAAATGCTCAACCATGCTTATAGATTTTTAAAAAATACCACCATCTCAAAGGATATTGTTCAGGAATCATGGCACGCTGTTGTTAAAGGACTTCCTCGATTGAAAGACCCTTCCGTCTTTAAATACTGGATATTGCGAATTGTGAGTAACAAAAGCATCAACTGGTTAAGACAAAACAAACACATAGAGGGCATCAATGAGTCCAGTCTGCCCGTGGATACTTCAACCGATAATTATGATGAGTTACTTGACCTTTTAAGACAAGCTTTACGCCAATTGCCAAGACAATCAGCGATGATTCTCCATCTACATTATTTTAATGAATTTTCTATAGATGAAATAAGCCAAATTCTTGCAATACCTTCCGGAACAGTGAAATCAAGATTATTTCATGCAAGATCAAAGCTTAAAATACTTTTAGTCAGAAAAATAAACCCGAAAAATCATGAAAACAAAGAAAAAATCTATCGATGATATGATCAAAGACGCACTGGCAGAAGAGGATGCTGAAATTAGTAAAAACTTCGAGGATGAATCAATCCTACATATGATGACTTCTACTTTCATGGGTAAGCTGAAATGGATCGCTATACTTAGTGCTGTAATCATGCTGATCTTGTTTGCCTTTAGTGTTTATTGCGCAATCCAATTTTTTAAAGTCAGCGAACTCCGGGAAATGATGGTCTGGGGGGCAGGTGCCTTTTTAGGGATGATGGCTGTGGGATTGTTAAAAACATGGCATTGGATGCAAATTGACAAAAATTCAATTATGCGGGAAATTAAGCGGCAGGAATTACAGATTGCGTTGCTGGCCAAAAAATTAAGTTAAAAATATCCTTCGTAAACCTAGGTAATTCTAGTTGGCAATAATATTTTTGAATGAACGTTCAGTCAATAAATAAAATGAGCCCAAAGACTGCAATTCAAAATAAGGAACTCAGGCGGGCCAGCATTCAAAAGATCAAGGATGCAGCATTCTTGTTGATGGCCAAGAACGGATATGAGTCAACAAGCATTGCTCAAATCGCTAATGAAGCCGGGGTGTCTAAAGGCTTGCTGTATAATTATTTTGACAGCAAGCGCGCTCTTCTCCAGTCACTGATAGAACAGGCTTTTGAAACTGGGGATGCTATTGTGAGTGAATTGGTTTCAGATGAACCTGGAAAAACGATTGAAGCCATGTTTACCTGGTTTTTTAAGGATTTGAAAATGAATGCTGATACCTGGAAATTGATTACCCAGTTGGCCCTTCAAGTGGATAAGTATGAATTTGTCAAGAAAATAATCAAGGATAAGATGAATGGTTATGTTGAAATTCTGAAGAGCTTGCTTGGAGATTTGGGCTATAAAAATCCTGAGCTTGAGTCAATGATCATATTTGCCATTATGGATGGTATTGGTGTTGAGTATTTGATCCTTAAAGAGGAGTATCCTCTTGATGAAATGGAAAAGTTTTTAATAAACAAATATTGTGGCTAATGAAAAGATGGATTATACCTGGTTCAACATTCCTGCTTGCTGTATTATCCGTTGCAGCCTTCTCTCAAACTGCCAAAGAAATTATAAAGCGGGCTGATGATAAGATGCAGGGAAATTCGAATCGATCGGTGATGAAAATGACAGTTGTGAGACCGGATTGGAAAAGGGAAGTCACCATGAAAGGTTGGTCATTGGGAAGAAAATATAGTTTGATCCTGATCATGGCTCCAGCGCGTGACAGGGGACAGGCTTTTTTAAAACGAGACCAGGAGTTATGGAATTGGCAGCCGTCCATTGACCGGGTAGTGAAACTCCCTCCATCTATGATGCTTCAATCCTGGATGGGGTCTGACTTTACCAATGATGACCTGGTGAAAGAATCCTCGGTTGTAAATGACTATGATCAAAGGCTGGGTGCTGATACGGTAATCAACGATATCACCTGCTATAAGGTAATAATGATTCCTAAACCGGAAGCCGCTGTCGTATGGGGGAAAGTTATTGCATTTATAGAGAAGAAGGACTTTAATGAGCTATTGGTGAAATATTACGATGAAGACAATATACTGATCAATACCCTGGTCCTTTCGGATATTCGTCGGATGGGAGACCGGGTAATACCAACCCGGTTAGAGATGTTTCCGGCGGATGATCCAGGTCACAAAACGGTAATAGAATACAGCGATCTTGAATTTGACCTGGGTCTGAAAGAATCGTTCTTTTCAATGCAGAAAATGAAAAGGGTGAGGTGACAAGGACGGATGGACAAGTGTCTATGCTTTAGTTACAGTGTTCAATGGAGAAAAATAAATTTGTTTAAAGGAGTGAATTATTGATTAACATGGGAAAAGAAAATATCAAATTGGACAAAATTTATCACTTTGCCTTAGGAATCAATACTAAGTCGAAAGAGTTGAAGACGGGTCAGATCTTTTTTACATGGTTAAAAGCTCTTATTCGAATTGCCATCTTTTCCAGGGCCAATGTCGAAGCCTACAAGGAACATTTTATTCATAAGATGTCCATATCATTTGGTGAAGCTCAAGAATCAAAATATTGGCTTTGGGTAAAGGGAAATACCGGTTCTATTCAAGAGAAGGCTATTGCTGACTTAATATTTTAAAGTGAAGAAATTATCGACATCAATATTGTAATGATCAGATATTCAAGGAAAAATGAATAATTGCTTTCAATACATGGCACAGTACTCGTGGAAAATTGGGCATAACCGGTTGAACCCATGTATCTAACTTTAGCCTGGCGCAACATTTGGAGGAATAAGCGTCGAAGCATTATCACGATGGGGTCGATCACATTTGCCGTTTTCCTGGCTTGTGTAATGCGTTCCATGCAGTTAGGGTCGTACGAGCGCATGATCAAAAATGCTGCGGAATTCTATACCGGGTATATCCAGCTTCATAAGAAGGGGTATTGGGAAGATAAAACGGTAGATAATAGTTTTCCGACATCTGGTGCAAGAGTGGCTTTTATTGACTCTATCCCCGGAGTTGAACAGGTAGTGCCCAGGGTTGAATCATTCGCCCTGGCAGCCTATGGAAAAAAAACCAAAGGGTGTCTGGTCTTGGGAGTCGATCCTGAGAAGGAGGATTTCCTCACCAATGTGAGGGATAAATTAGTGAAAGGAAATTATTTCACTGGAAATCAAAAGGGGACAATTATTGCAGAAGGACTTGCCGAATACCTGAAAGTTGGGTTGGAGGATACACTGATTCTAATTGGTCAGGGTTTTCACGGGGCTTCAGCAGCAGGATTATATCCCGTTCTGGGTATCGTCCATTTTCCTGTGCCTGACCAAAACAATCAAACTCTCTACCTCTCCCTTGGAGATGCGCAGTGGTTTTATGGTCTGGGAAATCGGCTAACGGCCCTGGCGCTTGTAGTGGATAAGGCCAAAAATGTTGATCGCATAGTACGGGATATTAGTACCAGGGAAGATACCACGGCCATGGAAGTGATGGGATGGCGTAAGCTAATGCCTGATCTGGTTCAGGGAATAGAGATCGACAGCATCAGTGGCCAAATCATGCTATGGATATTGTATGCAGTGATAGGCTTTGGCATGTTTGGCACTTTCCTCATGATGACAGCTGAACGAATGTATGAGTTTGGCGTAATGATCTCGGTAGGGATGAAGCGCCTAAAAATGCAGCTGATTGTGTTTCTTGAAATCGGGATGATGGCGACCCTGGGTGTGATATCAGGTATAGGTATCAGCCTGCCTATCTTGATCTATTACTTTCATCATCCCATCTATTTTACGGGCAAATCTGCTGAAGCCATTGAAAATTTTGGTGTTGAACCCGCTTACTTTTTTTCTCTGCAACCTTCATTGTTTTATAATCAGGCATGGGTGATTTTCTTTATGGCGCTCATATTGGCCTTTTATCCCATTTATGTAGTACATAAATTAAGCCCGGTGGAGGCCATGCGCAATGCTTAACAAGTTGATAACCAAATGATGATCTTTCGAATTGCATGGAGAAATGTTTGGAGAAGCCGCGGTCGTAGCCTCGTAGTGATGGGTTCGATTGTGCTGGGAATATGGGCCCTGATCATTGGTACGGGATTCATGAATGGTTTTATGGTGAGTTACATGGCCGATGTGATCAACCATGATATCTCTAATATTCAAATTCACAATCCTGAATTCAAAAACGACTACGACATCAAATTTTCGATACCAGACGGACTTAACAAAGCAAAGGAGCTAGCCTCATGGGAAGGGGTTCGCGGCGCTACAGCCCGATCTCTTGTCAGAGGTATGATCTCATCGGCCAAAAAAGCCTCGGGCATTGAGATCAGAGGCATTGATCCGGAGACCGAAGCCAGGGTGACTCGTCTGGATTCGATTGTTGTTGATGGTCGCTATTTTAAAGGTATACGGAGAAATCCGCTATTGCTGGGAGAAAAGTTGGCCAGGGAACTTAATGTGAGGGTTAAGTCTAAAGTAGTACTTACTTTCAACGATGGACACGGAGAAATCACTGCAGCTGCCTTTCGGGTGGCCGGTATTATCAAGAGTTCGTCCGTGAAAATGAATGGCGGATATGCATTTGTACTTCGAAAAGACCTTAATAAACTTCTGGGATTGGGGAATGTGGTTCATGAAATTGCCTTGGTAACCGATCCGTTGGTAGATGAAGACCAGATTGTGAAAAAATATCATCAATTATACCCTAATGACCTGGCAGAAACCTGGTCTGAAATTGCCCCGGAACTCAATTTCATGCAAGAAATGTATGGGAGCATGCTTTATGTACTTATGGGAATCATTATGACTGCGCTGGTCTTTGGTATTATCAATACCATGCTTATGGCCGTGTTGGAGCGTATTAGGGAATTGGGTATGCTTATGGCTGTCGGGATGGTACGGGCAAAGGTTTACTTAATGGTAATGGTAGAAACCATCTTCCTTTCTCTGGCAGGTGCTCCGGTAGGATTAGGTATTGGGTGGCTCACCATCAAGTATTTCAGGCATGTCGGGTTGGATTTGTCCAACTATTCGGCAGCCCTGGAAACCTATGGATATTCATCCATCCTGTATCCCTATGTAGAAACGCAGACCTATTTTATTGTCACACTTGGGGTGATCATTACTGCTATCATCGGGGCCATGTATCCATCCTGGAAAGCCATTCATTTAAAACCGGTAGAGGCCCTGCATAAAATTTAGAACTAGTTAATTATGAGCATTATCAGAGCAACAGACATCTACAAAACCTATACGGAAACCACTGTGCCCGTGCATGCGCTCAATGGCGTTACTATGGAGATCAGTGAAGGTGAGTTTACCGCCATCGTGGGTCCATCCGGATGCGGGAAAACGACTTTGCTGAATATCCTCGGAGGATTAGATCATCCAACCAGTGGAGAGGTAGAGATTGCCAACACCGACATTACCTCCATGTCTGACAATGCGTTGATCGATTTTCGCTTAAAAAATATAGGTTTTGTATTTCAGGCCTATAACCTGATACCGGTGTTGACGGCCATAGAAAACGTGGAATTTATTTTGCTTCTGCAAAAGGCCGAAAAAAAACTTCGCGAACAACGTTCCATGGAGTTGTTATCGCAAATGGGCATTGCTGACAAGGCTCATCAGCGTCCTTCGGAACTTTCGGGTGGCCAACAACAAAGGGTGGCCGTTGCCCGGGCGCTGGCTTCAAATCCTAAATTCATATTGGCTGATGAGCCTACTGCCAATCTGGACTCCAGCTCCACATCTAATTTACTTGACATCATGGCCAAGATGAATCATGAAACTCATACAACCTTTGTGTTTTCCACACATGATCAACGGGTCATACGTAAAGCAAAGCGTGTGATCACTCTTGAAGATGGTAGAATTGTTTCAGACCAAATGGCATAAAATGGCAAGGATCATCTTGCTTTTGGGCCTGCTGTTGTGGGGAAATATAGTTCGGGTCAATGGTCAGGCCTCTTCCAAATGGGATTTTAAAGGATATCTAAAGGACATGTCATCCTTCAATTATTTTGGCGATTCTCTCTGGTATGAAAATCTGATCCATAATCGTCTAAAGCTCGTTTGGTATCCATCTCAGGAATTTACTTTTCGTTTAGAAGTGCGGAACAGAATGTTTGTTGGTGATTTCGTAAAGAATATACCTGCCTATGGAAAAATCATAGATTCGAGTGATGATTTTTTCACCCTTTCCGGTAATCTGGTAGATAATGGCTCGGTTATTATAAACACCGCTGTTGATAGAGCTTTTGTTACCTGGAATAAAGACAACTGGGAAATCAAAGCAGGCCGTCAGCGTATCAATTGGGGAGTTAACCTGGCATGGAATCCCAATGACTGGTTCAATGCATATTCTTTCTTTGATTTTGATTATGAGGAGAGGCCAGGTTCGGATGCTATCCGGGTGAGTTACTATACCGGGGTGGCTTCGAGTGTGGAGATCGCCGCCAAACTGGCCGACAATGTGGATAAGTTTGTTGGGGCAGTAATGTGGCGAACCAACAAATGGAATTATGATATCCAATGGTTAGGGGGGCTGGCACAAGGCGACCTTTCTTTGGGCAGTGGATGGGCCGGAAACATCGGAAACGCGGGGTTCAAGGGAGAATTATCCCTGTTTATTCCTGTGATAGATACTCCCACCAATGCCGGATATTCTTCCCTGTTTTTGGGAGCCATTTCCATGGATTACTCGTTTAAAAACTCACTTTCTCTCAATGGGTCATTAATGTATAACAGCAATGGACAACTGAACCCTACTTTTGGGTTCTTTTTGCTCAACCAAACCTCTGGAGACTTCACTGTTCGTAATCTATCTCCATACAAATGGTCAGCCTTCGTACAATCAACCTACCAAATCACTCCATTGTTGTATTCAGGTCTTGCCGTTATGACTTTTCCCGGGGGAAATACCTTGTTTCTGAACCCATTTATTACCATATCAGCTGCACAAAATCTGGACGTCGATGTTATTGGCCAGGTGTTTTTTGATGAAGATCTTACCGGTACGTACAAAGCCCTGACAAAGAGCTTTTATCTTCGAGTGAAATGGAGCTTTTGAGCATATCGGAACAAATCGGAAAGGCATCCCTGGTAAGATTCTATTTTATAAATCTACACTCATACAGGTGCCTCAACATAGCATTAGTATAAAAACTAATTCCCATACCTTGGATTATGTCCTTTTCGAACATTCTGTTCTAGCGAATTTTTCAATTGTTCTGGTTCAGGTGTCCCAATCATAACTGATTCCCGTTTTCCATTTGTTATATATTCAATTCGTACAGCTTTCGAGCCATGGATATTGTATAGCATTCCTTTTGGTGTAATTCTGATGCCCAGGCCGTAATACCATGGAGTCGTGATTATCTCCGAGCATTCAAGTTGATCAATGTTAAACTTGAACCTAATCAGTCCAATTCCGTAAATCAGTCGAAGCTTTGTCCCTTGTAATTCTACCGAAAGTTTGTAGAACATCGAGCATAGAATCCCGAACAGCGTAATGAGTATCAGGAATAGGGGTAAAGGAAGAGGGTGATTTCCCCACTGGCTCGTGTAAGCCAAAAAGAGAAAAAGAATAACTGGTGTGAATAAAAAGATAATTACTCAGCCAATTTGCGATTTCTTGTATTCCACGAATCTCGCAGATTCATAAATTGCTTTCAATGGTGAGAGACGAGGTTACCTGTCTTCTTCTCTATCGGTGAGCTTCTTATCTTCCACATTACGGTTAAGGAACTCATTGATCTTGTCCACATCCAGGGTCTCCTTGATCTCTCCAAATTCACTGATTTCTACACCAAAATCTTCTAATTCAGGATGTACTTTGGCTTTTTTCTTGTCTTTCTTCATCGTTTATTTGGTTAAATGCTGAACTGCACTTTGAATTCTTTCCTTCGTTTCGTTGGTCCCCAGTATTTGTATAATCGTTATTAAATCCGGGCCTCCTGCCCCACCGGTCAGCGCTATTCTTAACGCTGGCATAACTTTTCCTAACGACAATCCATGCTGGTCTGCTTCTTCCCATAGGAGTTGTTTTATGTCCTCCGCAGCCATCCCCTCCGCCTGGTTTGGTAGCCTCACGGAGAAAGCGCTAAGTATCTGTCCAGCTTCGATAGTCCACTTTTTACGAACTATGGAAGGGTTATACTCTGTAGGTGAAACGAAAAAAACAGCGCCCTGGTTCCAGAAGTCGTCAGGGAAAGATACCCTGTCAATTAATGAAGAAACAATGGACAACGCTTTTTTAGAGGAGCATGTTTGGCCATGCTCTTCGGCCACATGCTTAAAACTATCGGCCAGTTCATCCAGGGGTTTGTTTCTTAAATAATGTTCATTGAACCATTTTAATTTATTAATGTCAAAAGTGGCACCTGCCTTGCCAATGCGCTCCAGGGAAAATTCCCGGATCAGTTGGTCCATACTGAAAATTTCCTGGTCGCCTCCCGGGTTCCATCCCAGCAAGGCCAGAAAGTTTACCAAAGCATCCGGCAAATACCCTGACTCCCGAAACCCCCGGATAATTTCATTAGATGCTTTATTATTCCAGCTAATAGGGAAAATAGGGAACCCATGTTTAGCGGCATCTCTTTTACTTAATTTGCCGGTACCTTCCGGTTTGAGGAGGAGGGGCAGATGAGCAAAACCAGGCTGAGATTCTTTCCAGCCTAACAATTGATAGAGCAAGGCATGCAGAGGGGCGGACGGAAGCCACTCTTCTCCGCGAATTACATGGCTGATCTTCATCAGGTGATCATCTACAACATTAGCCAGATGGTACGTAGGGAATCCATCTGACTTAAGCAATATTTTATCATCCAGTAGATCACTACTTACTTTTACCTGACCCCGAATAAGATCATTTACAAAAATAGTAACACCCTCTGGAACAAGTAGACGGACTACATATGGCTGGCCCGAGGCAATCTTGCGGTTTACTTATTCTTCAGATAAAGACAAAGAATTATTCATGTCCATCCTCGTAAGCATGCCATAATGTTGCACAGAAGACTTTTTTTCATGGAGCTTATTCCTTAGATCAGCCAACTCTTCAGGGGTGTCGAAAGCATAATAGGCCTTACCTCCTTTTAGCAGTTGATCCACATAGGTGGTATATAGGTCGAGCCGCTCCGATTGCCGGTAAGGACCAAATGGGCCTCCCAGAGAAGGACTTTCGTCCACATCTATCCCACACCATGCCAGGGATTCTGTAATATACTCTTCAGCGCCTTGTACCAACCTGTTGCGATCGGTGTCTTCTATTCTCAGCACCATACGGCCCTTATGTTTTCGGGCAAACAGATAGTTGTAAAGAGCAGTACGAACCCCTCCTATATGGAGGCCACCGGTTGGGCTTGGAGCAAATCGAACACGGATGTCAGAGTCCATTTTTCAGAGTTTTTATGAATTCAGAGCGCAGCAATGCATGAAATTTCCACATTGACAGATTTTGGAAGAGTGCTAACTTCCACCGTCTCCCGCGCAGGAGGCTCATGGGTAAAAAATTGGCCATAAATTTCGTTAACTGCAGTAAAGTCATTCATATCAGCTACAAAAATGCTGCATTTCACGACCTGGTCGAATCCCACACCTGCAGCTGATAGAATGGCTTTCAGATTTTCCATGACCTGCTGGGTTTCTTCTTCAATCCCCGATGAAACCAAAGAGCCATTGGCCGGATCAATGGCGATTTGACCGGAAACAAACAGCATATTGTTTACAGCGATGGCCTGACTATAAGGGCCAATCGGCGCTGGAGCCTGATCTGTTTTGATGACTTGTTTATTCATATTTCTTCATTTATTTACATTTGGACAAAAGTATGAAAGGCCCATGAATATACTGGTAGTAGGGAGCAGAGAACAACATGAACTAATGCAATCAAAAGTCGGGCCTTCCCATTTGGTTGAAAGATTGAATAATCAAGGAACACCCAGCATCAATAATTTTGAATTGATCTTCGATTTTACTCTACTGCCAACATTTGATCAGATAAGGGAATATCAGCAGTTTAAAGGGAAGGCGGTATTTCTCAATGCCGTACTTTTTAGCCTTCAATCCGTTGCAGAGAAGGGTTTACCAACTTTGTTGGGGTTCAATGGACACCCAACTTTTTTTAAACGGCAAATTTTGGAGGTCAGCAGCATGAGTGATGAGAACAGTAGGTTAGTAAAAGAGTTGCTTCAGCCGCTAAATATAGAGTACGAATTGGTTGACGACCGCGTAGGGATGGTTACCCCGTGGATTATAGGGATGATTATTAACGAAGCATTTTATACCTTAATGGAAGATGTAGCATCACGTAAAGACATAGATCTGGGTATGAAATTAGGTACCAACTACCCTATGGGGCCCTTTGAATGGGTTGAAAAATGGGGAATCTCAAATGTTTTTCTCCTTCTTGAAGCATTGTACCAGGACACCCACGACGAGCGGTATAAAATCTGCCCTTTGCTTAAAAGGGAATATTCTAAAAATAAATTGAATTCCTGAGCTCCAGGTAGATCACCTACATCTTTTTATCACCTTCAGTATAAAACCATTATTACATAACTTAAGGAATAATGAAGTTTAGTGGATCATTGAGCCTTGTACATCTAAATCTTTTTGAAATATGAATTTTAAATTCAAGCAATCTGCCATCCTTATTTGCCTTCTTATAATGGGAGCAACTTTTGCTGCCAATAGTCAGGCCACCCGGCCTACTTCTTCAAGTGAGCGCCTTAAGAGTTATCAACAACGAAACAGTAAAGCAGATGCCTCTCTTGTAGCGGGGTTGTCATTAACAAATATTGGTCCCACAATCATGAGTGGTCGGGTAGATGATATCGAAGCTAATCCGGAGGAGCCGCGGGAGTTTTATGTTGCTTTTGCTTCCGGAGGGTTATGGCATACCATGAACTATGGTGATTCCTTTGAACCACTATTTGACCAGGAAGCTGTGATGACCATTGGCGATATTGCGGTTGACTGGCAAAATAACATCCTTTGGGTCGGAACAGGAGAAAGTAATTCCAGCAGATCGTCTTACGCTGGAAATGGCATGTACAAGAGCACCGATGGGGGGAAATCATGGGAGCATATTGGATTGGACGAGACCCATCATATTGGACGGGTGATACTGCATCCCAGCAACCCCGATGTAGTGTGGGTAGCTGCTTTAGGTCATTTATATTCGGCCAATCCTGAACGCGGGGTTTATAAAACCACAGACGGAGGTAAGACCTGGAAGAAGACCCTTTTCGTTGACGATAACACGGGGGCAGTAGATCTCGTGATGGATCCGGCCAACCCTGACATTCTTTATGCAGCCATGTGGGAGCGGGAGCGCAAAGCCTGGAATTTCAAGGGGAGTGGCAAAGGATCGGGAATTTTTAAGTCAACAGATGGAGGTGAGATATGGAATCGAATAACCACGGGCCAAAACGGATTTCCAATGGATGAAGGGGTGGGAAGAATTGGACTTGCCATTTCAGAGCAAAACAGTAATAAACTTTTCGCCATACTTGACAACCAGAACCATCGTAAACCAAAGGGAGAGAAATATGCTGTTGACAAGAAACTGCTTCGATCGATCTCCAGGGAGAAGTTTTTATCATTGTCTGATAAGGACATCAATGATTATCTGGACAGAAACCGTTTTCCTGCTAAATACAATGCCGTTGATATCAAAAATAAAGTCCGTCAGGATAAGCTTGCGCCAGCGGACCTGGTAGTCTATTTGGAAGATGCCAATGCCTTATTATTTGATACCCCCGTTAAAGGGGCGGAAGTCTATGGTTCTGATGATGGCGGGAAGACCTGGCATAAAACCCATGATGGGTACCTGGATGATCTTTATTATTCATACGGTTATTACTTCGGGAACATCAGGGTAGCTCCTTATGATGATAATAAGCTATATACTTTCGGCGTACCCTTCATCAAGTCTGATGATGGTGGAGTTACATGGAAAAGTGCAGGTGGCCGTAATCAACATGGGGATCACCATGCCCTCTGGGTTAGCAAAAAAATTCCCGGTTTATTGATCAATGGTAACGATGGAGGTGTCAATGTTTCGTTTGACGACGGCAATACATGGGCAAAGAAAAATACTGTACCGGTCGGACAATTTTACTCTGTGAATGTCGATAATGAAAAATCGTACAATGTATACGGTGGTTTGCAGGACAATGGCGTTTGGTACGGTCCCCATACCTATTCATATAGTACCCAGTGGCAGTCGAGAGGCAAATATCCCTACCAGTCGATTTATGGCGGAGATGGTATGCAAGTTGCTGTGGATACCAGAGATAACAACACTATCTATAGTGGCTTTCAATTTGGGAATTATGCGCGTATCAATCGTAAAACAGGGAAGGCAAATAGAATAAAACCAATACATGAATTGGGAGAGCGACCCTTTCGGTTCAACTGGCAAAGTCCGATCAAGCTATCACCCCACAACCAGGATGTGGTTTACTTTGGGTCCAACAAGTTTCACCGTTCTCTGGACCAGGGTAGAACCTGGGACATTACCTCCGAGGATCTTACCAAAGGGGGAAGAAAAGGGAATGTACCATATGGTACGTTGACCACCATTGATGAATCGCCCATACGATTTGGTCTGATTTACGTAGGTTCAGATGATGGGCTGGTACATGTTAGCAAGGACGGAGGTTATACCTGGACTGATATTTCTGCCGGATTGGAACCTGACCAATGGGTGAGCAGGGTAACGGCTTCCTCCTTCAAGGAAGGACGAGTCTATGTGTCATTAAATGGATACCGCTGGGACCGGTTCGATGCTATGGTTTATGTCTCCGAGGATTATGGTAAAACATGGAAACGTATTGGAGCAGACCTGCCAAAAGAACCCGTTAATGTTATTAGAGAAGATCCGGTGAATGAGGACCTGTTGTATGTTGGTACGGATGCGGGGGTATATGTCTCATTGGATAGAGGCGCTACCTTCATGCTTCTGGATAAGACCCTCCCTCATGTACCGGTCCATGATCTGGTAGTGCAACCAAAAGCTGCTGACCTTGTAGTAGGTACCCATGGTAGATCGATTTATCGTGTAAATATTGCAAATCTTCAGCATTTAACGCAAGATGTTTTAGCACAGGGTATTCACTTTTTCCCCTTGGAGAAAACAACGTTCAGTTCCCGTTGGGGTAATATTCGTTTTAGTAAATGGTTTGGTTACTTCGAGCCTGAAACAACTATTCCTGTCTATGTGAAAAGTCCCGGAAAAGGGAAAATTACGATTTCTACTAAGGATGGATTAATGCTATATGAACATGAAGTTACGTTCAGTAAGGGATTGAATACAGTCAAATATGATTTTACCATTAATGAAGACAAAGCAGCTGCCTATAGGAAGTCACTGAAGAAAGAAAAGGACAGTAAAGAGAAAAAAAAGAAGAAGGATAACGGTAAATACTATCTACGAGATGGGAGTTATACTTTGAATATCAGTGTGAATGGTAGTTCAAAGTCAACCATCTTGAAAATCAAACCAGAGAAAAAGCGACCACCAAGGAAACCGGTCAAGAAAATACCTTAGGAAAGATGTTACCGATAAATAGACATTATTGGTCAATGAATATTTTGCATCGACCGCAAGGATTGATAAACGCCATTGGCATTAATCAATTCGTCATGGGTGCCGAGCTCAATGACTATCTAGTTCAAGTCTGCCTGTGTTCGGCA
>Ga0114931_10004144_pt1 | contig 18121 bp, 24 predicted proteins | sample 2SBtaG_FD_89579 | JGI IMG/M metagenome (GOLD analysis project Ga0114931, IMG submission 89579) | Deep subsurface microbial communities from Kolumbo volcano to uncover new lineages of life (NeLLi) - 2SBTROV14_V59a metaG | ecosystem: Environmental > Aquatic > Marine > Volcanic | place: Kolumbo...
ACCTCCGCCTCCACCGCCGCCGCCACTTGAAGAAGTTGGTTGAGCTGAACTACCACCACCTCCACCGCCTGAAGATGAGGGGCTAGGGGTTGGAGTAGAGGTAGGTGTAGGAGTAGGTGTAGGGGTGGGTTGAGGCTCCGGTTCTGAGGTAGGACTTGGAGTAAAATTACTTACTAGCCCCTGAGCTAAACTATGAAGATATTCTTCTATATTAGTATACCCATCACCGTCTAAATCACCTTTATCATCAGCTAAGTTTGGATTTAATCCATTGGCTGTCTCCCAACTGTCGGCCATACCATCGTTATCGCTGTCTTTCGGCGGGGGCAGGTTTGGATAAGTTGGAAAATCGTCGGGATATTTAATATTATCAATTATTCTTCCGGTGCCGGCAGCGAAGTCCGCCACGACTCTGGCGTCAACATCATCTCTGAACGGTTTTGTAGCGCCGACATCTTTCAGGATTTCCAAAGCGTAGTTGTAGGACATCTCTGTTGTGGTAACGGGTGGTACCGGCCACGGAGTGTCCGCCCGCCAAACTGTATCCTCCAACTCGGGCCAGTAATAATGCCCTACGGTCCACTGTTGTGCATCCTGTACCTGCCTTGAAGCGCCTATGTTCCCATAAACGTAAAGCAGAGGAGCCGGAGTCTGGTGACTATCATAATGCTCCAACTCATAAGGATAGTCGCCGCGGTCGTATGAGTCGGGACCCCGCTTGGCGTAGTTATGGACCCAGTTAACCTCGGGAGTTCCCTCCACCAAAGGTGATAATCCGGCGGCCCAGTTATAACTGACATTGTTTACGACATCAACGACCATTGCCTGGTTGGCATCTTCAGGTTTATAAACAAGAGGACTCCTCCCTACATTATGTGCAATATAATTGTGGTGTACTGATATGGAGTTGTCGTAAGTGTACTTGCCTGAGACCATAAGCCCTTTACTATGCTGTGGTTCCGGATGTCCCGCCTTTCTCAAACCCTCCGAGATAATACTCCACTGTATGGTTGTGTTGCGTACACCACCTGAAATGGTTACTGTCTCATCCACTCCCCAGCTCGCAGAAATATGATCCAGAATGATATTGTATGCACTGTCAAAACCTGTCCATCTTTTCCCCAATATATCTAAAGAGTCGAGAGTCTCAGTGTCTGCCCCTCCTGCGATGGCGCAAGGATTACCCAATTCTTTAGTCGTTATATTTCCTTTACAGCCATTGCCTGTTGATCCTGTTGGCGGGAAATCATACTGATTTTGATCATAATATATTATATCACCGTTACCGTCCCGGTCATATTTGACATTCTGTGTTCCGACCCTGAAACGCATATACCGCATGATAATATCATGGGACTTAATAGTGGTCTGACGTCCCATGACCATTATTCCTCCAGGTGATGTTTCGCCGGCAATTGTCATGTAGGCATAGGTAATATTCAGGTCTGATTCTAAATCAATGATGCCTGAAACCTCAAAAACGACTATTCTATGCCCGGTGTCCTCAAGTCTCTTGATGTAATCCGCCTCTAACTCAACTTTGTAGACTCCATTTGGATAATGACGGGGTCGGGTATTGCCAGCGGCTACCAGTGCCTCATACTCTGCTGAGGTTTCCCATTCCGGAGTATTATTTGCATAATTCCAGGGTGCTGCTTCAACCGCCGCCCTAAAACTGCCCGGGCCATGATCGTTTAAATTAGTCACTTTAATAACTGTTCCGCCTCTGCCGCCAATAGAATTTGCGCCAAAACCTTCAGCACCGGGAAAAGCTGGTAAGCCACCAGCAGAAGGAGCTGGTGATGGGGTGGGAGTTGGTGCTGGAGCAGGTGTAGGTGTGGGTTGAGATGTGGGGGTTGGTTCTGGTTCTGGAATAATCCCTCCTTCATTTGCTAAAACTTCTATCTCAGCACTCGAAAGAACATAATTATAAATGTGCAGATCGTCGATCTTTCCATTAAAAAGGCCACTACCATTTTCCACACTTCCAATATACATATCTTTACCAGAATCATCATACAGAGATATACCATCTTGAGTTGTCCGATATGTTGTCTCAACACCATTTATGTAAATATGGACATTAGCAGCAGTCTCACTGCCATCCCAGGTAACTGCTACGTGGTTCCATTTGGTGGGAATTAATGTACTGAAATCAGAGTATCGTTTCAAATTACCACCGTCTCCCCTCACTGTAAAATCTACTGACGCATTGTTTAATTGGAATTGTTTCGACGGACTCCAAGCATTGGGTCCACCTTTTGATAAGATGTATTGCGTACCAGTTATATTTGACTTGACCCAGGCAGAATAAGTAAGGGGGCCTGAAATATCTAAAGAGACATCGTTCGGGATAGTCACATAATCATCCACCCCATCAAACTCCAAACAAGACCCTGAAACACAATCTGTGCCTGATTTCCAGGAAGCTCCATTAACGGTGCCAGTGTTGCCATTACCTGAAGCATCGTTAACTATAGAACCCGAGCCTTCGTCGAAAGCATATTCCGCGACCAAACCTGTGCTTTGCGCTCTGGCTGGCTTGATAGTAGCAACCCGATTCGAACCAACATCCTGGCTTTGAAAAGTTAATAAATTTACACCGACTAAGATAGCTACTGCACCTAAGATAGTCCAGGAGAAATATTTTGTATGCTTATGATTGTTGAGATATTTCATTTTTTTGCTAAAATAAAAACCCAAGATGATGAGCATGGGTTCGCTTTATTTTTTTATTGAATTTAATAAAAAAAGCACACATAAATGTTTTTTATTTTTGTTTTTTGTAACTTTAAATTTGAGTTACAGTAATTTATATTATAACATGATTTTTGTAATAAAGCAAATTTATTTTTTATGACTAACTTTGAGACTAAATTGACACTCCTAGCTACTAGTCCAATTTTAAACTTACCATATCTCCAATCTTTAAATCATTTATAGCTACAAACCCAGCATTTACTTCTAGCACATATAAAGCTTTACCTTTTGGCTTATAGGTTTGCGGGCCTGATTCATCAGGAATAGGCGCGTTTGCCCAGATATCGACGATCTTGCCTTCATTAATCCATATAATATCTATGGCAAATTTAATCTTGTTCATCCAAAAAGGATACACGGCTGGGCGGTCAAATATAAACAACATGCCAGTACCTGCTGGCAAAGGATCTCTACCAGACAAGCCTTGGGCTCTTTTGCTGCCCGTATCTGCTAACTCCACTTTGATCTCTTGTCCGCCGATTATAACTTTATTCATATAATTATTGTCATCCTGCTTGTCTGCCGTAGCCTTGGCGGAGACGGAAACTTGTTGGGAGTCAAATTCTGAAACCCGTTCCGACTCAGCGAGGCGAGTGAATTCAGAATGACTTAATTGTTTATATTTAAATCCAACAGCTAAAGCAAAAATCACCATACCAATGATTAATAAAATTAATGATAATAAATATTTATTATTCATAAGAATTATTTAAAGATTTTTCACGATAACGTTTTAATATTATCACAACTATAGCTAGCATGACAACAATTAAGATCGCCAGAGCTAAAACTTTTTGCTGGCTTTGCAGGAAAATACTAGAAGTGCCAAATAAAGCTGTCAGAAAATAAAGCAACACTACAACTTGTCTGTGCGATAAGCCCATGTCAAGCAAGCGAAAGTGTAGATGCTTGCGATCTGCCATGAATGGAGATTTTTTTTCTCGAAAAATTCTCCTCAATATCACCCAAATAACATCAAGAATTGGAATACCTATTATGAGCAAGGCCGTAGCTAGTTTGGCACCAGAGATAATAGATAAAACACCAAGCATAAAGCCGATAAATAATGAACTCTCGCCTAAAAAAATTTTGGCTGGATGCCAGTTAAACGGTAAGAATCCAAGCAAAGATCCAGTCAGTATCAAAGCCATGACAGAAGTGCCGCTTAAAGGCACATCCCAAAAAAGCGAAACAGTAAATAGTATAACAGAACCTATAGCGCCAATGCCAGTGACTAGCCCATCAAGCCCGTCTAGAAACTTGACTGTATACATCATGCCCAGCAACCATAAAAATGAAAACACCATACCCAGAGCTGGGCCAAAGTAAAACAAACTGCGCCCATACGGCCCTGTGCCTGATAAAAAAGGATTAGTTACATAACCTACCTTTACCCCCAGTCCAACAGCCACCAAAGCTGCAGCAGTTGGCCAAACAAATTGTTGCCAAGCTTTGAGTCTATATTTATCATCTAGTAATCCTCCAATAGCTATAATCACAGCTCCAATAAACACAGCTAGGATTTGTAAATTCCCTATCCTAGCATCTGTCAGCCAGCCAGCTGCCCAAGCTAAGGAACCGACCAATAAAAAGCTGCAAATAACAGCCCAGCCTCCGAGCAAAGGCACGGCTCCTGAGGGATGTTGCTTTCTAGGTTCATCTTGCTCATCTACTAATCGCCACTTGACAGCCAACTTTTTTACCAAGGGAGTTAAAATCAAAGACAACCCCAAAGCCAAAATGAAAGGGATAATATAAAAAAAAATTGAATTATTAATAGTTTCAAGCATTCATTTTTTTAATTGTTAGTTACTAAACTATCAATATATTCCTGTAGTAAGATCTGTGCTGAAAGTTCATGGATATTACGCGAAGTCTTGTGAGGCAACTGTGTGGCTATTTTACTGGTAAATCGTTCATCTATAACTTCGACTGGGATATCTAGTATTTCTCCTAAATCTTTAGCAAATACAAAAACTTCATCACCCAGCTTGGTTGGATCACCAGTTGAGTTAAGCGGCATACCTATGATAACTTGGCTTATTTCTTCTACTTGCACCAGTTTCTCTAAATCTTCTAGAATCTTATTTTTTTCTGCCTCTAAGCTTGTTTTAACAGATATTGTTTGCCAGGGCAAAGCTACGCTAGGCTTATCATCAGATATAGCTAAGCCTATGTGTTTTATGCCATAATCCATGGCTAAAATTCTAGACATAAGAAATAAGTTATTAAGAAACCTGAAATTAGTTAATGAAAACAGAAATATGAAAATCGTATTAGCTGGCTTCTGGTTCCTTGTCTCTTTAACTGTTTTCTACTTTCTGACAACTATTTTCGTACTGTCAACACTTCATACCCTTTGTCTGTTACCAAAACTGTATGTTCAAAATGAGCGCTCCAAGAACCGTCTTTGGTAACAATTGGCCAGTCTTTTGTGGAAAACTTAAGCCGCCAGTCACCCAGAGCTACCATAGGTTCTATAGCTATGGTCATACCAGGCGCCAAAAGCTCCCCTGAGCCTTTGGAACCATAATTTGGAATCTGTGGCGGTTCATGCACAGCTTTACCTACTCCATGGCCTACAAGCTCTCGGATGACAGATAAGCCCTCCTTTTCTACAAATTCCAGTACAGCAAAACCTATATCTCCTGTTGTGTTGCCAGGTTTTACTTGTTTGATAGCCAGATCCAGTGACTCTTTAGTAACATCCATAAGACGCTGGGCTTTTTCTGAAATACTGCCTACTGCCACGGTTAAAGCCGAGTCTAGATACATCTCTTGAAATATTAAACCCAAATCAAGACCTACTATATCGCCTTCTTTAACTATTCTATCAGGTACTGCCAAACCATGTACTACTTCTTCATTGACTGACACACACAAGGCGCATGGGTACGGTGGTAAACCCGACATAGAGTAACCCTTAAAAGCCGGTAAACTACCGGCTTTGGCTATCATGTTTTCTGCATGGGTGTTTAAACTTTCAGTAGAAACTCCAGGCTTTACTTCTTTGGCTAGAGCTTTTAGTATCTCGCCTAAAAGCTTGCCACCTTCTCGCATGGCTTGAATTTCTTGCTCTGTTTTAATCATATGCTATAGAAATCGTTTTGTGCTAGCGTTAGCTGGCCTCTATTCCTTAAATATTTTCAATATGTCTTGGTGTACTTGCTCAATTGACTGCTCGCCGTTTATTTTATGGAGTATGCCTTGCTGGCTGTATTCTTCTATCAAGGGCTCCATTTTCTCATGGTACAGCCTAATTCTTTCAGTCGTTGCCTCAGGCGTGTTGTCCGACCTGACTGATAATTTTTCACCACAATCATCGCAAGTTTCATTGTGTTTTGGCGGGTTATACTTCATATGATAAGTTCCACCACAAGGACAAATCCGACGGCCAGTAATGCGCTCCATCACCTCTTTGTCAGATATGTTTAGAAATATAGCATGAGTTAAATGGTCATGCTCTTCAAAAAAGTCAAACTGCTCCCGGTTGCGCGGATAGCCTTCTATAATATACCCATGATCTCCATTTTTTTTCTGCCACTCAAGAAATAATTCATTGGTGATAGAGTTATCTACATGATGACCCTTATCAAGAGTTTCTTTCATCTGGCTGCCCTTTGCTCCTGGCAACTTAGCTGTGGCTCTTAGCAGCTCGCCCATAGAAACAGATGGCAAATCAATAACCTTAGCCAGCAAGTCTTTCTGAGTGCCTTTACCTGATCCTGATTGGCCAAAAATATGAATTTTTAAAATTTGTTTTGACATATGATAATTTAAAAAAAATACACAAATCAATTAACGAATATTGGCTATTTAAAAACTAAAATAACTCGTAAATTAATTTGCATAAATTTATCTCTAAATTTTCTAGCCTAGTTTAGACTCCATCATAACTACGCATTTCCAACTGGGCATCTACTTGACCAACTATTTCTATAACCACAGCCACAACTATCAACACAGAAGTACCGCCCACAATCAAAGCCTGCGAGCCAAATAGCGGCTGCATAAGCAATGGTAAAATAGCAACTAAACCTAAAAACGTAGCTCCAGCTAGCATAATTCTGTTTGAAACCTTACCTATATACTCTGCTGTAGCTGTACCTGGCCTGATGCCTGGAATAAAACCACCTTGTTTTTGTAGATTTTCAGCGACTTGCTGAGGATGAAAAATGACGGCAGTATAAAAATAAGTAAAAGCAACCACTAGCAGAAAATAGATAGTGCCGTAAAAAAATTGGTTATTGAATGCATTAATCACAAATTGGGCAGCATTTTGCAAAAAGGCAGAATTTGCGCGTAGAAAAAACTGAGCTATTAGAGGCGGGAACAAAACTATAGCTATGGCAAATATGATCGGGATCACACCAGCCTGGTTAACCCGCAGTGGCAAGTGAGTGTCTACCCCGCCGTACATTTTCGCGCCACGTACTCGTTTAGCATAAGATATTGGTATATTGCGCTGGCCTTCAGTGATTACAACTATAGCAGCTACCGTAACTATGATAATACCGATAAACAATATTAAATTTATAATATCAGCCCTATTGACTGTCAGAAATATCTGTTGTAGCGATGTGGGTATACGTGAAACTATACCGGCAAATATTATCAGAGATATGCCATTACCTACCTTGCGTTCTGATATCAATTCCCCAATCCACATAAGGAAGATAGTGCCGCCAGTTAAAACAATCATGGTAGTGACAATATCAACTAAAGATAGCTCCCCCAATAGTCCAGCTGCGCCGCCAGCGTGTCCGCCAAAGCCTCCACCTCGCAGCAAGGCAATTAGTCCATAAGCCTGAACCAAAGCCATAGGCACTGTTAAGATGCGAGTGTATTGGTTGATTTTACGCTGGCCATATTCTCCTTCTTTTGATAGCTCTTCTAGTTTAGGCACAATCATAGTTAGCAGCTGAAAAATAATCGAAGCTGTAATGAAAGGACCCACACCCAAAGCTACGACTGAGAAGTTTTCCAAGCCACCGCCAGAAAAAACATTCAAAAGCCCGAGTAGTTGATTGGATGAGAAGAAATTAGCTAAAGCTTCGGTGTTTATGCCAGGCACAGGCACATGGGCAGCTATCCTGAAAACAATCAACAAACCTAAAACGAAAAGAATATTTTTTCTTAGCTGTTTGTCTCTGATGAGTATTTTAAATTTGTTTGTAAAAGCCATCCCTTGCCTAGAAATCATTGTTTACTCGAAAGAGCAAACCAATGAATTTAAGTTGCTAACAAATTCTTTATAACCTTTGATTATTTTTTTTATACATACTATACTAGCCATAAACTATAATTTCTGGGTAGTAGATTTTTCACTTTTAAGCTTTAGCTGAACTGCCACGCTTTCAGACATTGTGCAATTCTTGAATGCCAACTTTTTATTTAGTTTGCCCTGGCCTAATATCTTTACGCCATGCTTAGCTGTCTTAATCAAACCCTTTTTCAGCAAAGATTTTGGAGACACTACTTCTCCGTCTTTATAATAACTATTAATCACAGAAATGTTAACTACGGCTGGTTTTGTCTGCATAGAATTAAAACCGCGCAACTTATGCGTCTGTGTCATAAGAGGCTTAAGGCCCAGCCTCTTCAGCCCAGCTTTACCGCCAGACCTGGCTCTTTGGCCTTTTAAACCGCGGCCAGAGTATGTACCACGCTTGCCACCGCGGCCAACTCGCTTGCGGTTTTTTGTTTTACTGGATTTTAAGTTGTTTAATTTAAGAGACATAGAAAATAATTCAAAACTTAAAACACAAAGTTAAAATATTATTCTTTTGGCTTTTCACTTTTCGGCTTTTTGTTTTCTTTATTAATTGGTTTTAATTGTTCTAAAGCTCTATATGCTGCTTTTACATTATTAATCTTGTTTTTGGCGCCTAGCTGTTTAGCTACAACATTTTTTACACCAGCCAAATCAAGCACCACACGCAAAGCTCCCCCAGCTTTCACTCCTGTGCCGGCTTTAGCTGGTTTGAGTAAAATATGAGCTGATTTGAACTTTAAATTGACTTCATGAGGGATAGTGCCCGTATCAGTTAGTTTAACATTAAGCCAGTCTTTCTCTGCAGCTCTGACTGCTTTGCCAATGGCTACTTGTACATCAGGCCCTTTAGCTACGCCAAAGCTTACTCTGCCTTTACGATCACCTATCACTATACAAGCCCTAAAACTCATGCGCTTACCACCCTTCATAACTCGGGTCACACGAGCCAGATCAACCATCTTCTGATCATATTCTTTTTCAATCCTTTGCTTTGGCCCTCTTCTCTTGTTTTGTTGCTTTTTGTCCATATTTGATAATTTTTCTTATTGATAGGGTCATGTGCCCTAAGAATTTTTAACTTTAAAACTCTAGCCCTCCTTCGCGAGCCCCGTCAGCTAATGCTTTAATTCGACCATGATACTTAAAGCCACCGCGATCATACACCACTTTAGATATCCCAGCTTTTTTGGCTTTGGCTGCAATGTCTTTACCCACTAAATAAGCCATGCTAATTTTTCTGCTAACTTTTTCTTCAGATTTTTTGTCCTGTTTAATCTTTAAATCAGAAGCAGCGGCCAAGGTGGTTCCTTTTATGTTATCAATCACTTGAGCATAAATATTGCCTAGACTTTTATATACAGCCAGTCTTGGTGTTTCTGGCGTGCCAGAAATTTTAGCTCGCACTCTTAATTTGCGCCTTTGCTTTTTTGCTTGTTTAATTTTTTGCTTATTATACATATTTCGTACAGCGGTTAGGCAGCGGTTTTAGCCTGCTTTCCAGCTTTGCGCTTAATAACTTCTTCTTGATATTTAATGCCCTTGCCCTTATATGGCTCTGGCTTCCTGAATTTACGAATCTCAGCTGCCACCTGGCCCACTTTTTGTTTGTCTATACCAGAAATTATAATTTTGTTTTTTTCAATATTTATTTCTATGTCTTCAGGAATTTTATATTCTATGGGGTGGGAAAAACCTACGCGCATAACGAGTATTTTACCATTGACTTCCATGCGCCAACCAACTCCCTTAAACTCCAAAATCCTGCTAAAGCCATCAGTTACGCCAGATACTAAATTGCTAATCAAGCGTTGAAAAGTGCCCCATAAGGCTCTGGATTCTTTGTCTGTTTCATCTTTTGGGGTCACTTGAATCTGTCCTTCGGCTTGGGTGATGTCCAGTTTGCTAGACAATCTCAAATCCAAAGAGCCTTTAGGCCCTTGCACTGACAACTCGTCCTTGTCCAGTTTAATTGTGACGTCATCTGGAATATTAATTGGTAGTTTACCGATACGCGACATAAAATATTATTTAATATAATTCACACAAAATTTCACCACCAACTCCTAGTTTTCTTGCTTTTTTGTTGGTCATTAAACCTTGTGATGTTGATATAATTGCTATACCGTAATTTGAAAGCACATAAGGCAGTTCCCCTTTACCAGCGTAAACTCGACGGCCTGGCTTAGAAATTCTTTTAATGCTTTTAATCTTAGGTTTAGAATCTTCGTATTTAATAATTACTTTCAAATAATCAAATTGCTTATTAAAATTATTTGACTTTATTTCTTTCTTGCCAAATTTAGCTCCAGAAATTTTTTCTACACCAGCTAACCAGCCTTCTTTGTGCAATAATTCTGCAATAGCAGCCTTTAATTTTGAGTATGGCAAAACCACCTCGGGCTTGCCTACTGCCTGAGCGTTTCTAATACGTGTAAGAAGATCTGATATTGGATCTGTATGCATATTTTTCAATTCTTTACCAAGAAGCTTTCCTGACCCCAGGAATTTCGCCTTTGGTTGCTAATTCTCTAAAACAAATTCGACACAAATGAAATTTTCTCATAAAACTGCGCTTACGACCACAGCGCCAGCATCGATTAATCGAACGTGTTGAGTATTTCGGTTTGTGTTTAAATGATTGTACGTATTGTGCTTTTGTTGCCATATGTTTAGCTTGTTAGCTAGTTAACTTCGTTAACTTATTAAGATTTTGAATATAACTTAGTGTTATTCATTTCCCTAACAAGATAATGAAGCTGGTGCAGCTAGTTATCTATTTTTTTTTAAATGGAAATCCTAATAAAGTCAACAGTTTGGTGCCCTCTTCTTTTGTCTTGGCTGTGGTTTTAATCACTATCTCTAAACCATGTATAGTATCTACAGCATCTGGATCAATTTCTGGAAATACTAAATTTTCCTGCAAGCCAATAGTCATATTTCCCTGTCGATCAACTGATTTAATATTTAAACCGCGAAAATCTCTAATACGAGGCAAGGCAATGTTAATCAGCTTGTTCACAAAAGAATACATGCGGTTGCCAAGCAAAGTGACTTTCATACCTACTACTTGCCCTTCTCTTATCTTAAACCCGGCTATGGACTGTCTAGCTTTGGTTGGTTGTGGTTTTTGCCCAGTTATAATAGTTAAGGTGTTTTCTACGTTCTTGATAAAACTGTCATCTTTGAGACCTTTACTTAAGCCAACATTAACCACTGCTTTTTCCAAACGAGGCAAAGCCTGTATGTTTTTAACCTGCAATTCTTCTTGTAAAACTGGGACAACTTGTTTATTATATTTTTCCTTTAAAGATAAAAGCATAGTTATTTCTTAGAACTTTCGCTCTTGGGTGTTACTGATTTAGTTTTATTTGATTTGGCTACATTAAGCCTGGCTGGCTTATTTGTTTTTGCGTCAAAGACCATAACATTAGAGGCGTGTATTGGGGCCGGAAATTCTACTCTTTGTCCCTTTTCACCAGATTTACGGGGTTTTAAATGCCTAAAGTGCAAATTCAAGCCTTCTACTACAACCTGATTTTTCTTAGGGTAAAAATGCAAAACCTTACCAGTTTTACCTCGATCTTTACCACGCATTATTTGTACTTTTTCACCTTTTTTTAACTTCATAAATTTAACTTGTTAGCTATTTAGCTGCTTAGCTAGTTAGGGTTTAAAATGTTAAATATTTTAATTTCCCTAATCAGCTAATAAGCTAAGTAGCTACTTTCCTATAACACCTCAGGTGCCAATGATACTATTTTATTATAACCTAATTTTCTAAGCTCGCGAGCGCAGGGCCCAAAAATTCTTGTTCCCTTGGGTTCCCTGGATTTTTTATCTATCACCACAGCTGCGTTATCATCAAAACGAATATAGGATCCATCAGCTCGCCTGGTTTCCTTATGAGCGCGGACTAATACTGCATGCACGACATCGCCTTTTTTAATCTGGGCTCTTGGGGTTGCTTCTTTGACAGCACAAGTCACGATATCACCAATTCTGGCATAACGCTTCTTGTAGCCACCCAAAACTCGAATGACTAGCAGCTTTCGAGCGCCTGAATTATCTGCAACTTTTAATATTGAATTATTCTGTACCATAATCTTAACTTCTTTAGCTTGTTAATTTTTAGCTTTATTAGTTTATTAGGATTTTAAATATTGCTTAGTCTTATTCTTTTCCCTAATAAGCTAAGGAAACTAGTAGCAGCTGTTTTTCTAAATAACAACCCACTTCTTGTCTTTGCTTATTGGTTTTGTTTCTATAAACCGTACCTTATTTCCGACCTTGTACTGGTTGGTTTCATCATGAACTTTATACTTTTTAGATACGCTGAATCTTTTCTTATAGACAGGGTGTATTTTAACTTTTTCTACTTTAACTACAATAGTCTTATCTGATTTATCAGATACAACAACACCAGTCCATATTTTACGGTGATTATTATTTTGTTGATCTTCCTTTGGTATATTCATATCTAAAAATTATTTATTAGTTTTTTTGTCATCCTGATTTAAAACTGTCAACATCCTGGCAACTTCTCTCTTTGTTTTTCTCAAAACTCTTACATCCTTTAGCTGCCTAGAAACCTGTTTAAATCTAAGATCACGAATCTTTTCTTTGCCTTCTTGCAAGGCTTCCTGTAGTTGTTTGCTTGTCTTTTTTCTAATTTCTTTATCTTCATATTATTTTTTAATAAATTTTGTCTTAACCGGCAATTTGTGGCTGGCTAGCCTCATAGCTTCCTTTGCCTGATCTTCAGTAACTCCAGAGATTTCAAAAATCACAGTTCCGGGCTTAACCACAGCTACATAGTGATCAACAGATCCTTTGCCTTTGCCCATGCCTACTTCAGCTCCTTTTTTAGTTTGTGGTTTGTCAGGGAAAATTCTAATCCAAAGCTTGCCACCACGCTTTACAAAACGCACCATAGCTCTTCTAGCTGATTCTATTTGCCTAGATGTTACCCAAGCGCCTGTCATGGCTTTTAGGCCGAATTCACCAAAATCAATTTTAGTTAGCCTGGTTGCCTTAGTACCGGAAACGCCGGCCATTTTGTGCCACTTTCTGTGTTTTACTTTTTTGGGAATCAACATATTGATAACTTATAAACCTAAGAACGAAAGAACTTATAAACCAATTTGTTTTTTAGCTCATTAGTTCTTCTGTTCTTTAGTGTGATGGTCAAAGACCTCGCCCTTATATATCCAGACCTTTATACCTACAGCTCCATATGTAGTAAAAGCTGCTGTTCGACTGTAATCAATGTCAGCCCTAAAAGTTTGCAAGGGCACATTTCCACTTTGCAATCTTTCTTTTCTGGCAATTTCTGCTCCATCCAGCCTGCCCTTAAGCTCTATTTTAGCGCCCTTAGCGCCAGCTTTCATGATTTGATCCAATGCTCTTTTCATGGTTCTTCTGTAAGGAATTCTCTTTATCAAATCTTGGGCCATGTTTTGCGCCATGATGCCGGCTGATAATTGTGGCTGATTAACTTCTTTAATGTTAATTTGTAAATTTATTTTTTCAGTTTTTAGGAACCTGCTTTTTATTTCTTTCTTTAAGCTTTCTGCCCCCGTTCCCCCACGGCCAATAACTACTCCCGGCTTAGATGTGTGAATATTTATAGTTAGTTGATCAGGCGATCTTTCGATTTCAACTTTATCAATACCTGCATCAGGTAATTTTTTCTTTAACATTTTTCTAATCTCAATATCCTGCCGCAGTAGCTGCTTAAATTGTTTAGAATTAGAAGCAAACCACCTTGAACGCCAGTTTTGAGTAATAGGAATTCTATGTATGATTGGATTAACTTTCTGAGCCATATGCTTAACTTCGTTAAGAAATTCTAAATTCTAATATCGAAACTCGAAACAAATTTAAAATTCAAATGTTCTAAATCTAAAACTTTTACGATTTTATATTTTTATCTTTTGAATTTTTTTCGGATTTCGAATTTTGTGTTTTGGATTTTCCATTGGACTCGCGCTCTGCGAGAACAATGGATACATGACTAGTGCGTTTTCTAATCATCGACGCTCTACCATGCGCTCTAGGCCTGAAACGTTTATAGGTAGGCCCTTGGTCAACTTTTATTTCTTTAACAAATAAATCTTTGCGGTCTAGTTTGTCTTTCTCTCTGTTTTCAGCATTAGCAACGGCCGACGCTAGCAACTTAGCCACAGCTAAAGCTGCTCGTTTAGGCAGGGCATTAAGCTGAGACTGAGCCAGGGTAACATCGCGGCCACGAATAAGATCCACCACCTGCCGAACTTTCTTGGGTGACTGCCTATAAAATCTCAATTTTGCTGTTACTTCATTCATAGTATAATATTAACCTTTTTTGCCTTGCTCTTTAGCCATCTTACCGCCATGCCTAACAAATTTTCTGGTCGGCGCAAATTCGCCTAGCTTATGGCCTACCATATCTTCTACCAAAAAAACTGGTACATGCTGCCTGCCATTATGTACAGCGATAGTGAAACCTACCATATCAGGCGAGATCGTACAAGCTCTATCCCATGTCTTGATAACCTCTTTGGAACCCACTGGCAAATCCTTTATCTTTTTCAATAATTTTTCATTAATATATGGTCCTTTTTTTAGTGATCGTGACATATCTTTGTTAGAAATTAGCTATGCAGAAATTAGAAATTGATTATGGAAATTAGAGATTTGAAACTGGTTTACTATTTTCTGTTTTCCAATTTCTATTACTAATTTCCATTCTCCAAACAACTATTTTCTATTTCTTTCGCCTTTTAACAATAAATTTATTCGACGCTTTTTTCTTTTTTCTAGTTCTAACACCAAGGGCTGGTTTGCCCCATGGTGTAACCGGTCTTTTTAAACCAATGGATTGCAATCCTTCACCGCCGCCGTGCCTGTGGTCTACTGGATTCATGGCTTTACCGCGCACAGATGGCCGTCTGCCCATATGCCTCGAACGTCCAGCTTTCCCTAAACGCTGCAAACGATAATCTGGATTAGAAACTTGGCCTATAGATGCCATAGCTTCTTTTTTAACCAGCCTAATTTCACCTGAAGGCATTTTAAGCTGCGCGTACTTTCCTTCTATGGCTTGCAGGATAGCTAAAGTGCCAGCTGCCATGGCCAATTTAGCGCCGTGCTCTGGCTCTAGCTCTATGTTGAAAACCCCAGTACCGGCTGGTATTTTTTCCAGAGGCATCCTGTTGCCTGCTTTAAGCTCTACTTTATTCTTAGAAAAAATTAATTCCTCGCCTACTTGCAAATCAAGAGAAGCTATAATATATGCTTTTTTGCCTTTGGCGTATTCCACTAAAGCAATTCTAGCATTACGGTTAGGATCATACTCAATAGCCAGCACTTTAACTGGAGCATCAAAATATTCCATTTTCCAGTCGATCATTCTGTATTTTCTCTTAGCGCCGCCGCCTCTATGGCGGACTGTGATTTTACCCTTAGAATGCCCGACAGTCTTGTGCAGTTTCCTGGTCAAGCTCTTTTCTGGTTTTTTCTTAGTAATATCTGCACTTGAAACTACCGACGCTTTTGAGCGACGTCCTGGAGTTGTTGGTTTGTAAATTTTTATAGCCATAAATTTAACTTCTTTAGCTGATTAGCTTCCAAAGCTTACTAGGATTTTGAATCTAACTATTTATAATTCTTTACCCTAATAAGCCAATGAAGCCAATAGCAGCTAGTTTTCTAATTAGACGCCTTCATAAACTTCTATTTTATCTCCTGGCTTAAGCGTTACAATAGCTTTTTTCCAGTTTTTTCTTTTTGACCAGATACGCCCAAAACGGACAGCTTTACCCCTTAAATTAACTATGTTAACTCTGGCTGGCTCTACGTTATATATGGCCTTTATTGCTTTTTTGATTTCTGATTTATTTGTGCCTGTAGCTACTTCAAAAGTATATTGTCCCCATGTCATCTGATCTGTAACTTTTTCAGTTTGTAGTGGCCGCAAAATCACTTGGCTGGCAGAGCCTGTCTTATCTTTTACTTCAGCCTTGGCACTAGCTACTTTTTGCTTGTCTTTGGCTAGAGCCTTGTCTTTACCTGCTTTTTCTTTCAACACTGCTGAGTCTCCCGAGGATTTGGCATCAGTTTTTACGCGGGCGACTTTTTCAGGCACAGTTTTACTCTGTTTTTTCTCAAATTTCTTTTTAAATTTATCTAAAATACTCATATTTATTTAAGATAAGTCTTCTCTATTACTTCTAGCGACTCAACAGGTACCACTAACCACTCATAATTTAAAATATCTTTTACATTTAAACTGTCAGCTCGTACTGCTTTAACTTTTGATAAATTGTTACTTGATTTTACTAAATTCTGATCACTCCCGGGTAACACAATTAAAGTTTTAAATTCAAATTTTCCATTTATCGGGGTTTTTTGCTTTTTCTCATCCGCTAGAGTTTTGCTCTTAGCAGATGCTTTTTTATCTTCTTTAATTTCTTGGTTATCTAATTTCTTAATTTCCAGTTTCTCAAACAATCCGTTCATTACCACAACCAATTTTTTAGTTTTAACCTCGTCTAATTTTAATTCATCTACTAATATCAAAAGCTTTTCGGTCGCTTTATCAGACAAAGTCATAAAGAGAGCCTTGCGTTTCATTTTTTTATTTATTTTCTTGGCAAAATTTCTATCTTTAGTCGGACCAAAAGTTATGGCTCCACCTTTCCACAAAGGAGAACGGTTGGATCCAGCGCGAGCACGGCCTGTGCCTTTTTGCCTGTGCGGTTTTCTACCGCCACCGCGCACCTCGCCTCGCTGCTTGGTGTGAGCTAGGGGCTTTCTGGCGTTAGCTTCTTGCGCGACTAATACTTGATGAACTAATTCTTCTTTTACAGGCACCTCAAACACAGCTGGATTTAACTCAACTTCCTTAACTTTCTCACCTAACTTGTTATAAACTGAATACTTCATATAAATTCGCAAATCTGCTAGCTGATCTACTACACAGATCAACTCACAGACCTAAGAACTTGACAAAAACAAATTAATATGATTATTTTAGTTAAAATTTATATGTATGGAGGTTAAACTATGTATGGAGGTTAAAATGAAATCTCGAAAACCTGATTATTTTAAAGTTGTTTTATGCCTAATGGTGGGTGTAATTGTAATTACCTTAGGGATTCTTTTCCTAAAAGATGTATCATATCTCATCGCTTACCTTTGTTTAGCGGTAGGAACAATTTTTCTGTTAGGAGGAACAGAAGAAATCATCTTCATTTTTAGAAAAAAATAACCTAAATCAAAACTTCTCAATCTTTAATAAATGCTCGACAGTGATTTGTTGGGCATTTTTATTGTAAAGAATTATTTTTTGTTTTTGGTTGTCATTCCAACTGGAACAAAACGAAATGGAGGAATCTCATAATATTTGAATCTTCAATTATGATGAGATCTCTCAACTCCGCTGAACTGCGCTCGAGATGACAAATATTTTTATTTTTTCTCTTTATTTTCTTTCTCTGCTTCTGGTTTCTTGTTTTCTGTGCTTTCTGCCTCGTCCGCCGTAGCCTTTGGCGAAGGTTGGATGTTTTCTGTGGTCTCTGCTTGATTCTTAATTCCTGCTTGACCCATAGCGGAGCTTTTCGGTGATTCTTGCTTGTCCTCCGTAGCGTTAGCGGGGGAGGAATTCTCTACCTCTTGTTCTTCAGTTTTTTTGTCTTTTAGTTTTTTAGTTGGCAGTTTAAAGGTTCCCGGCCCTTGTATCATCACTAGTGAATTCATTGCTCCTGGCAAAGCTCCTTTGATGTAAAGTAAATTTTTCTCCTGATCAACTTTTACTACTTGTAAACCAGCAACCGTTATCTTGTCCGTGCCCATGCGGCCCGGCATGCGCATGCCCTTGAAAACATGAGCAGGGCCAGTAGCGCCAATAGAGCCTGGCATTCTAAGCTGGTCTTTGTTTCCGTGAGTCTTGTCTTGTCCATGAAATCCATGCCTTTTGACTACACCCTGAAAGCCTTTGCCCTTAGAAACTCCTGTCACTTGGACTTTATCGCCTGGCCTAAAAATCTCCACTCCAAATTCCATACCTCTTTTAAATTTTTTTAAAGGTTCGGGTAGGTCGTCACG
>Ga0114931_10004145_pt1 | contig 18116 bp, 12 predicted proteins | sample 2SBtaG_FD_89579 | JGI IMG/M metagenome (GOLD analysis project Ga0114931, IMG submission 89579) | Deep subsurface microbial communities from Kolumbo volcano to uncover new lineages of life (NeLLi) - 2SBTROV14_V59a metaG | ecosystem: Environmental > Aquatic > Marine > Volcanic | place: Kolumbo...
AGAAGAGAAAGAACACGCTGGCCGCCAGGGCCAGTGCGCCGATAAATGACGCGATCTTCATCCCCGCAGATAACTGCTTCTGGCGGGACGTGGTATCGATGTCGAACTTTTCTGTCAGGGTTGTCAGCAGGCGCTCATGGTAGCGGGCGACAGCCTCACGCTGATCAGCGCCCAGCTGCAGAACCTGATCTGACTCCAGTAATTTCACCTCATCGTAGAAGGACTGGATTTGGTCTGCGCGTTGTTGGGCTGCTTGTTTGTTGTCCATTTTGGTTTATATCTAGGTGAAAGTTAGTATTGCAGCACCCGTTAGTTCAGCCAATCGATCAGTGCCCGTAACGACCTCATACTGCCGGTCTTCCCCAGGCTCTAACCTGGTTCAGCTTTTAGCCCTGATCACTTTATCCCTTGTGCCACACTTAAGCCAGCCTGCGGCCTGATCGACAGCTTCAACCAAACCTATCTTGTTTTTCCCTTTAATTGCGCATTCCCATATTGTCAGAATCAACCAGCCATCATCCTTCAGAGCTTTATAGTTACGTGCATCGACTTCCTTGTTCCGGTTTATCTTGTTTTCCCAGAATTCTTTCCTGGTTGAGGGCCACTTGAACAAATGGCAATCGTGTCCGTGCCAGAAGCAACCGTGTATGAATATCACAGCATTATATTTTGGGAAAACCAGGTCGGGTTTTCCAGGCAGGCTTTTATCATGCAGCTTGTAACGGAACCCTTTTCTGAACAGGGCTTTTCTTATTAGCAGTTCCGGTTTCGTGTTCTTTCCCCGAATACCGGCCATCATCCGGCTTCGGGTTTTCTTGTCCACTACATCCGTCACTGACCCAACAGTGCGTACTGATGAATCTGGCTTTCTTCCTCTTCTATCAGGGTTACAATATGGTCCTTCATAATTCTGGCAATTTCCTCGATTACAGGCATCACAACCGAGTTACCAAATTGCTTATATGACTGCGTATCTGAAACAGGGATTTTGAAGCTATCGGGGTAACCCATCAACCTTGCACACTCGCGCGGAGTTAATCTACGGGGATTTCCGCTGCCACGACTTACCAGTATTTCAGAACCATCCTTATAATAACGTGCAGACAACGTACGTGCGGTGCTTTTCTTTGTCACCTTGCCGTAACCAAAACCGTTTCCTTTAGCCTTATGTTTGGCGGCATAGTCATACAGATAGTTCCACAACTTGTCGCTGAGGATATATTTACTATTGACCTTGCCTTTTTTGCCAACAATATAATCTCTAAATTCATCTCTCTCTGAATCTTCGCTGCCATCGCAGGGATGAAGAATGTCACCCATCGTTTTTGCATCGGTTTTTTTATACCCGAACGCATCCCACGAAAAATCCGTATCGTCACGAAAGCCAACAATATAGATACGCTCGCGATGCTGGGGCACAAACCCCTTGGCATCAATAACCTTCGGGTAAATGCGATAGCTCAGCTCATCCTCAAGGGTTTCCTTAATAACCTGGAATGTTCTACCCTTGTCATGACTCATCAAATTCTTGACGTTTTCCAGAAGGAACGCCTTCGGCTGTTTCTCCTTGATGATGCGTGCCACATCAAAAAACAATGTTCCCTGAGTTTTGCACTCAAAACCATGCACTCTTCCAAGCGAATTCTTCTTGGACACACCGGCAATTGAAAATGGCTGGCACGGGAAACCTGCCAACAAGACATCGTTATCCGGGATATCCGAGACAACGACCTCCCTGATATCACCTATCACAGGATGATCAGTACCGAAGTTCTCACAATAGGTTTTAACGGCATATTTATCCCTCTCACTGGTAAACACACAGTGCCCACCGCTTTTCTCAAAACCCATGCGGATTCCGCCAATCCCGGCAAACAGATCGATAAAGGTGAAATCGGCACTGGCCGGGGCTTCCGACTCATTACCAAACAACAGGTTCTGGAGCTGCGGGGCGCGATAATCGGGTGGCCCGTCTTCTTTGACTTCCCAGCCCCTGACCGTCTTGGGGTTAATATTCAGCTTCCGGGCAATATCAGCCTGTGTATAGCGTTCCCGTGCCCGGGAGAGGAGTTCGCGCGTAGAGACCTTGGTATCCATGGAAACGTGTCCATTTCTGGGAAATAACGCGGTAATTATTTCCGCTTTTTATCCCTTTTACAACCACTTTCTTTGCTATATGGCGAGGACGTCTACATCTGATTGTTTTTTGTACAGGTGGCTCAACAACCCGGATTTGATCCTGAACTGGCTTCTGCGCTTGTTGGTTGGCGCGGTGCTGGCATGCTCTAACTTAATACCTGGATCGTAGTAGACATAAGACTCTGTCAAGGCGTGCAGCAATCCAGGAAATGTTGTTCCTTCGAACAGTCTAATGTTGTTGCAATAGTTATAAGACTTACTTTTATCTGCTTCCTTTCTTGATAAGGACGGGATGTATGCTGCTTTCGCATGTTTGCGATTCCAGTGCTCCATTAACTTTCCAAACGTCCAGATGGAGGCTGGATTACCATCACGATCAATCAGCGCTATACAACCTGTTGCATCAGTAATTTCTTTGTTAATACTGTCATAACCTTTTATCACAAGCATTAACCCGCTTTTTTTGCATATCTCACCGGCCATATGCCGACCAGTAAAATCCAGGCGGTCTGCTATTTTAGTGTTCGCATAACCATATTTCCTCATAAAGGCCTCAACGCCCTGATCAACATAGAATCTACCATCAGGCTCAGGTGTTATTAATGTTAATGGTTTGCTTTCTATCAGTTCACATCGAGTAACACCGAATTGCTTGATTTCCCAGCCCATATAATCCGGGTCCGAATAGCCATTAGGCGTGATCCCTAACTCCGCCTCCAGGGTATATCCACCTCCATTTTGTGCGGTGTATTTCCTGGCTGTGCCATCACTATTTAACCTTTTACTTTCTATCCAGTTCTGCAGATGAATCCTTCTGAGCTCCTGTAATAGCGCCTCTTTCGAAGAGGCTATTTTTAACTTGCCTTTTACATTCAGCTCTTGAAACACGCCAGTAACTTCAACAGAAGGATAATCACTAATTTCAGAAACTATCCGGGAACCCGGTATTGCAAGGTAGGCGAGTATCTTTCCAGACCTCGTTATCCCGAGAAAAAGGACTCGACCTGGTGCTCTGCCATTTTTCAGAGGGTCCATCCAGCCCCCCATATCGAATCCGCACCTAGTCACAAAACCAGACAGGCGCACTTCAGGGTATTGCGGGTAATAGATCAGCTTTGCATCAGGCGCCGGAAAGATCTTTCCTTCAGGTGACAGCCAGGAATAATCCAGTTCTATTGAATATTTTATTTTTCTGCCATGAACTTTTGTTTTCCGTGACACCGAAGCAGATTCAGTCACAGCACCTGTTGGAATAAAAGCAAGATCTGTTATGTGGCCACCCATGTAAGGCTGGTTTTTGCTGTTATCATTGGGTGACAATAACTTGTAATAGATTCGCGTCACACCCTTATCACAGAATATATTAATCAGGTTTGATACTGATAGACTCTTGCTTTCGCCTTCATCATATATTTTAGTTGTATTAGTCATTAACTTTATGCTTAGCGGTTTCGAGCATTGAAACAGTCTCTTCAAGATCATTCAGACTGGGGGCAATCTTTTCTCGTCGCAGCACCCCTTTCCATTTTCGGTCTTCCTTGCCAAGCCGGTCCTAGCATTGATCGAACAGCCCAAGGAACATAGTTTACCGTAAGATTACAAACTATCTAGCCAAGGGTCTCGATATTCGCATCAGTGTCTGTTTTTATACGCATTGGTTTTCTTCTATTCAGATATATTATTTTCCATACTCAGACGTAGCACATCCGATGTTGCATCTTCAACGTAAACTGAAGAAATCTCTGGCAGAAAGACTTCAAATATTGATCGCGCTCTTGTGGCCGCCACGTAAAACAACCGCCGTTGCCAATCCCGCTCCAGTGAATCCAGTCCAACCAGGAATATGGCGTCACTTTCCAGCCCTTTGTATGCCTGAACGGTGGACACCTGCACCATCCCGTCTATGGGAGCAACATCCGGGAGGCACCAATGGCAAGGACATAGAAGTTCGGAACACAGCTCTTTCACAAGTTTTTCATATTCGCCTCGTTGCGCAAGCAGTACGGTAATCCTATCTTCACCGAGCTTTGCCGATCTGAAATCCGCAATCATCCGATTCAAAGCGCGCTTCAATTCCCGTTTTAGCTCTATCATCGACGCTATGTATTCGAACTGAGGGATGGGGCCAGTAATACTTGAAACTGTTCTCGACTCGATTTTGCCAATGGCATGCCCATAAGCTGATACCTGCCGTGTATTCCGGCAGTTTTCCTTGAGCAAAACGCGGTGCGCCAGCTGCCCGATCAGTTGTTCAGCATAGGTTTCATCGTACTGATCTGAAAACAGAGCCTGTTCGGTATCAAAGCAGAGCAACCAGCGTCCCTTTTCCAAGCTGCCTTTGAGCAGCATATCCAGCACACTGAAAAACGGTTTGCTCAACAGATCCTGACCTTCATCCACAACAAGGTAATCCCAGGGCTCTACTCCTTCCTTATCCCTTGCCAAAGCCTCCAACACAAGGTCAGGTGCGGCTGCATTGAATTGTTTCCAATTATCTGGAACCTCATCACTTACTCCCGCCTGAGCAAGAATGCCCTTAACAAGCTGGTGATAATTCAGCACCGTAACATTGCTCATCTCAGGATCGGACTGCACCTGTCGCGCAACAGCGTCGGCAAGCAGCCGGTTGTAACAGGTAAAAAGAACACGCTTCCCTCCTCTGGCCTCACGCCTTGCCCTTTCCACTGCGAGCAGCGTCTTGCCCGTACCTGCCCCCCCTTGAATCACTATTCTGGGTCCAAGCTCGGAATAGTCCAATGCGCGGTATTGCGTCCGGGTCAGACGAACCAGCTGCCGCTCAATTGCACGTGCATCCACACCCATACCATCAATATGTCCGATGACCGGCCTGATAACACGAATGAGAGCCTCCCGAAAAACGGGTTTGATACGCCTAACCGGCAGCCGTCCTGAACGAGTTCTTGATCGTTGATCCTCCCGCCAATAGTCAGCAAGATCTTCGAGAAAGTTCTCGAGTGATTCCGGAAAACCACTACTGTCCAACCAGAGTTTGTCGGAGAAACCTGGGTCTGTGCCAGCCACATTCATCTGACAGTCCGGAGTAATAACTCCATATCCCCAAACGATGTCATCAACCAGCTGCCTTCCACCATTCTCCCTGACATGATCTTTTAACGCGTACCAGGCACCACGTGCCTGTTCGATCGGCCCTCTTCGACTCGTCTTGACATGCCGCCCCCTTAACGTAAGAAACTCCCATTCTCCCGACCGATTACGCTGAACATAACCCCCCTTGATTTCCAACAGAACCACAGCATCAGGACCAATAAGAACGAAGTCCCCCTCTGCATGTTCACCACGAGCTGCTTCTCGTAGCCAGACAGAGTGGAAAACATCCCAACCATCATCAAGTCTTCCTGCTAGCTGTGAAAAAACTTCACGCTCAGCATTGCTGATAAAGTCCCCGCCTTTCCGTTGATAGCCGGAGTCTGTCGCCAGAACAGGTGGATACATGCGAGCCATCATTAACGACACTGGTGTTCTATGAACGGTGTTCCATAAAAGAACCCTGTATCTGGCTCATCGGGGGTACCTACAACCAAACCACGATCCAGAAACAAATTCCTGAATTCGCATGACGTCTCTGAAACAATACAGCATGCATGGCATGCGGCACGATTGAGTGCATCAGCCCCCTGACCGTAGCTTTCAATACAAAGTGGGTCTGATGAACACCAGGTCGCATTTGCGATCGCAGCTTCAAATGTCCGTGAGAAGAGATCCGGCTCACCCTGCCGCACAAGCCCACCAAGCGTGCCATCGGAACCGGTGGTCGCCGTATAGATCAGAAAACCATACCAGTCCTGATCACCCTCTTGATGTTGTACGTAGATCCGTTCTCTTAATGATGCACTTGAATAACCACAATCAAGAGACAACTGATTAATCAACAAGTGTGCCAGCGTATGTACCAGCACAAATGCGGGTGACAACACCTTGTGGTCGGGTTGGGCTCCGTTACTCTGACACCATGACATGTAGCTCTGCTCGAACACCGCGAACCTTTTTGAAACCGATTCACGATCAGCCCAAGCCCGCACAAGCTCCGGCTTTAGTTCGAAATAGACGCCCCGCCCTGAACTGTAATCGCAGGGAGCCAGCTTTTTCTCTTTCTGGCCAAGGGGGCGCAAGGTACTGTATAGCTATCACCGGATATTCCGGAAGTGAGACGGTGAAAACCGCGTAAAGCGCGGACCTCGCGCAGTCGGTGTACGAGCACTAAACTCGCAGTTAGTGAGCACAAATCGGGGGCGGGCGTGGTTAACTCTTCGTCCGCAACTCTTTCAGCCTGAAACAGACAACCAATCTCCTGCTCAGCACAATCTGATCGCCCTTCGACCATCGCAATCCGCTCCAGTGCACGCTGAGCAGCCTCATCATCTGGCAAATCCGCACTGCTTCTGTCTGGCTGCAACTGGTCGAGTATTGCGTCCCCAACCTGCTGGTCCGTGTAATGCCTCCTCAGCAGAGGCGAAGCGTTACGAACCGTACTTATAAGGAAATTCAGGTCCTCAGCCAGTTCTGGACGGGCATTCAGGGTTGGCTTGATCGATTTTCTCCAAATTCTCCCGACTTCGTTTTTACAGGCGGTGGAATTCGGGGGAATGGAGAGCGCTGAAGCAACTACCGGAAAATAGACGTTGGATGCGCCACGCATCAACACCCTGACTTGCCGGTCGCACTCCTCCTCATCGTCCAGCCATGGTCTGCGTCCACGGCACTGACGCCCTTCTAGGACTCCTTTGGAAAATACCCCCTCGAGAGAACGTCCAATACCAGCCTGTCTGCACTCAGGATGATGACACTCTACCCTGAGTCCGGCCAAACCTGCGGATTGCCCACTACTAACCAGTTTTAACTGTGGCGTCCTGCCATCACACGACCAGTTATCCCGCTTTGAATGCGCCCACCAATGCCATGGGAAATCATCAATGTGTCCTGGATGCCCTCCAGCGTTGCCACTCTGTTCATCTTCTCCGAAGCAGGTCGTAACGAGACGGACCGGAGCCCCGTAGCCCGCACATCCCGATGCATTACATTTCGGCTTGCCGCTTTTAATGTCACTGAATTCGGACCACGTGCCACCGAGACGACCACATTTACTGCACACCAACCAGCGGGGGAAGCGAAAAACAGGAACAGTCGGACAACGCGGCGGCTCCCAGCCGAAATCATCGGATGCCTCTGGTGGTTCCACGAAGAAACCGACTTTCAATACATGCTCAAGAACCGGTTCCCTGATTTCCTGAAAATCATTCAGACAGGTTTCCCACTCATCCAGTCCTGCAATAGTCACCGAGGTCACCCACTGGCCACTACCGCTGTATATACGCATTTCATACAGAGAACCGACCCCGAACGTGGACACCAGTTGCGTTCGTGAAATTTTCCCCGTAAGCGCCTCCGGACGGTGCCCTGCACCTCTGCGCGCCCCCCTTCCTGTTCTTCTTGATGGGCGCCTCATCATTCTCGTTTCCCTCTGTTCAACTCCAGTCTGAGAGGGGCTGGCGAGTCAGTATCCCTCATCGATAACATCGCCACCCATGGGCTGTCATCCTCCGCTGGGTTCATACCAGAACCCAGCATGAAATCTCCGTTGTCCCTCGAGTCCTTATCAAGCCTCCAGCGTATCCAGAATTTAGCTGAACCTGCGTTATGCAGAAGAAATTCTTCCACATCATCGAAAAGCTGTTTCAAATGTTCCCGAGTATCATCTACTTCCCTTGCATCGACCGCCTCAACCCTCGAAAGTATTACATCCCGAACAGGCTTTAGCAGATGATCCAGTTTTTTTGCAATATCTTCAGGATGCTTAATATTATTTTCCTGCAGTTCGTCAATCGTCGTGCGCAAGAGGGTAGCCACTACACCAGCAAGCGCCCTGTCCCTGGCGCGCGGCGAGAAAGGAGTCACACTGACGGCCTCTACAAACCGATTGAAACTACGGTGATAGACCATGAAGCGTTCATAGTGCGACCGGTCACGCGGTCGAGTCCAATTATATTGCGTCACAACCAAGCCGGCACTGCCTTTGGGCCTTCCAACACGGCTGGAGGCCTGAATGTATTCAGCTGTGGTTTTAGGCTGGCCAGCTACCACCATTAACCCCAATCTATCGACATCAACCCCAACAGAGATCATGCTGGTCGCAAGCAAAAGGTCAATGGGATCCCTGTCAACCTCGTCACCCTCAAGCCCCACCCGCAGCTCATCCAATATTTCCGGAATGCGCACGCTTGGGACCTGACTGGTCATTTCCACTTTTAGTCCGAGCGGGCGATAGTCATGACCAGTCACCTGGGCTAGTGTTTTCTGGTAGGCCGGAACGTCGTCCTCGGCCACTACCAACGCGCCTCCTAGTTCGCGAAGGCTGTTGAAGTAAGTGACAATTGTCCAGTATGCGTCGCGCACTGCTCTGGGTTCAATCTGTGTCACACTTTGTGCAAAGGTACCAAGAATGCGAGGCAGAGTATGCTTGGGTGACCGGCCCTGTGCGTGAATACCCACATAAAGGCGGCCAGGTTGATCAGTATCCTCTGAATAGAAAAAGGAATCCGATGCATCGATACCACTAGGGGGAAATTGAGCGGTATACCTGAGAAACAGACTTTTCACCTGTTCGCCAGCGCGTTTTATGGTTGCAGTCGCACCCACAATCTTGGGGCCGACTCCGTCACGACTGGCCAACGCGTCGATCGCTGTTTCATAAAGCCCTGCAATTGTCCCCAGCGAATCGTTAATCAGATGCAGCTCATCCTGGATAATCAGGTCCGGGGGTGCAGCCTCCGTTGAATGACCGAGCAGCCGCGCAAGCTCAGGCTCCCACGCCAGCTGCGCAAACTTGTCAATCGTCGCAACCACAAAACTTGGCGGATCATTAACGAGGTGTTCATCGATAATTCTGACAGGGATACCTTGATGAAATTCACATGCCTCATTTCTACAGCGTGTTAACAGCGACTTGTGGTCGTGATGCAGATGAAGCTCGTCCAGTCCAAGTGTGGTACCGCACCAAGGGCACTTTTTCAATGGAAGAAGCGCTCCTTCCGCCTCTTTACCTCCCTTCTCCAGGAGGTCCTCAGCAGACATGTCGCCAGCTCGTTTACGCAACAGCCACTTTGGTGTAGCCGCGCTCCCCACCAATAAACCAATTGACCATGAGTGATGCGCTGAAAGTACCGGATGAGACGCACGAACACTCTCACAGGCCATAATAGCCAGCGTCGTTCTCTCAAACTGCTGAACAGTCAACGTTCTCAGAGTATACCGGGTGATAATGGCAGTTCCGCCTGCCTCGTCCGCATTTTTGGCAGTCAGCCCTCTGTGAAACAAGGCGTATGCCGAAAGACCAAGATATGCTTCGGTCTTACCACCACCCGTTGGGAACCAGATCAGATCCAGTGTTTGGCGATCCATATGTCCACGATTCGAAAGTGAGGGCAAGGCAATGAGAATAAATGCAAGCTAGAACGGGAACCATTTTGGTGTACTGCCCGGTCTGGCTATCTGCATCGAACGCGCAATGGCTGCGTTGGCAAGCCTGAATGCCTCGAAGGCTTCCTGGTGACTTTCCAGGTAGCTGATTCCGTCAAAAATACGCTGTTTTTGCGCAGCGCATGCGTCCAGATTTCTTTCTGCCGCATCCCGAATATGTTCCGCACCATATTCCGGAAATCCAGCAACAATATTCGGAATCTTGCCACGCTTGTCACTTATCCAGTTACTGTAACTGTCTGCCAGTACCCGGAACCCTTCAAGCGCCGCCGAGCGGAATTCCTTGTCAGCCAGACGTTCAAGCTCCAAATACGTATCGTCATCAACAACAGCAGGCGAGGCCTTGTAGACCTCGCATTCAGGAATCCATTCTGTCGCAATCCGTTGGGCACAACCTTGACCGTCTTCCTCCCACGTCACGGCACATCCATGACCTATTGCAAACTGCTGTATGTCACGATAAAGCAACTCCTGCTCCCAGAAATCTTCATCGCGCCGCCGGGCTGTGTTCTGACTTCCGACAAATACAGAAGCACCATCGGCAGCTTCAACAGTGAGTCTTACCTGGTAGATGCGAAGATCATTTTCCTTCCGTTTTTTAACAGGGGAATGATTTTGATTGATAATTGAAGCCGTAACAAAATGTTTACCGTTCACTTCTCTCCGGCGAACCTGTAGCTGCACTCCGTCTTCTATTTCGGATGACAAGGATTTTCCGTTCCCAATTTCCATGGGTTCAAACCTAAATACGCTTCGCATCGGGATTCTGCGCCAACTCAGCTTACCAGATGTTTTCCATTTTTCTTGCCCGGAATTCAATTCATCCTTACCTGGCTCGTTATCGCTCTTGGCCAATTCCACCTGAGAACTGACATCCGCCTGAGAATGCGCCTTCTCCATCAACCCTGATTCAACCGGCTGCTCCTCAAGCTGGTACTGTCCCCAGTCTGCAGTCAGTACAATCTCGACTTCAGTATTTTCCACCTGGAAAGTCAGGCCCATGGCACTTTGCTGTGCCGCATTGGCCATAACCATGATGCCTTCCCCTGCACCCTGGTCTATATCAGAACCCTGCTCCTCCTGATCGTCCTCTTCCTCGTCGATCGCACTGTTTTTTGGGGACAGAAAACCGGTGTGATAGAAATCGTAAGCAGTTTGAACAATACTGCGAAATTGCCGTTCGCCCCGGCATCGAATCTCGCCAGCATGCAATACTTCGTTATCACCATTATGAGGTCCGACCATAAAACGGCGTAATTCTTTGACCAAGTAGTCTCTTGCTTTGCGCGGTGTCATATCTGTCATTGGATAACACTCACTTGAGATTAACGGTTGAGTCAAGCACCGGGATGAGGGCCAAACCAGCATTACCAAATCGGTCTGTCGCTACCTCATCTTCAGGCAAATATCCTGTGGTTGCCAACTCGGCCACACGCACTGGCCAACCTTTAATGCCGCCAGTCAGGTTCCGCGCCTTGAGTCTCGAACCGTACGCAGCATGACTGAGTGACTGATCACACCAGCAGATATCTTCCAATTGTCCCGAAGGCATGTTTATAGCAAGAGAGAAATTAACTCTTTCCCCGCCTTCGCGCAGGCAAAAATAAGCCTCTTGTCCATCCGCACGGGACAAACCAAATGTGCGCCAGAGTTCTTCCTGAATCGATTCAATTCCTGAAGGAGATATCAACCCACTGGCCAAAAGGTTAGGATCGAGATCTTCAAAACCCGTCAAATGAACCACATCTCCAACTTTGTAATAGCCTGTTTGCCCAACCTGACGTGCTGACCGGAACACCTTGGCATTGCGCTCAAGAACACCAAGCCGCTTCCGCGCACGTGTAGCGGCAACGTACAGAACCCTTATCTCCTCGGTTCCTGCCGCCCCCGGGACATCCGGCTCGAGAACCATCACCGAATCGTACTCAAGCCCCTTGGACCGATGGATGTTTGACACTATGATTCCACCCGAAGGTAGCGGGGCCGGCGGTGCCGGTTCCGTCGACACCATGTAGCGTAGCCGTTGGAGGTCGAATACCCCATCCGTCAGGACACCCTTCTCCCGCAACATCTGCTCAAGCTTCATTCGCTCGTTGTCCAGCCCGCCTGAAACCCGTTCTCCCCAACGCGTCTGGAATCGGTCCAGTGTCATAACATCCTGTTTCCAGCCACCAAACACCCGGGCGAGCACAGCTGGCCATACACCCCCACGCGCTCCCCGATGCAGATGCACCGGCAGGTCATTCTTCCTACACCACGCATACAGCTGATCTGCCTCCACGTTTCTTCTTACGAGTACTGCCACTCCACCATCTTTTTGCGCCCGGGCAGGTAAGCGGGACAGCTCCTCCGCCCCACCCAATTCGTACATGAGCCTGAGAAGTTCCGCATGATCGGGGTGCGCACCATCGGTTCCCATGGCTCGCCGTGCGTTTGCCACGAACTCTCTAACTACCGGATCGGAGTACCGAAAGAAATGCCGGAAGGGAATCTCTTCAAGTCTGTTTTCAGTTGTATCACGCACCTGTTCAAGAAAATTATGCGACGTAATCTGCTCGGCACACTCTCCGAAAAGGTTTCTTGACTGATAGTCATAAATTGCCTGAGCTGGGTCCCCCAACAACAGTACGCTGCCATCGTTACCCAGCACCTGTTTAATCATAGCGACAACCATGGCCGCCCGTGCACGAACCAGATCCTGTATCTCATCCACCACCAAGTAGCGAACCCTTGATACAGCTTCGGCCATTTTCCCGTTATTTCCACGTATCAGCAAATCCGTAAACAGCCTGATCCTTCGGTCAAATGAACTTCCTCCGTATTTCCAGAGCTGATCCTGCATACCATCCTCACCCAGCTCCTCCAGCAAGACATGCGTTGCAAAAGAATCAAACGTGCGAACCCCGACGTACCTTAGATTATCGCCCGCACCTTGTTCTGCATGCTCGGCAACACGTCGTCTAATTTCCGCTACCGTGGCTCGCGTAAAACTGAGGACGAGTATCTCCTATGATGGATTAGAGAATACACCACTGTTTAACAGGCGCACGAGGCGACTCACGAGAACGTGAGTCTTACCCGTCCCCGGTGGCGCGAGTACCAGCACATTGCTGTCTATTGGCGCTTCGACAACAACCTGCTGAGGGTCTTCATAGCGCAGCTCTTCCGGAAGATCGATTGTGGCGCTTTGCTCATCCACAGGCCGCTCAGGTTCAGCAGGCTCCTCTGGCTGGTTGACTTCATCTCGAGTCCTTTCAAGGCCATCAACGTTAACGCTTGCCATCTCTTCAAGAACCACATGGAGTGGTTTTAGTTTATCGCATTCCGACTTCCATACGGGTTTCATCGAATCCTTTAGAAAGGCGTCACGATGAACTCGTTGTACTGCACTTAACCGATCCGGTTGATAGAGCTGCGATGAAAATATCATTGGCGCCGCGTTACGCAAGGCCACTAAACTATAGTATGTTATCCGTCTGGCAACCTGCTCATCTGTGCACGATCGCCCCACTCCACCTGGAGTCGCCGGATGTATTGTTTTGCACATTACATTGGTTAGCAACCGGATATTGGATGCACTGCCTTCACTCATTGATCAAATCTCAGCGTCAACGGAATCCCCGTGATAAAGTGCTGTCGTTCTCTCATCGCCATCTTTGCCTTGACACAGAGTGACACTGCAAGGTTATCTTCTACCCCAATTGCAACATCAAGCCACTCGAGCACAGGCTGTTGTTGCCCTGTCGTATATCTCCCTGCCGGGATAAACAACTGATGAAGACTATAGAACTTACCACCATGCCAACCCATGAGGTCCTGTTCACCAACGCCTGTTTTTATCAAACCAACATCAATAATTGCCTCCGTAGCCGCAGGATCCGTCACAATGAACTCGGCACGGCGATACGAGTTCAGGCTCACGGGCAGGCCTTTTTCCAGAAGAACACAGACCGAGTCATCCGCCTGCCTGATTCCGATATTTTCTGCCAGTTCCACGTGCAGTTTACGTGCAGTAATTTCCGTACACCCCGAACCGGTCAGCTCCTGAGGACGGAGCGGCACTGAAGAACCTGCCACCTGAAGTACCTGCCGTGCGTTCGGAAACTCGGACATGATGCGATCACGTGCTTCAGTAGTCTGGCAGACGCCCCCGGCAAACAATACATGGTGTATTTCTTCAACGCCTATTTCGCTTCCACGCAATTTCCCGAGTATGCTTTCAGTTGCACGCTCGGCAAATTCCGTCAGGACGGCATAAACCAGTTCCGGATTGAGTGTTATGATCCGGTCCAGCCACAACGGAGAGTGCTCTGCTGGCGAACCTTCCCGGCCCTCAAGTGAATCCAGCACCTCCAGCTTGAGGTACTCTATTTCATTTCTAAATCTTTCTAATCCACCTGGAACACCATTCACCGCGCGCCGCAGGTCCGCGTCCGCATCCAGTAATTTAGCCGCTATCGCTGAATCTATTTTACTGCCACCGAGAACACTCACATCTCCGCCAACAGCCAGTTCTTCATAGGCAATACCGTCAGTACGGATAACAGCAATATCGAGTGTCCCGCCTCCCCAGTCGACAACGAGGAACAACCCATCTCGTTCGAGCAGCTCGAATCGCTGCGCACCTATGAGCGCTGCCGTGGGCTCATAGACAAGTTGCACCTCGGTAATTCCGGCTTTTTCGGCCGCGCGTCTTAACGCCTGGCGGTGCTCGAGTCCTACATGAACCGGCGTCGCGATTACCGCAGATTGAACGTTCCCGCCCGGAGCCTGAATCTCGATGAGATGGCGGAATAACCCTGCAGCAAGCTCGGTTACCGGGACGCGAGTCTGACCAAACTCGACTACTTCATTCATCCCCAGTTGCAATTTAAGATCCCTTATCGGGAATACATCCCTGTCGCTACTGCTTAGCCAGTCCCTTGCCTCATGCCCAAACACCACCTTACCATTTTTCCATGCCCCTCTGGATGGAACAGGCATTGATACCGAACGCTTACCGTCCCTGCGAAGATTACCAATTGTGCAGTTGGTAGTTCCGAAATCTATACCTACCTTCATTCCTGCCCATCCTTTTGTTCATCTGCGGGTGGTATCGCAAATGCAGGGACAACACCCCCACCTGCACCCGTCTCCGCAGGTGACGGGAGGCCCGCTGCTTTCGAAACATACTTCAGCAGGTTCTTCAGGTTGATTTTGAGAGCTTCACCGTCAGCACCGAGCTTCAGCACTCGCTGCCATGCAGCATGTCCATCCCTCTCCAATATTTTTGCGATATCACTGGAAAACTGCTGTCGATAATGTTCCGAAAATGTCTCTTTTTGATGATGACAAACGTCGAGCTCTTTCAACGTCTCCTGGTGAGCTGACTCCTCGGCATTCAATTTAACGGTCAGGTTCCCAACCTCTGATTTCATTGCCTGCTTTGTTGATGCGAGTTCAGCCTCCAGTCGACCTGCCTGCGCATCCGAAGAACGCAAGGCCTCCTCAGTTGAATGCCATCCCATTTCGGCTTCCTTCAACCGGCCTTCAAGATGGACGATCCGATCCTTCATTTCAGGAATCGCATCTGCTTTTTCAAAAGTCGAAACGATGGAATCGAAAAACCCCTGAAGACACTCCTTACCGAATTCAGTCGGAATCTGTAAAGACTCCCTGGTTGTCGCTGGCACCGAATCGACGTCAGTAGCTACCGCGGCTGCATCAGGACCTTGAGCGATCCTTTGTCCAAGTTTTAACCTTGAAAATTCACGACGTCCTGTTTCACTTGCATACAACAGGAGCACTGGCAAGAGCGTATAGAGGTTTGGTGGTATTTCGGGACTCTTTTCCTTCTCGTCAATACGAGCCGCCGCCGCCAGTATTCTATCCGCATTTTCTTCACTAATTGTCGAACCCGACTGTTTACCACCCACCTTTTTCTGCAGCAGAAGCTGCGAACCGGTCACCCACGCTTCAATTTCATTTTCGCCAATCGAAAAACCATCAACATGATCCGCCCATTCGCCAATTAGCCCGGAATACAGATCGCCAGCCCTGTGGCCCAGGAGACCAGTAAACTCTATGATGCTCCCGACATCTTTCGAGTAATGTTTCAATACTATCGCCAGTAATCCGGTTTTTTGCTTCTCGCCTGACTTCAGCTTTCCTGCAAGATCAATCGCAACGGCATAGGCTTGGCACCAGGTTTTCCCTTTCAGACCATCTTTCAACAAATCGATCAGTAATTCCGCCTTCCCTTCTTTCGCCGTACCCACCCATTGTGCCGCTACTTTTTTGAAGACCTTAGCGAGATCTCCCGCTGGTAGATGATTTAGCGAGTCGGGAGCATGAGCATCGTCACTATTAAAATACGTAATGAGCTGCCTTGCAATATTACTGATCTCGTCTTGAGTAATTTTTTTTCGTGCCACTCTTTTTTTTCCGGAAGGAATTTCAATACTTTCATTTTTATCCACGTCAGACATAATCATCTACCTGTTTATTGAGTTACCGAAGACAGAATATCTAGTACTTCTGCTCCAAGCATGAACAACGGATTTTCCAGTGAGTGTTTAACATTCTCTGGACTGCACACTTCGTCGAAACCGACAATAACAGCACTGACTTTTTTGAGGCAGGCCACCCAATTACGAAGTCTGGTTTCTTCCAGATGTTCTATCTGGTATGATAGCGCAGAGCGCATGACCTCGACAGATTCAGGATCAAGCGTTCCTTCATTGTATTCCCGAACAAGCACATGCAGCAGCAATGTATTACCGAGCAGTGCAAGCAGCGTCGGGTTATCCGAAGCGACCGGTCGTGAATGGGGCACACTCGAGTTTTCCAAGAGCTCCCGCCGGGTCTTGAAGAGCGCTATCAGTTCTCCGCCGCGCTCCGTTCTATAAAGTAGCGCCGCCAACCCTGCTTCCACCCTATTGACATCAAACGGGTATATCCCATGCAGTGCAAGGTATTGCTCCAGAAGTAGTACGACCTGTAGTGAGCTTGACTCCGATCCTGACTGATCTTTTAGGAGGGTGCGAATCTGATCCTTTATTTCTTCTGGCTCAAGCCCGTTCCCCTCACTTTGTAGAACGACTTTCTCTGCCCTCCTTACGGTACCGTCTTCCTGAAAAAGGATGTCCAATGTCAGGCTAGCGCCCCCCGGCAAAAGAAGAAGCTCCGGCACATTGACAAAAATGTCGCCCGAAAGAACAACCCCATCCTCCACTGAAGTCACTGGCAGAATTGCCAAATGGTCAAGACTGCTTTTTTCGCCACATACTCGGATTTGCACTTCACGTGACGGAAGACCGATCCATTCAGCATGAACCGCGATACCCAGCACACGTGCTCTCTCCGCTTCCTTTGCCTGAAGATTGATACTGGCTGCAGACATATCAAAGCTCCACGAATGTGCTGCCTGCCCCTGATCTTTTGCTATCACCCGTATTTTCGATCCCAGCTCGCGTCCGGTTTCATCAAATACGTGACTGAATAGTGTGTACAGACTTCCCCCACCTTTCTCAACCTCTACAGCAGGGATTTTCGAGCACACATCACTGACACTAACATCCAGATCCAGACTCCAGCCGTCCACGGGACCAATAATTCTCACCTTGCCATTTACAAGATCGGCGATCCCAAGGTCTTCGTCGCTAAACACCCCCTCCTGCCCCTCAACTAGCAGATCCCGGCACCGTGCCTCCCAGGTCGCTGTTATGCCCGATCCTCCTTCAAGATCCGCTTCATCCGGGAACATCAACGTCGCGTCGACCATCTGTCCATCATCAAGCAAAGGACTATCACCAGTAATAACCTGCCTCCCTGCGCCCTGCTTTAAAAACTGCAGCCGCGGAGCACTACCATATCGACCGAGGACTGGCTCTGCAGTGCCACTCAAGAGATACAGAAATACGGGGGTGCTAACGGGAACGCCGTCCTGAAGAAGATGCACGCGAACAAGCCCGACAAGTGAACTAATAGCAGATCGTGGCGCTGCCGTGAAAACTTCATCGGAAGTAACCGTAGCTGTAGACGGTTCAAGTGACATAACCCATTTGAACCCGGCGGCTTCGATCTGTAATGCATAACGGTGCTGAGCAGACAGATTACCAAGCAATAGGTCTATTGGCTCTGACTGTGTTTCAAGAACCGGATAGAGGTTACCTGTCGAAAGGAAACTGGCTGCCCCCACTGACACCCTTCTCGGCCCTCTGTGCTGCAAACAGGGCTCATCGGACAGAATAGACCAACAATTTTCTTCCCAGGTAACTTCTGTGGCTACGCGACCATCAGCATCACAAGCAACTCGATAGGCACGAGTGCCGGCCGGAACGACCACGTCGTCACATCGCTGGATTAGCCCCATGTTCACAACGGGCTCTCCTGAATCCACGGACCCAATCAGCAGCATTCCCTCCAGCGAATCCGCTGCTGCCAACCGCTGTCCTGCTGCAAACACGTTTCTATGGAGTACG
>Ga0114931_10004146_pt1 | contig 18114 bp, 8 predicted proteins | sample 2SBtaG_FD_89579 | JGI IMG/M metagenome (GOLD analysis project Ga0114931, IMG submission 89579) | Deep subsurface microbial communities from Kolumbo volcano to uncover new lineages of life (NeLLi) - 2SBTROV14_V59a metaG | ecosystem: Environmental > Aquatic > Marine > Volcanic | place: Kolumbo...
TCCGAGATATTGATTTCATTGTCGAAGCCCACCCGGCGAAGCTCTTCGATTTTCGCTTCCAGTTCGGCAATGGGTTGTTCAAAATCGAGAAACTTGAGATCCATACGACGGTGTTCCGGGGGGGAAATTCAACTTGGCTCAGTGTCAAAAAAGCATTCAACGTGAGGTTTTAGGTATGATACCGATGTTTCGAAGATAAAACAAAATCGAGAGTCGCTTCAACTGAAGTTTCACCGTTTCACAGGGGTCGGACAGGCCTGTAGAGGCACTTTTCAATGGGTTTGCGCATGTTCATGCAAATTCCGAGAAAATCTGCGAATGCCACGTAAAGCGTATTCGGCATTCCCAAAAACGTGGAAGCTTCAGACTACAGCCCAGCGGCACGCTGCGGCCGGCACTCCCTTTCGCGTCAACCAACCGGGCTGCAGTGATGCGGCCAACCATAAGGATGGCTCGCCCGATAAAACGCGATTCTTGAAGCGTCAACCGATTTTCAGAAACAGTTGCGTGGGCAGGCGATCTCCCGTCACCTGCAGGGAGAGCTTTTCCAGGCAATCCCCTTGTTCTTGAGGCGCCTTGGCAAAATTGAAATAGATATCCTGCAAATCCGCAGAGATCGCTACGCGCCAATACGACACACCCTGATCGAATCGGATCACAATTTTTTTTCCAGCTGAAAAGGTCACCTCGAGCACCCTCCCATGGCCAATTTGCCTGATGTCGTTTATCTGCACAGACGTTGAAATGCCTGCTTTGGAAAGCAGAGTTCTTAGTACTCGATCACGAACAGTCGTTTCTTTCCAATCCGACCAGGGTTTGTTCCAAGATCTCCGTTGATTTCCAGGCCGGCAGGCAAGAGTAGCAACGATCACATTCGCATCTTCCCAACGCTCCTGGCCGACGATACGCTTCAGCTGGCTTACGATTTCAGCCAACAACCGCACCGACAATGGAGTAAAAAGATAGCGATCTCGATAAGCAATGTTCACAATCCGCATGTCAGAGCTGGACAACAGACTTTCGACCCCCGGATGTTGACGAATATGGATCCAAAATCGCTTTCCGAAGCCCTTTATAGGTCCATCCAACTGGTGATGGACCTCCAACTCCTGGTCGCCCGGTTCGCTAGGAGGCCGAAGGCTGTCCGGCAACTGTTTACGGCTATTCAGGGATTCGGTAATGCGCATCGCACCTCTTACGATAACGCTTCCGGCCCCCCATTCTTGGCCGAACACCAAAGAATCTTCGCTGTGCGCTGCCCAACTGACTGGCTCGCTTCCAAAGCTCTCTGCAAGCAACCATCCATCGCCGCAGCGAGGAAGCGAATCAATGGTATAAATGTCGATATGGGGTGTATCGGCCATGCTGGCCAGGAGATAGCGATCTTCCACTGCCAGTTGTTTGAGCATACCTTCGGGCAATGCGATAACCACGTTTAGCTCATCGCTGCTCAAACGATAGGCCAAGCGCCTAAGAGAGGAGGTCGCAATATCCCAATCATCGACGGAACCTCCCGCAAACAGGCGGATGCCATCGATTGCGAATGTGCTTGCCACCTGCCATATCGCTTCGCCCAGTGGTTTTTGTTCCAATCGCGAATACTCACCAAAAAACGCATAGCGTTGCGGTAATTTGAGTTGATTTAGCCAGGCTTCATTGAGAACAGCTAGAGCCGCATGCCGATCCATGCTCTCGGCGGCAAAACGTTGATCGAAGTCGAGCACGCAATGGGGACATACGCTGTCGCAATTGGCGGGACAGCTTAGTCGCTTCCGGGCAGACCGGAACAACTGCTCCAGACAATGTCCCACGTTGGAAGCGTAACCTGCTGCGTGGCGATCGAAAACAAAAATCGACTGGCAAAGACTCCCTTTTTCCACTTTCGCCGGCTTGATATCGCATCCCAACTCCGTGCTTTGCACGCCCATCAACTCCGCCACCGCATCCCGCAAGGCAACCGCCAAAGTCCGCGCGCCAAGCGGATCGTTGAGCCAGACGCCGTTTTCTGTTTGCAACTGCATTTCCAGAATATCGGTCCAGGATTCGTGACCCAACGTGATCTTCTCTTTGATCTTCCAGGGATTCTCGCTGCCAGGGCAGAATCTACCTTCCTGCCTGCTTTGCCGTAATTTTCGATGAGGCTCTGCGAGAGCCTTGGGGCGATCGCCATCGGCTGTCATCGGTTCGGCCCGCCCGCATTCGAGACACAAGGCATAACCGGTCCGATGCGTGCCGCGCGATTGATGGAACACCCATCCACGAGTCGAGGTGCGGAAACGACCGAGATCCGGACCGGGCAACGGCAACCATTCACCGTCGACATCGATCCATGGCGCATCGACTGGCACAAAATGCTGAGTCGTAATATCATTACCGGAATCTTGATAAAAATCCACTGAAAAACCGGCAGGCTCAATAAATTCTCGTATATCCTCCGGTTTGACGGACGATCCACAGCCCTCACAAACACCGGCGCGCTCCAGGCTACGATTCGAACCACTGGTGCCACACTGGCTGCAGCGCCAGGCGTAACGAATGTTCTGCACTTCGCGCAGTTCTGTTTGATCGGCCGGAATATGCCAGTTAAGGGTGAGCCCGGCGGAACGATAGACCAAACCGTCCATGACGATTTCCGAGCCCGGCGAATACTCCCGCAAAGCCGTGGCAAGATCCCTGCTCGCAAGCTCCCGGCGGCGATAAGGATTATCTTCCCGGGTCCTTCTTGTTTCATGCGTCGTCTTGTCGCGCTTGAATTGACCGACCGTGTAATTGTCGAAAGCAGCGATATTGATGGGGAATCCATAAGCCGGAAGAAAGCCTTGGGTTGCAAATTCCCTAAGCAAATATTCTTCTTCCATCCGTTTCATGCGGAAGTCCATAGCCCGAAAGACCGGTGCATTGCCGCCATCGGCGCGTCGAATTTCCTCCTTTTCCTTCTCCAGGTTATCCCACTCCTTCCGCCAATTCCCGGCGATTCGGCCCATCGCTTCCGCCGCCTCTTTTTTCAACCTGCCGCGCTCAACGTTTTCCAGTATGGTATGTTTGAGGAGCCGGACCACGGTTTCTTCGAGACGTTTTCCCCCAGAACGACTGTTCCGGCACCAGGCGATGAACCGATCGGACTGAGCCTCCTCACCCAGAAAAAAGAGCCCGCATGTCAGTTTCAGTTGCTCTTGCCCGGATCCGTCCAGAGCGTTTTCCAGAAACCTGGCAAGCAGATACGAATGAATATGGCGCTGCACGATCACCCGACTGTCCAGGGAAACCTTGGGCGCGGGCAGTATGGTGTCGAAAGGCCAGCGGGTGTTTCTGAAGACGGCCTGGTCGTGGGGGTTCGATTTGCACAAGGTCATCGCCAATGAACGGCCTTCCCTGCGGCGGCCGGCCCGCCCCGCCCGTTGCAGATAATTGGCTGGATGCGGCGGAACATTGTTCATCGCCACCATGCTGACGCCGCCGATGTCGATGCCCATTTCCATGGTGGTGGAGCAGGACAACAGGTTGACCTTGCCTTGTTGAAACGCTCGTTCATAATATTCAAGCGTCTTGGAATCCTGCTGCGCCGAGTGTTCCGCAGCCCTGAAATAAGGCGCCAGCTCGATCACCTTGTCGTTCAAATTGGACCACAGTCCTTGCTCGCGCAGTTCTGCGAGACTCTTCTGTTCTCGCAGCCATTGCCGCGCCATCCGGATGCGCTCCTGATCCTCCGTTACACCGCCAAAAGGCGTTTCATAGACGGGAAGCGCGTAACGATGACAGCGAGCGGTCTCGTCAGCCGGGTTCCGGGGCAGATAAGGGGTGACTCCTTGCAAGGTGACGTCCAGAAAACGCCGGGTCACCGGACAGGCCCAGGCTTTTTCCATAGGCGCGAAGGCCAGTTGATCGAGCGGCAAGACCCGGCCGGTCGCGTCTTGCCGCAGCAATTCAATTCGACACAGTGCATCCCACGCCGCCTGCAACACGCTATCGACCCGACCGGCGCCTAGAGCGGTCTCTATATCCACAGGCAACACATGCGACAGCAGACGCACCAGAATACTATGCATCCCGCTGCGCACGGCCTTCGGCCAGCGCCGTTGAGGCCGCCCCACCGTTGCCTGATCGGCGGCGACCAGCCAGGACTGCCGAAACGGCATTCCCAGCCAATTGCCCCACGCGCCGGGAAAGGCCAGCGAGCCACCCCCGCGAACGAAGAAATCGAGACATATCTTCAAGAACGCTTTCCAGGCGTTCAGATCAAACTCCGCTGCCTGAATCACGATATCCGGAACCCTGTCGACCTGATCCAGCACCGGATAATGGACCGCGACCATGCCCATGGTTTCCAGGTTGTTCATCCGCCGTGGACGGCGGCCGAACTCCCTCACCAAAAACATATTCGCCAACTCAACCTCGCCGCTGTCACGGCCGAAGATTTCGGGCGCGAAACGGCGATAATGGGCCAGCATCTCAGTGAAATCCCGTCCCTGGCGGCCAAGATCCAGAGCCAGCTCCTTAAAAGGGATTGGCTTGGGAAGGGCAAGCTGCGTCAGTTTGGATTTCTTTTCTTCAATGAGTTGCTTGAGACGTTCATCAGGACCGTCCTGGCATAACGATTCCAGAGTTTCGATTTCACCAGCAAGCTCCTTGGCGTCAGACACACCGCCGGATTGCCCGTATTGCAACGCGAGGTGATAGATCAAACCGCGCACTCGGCTACGCTCCGCATCCTGCTGCAATTTGGCCGCCATGCGCGCGGTGCCCTGGCGGCTGTCGTTGAACGTCAGCAGACGTCTGCCCCGGCAAGGGTTGTTTTCAGCGTCCGAACCATCCGGCGCGTATTCCAGCAGCGTCGGTAAAATCGTTCCGAGCAAAAACGGCGCGCCCAGACGGGCGTGCATGAACAGTCTCTTCCGGCGTTGCTCCTGAGCCTTGCAGTCCGGACATACCAACCCATCACCGGCATCTTCCTGAGCCAGCAAGCGCACAGTCGCTTCCGAAGGTTCGGTGATGCGGCGGCTGGCCATGTCCAAATCGATCGGCCCCAGCCGTTCCGAGGAACGATTGGCGATCAAAACCCTGTGCTGGTAGGACGCTTGTTCCTGATCCTCGTCCTCCGAACCGGCAGCAGAATCGTCACCCATATCGTCCATGTCAAATTCCAGCTCGAACTCATCCAGCGCATTCCACGGCTCCAGGTGTTCGACTCGCCCTTCTCGGACCTGCCCAAGCAGATAGACGCTGCCGCATTCCCCGCAATTCACCACCTCATACACCGGGCAGCCGCATTCGCAATGTTTGCGCGGCTCCAGATGGAGCATGCCAAAAGACCATCGATCATCGTCCAGTTCAGTGTCCTTTCTCTTCGTACAGTTGCGGTCCGCACAGGCCCAGATTCCAGACAGGGTCTGATGATAAAAATGGCCCCGCAAAGGCAGAAAAGACTCGCCGGCAGCGCCGTCCTGCAAGCGGTCTCTGGTGCTCGATAACAGGTCGAGCCAACGCAATACCTGTTGTTGCTGCTTCTTGCTGAACCTTTCCTGCTTGCCATACAGGCCAGCGCAGACTTCGCTTAACCGGGCTACTAAGCCTGGTTTACCCGAATCGGTGAACAAATCACGAATTCGCCGGGCAGTACGGTTTTTGGTGAACAACGCGTAGCGCTTTGGCGCAATTTCAGCATCGCTCTCAATGGCGGCAAGATCGTCCAGCTCCAGATTATTCTCGTCCCGTCCCGCTTTTGCCAACATCGGTATCTGCCGTTCCCCGGCAACAAGGTGAACATTTGCCCGATCGACGCCGGCCAGTTCGGCCAAAAAACGCCGGAGATTTTGCCCGGCCTCGCCTTTCGGATCGCCGATGGTGGCGGAGGTTGCAACAAAACGAACGTTCTCGGGCTTCACCCCAAAAGCGTTCAGGACGCGGCGGATCAACAACGAAATTTCAGCCGCCTGAGAACCGATATAGCTATGCGCCTCGTCCAGCACGACCCATTCCAGCCTGCCTTGCGAGTGCTCCAGAATAGGCGCATCCACGGTACGCACCAACATGTATTCCAACATGGTGGAATTCGTTACCAGAATTGGCGGCGGCGTGTTGCGCAGGGTTTGGCGATCCATGATTTCGCTGGGATGATCGCGCCGATTGCGCGCCGGAGCAGGACGCTCCGGGGTGGCGCCGTTGTAAAGACAAAAACGGATCGCTTCGCCAAATGGCTCCGTCCAAGCGCGCAGACGTTGCCGCTGGCTGTTGATCAATGCATTGAGAGGGTACAAAAACAGCGCCCTGACACCGATCAATTGGCTCTCTTGCTGTTGCCGCAACCGTACCAAGCGGTCCAGAATGGGCACCATGAAACACTCCGTTTTTCCCGATCCGGTACCGCTGGAGACAATAAGGGATTGAGGCTCTCTCCTGGCAAGGATATTCCAGGCTTCGATCTGGTGGGAATAGGGCTGAAGTTCCCGTGCAAACCGATGTTCCCCTATGCGGTCCATGGCATCGATCAGATCGGCGGTCAGCAACTCCCCCGCCAGATCGCCCATAGTTTGAGAGCCGCTTTTCCAGCCGAAGACCGCCTCGAACGCTGGATCGGCCAGAAAAGCGCCGGGGCTGCCGTATGGCCGTCCGAAAATCTTCTGCAGATACCGGCGCAGCGGCACGTTGGCAAACCCCAACTGGCTGATCGCAGCCTGACTAGACCGATTCGCCAGCACTGGCGACAGGTCCGAGAAATAACCCCTGTCCATCGTCACCCCTTCATCAAACCTTGTGCCCAGCAACGGGCGATCGTCATGTTATACGCCTCGTCGAACCAGTCGGGATCGAAGCTCCGAGCGATTCGCAGCAAATCCACGTTGGCGGCGTCCTGGAAACATTCGTTGGCATTGTCGCATGCCGCCCTGGCCGCCACCAACAAGGGCATATTGATGATACCGTCATGAAAGCCGAACGATTCGGAACACAGCAAACAGGAGATATCTTTCCGCGCTACCGCGTATTCCAGAAGTGCGTCAAAGCCTGTCGGCCATTCGTCCTCCGCATGATTGCGAAGCAGCTTCATCAACTCACTCTCTTCCCCTGCAAACAGCTTCTTCTCAGCGATGGCGCCCATCGCTTTCAGGCCAGTACTCTCCCGTTGCATCCGTTCGTCGAACTCGGCACTGGCCAGGCCAAGAAGATAATGCAAGGCGCCGGATATGCCGCACAACTCCTTGCGTCTGGCATCGAGATGACTTTCAAGGACAGTCTTCCCCGCCACGTCGTACAAGGCAAAACACTGATTGTCCAAACACTGAATGGCCCCCTTCCAACAACGAAAGGGAACCGCTTCCCAGCTAAAAGGCAGTTCGTCAGCAAAGCGAACCCAAAACCCCTTGGGCAAACAGCCAAGCCTCAAGGCCAAAGCGGCCATACCCCGCGAGGAATGGGCGAAGCATCGCCACAAATCCAATGTCGCAAGCGGCAAATGGCCCACCTGTGCAGCCAATTGTTCGACTATGACCCAGGACGGATGGCAATAATCTTCGGCCATGCGGTCGATCACTGGCGCCAGGCAAGCCTCCCGTTTCTCCGGATCGGGTTCCCCGATGGCGTGCGCCAGCGCGTCTTCTACCAATGTTTCTCCGGGCACAGACCACAGCGTCGAGCGCACGGGGAAACGGAATTCCGGAGCCGGATAAATCAACCAGGAGCCCGGCTCTCTCCGCTCCGGCTCGAAATCCCAGGCAGCCGCCGCAACGCCTTCGGAAGTCCGATGACGCAACAAAACCGGCTCATCTTCTGGATGTTCCAGGCGCATGGCCATCACCTTCAGTTCCGCCAATTGTTTTTCCGGTTGCCATTGGAGGCGATCGCCTTTCAGGACGACGCGGTTTGCATCGCGCTCCAAAACCGCGCTGTAACGTGCGATGTACAGCTTGAATCGCTCCAGCCCGCCCTCGAATATGAAAACCGGAATCGGGACATCCTGGGCGTCCTCCATGGAAAGAAGCTGTTGAATTTCCCCCAGATAGTCGACCAGGCTGATTTCCAAAGAAAGGGCGCCGGCCTGATTATTCAAGCGGAACCGTCTCGAGCGGCGATGGTCTGTACCGATTTGAAGTACAGGACGGCCCGCATTTTGGAGCACCAAACGCAGCCCCAACAGCTGTTGCAAGGCCAGCCGTTCACCGCAACATAGCTCTTGTCGAGCCCCATCGAACGCCCGAATGCCTTGCGCTGGAAAGGGCGTCAGCAAACGCACCCGGTGCGTCGTGTGACGCCAGGCGATTTCGACTAGCAGACTGGCTGGAACGGGATCCCCTGGATTCACGGCAACCTCAAGCAGCAGATCCCCGTTTTCGATTCGGTTGTTCTGCCGCACCGACACGCCGCCGATCACCCGAGCATCACCGATATTCCAATGACAAAAACGCACGACACCGGAGCGGGCATCGTAGGATTCGAGCTTCAAATCGGCTCCGGCGGGCAGCAACACCATGCGGGTGCGGTGTTGAATTCCCCCCTGCTCGCGGTGGCTCGCGACCATCGGACCAATAATCTCTCGGGCATGAGGAGCGGCGCCGATTACTTGGAAGTCACACCGGCCGTTGACCGGATGATGCACTCCCTCGTCATCGGTGCGATATAGCTGCGGCATCCCGCGAAAAGCCAGGGAAGGATTTTTGAAATCCAGCCAGAACCTGTCGCCTGTCCAGATGAAATGCATCTCTTTCGCGTCCGCCTGACCGGAGCGAAGAGGCAGCGACTTGCCCTTGGGGCTTTCCAATTGCACCGCGCCGCGCACCTTCCAGATGGATCGGACCGGCGAGCCCGCCACCGCCAGTTCCGCTGCTGGACCAACATCCGGGGACGGAATCCGCCATCCTTCGGGTAAGACCAACCAGACCTCGGTGAGCGCAACACTGCCACCCCCTTGTTTGAGCAGATGATAAGGCTCTTCGGCAGAAAAGACCCATGGCAGCTCGGAATCCAGTTCACCCCCAAAAGGCGCTTCAGCAAACCAAACCCGTCCATCAGTTGCGGCAAGCCGCAGTCGATGGGGCTGCATGGTGGCATGACCGTTCGTTTCCCAATCGCTGGTCTCGACACGATAACACGACTGGCCGGCAAGCCGTCGGATCGCTGTATCAAAACGACTCTCGCCCACCAACAGGCTTAACGTCGCTGTTCTGGGCAATGCCTCGACATCGGCAGCAAACAGTCCCGCAAGATCCCTGGCCTCCAGAGTCACGGGCAACTCGATGCGGGCAGTCAGACGCCAGTTTCCATTGTCACAACGCTCGAGCATCCGCTGCACAGGCAGGGCCGATTTGACCTTGCGGGCCTTGATGCGGGCAGCATCCTTGACCAGCTGTTCCATCAACCCATGGGCATGCCGGTCTTCCAACGGCAGCGGGAACCGCTCCTTCCAATTGGGAACCTTCCGCTCCAAAAGCGCCACAGCATCCTGCTGTGGAGACAAATCAGCCTCCTGCTTCAAAGAGAGCACCACCCAAACAATATCCCTCAGCAAAGCGTAAACCGTATCCTGTCGGTAACTTTTGGGCAGCCTGATTTGGAGGCTTTGAATCCACGTAAGCAGATCCGGCTGACTGACTTGCCGATCCCCCGCCATCTGCAACACCCGCTGCAATACCGCGCCGACGCTGCCCCGAGCTTCGGACAGCATCCGCATCGGCAAACCACCCTGCAGTGCAACGCTTCCGAGAAAACGTAATCCACCCGCTTCCCTGGGCTTGAGCCGCCACTCGGCAAGCCCTTTTTTGACACATTCGCTGCGTTGGCTAGGTGTCCAACCGTCCGGATCAGTGCCGAGATCGTGCAAAATCGGTTCCCAAGAAAAACCGGAGCCGTCATAGCGTCTGCGCCACCATTCAGCGCTGTAGAGAACGAACAGGGCGGGGAAGCCGGTTACCCGGGTAATGCGATTCAAATCGGCCGCGCCGGCAAACAAACCAAGCCAGTGGCGCAGAAGTTTTTCGAGCTCATCGAATTCCGCTGTCGTCAACCGGTACTGAAACAGTGGTCGACCATCCGGCTGAGGGAGGGCTCTTTTTTCCAGCAGCTGACCCATCCATTTTTTGAACGCGGCAAAGCGGCGATCGGTCATTATTCACTCCAATCCAATTCTTGCCTCCAAGCATAGAAGAGATTGCCACCGCCTGCCGGGTCGTCGAAGAAAACTACGATCAATCCGGTGTTCCGCCGACGCCACCATCGAACCCGACAAAGTCGCCGCTTCGTTCACCCATCTGTTACACCAAAATCACCCAATCTGCCGCCGTGCATCCTCCAGAATCTCGAAAATCAGATCATCGGGCACCTGCTGTGCCTTGCTTACTGCAATCGCCCGAACCAGGCCATTCGCCTGTTCGGGCAGCAGAATGCCTTTGGGCAGTGCTTCCGCATAGGCCCATACGCACGCCTCTTCCGCGCTCGGCAACTGCGCCAACTGCGCCTTGCCCGCCGCCGCTGCCAGCATGGCCGAAGACAACAGCTCCACGGCGCCGGTCATGCATTTCTGTTCGATCAGAACTTCCGCGGCGCGCAGCTTCTCCTGTGCCACCCGAACGAACGGCGAAACTTTGGCGGTTTCATCCTGTTCCGCTTCGAACAGAACGGTGCTTTCCGCAACCGGCGAGCCGGCTCCAAGGCGCTGCAGACCGGCCAGCATACGTGGGTCGATCATGGCCACCGGCACCGCAGCGGACAGCTCCGCCGCCGTCTGTTCGACGCCGTCATCGATCTGTTCGACAACGACCAGAAGGCCGCCGCCCGCGCCAAGTATGCGTTCGATCCGTGGGCCCAAGCGTTCCTGCAGCTGCACGATGCACTCTCGAATCGCCGCATCTTCTGCGGAATCGGCCGGCTCCCGGGCAGCCGGCTCTTTTGCAGCAGTGGCCTCCTCACTGTCCGCATCGGCTGCCGCCTGAGCGGGACGCTGTTGTTCGCTCAAGTCCTCGATGATCGTCTCCAGCATCCGCTTGGAGACGCCGACGACATCCTCCGATGCCTCCGGGCTGATGACATTGTCGAACAATTCGCGCTTACCCTGCACCAGCCGCGCCACCTGCTCTTCATAGGAATCTTCGGCCAGCATGAGAAAAATCTGCACTTTCTGCTTCTGCCCCAGACGGTGAACGCGGGCGATGCGCTGATCGAGCACCGCCGGATTCCAAGGCATATCGAGATTGATCAAAACAGAAGCTGACTGCAGATTCAGGCCGACACCGCCGGCATCGGTCGAGATGAACACCTGAACCCCTGTGTCTTCCCGGAACCTGTCCATCAAATCGCCGCGCTTGTGCGTCGGCACGCCGCCGTGCAGTCGAACCGAGCCGATGTTCAGTTGGCGCAGCACCTTCTCCACCATCACGGTCATCAGTTCCCATTGAGAAAAGACGACCACTTTCTGACTGCTCTGCAAACAGAGATCTTCCAGCAATCGGGCCAATTCATCCAACTTCGGCGACCCTTCGGTCTCCTTGTCGACCAGCCCCGCCGCATTGCATGCCATCCGCGCCTGCTGCAGAGCGGCCATGAGGCGATTCTGCTCCGACGGGGTCAACGGCCGCCGTTTGGCGATGGTCGCCAGCCGTCCGGCTGCCGAAAGCGCCGAATCGTGCAGCTCCTGCTGTTTTCGGGTCATCGGAAGATCCAGACGCACTTCGCTGCGGTCCGGCAGCTGATCACGCACCAGGCTGCGGTCCCGGCGCAGCATCACCGGAGCGATGCGGCGCCTGAGTTCGGACAGATTGCGATAGCCGATCACCTTGCCGCGTTCGTCGGTGATGTGAAAATCGATCATGCAGCGCCACAGCGGACCGAGCACTCGGGAATCGATCACCTGCAGCAGACTGTAGAGATCGACCAGACGGTTCTCCAGCGGTGTACCGGTCAAGACGAACGCATAACGTGATGTGATCAGTTTGATGGTCGAGGCGATTTTGGTCTGCCAGTTCTTGATCCGCTGCGCCTCATCGAGGATCAGCAGGTCGGGCCTGAGCGTTTCGTTGACGACCGAAAGATCGCGCAGCACCAGTTCGTAATTGACCACGAAAAACAGAGCGTCGGCACGGTATTGTACGTGACGGGTGCCGGCACCGCCCTGAATGGTCTGGGCATTGTGTCCCGTGAATTTCTCGATCTCCCGGGCCCACTGATGTTTCAGCGATGCGGGGCAGACCACCAAAATCCGCTTGATATCGGCATGTTGCGCCATCCAGTGGGCTGCCGTGATCGCCTGCAGCGTTTTCCCCAACCCCATGTCATCGGCCAGCAGGGCTCGGCCGCGCGAAGCCAGAAATGCCACCCCTTCCACCTGATAGGGATAAAGGCGCGCCCGAATGCCCGGCAGAACGCCGCCCGACTGCATGATCTCGCGGGAGATGGCCTGTGCCCGCACCTCCTGCGCCGCATCTTCCGCCAGGCGCTGCGCATAACGCACGGCATCTTCACCAAGCTGTATGTCGCTGCGGCCGTAGACCACGTCGGCCAACCGGAAGCAATCTTCCGGCAGCTGACCTTTGAAACGTCCGGCGTCGTCGAAAAACGGCTGCAGAAGCTCGGCCAGATCCGCCGCCATGTCGGCGCTGCGGTGCAGCCTGAGCGTCGGATGGGTTGCCGATTCCCAGGCCAGATAGACGAAAGAGACCGGCGGACCCAGCTCCTTGACTGTGCGATAGCCGGGCTGCTTCTTGATTTCATGCAGCACCGCTTCGATATGCTTGCAGGTACCAAGTTGATTGCTGGCGAGATCAGGGCAAGTACAATAGTTCATGCGCCGGTCGAGAGAACGGATCTGCACCTGGTAGGCCTGCTGCCAATGGGTGGTCGACACCAGCGAAGAGGCCTGCCAGGTCCCGAACACGAGGTCCCCGGAAAGCTGTTTGACCCGAACCTCGTTGATGCCCTTGCGTACGCGCTCCTTGATGGCCTCATCGACCGCACTGCCCAAGGTGTCATTGTCGCCGCCAAGCTGCGGCATAACTGTACAAAACAGCGACCGCATGCTTGCACACCGGCTCCTGATCGAAGGGACAGCCGCACTGAACCTCCAGTTCACCGTTGTCTCCATGAAGTAGCTTGACCGAGTAGGGCCACTCCGGGTCGGAACCCTCCACCTGCGCAGACAGGACAGTGTCGGTACAGTCCAGATCGATGACCCGGTTTTCATTGAAATAGGCCAACCCTTTGGTAATGACCTGTTCAGAAGCGATCGCCCCGAGGCGTTCGGTATCATAGAGAAAAAAATCGTTACGCATGGGCAGTCACCGGTAGGTTTAGGGAACAAACACCATCAGAGCCATCGATCGGACGAGGAAGAATGGCTCTCTTCCAGTACCGAGATGCGTCAGTTTCCAGCAAAAAAATGTAGGTTGGGTTAGGTGCGCTTTTTACCGAAATATCAAGCTTCCACCGGATTATGAGCGCACCGTAACCCAACAATGTTCTGACGGTCATTTATGCAGCACTGTACCCGCGCACCTACCGATTGAACTTCAGTTGGTTTGCCTCGTCTTTTCCGCTTCTTCCATACACCCGCATCGCCTCCCGTTCGGCGACCAATCCCTGGATCAGTTCATCCCACGATGCGTACCGCTTATATTGCTCATCGCCGGCCGCTTTTCTTTTCACGAAATTTTCTTTGCCCATTGCGATAATCTCCTCAACGCCTTTCCCATCCACTGTATCCCGAAATTTCGCCTGATCCGGCTCCGACTGCTTCAGCGACCAAAATGCCACTTCGAATTCCACACGCTCCTTTTCCGGCAGACGATCCTTGATCACTGTCACCGAACGGTATAATGTTCTATTGCTCGACGCATTGATGCGGCCGCCTTTGCCGCAGGCCACGCCAAACAGAGAAACAGCCAACAACATGATAATCACTCGATTCCTCATCGTTCATCCTCGATACCGTCACGTATAATGTGCGGATCATTATAAACCGACCGGCTCTCCCGGAAATAGAACTTTTCTTTGTCGCAATGCTGGATTTCATCCGCCTCCTGATACAGCGCTATCGAACAGTATACGGTCAGGCCCGCCTTGCCCCCACGGCGAAGCCGTCGCTGAAACAGCAGCTCCACTCACTGACTCTGGCCGAAGCGTTTCTGGAAAAAGGCCAGTTGCAGCAGCGGCATCTGAAGATCCCGATCCAAATCGCTGTCATCGGACCGACGCAGGCCGGCAAAAGTTCGGTGGTCAACCTGCTGCTACAAAAAACCCTGGCCGTTGTCAGTCCGCTCGCAGGGTTTACGGTGCATCCACAGGGGTTCAGCCGCAACAACGAAGAACCGAACCCCAAATGGCTGCAGAATTATTTCAGACATTATCAGCGTTTCGAGCGCGACGCGCTGCCGGCCGGGCGCCACGATTGCTACGTCTACGCCTCTGCCGGCCCGGACCCCGATTCCCCGCTGCCGCCCTGCGTCATCTGGGACACGCCCGATTTCGATTCCATCGATGCCGAGGGCTATCGTGAAAGCGTATTGCGCTGCGCGGCCCTGGCGGATGTGATTCTGCTGCTCGTCAGCAAAGACAAATATGCCGATCAATCGGTCTGGGATATGATGAGCCTACTGGAACCGCTTGGGCAGCCCACGGTCATCTGCCTCAACAAAATCCTCGAGGAGAATCGGCTGATCATTCTGCGGTCGCTGCAGCAAAAATGGAAAAGCGCCCGCCGCGATGTCCCGGTCGCGCTGACGGCACTGCCCTATCGTGATCCTGCCGACGTCCCGACGGATCCGTCGCAGCAGGCATTGGCGCAGTTGTTCGAGGAACTCAACAAAGCCATCGCTGCTGTCGAGCGGAACCGGCACCCACAGCAAGCCTATCATCTGTTGAAACGACACTGGGTCGCCTGGATGGCACCGATCACGGCGGAACACGATACGTCGAACGAGTGGCGGACGCTGGTCGAGCAGGCGGTGAAGCAGGCTCTGACCATGTATCGACGCGACTATCTCGACCATCCGCACCATTATGAAACCTTCAGGCGCGCCCTGGCGGAGCTGTTGACTCTGCTGGAGATCCCCGGTCTGGCCACCGCCCTGGCCCGCACCCGACAGGCGATCACCTGGCCGGTGCGCCAATTGGTCAAGCTGGCCAAACACGAGCGGCGGGAGGAAGGGGCAAACCAGTACGGTCAAGAGATGGTGACCCTGAAGCAGATCCAGGAACACCTGTTCATACAGCTTGCCGACCACATTCTCGTCAAAAGCGAGGAAGAGTTCGAACAGGCGCGCTGGTGGAAAGAGATCGGCCGGCAGCTGCGCACCGAAAGGCCGGTCATCGCCAGTGCATTTCTTCAGGCGGTGCAACATTATGAACGCAGTTTTCAACCGGAAATCGAGACCAGCGCCCATCAATTGTACGACAAACTGAAAAAGCAGCCTGCGACCCTGAACAGCCTGCGCGCGACGCGGATTTCGACCGATGCGGCCGCCGTGGCTCTTGCCTTGAAAACCGGCGGCATCGGCCTGCATGACTTCATCTTGACGCCGGCCGTCCTGTCATTGACCTCCATGCTGGCCGAAAGCGCGCTGGGAAGTCATATGAACAAGATTGCGGCCAGACTCAAACGACGCCAATATGAGATTGTCGAACAGGACTTGTTCCTCGGAGTGCTGCAAAAAAACCTCCTGCGCCTGCCGCAACGATTGGACGATTCGGAGCAATTCAACATTCCTCTCGAAACGCTGAATACGGCTGAAGATAAGCTCGAACAATCACGCTATGGACTACGACTTCTATAAGCTTCTCGACTAATCGAAGCAGTGGGCGCAGCAGGCCTGTGCCGGTGGCTGGCTGTCGAAAAAAGATGCTCAGCGCATTGAATCGGTGCAGGCGCAGACTCCCGCCTCGCTATTTGCCGGCGGCGAGCAACGCCCACTCGTGGTCGCCTTTTTCGGCGGCACCGGCGTCGGCAAGAGCTCGCTTCTGAACCGCCTCGCCGGGCAGACGATCGCGCGGGTGGGGGTCGAACGGCCGACCTCCCGTGAAATATCGATGTATCATTATCATTCGCTGCAGATCAGCCGGCTGCCGGCAGAGTTTCCGGTGGACAGGATACGAGTTGCCCGACATCAGGATGATGACAGAAAGGCGATCCTGTGGATCGATATGCCCGATATCGACAGCACGGAAGCGAAAAACCGCATGATCGTGCTCGAATGGCTGCCGCACATCGATGTCCTGATTTATGTGGTCAGCCCGGAACGCTACCGTGACGACAGAGAATGGCGCTTGCTGCGTTCGGTCGGCGCCGAGCATGCCTGGATCTTTGTCATGAATCATTGGGACGAAGGCGAGGAGGCGCAGCTCGCCGACTTCGAAAAACAGCTGGCCAAAGGAGGGTTCCGCCGGCCGATCGTCTTGCGCACCGACTGCCGGCCGCAGGCATCGGCACGTGCGGCGGACGATTTTGAAGAGCTGGAACAGATCATTCGATCACTGGCCAACGCCCATACCATCAGCCAACTAGAGCTGCGAGGCCTGCGGCTGCGTCTCGAGGAACTGGAGCGTGCACTGGTCGACAACATCGACCGGCTTGGCAGCGACAAGGCCTTTTCAACTGTGAAAGAGCAATGGGGAAACGTCTGGAAAAATACGGTGCAAAGCCTGCAGCAGGGTCTGGAGTGGCCCATGCAGCAAGTGTCGGGCGCTTTCGTGACCGCGGCGGTCAGTCTGCTGCCGATGCGATCGAAAAAGGCGAAAGCAGACCGGCCGGGTGAAGGCGGCCGTGGGGGTATATCGGCGCTGTGGGACGAATGGACGCAAACCCGCTTCGACGATGCGCTCGACCGTTTCGTCATTGAGGCCGACGCCAACGGCCTGCCGTCGACTCCTTTCAAAACCGCCTTCGAATCAATCCGCAGCAAAGCAGGACGCACCCTTCAGTCACAGGCCGAACAGTCGCTGCGTGCCGCACTCGCCAATCCCGGCAATGTCCTGCAGCGCTTTTTTCTAAGATTAGCCGGCTTCTGCGCCACCGTACTGCCGCTGTGCGCCATCGGCTGGGTCGGCTATCAGGTGTTCGACGGCTACTACACCAGCAGCTTTTCCGACCAACCGTATCTCGGCACCAACTTCGCCATCCACAGCACGCTGCTGATCGTTCTCTCCTGGCTCCTGCCCTGGTTCGTCTACCGAAAACTTCGCCCCTCGACAGAAAAAGTGGCACTGAAAGGAGTGAGAAACGGCATCGCCCTCGGCTTCGGTCTGATCAAAGAGCAGATCGATGCACTCATCGAGCAGGCGCTGGAACGGAGAGGAGAGATCATCGAGGGCGGTGAGAAGCTGATGTCACTGTGTCGGCAGCTGAAAACTGAGGAACAGCCGACCGATAAGAGCGTATTGGCAAGAATGCTGCCGCAGCAGGCGGGGGAGCGCGCGCAGGAGGCAGGTGGTCGGCAGTAGGACCCGGACAGAAGCACCAATGCTGTTGAATCAAGCTGATGCGCTCCTTCTCCCTCCGGGAGAAGGCTGGGATGAGGGGATCAAAATGGCTAAGTTCCTTTATTTGTTCCCTGATCACCCAATCCTCCCCCGCTGGAGAGGGCATAAACCTCCGGCATTGAGAGTTAACTTGAGGAAACCTGAATAATGACCGACCACCGAGTGGTTTCGCGTCGGCTGAGCTTGGTCATTACTGTTTTGAACAAATGAGAGGTGAGTGGGATGAGGAGTAAAGATGTCCTTGATCAAGCATTAAAACTTAAACCGGAAGAAAGGTTCATGTTAGTAGAAAGGCTAATAAAAAGCCTGGATGAAGCTGATAGCTCGCTCGACGCAATCTGGGAGGGTGAGGCACAGAGGCGGCTCAAGGCCTATCGCACTGGTCACCTTGAAGGAATACCCATGGAGGAAATATTCAAGGAAGAATAATGAGAGTGATATTTTCAAAACTCGCAAAACAAGAACTTGATGACGCAAGCCGCTACCTTGAAATTGAATTTCAAGGGCTTGGAAAGCGGTTCCGCGAAGAGGTCAGAAAGGCTACAAAGAGGATTACAAACTATCCAGAAGCATGGTCTGTGGAACGAGGCGATGTCCGGAAATGCCTTCTACACAAGTTTCCGTATAAACTGCTTTACTCGATCGAAGACGAGCACATCTTTATCA
>Ga0114931_10004147_pt1 | contig 18113 bp, 15 predicted proteins | sample 2SBtaG_FD_89579 | JGI IMG/M metagenome (GOLD analysis project Ga0114931, IMG submission 89579) | Deep subsurface microbial communities from Kolumbo volcano to uncover new lineages of life (NeLLi) - 2SBTROV14_V59a metaG | ecosystem: Environmental > Aquatic > Marine > Volcanic | place: Kolumbo...
AACGACAAGAAGTATCGCGCCACGTCCACCATGCAACTCGACGTGTCCATGGCGACGAAGCTGCCCGAGCCCATGATCGCGCCGGTGGCGCGCAACGACTCGTAGTCGATGCGCGTGTCCTCGAACATCGACGCGGGCAGGCAGCCACCCGCCGGGCCGCCGATTTGCACCGCTTTGATCGCGCGTCCGCTCCCGCTGCCGCCGCCGATCTGCTCCACCAGCTGTTTGATGCTGATGCCGAGCGGGACCTCGACCATGCCGGTGCGGCGCACATCGCCGGCGATCGAAAACACCTTGGTGCCGACGCTGTCGGCGTAGCCGTAACGGCGGAACGCGTCGGCGCCGTTGTTGACGATCCATGGCACGTTGGCGAGGGTCTCGACGTTGTTGATCAGCGTGGACTTGCCGTGCAGGCCTTGTTGCACCGGATACGGGGGGCGCAACCGGGGCATGCCGCGGCGGCCTTCCACCGACGCGATCAGCGCCGTTTCTTCACCGCACACGAACGCGCCGGCGCCTTTGACGATGCGCACCTCGAGGCCGGTGTTGCTGCCGGCGACGGCGTCGCCGAGAAAGCCGCGCTGTTGCGCCTGGTCCAGGGCGATGGCGAAGCGCTCGACCGCAAGCGGGTACTCTTCGCGCACGTAGATGATGCCGCGCCGCGCGCCCGCGGCGTAGGCCGCGATGGACATGCCCTCGAGGATGGCGAACGGGTCGGCTTCGATCAGGTTGCGGTCCATGAACGCGCCGGGGTCGCCCTCGTCGGCGTTGCACACCACGTACTTGTGGTCGCCCGGGGCGTCCCGGGCCAGTTGCCATTTGCGTCCGGTGGGAAAGCCAGCGCCGCCGCGGCCACGCAATCCCGAACGAGTGATCTCGTCGATGACTCGCTGTGGGCTCCACTGCTCCAACACCTGGCGCAGCGCGGTGTAGCCGCCGGCTGCTATGTAGTCGTCGATGGACTCGGGGTCGATGTTGCCGCAGTTGCGCAGCACGATCCGGTGCTGCCCGGCGAAAAATTCGACTTCGCGATGCTCCTCGTTGTCGCGCACGACGTGGTCGTCCACGGTGCGGCCGTCGACGAAGTGCGCTTCGATCAGCGCCGGCGCCAGCTCGGGGGTGACGTTGCCGTAGACCACCTGACCCAGCGCGGCCGAGCGCAGCTCCACGAGCACTTCGCGGTAGCACATGCCGGCGCAGCCGGTGTGGCTGATGCGGGCATCGATCGAGCGCTGCGCCAGCGCTCGTTGCACCTCGGCTTCGACCTGCCGCGCGCCTGCGGCCAGTCCGCAGCTGCCAACCGAGAGGATGACCTGATTCACTCGTCCTCCTGCTCACCGGTCGTCGCTGCGAGGAGCTCCGCGGCTTGCTGCTGGTCGAGCTTGCCGTGGATGTTCGCGTCGATGGTCACGACCGGGGCGAGACTGCAGCAGCCGACACACGCCACCGTGTCGAGGGTGTACTCCAGATCGTCCGAGGTGCCGCCACTGGCGCCGACGCCGATGCGCCGCGCCAACGTCTCCATGACCCGGTTGGCGCCGCGGACGTGACATGCCGTGCCCGTGCACACGCGTACGCTGTGGCGGCCGCGCGGTGTCAGCGAGAAACTCGAGTAGAACGTCGCCACGCCCCAGATGCGCGCGAGTGGGATGTGGGTGAGCTCGGCGATGAGCTCGAGCACATTGCGCGGCAGGTAGCCGAAACGGTGTTGCACAGCCTGGAGCAGCGGAATCAGCGCACCGTCGAGCTCGTCGACGAGCCGGTGCAACGCGGGGCCATGCTCGCGCAGATCCGGCTGCTGTGTGGTCTCCATGCGGTCCGCCACCTCGGTTTGCGAAGCGCCCACCCGCGCCAACACTGCAACCTGCGCACCAAGTGGCAGCCTGGGTCACGTCGACGCAGCGCGGTGGCGTGTTGTTTGCACGCGATGTTGAAGCCTTTGAGTTGGCATCCGTCCAACCCACGCCGCCAGACCCAAAAGGGGCCTCGATGAGTCGATACAGCCGCACATTCGCTGCAATCCCCGTTGTGCTACTTCTGTCTACCCCTGCCAGCGCGGGCCGCTACGTTGCCACGACCGTGTCCAACGGCGGCAGCGTGCGCGGTACAGTTCAGTTTCACGGCTCTGCCCACCGCAAACGCATCAAGGTCACCAAGAACCCGGCGACCTGTGGTCGCACCAAGCTGTCCGAAGCGTTGATCGTGCACGGCCATCGCCTGGCCAACGCGGTGGTGTACCTCAAGGACATCACCCGCGGAAAGAAGGGCAAGCGGACCCAGCCGGTGCTCGACCAGCACAAATGCGTCTACGTACCGCACGTTCAGGCGGCCCTGAAGCGCAGCAAATTGCGCCTGCACTCCAGTGACGACGTGCTTCACAACGTCAACGGTAGCCAGAATGGCCGCGTACTGTTCAACGTGGCGATGCCGATGAAGGGACAGACCATTCGCCGCAAGCTGCGCAAGGCCGGCTTGATCCGCGTCAAGTGCGACGCTGGCCACACGTGGATGCGCGCCTACATCTGGGTGTTCCCGCATCCGTACTTTGCGGTTACGGGATCCGATGGTCGGTTCGAGCTAACCGACGTGCCGGCGGGCACCTACACACTCGCAGTCTGGCACGAAAAACTCGGAACACGAAGCACGCGTGTCACCGTTGCGGCTGGTGGCAGCGTCACCAAGACGTTTCGTTATTGATCGCGGTCAAGCGGCAGTTGTTGATCGCGGACAACACGGTTGCGCAAGGATTACCGTTGCACGTCCGTTGGCCTGCACAGAGTGCGTGAATTCGCTCAACCCTCGATGCAGAACGAGAACACAACCTCATCGGTATCTGTCTGATCATCGACGTCGATGCGCACTTCCCACAGTCCCGGCATCCACAGGTTGATGCGATCGATCTCGTACTGTCCCGCCTGCGTTGCCGGGGTCACGGTCGGGACGATCGACGTGCCGTGATTGTGATCGGGCATGAACGGCGTGACGCTCAGGGTCGCGTCGGGCACGGCGACATCGGCGCCGCCCTCGAGCAGCTCGATGGTGAAGTTATTGTCTCCCTTTTCCGGCGGACCCGGGACGCTCTCGAGCAAGCGGATGCGAAACAGGCCGTCGTTGCCCACGGCCATCATGTCGGGCGCGTAGATGTCGGCGCGGGTCTCGGTGTCACAGCGCAAGGTGCCGTCGTCTTGCACCGGGTCGGCGCACGCCGCCGCGAGTACGGCCCACGTTGCCGCGAGCAGTGACGCTCCGAGCCGCCGAGTCAGAGTGCCGGTACGCAATCGCCTCGCTCTCCGGTCCATTCGATCATTGTTCCTTCCAGGGTGAATGTGGGGATGCGCGCCCGCACCGCGGTGTCGAGATCTCCGCCTGCGATAAGCTCGTCGATCACGTCGAGACCGATCGGCCTCACCCTCACGCGCAAAGTCATCCGGTCCGGCACCTCGGTCAGCGCGGGATACTCGCGGGTGACCGAGTGGTAGTAGCGCGGGTCGGCGGGATCGTTTGTCACCGCCGGCTGCAACCCGGTGGCGTCCAGAGTGGCCGCCTGCCACGGAAACAGAGCGTATGCGCCACTATCGTCGATCAGCTTGTCGCCGAGCAGCCACAGATCCGGATCGGTTTTGGACAGCAGCGGCGTGTCGTCGTCGACCACGCCGGATTGGTAAATCACGCGGGTGCCGCTGTAGACGGTCAGCTCTACCCAGGCCCGGCGGGTGGACGTGTCGCCGCTGGGAAACGCATGGCCGCCCATGACGTTGTCGAGGGTGACGATCGGCTGCAGCACCCCGCCGGACAGACACAGGCGGGCGAACACGACCGGGGCGAGGTCCTCGTTGATCGCGTCGCGCTGGGTGTTGGCTTCGGGCCAGGGCTGCAACGCCACGTTCATGCCGGGCAGGGTGTGGTTGTGGTGGCGGCGAACCGGCACGTTGCCCGTGGCTATCTTTGCCGGATCTGAGTCCATGTGGCAGCCACCGCAGCTCAAGAACAACTGATTGAAACTGTCGGAGAACATCGAGTCGGTCCACTCGGTGTAGGTGCGGTGCACGTGGACGCCGTTGGTGTTCTGAAAGTCGTGGCACGTACCGCACAGGTCGGTCGACCGCCACACGTCGCGGTCGACCAGCGTCGAATATGCGGAGTGGTGGGCGCCGGTGCCGACCGGGTTGTCGATCGGGCCGAGCAACACATCGTCAGTGGCGAGCTCGAACTCGTGACTGGCGGGATTGGCGGTTGCCACCACGTGACATGCGAAGCAGGTTACGCCCTTGAGCGCCGGATCAACGGTCGCCAGATTGCTGCCGTCAGTCGTCGCGCCCTCGGCCAGGGCCACCGGCGCGTGACAGCGAACACATGTCGCCGGGTCGCCGCCAGTATCGCGCAAAAAACGCGCGTTCATCGCCGCGAACACCGGGTCGTCGGCGGCGTACGCGTGACTCGAGCCGATCCACTCGGTGTAGTGGCGCTCGTGGCAATCCTTGCAAGCGGCCGGATCAAAGAGCTCATCGTGGCTGAGCGCGGGCTCCTGGCTGCCACACGCGGTCGCCAACACCGCGAACATCGCGAGGCGCCACAACATGGGCGCCATCGTCTACAAGTTCGGTGCCAATTGGCTGCACGCGCGCGCCATGTGTTCCAGGTGCGCCGTGTCGGTTCCGCAACAGCCACCGACAATGCGTAGTCCGAAACGCTCGTACACCTGCGCGACCGTCTCGGCGAACACCGCGGGGTCTTCGCCGATGAGCACCGCTGCACCGTCGAGCGCGCTCGGTGGCTTGTCGGCGGTATTGCCACGAAAGCCGATCAGCCGGCGCGCGGTGGCCGCGTCGACCTCGGACAGGCCGCGTAAGACCACGGCCGGGTGGACACAGTTGATCGAGTAGCCCAGGGGCGGGCGGCTGCGCTCGCTATCGATGGTGTCGAAGGCGCGCGCAAGCGCTGTGCCGTCGAGCAGGCTGCCGCGGTCGCTCACGACGAAGCTGAGGATGTAAGGCAAGCCCGTGGCGTCCAACAGGCGCGCGATGCCGCGGGCCTCGACCAGCGCTGGCAAGGTGGCCGCGAGCAGCACGTCCGGCCGCGCCTCGGCCAACGCCGCCACCTGCGGCGCGTGAAACCGTTCGGCAGCCGCGGCATCGAGTCCCTGCTCGGGTCGGTACGCGTCGCCGCCAGGGCCCAACAGGCCGGACACGAACAGCGGCGGCGCGTCGGTAGACGACTCCTGCTCGGTCAGCGAGCGCACGAAGGCCACGTTGTCGGCGTTGACCGGTCGGTCGTGAAACCGGGACCGGGCGATGCGTTCGGCATTGGCTCGCCAGGTCGCGGCGCCGACGAGCATGGGCAAGCCGTGGGCGCGGGCGACCGCGATGTATTGGCGGTGGATGTCTGCGAGCAACTCGGCGCCGGTGTCGTCGTAGATCAACCCCGCGTGGCTGATGTGCGGATCCCAAACCACACCGTCGTGCCGGCGCAGGCGCTCGTACAGCGACGCCTCGGCAAGCACCAGCTTCAGCTCGGCAATCGCGCGTTCAAAGGGTTGCGCCGCGGACACTCCGATAGTCTGGGCCAGACAGGGGCAAATCGCCAGGACCTACGGCCGGCCGGTGTGGCCGATGGCGAGGTCGTCGAGCTGCCGACACTGCAAGGTCGCCTTCGCGCGCACGAGCGAAGCTCGACCGGCGCCGAAATGGAGGTCCATCTTGCCGCGAAGCCGGAAGGTCTTTTTGGCGCCGAGCACCAGCCGCGCCGTGCCGGCAAAGATCGTGCGCTTGCCCTGCACGACGTGGAGTGCCACGTGCTTGCGCGAAACGTCGCCGGCTTTGGCGCCCAAGATGCGGGCGCGCCACGCATGGGCGCCTTTGAGTAGAGTCACGTCCAGGTCGCGGTGCGCACCGTCGGCAGCGCGATGCTCCAGCAAGCTGGCGGCGACATAGGTCTTGTTGCCACCGGGGTTCATGACTCCCGTACACACCAGCCACATGGAATCGGCGGCGCTGGCCACGGCGGGCGTCTGCATGGTTGTCGCCAGCGCGGCCAACAGACCGAGTGCGATCTTCGCAGTGCGTGGGTTGGGCATGTCCCGCGGGTAACGCCTTACGCGCGGAGGCTATTCTCGGTGTCGCTGTCCGGTCGAGGCCGTCGCGGCCACAAAAGTTGCCTCCTTTGGTGGGGCCGACCTACGCTGGCAACGTGGACAAACACGCGCTGGTGCAGCAGATTCGACAGCAGCTTCAGACGAGCGCGCGGGTGGCGCTCAATGCGGGCGAAGACGCCGCGGCCGAAGCGAGGTTCGGGGCCGACGCTTCGGAAAAGCGTCAGGATGCTCGGGTCGCCATCGAGTACTCGCAGCTGGCCAAGGCGCAGGTCAAGCGTGCCCGCCAGGCCCAGGCCGCGCTGGCGACCCTCGAGAGCTTCCGGCCCAAACCGTTGCCGGCGCGGGCGCGGGTCGAGCTCGGGGCGATCGTCGAGATCGAAGACGAAGACAGTGGGGAAGGACGTACGTTGTTCATCGCTCCGGTCGGTGCGGGGTTCAACCTCACGGGTCCGGGCGGTGACGGCCTGCTGTCGGTGATCACGCCGAGCTCTCCCATGGGCCGCGCCGTTCTCGGTCGCCGCCTGGGTGATGTCGTCGATCTCACCATCGCCGGCGACGTCCGCGAATGGGCGATCACCTACGTCGGCTAGCTGAGCTAACGCCTACAGCACCGTGACGACATCGCGCTGTTTGCACACCCGGGCGAGCGCGGCCAGCTTCTTGCGGTTGGGGATGCCGATGAGGTAGCGGAGCGGTTTTTCCTCGCCGGGCGAGAACACCAGCGTGTACGAGGTAGAGCTGCCGTTGCTGCTCGTCTTGTGCTTGGTCTCCAGCTCGACGGTGTCGATGTTTTGCCAGCGCGCGGACGCCACCAGCTGCGGGGGTTGGGCAAAGCCGCGGCCGTTGACGTGGTAGACACCCTCGCTGCCCACGACCAGCCGTTGGCTGCTGAGTGAGTGCGCAACCCAGAACATCAACGGCGAGACCGGGATCAGAGCCAGCGTCCAGTACATGCCGATTACAGCGCCTCCGATGCCCGCGATCACGAACACGCTCGCCATGCCGTGAAGGATCATCGCCACGCCGCGCTTGGTGAGCTCGACGAGCGGCTCGCCGGGTATGTTCACTGATGCGCTCATGGCCTGTGCCGCCTCCCGCGTGCCGAGCGTCCCCAATCGACAACACTATTTTCGGTGAGCTCGGCAAGAACTACTAGTCTTGTTTTGCCTGCGCCAGCGCCTAGACCTAGACCTAGACCTAGATGGTACAACTTCTACCTACATCCCGCACGATCGTCTCCGCGGGAATCGGCGCTCCCGTGCGGGGGGCGGGAATACTCGCAACTCGCACTGCGTTCCGGCTTACATGACCGAGGCAACACTGCAACCGTCCGCCCGCCGGCTGCGAACGCACGGCCGGCTGTCCAGCATGTTGGTCGGTGGCACCCTGGTTGCCGCTGTCGTACTGGCGCTGCAGGCGATCTCGTCCACCATGGCGCAACCGGCGCACGCCGGTGATACTGCGATGTTGCCACTGGTGCGCTTCTTGTTGGCCACCGCGATGTGGTCGGGCGGCATCATCGCGCTCGCGTTTTTGGCACCGCGGCCCGGGCTGGTCACTGGACTGTTCGGCATCACCCTGGTCGTCGGCGGCATCGGCGCCTTCGTCGCCTACGATCTTTTGGACGCCGCCGCCCACGCGTTTCCGCCTTCCCTGGCGAGCGGCTACCAGTCGGCCATCGGCGTATTTGGCGCCATCGGCGGCAGCCTGCTGTTCGCCTCGGGCATGATCGCCCTGGTCGTCCACCTGCGCCAGCGCGGCTAGTAAGCGCGTTTACGCTTCGCGTGGTAGAAACTGACCCAGGTCGGTTTGTACGCAACGCTCCGGCGCAAGACCCGATGACCCATGCATGACCTCGCGGCTGTACCGGATGAGACACGTGGTGGCTGGCTGGCGAGAGGAACTGACGCGGAGCTTCAGGCTGACCTGCGCAGTGAGTGAGTCGCCGACGTTTCTGATCGCCGACCCCATTCGTTGCACGCCTTTGCCGGCGGGTAGATCGGCGCCGGCGCTCGCGCGTTTGCACCATCATGATCCGACGAGCCTTCCTGGGTGTGCTGTCTGCGTTTGCCCTCGTCACCATGGTTCTGTTTTCCTCCTCGGCTGATGCGCGGCGCCCGTCACGGGTTGCGCAGCCGCTGGTTTTGACGGCTCACGCGGCGCAGGTCGAAGTGTTGTGGGGGAGCAAATGGTGGAAGGCGACGATCATCGCCAAGCGCGCCGGGTTTACCAAGATCCACTACGTCGGCTGGAGCGCCAGCTACGACGAGTGGGTCCAGGATCAGCGGGTGCGCGCACCAGGCACCAGCCCACGGGTGACGCCCCGGACGAGCACCGTCGAGATTCTGTGGGGCGGTCGCTGGTGGAAGGGCACGGTGCTGGCGAAAAAGAGCGGCCTGATCAAGATCCACTACACCGGCTGGAGCAACGTCTGGGACCAGTGGGTCGAGCCAAGCCGCGTGCGCCGGCCGGCGCCGTAGAGGGTTGATGGCAACAGAATCAACATAGGCCGCGTAGTGTAGTAGCACCCCCGCGGCGGCGCTACTCGGAAACGGGGCGCTCGTAGTCCATGCCCATGCTGCGTTCGGACTCCAGTCGGTAGGTCGAGCGTTCGGCTGCGTTGTTGCTGGCACCTCCGCCGCGGTAGACCAGAAAGTGTCCGTCGTGGCCGTGGGACCACCACTGGATCGACCGGCCGTGAGGGGCGCCGCGGTCGGTACGGCTTTGCCGTGACTCGTAGTTCCAGTTGGCGGTGTGGTAGCGGTCTTCGGGCGCGCTGTCCGCGGGGGGGCTACCGGTTCTGGGCCTGCCTTCAGCGGTGGCTGGTCGGCCGCCGCCAGCGTTGGACTCGACGGGAGAGCCCGGCTGCGCCTCTACGCCGCGCGCCTGGTTCTGCGCCATGACCAGGCTGTAGTGGCCGGCTCTGGAGTGGCTGGTGCCGGCGCAGATCACTACGTGGCCCTGGTCGGCCTCGGCCTGCGCCTGGTCGGCATTGGTGCCCAGGTCGGCCCAGTAGGTGTTCAATGGTGGCCGCAAGAACATCCCGGCCGTCGCGTTGGCGCTGCCGCCGGTGGAATTGGTCAACGCCTCGCCGCGGTCTTCGGTCGCCGCGTGGCGGTACGTGGGGAGCGCCTCTTCGGGCACCCCCATGGCGCGCAATGCGTCCATCACGTAGATGTTGCAGAACGTCTGGGCGCCGGGTTGGTACCGTCGCGAGTTCTGTGGATTGAGGGTGTCGACGGTCGCGTACTCGTTGGCGGCGAACAGGCGCCGGCGGATCAGCTCGGCGACGCCGGCTGCGCCCGGTACGGACGTCGCGGCCTGTTCCGCGAGGTCGCGCGCGGCGAGGACCACCGCGGTGGTGGCGCCGCCGAACTGCTGGCCGACGTTGTTGTCGCGGTGCTGCGAGAACACCTGGCGCAAGCTGCCGTTGTCGGTGCCCTCCTGATCTCCGTGTAACACCTCGTCCGGGTGGTCCGGATCGAGGGGGTTGATGCTCGCGACGCTGTGGTCGTTGTACTGCGGGTCGTCCATGGGTAGGGCTTCGAGGCGGCGATTGCGAAGGCCTTCCACCTCGGGCACCTGCTGGGCGTGGGGACGCGCATCTTCGCTCGCCGAGTCCATGGAGTAAGCCGCGTTCGGCCTGCGACGATTCTCGAACTCGATGATCGCGCGGATGACCTGTTCCGTGGTGCCGACGCTCTCGTACACCACGCGAAACTGACTGGCGCGGGCGTCGCTGAGCACGCGCTGGACACTGTGACCCGCGCTGATGTTCACGCTGGCGCTGTGCCCGGCGACCATGGCGTCGGCCACGCGATCGGCCTCGACTTCGTGGGCGTCGCCGGGCTCGCTGGTCTCCAGCTTGAACCGGGCGCCGCGCCGGCGCATGTTGCTCCGGCGCATGTCGCGCTGGCGCATGTCGCGCTGGCGTTGGCGCTGGCGCTGGCGTGCGCGGTCTTGCTGGCCGCGCTGGCGCTGGTCACTACGCCACTGGCGGTTGCGCTGGCGGCGTTGCTGCGGCCCGACGTCGATGGGTGGCGGCTCGGGCGGCACCGGGTTGCGTGGTTGTGAGCCGCGCCTGAGCACCGTCGGCGCGGGCGCTGTGGACTCGGGTAGCGAGCGCGGCGCGCTGCGGCTCTGGCGGTGGCTAGCCAGGCCGCCGGCCAACAACATCACGGCGTCGATACCCGCGCCCACTTGCGCCGCGTTGTCGCGGTCCTCGACGGACAGACCACGGAACACGGCGATCAGGTAGAACAACGCCGCGAACGGCCCGCCTGTCAGCGCGTCGATGGTGGCCATGTTCGGGCCGCGCGGTCCGGGCGCGCCGGGGCGCACGTTGGGATCAGCTGCGCCGATGCTCGGCGTGTTTTGCAGTTGCCAGTCCTGAATGCCGGCAGCGATCATCTGCGCGAGGTGCCCCAGTGTGATGCCCGTGTCGTGGGGAATCTCCCCGCGCCCGTTTCGCACCAGCTCGCCGAGGCGCTCGCCGGCGGCGCACGCGGCCTCCACGTCAGCGACGCGGCCCATATAATACTGGCGCATCATCTCCTGCACCTCGCGTGCGCCGTCTTCGCCCAGGGCTTCGGCTAAGCCGTCGGTCGGCGCCGCGTCGGCCACGAGCTGGTCGCGGCGGCGGTTCACAGCCAGGATGACCTGTTCGAGCTCGTCGACGCTCAGGGTAGGCGGCATTCCCTCGATGTCCTGGGTGTCCACGTTGGCTACGGGGCCGCCATTCGGGTGGCGTGATATCAGCGCCGCCAGGAGTTGATCAGCGGCGGCCACGCTCGATACGCCGCGCGCGGTCGCGAGAGCGACGGACAGGCTCGACCGCGCCGGCGTGTACGGCCGCGGGTCGCGTTGCTGCTCCGGCGGGCTCTCGTCGATTTGATGGTCCATGTCTTCATCGGACCAGCGGGCGACGGTCGGTCCCGACAAGGTGCTCACGACTCCGCGCTGGCCGCTGACCATGCGCTCGGCGAGGTCGTCGGCTTCTTGCTCGAGAGCGTCGCCCGGTTGGCTGACCTCGAGCTTGAACTGGGCGTCGCTGCCGCCGCTGCCACCGGCTTGTTGCACGGTGTGCACGACCTCGTGGGCGATCAGACGCTGGCCGTCGGCGCTGGTCGGATCGTAGTGGCCGTCGCCAAAGTGGATGTCGTTGCCCAGGGTGTAGGCCCTGGCGCCGACGGCGCCGGCCGAGTCGGCTGCGTCGGCGCCGGTGTGGACGCGCACCGCGTCGAGGTCGTAGCCCAGGCTTTGGGCAAACTGGGCGCGCAAGTCGCGCGGCAGTGGTTGCCCCGACGATTGTTGCGCCCGCGCGATCGAGGCTTCGGCCGGGGCCGTGACTTCGCGTCCGTCGGCTTTGCGCAGCACGCGCATGACCATGGTCTCCAGTTGGTGCATGTTGATGCCGCCGAGCCTCGAGATCGGTGTGCTCTTGCCGGGGGTGCCGCTGGTGCGCGGCGCGGGGGCACCAGCCCACGCGGGGTCGTCGTCGTAGCCGTAGTCCCGATCGTCGTCGCTATAGTAGTCGCTCATCAGGTCGGCAAAGAGCAAACTCGGGGCCAGCACACTCGCCTGCAATCCAGGGGAGTTTTGGCTGTCGCACCTGGGCCGAATCGGCGCATTGGGCCGATTCGGCCCACGCAAAGGCGGCCAATCCGGCCAGTGAATCGACAGTTGCGCGCGCACGATTCTTGAAACGATCGGAGCCCATGAGCCGTGCGCACAAGCCAGACCCCAAACAGCAACGCAAGCGCCGGCGGCGGCACCAGTACATGGCGCCAGCGCCGGGACGGAGCAACCGCAGTCATTCGATATACGCAAGAGTCGACGCGGCCCAGCTCGAACAGCTGCTCGAGCGCATCGTCAACGCTGCGGGCCATCCGCTAGCCGAGCAGACCAAACAGCGGTTCGAGAGTCGCCTGCGCACGCGGCTGGACGGTGTGCGCGTCCACACCGACGACGCCGCCGCAGTGGCGGCCGCTGCATACGGCGCCCGGGCTTTCGCCTTCGGCGAGGACATCTACTTTGGCGATGGCCAGTACGATCCCGACACTCACGACGGCCGGCAGCTGCTCGCTCACGAAGTGGCGCATACGTTGCAGCAGCGCAATGGTGGCACGCGCGCGATCATGCGCTGGGTGACCAACGCGCCCCCCGAAGTCATCCGCAGCCGCGAGACCATCCAGGCGGCGCTGGCCAGCACGGACGGCGCCGGTGCCACACGCATCCTCGAAGCATTGCGTGCCCGGGCTGCGTCCGATTCTGCCAACCGCGCGCGGTCGAGCGGTCGGCGGCTGCCGTTGGATCTGGTCATCTTGCCCGGCGACAGCCAGCCGTTGCCGGTGGCGCTCGCGGATCTGGACGAGCTGATCGAGCGCGCTCAGCAGCAGGTCGACAGTTTGGCCCCGGACCGGCGGCAGGCGCAGGACGAGCGGCAGGCGCAGGACGAGCGGCAGGCGCAGGACGAGCGGCAGGCGCAGGACGAGCGGCAGGCGCAGGACGAGCGGCCGGCGCAGGACGAGCGGCCGGCGCAGGACGAGCGGCCGGCGCAGGACGAGCCGCCGGCGCAGGACGAGCCGCCGGCGCAGGACGAGCCCGGAGCCGAGCAGGCCTCCGGTGCCGAGCAGGCCTCCGGTGCCGGAGCATTACTGCCGTGGTGGACCATCAACGTCGATGATCCGCAGAGCCGACAGCAGCTCGAAGCGGCGCGCGCTCGAGCACAGGCGCAGCTGAGCGGCGTGGACGAGACACGGTTGCGGATCGGTTTCCACCGCGGCCGTGTCGGGGTTGCGTCGAGTGGTGCGGGTACCCGAGACCACGAGCGCTGGATGCGCAGCCAGACGACGCGCGACGGCGGCCTGTCCAACCCGGCCGTGTCGGCGCTTTTGGAGGAGCCGCAGTATGCTCGGTTTGCCGACGCGATGCCCGCGATTGTGCGCCTGTTGCATCACGAGGGCGGCACCGCCGGAGTCCAGACCTACGACGGCGAGCTGTTGACCGTCGGTGGCGGCTTTTCCATGCGCAGCGGTTCGGGCATCGCCCTGCTCGAGCGCTTGCCCCGGTCGATGCAGACACAACTGCGCACGATTGGCATCTACGCCGCCGGCGGCCAAACGCGTGTGCTCACCCTCAGTGGTGAGCCCCAGGTACTCGAAGCCAACGCCGGCCTCGAGTCCCTGCGTCTGGACCGAGCGCGGATGGCCTTTCTCCAGCAGCTTTTGTCCAGCGACGAGCAGTTCGCGGGCGACGACGGCCAGGCCGAGGAGCGCAGCGGCCGTGATTGGGCGCTGCGCGCTCAGGTCGCCCAGGTGTGTGACGCCAACCGCGACATGCCCGACAGCGCCATGCAGTGGCAAACGGGCGAGCTGCACCTGGCAGTGCAGCTCAATCATTTCCACCCGTCGAACTTCCACTGGTCTGACTACGAGGGGGTGAGCGGCAGCCGGTCGCGCGTCGGTGCGACGATCGTCAGTCGCTTCTTGTTGCACCACCACAGTGGGGCCCGTCGCCGTCTACGCCACCGCATCGAAGGACAACAAGGTAGTCGCATCCGTTACGAGTGTGATTGGAGCCAGGTCGATCGCGACGTGCCTAGCAGCGTGGCTTCCGAATGACACCGACTACGCGCAGCGACGCCGGCGGAGGACCATGAGCGCCATGCCGATCAGCAACAGCGTTGCGCCGCTCGTGGGTGTCGACCCGGCGTTGCAGCCGCCGCCCATGGCCTGGTCGTCGGTCTGCGGCCGGTCGCCGTCGTCCGGAGACGATGGGTCGTCGGTGCTCGGATCGTCGCTCGGGTCGGCGCTCGGGTCGGGCAGGCCTTCGATCAGCGCGTCATGCATGATCAGGTAAATGTCCGGATCCCACATGGTCTGGAAGTGGCCGACGAAGCCGTCGCACAGACCGATGTTGTGGGCGCCCGGGACGATCGACGTGGTGTAGGGCTGGATGTACTCGTCGGTGCAGCTGTAGATCGACGTCATGCGCAGGCTGTCGGGAAGCGGCACGCTGTTGACCGCGGTGAGGAAATCGCTGCCGGGGGACAGGTCGTACAGGGCCGGCCAACCGGCGATCGCCGCCGCCAGCGGCGCCTTGGCGACGCCGTGTTGCGGCGATACGAAGGTGACCAGGCGCTCGACGTATTGGTCGCCGCCGAGTGACTGAATGTAGTGGCGGGCGATCAGGCCGCCGGTGCACTCGGCCAGAATGTCGATCTTGTCCTGACCGCTGTCGGCTTGAACTTGCTCGACCACGTGGCCGAAGTCGCGGGAGGCCTGGAACAAGTCACCGCTCAAAAGCTCGGGCGGCTCGTAGACCACGGTGCGGAAGCCGTCGCGCTCGAGGCGCCGCTTGATCAAGTCGAGCCACTCGGCGCGAATCGTCACGCCGGTGACGAGCAGAACCGTGCGCGGCTCGGCCAGGGGCGCCGGCCCCTCTTCGAGCTGATCGACCTGCAGCTCGTCGTGGTACTTGTCGAGAAAGTAGTCGGCCCAGTAGTCGGGGCTTTTCATGTCGCCGGCGAGCAGCTCGGGACAACCGGCAAGCGCGACAAGGGCAAGGACGAGGACAGTGACAACGGGTTTGGTCATGAGGGGACTCCGATCTTGTGTATTAATTGAATGTTCATTCGGTAAATGGTCCAAAAAACGACACGTTGCTACGTTGTGAGGGGCGTCTGATGTTATTAATTGAACGTTCATTCGAAAATATCTAGTGCGATTGTTATGCGGGATAGACCCCACCTGTCAAGGCTCATTTCACGCCGCGACCGAGCCAGGCGGTCGAATCGACGTTCAAGCCGCGCGTTTACCCGTGCTTGGCCCGCGCTCGACGCGCCAGTCGAGCTCTCTTTGCAGGACCACGGGCACGTCGGCACAGCGGAGCTCGAAGTCGGCGTCGCCGAGGCCGACCGCGAGCGCACGGCGCACGAACGGATGATCCCAGGCCCGGTACGTGCCCAGCCTGCCGATGCTGCGGTTGAGCGCGTGGACGAGCCGGTCCTGCATCACCGCGAGCCATGGCGCCTGGCTGTGGAGCAGGCTCAAAAACGCGATGGCCACCACCTCGGCGGCGACCTGGTTGCTGCTGGCGAAGACCAGGCCGGTGTCCGGCGTCTGCACGTGGGCGGGCAATATGCCGCGGTTGCCGATTGCCAGCGAGTAGCGGTCGGGGCCGAAGGTCACCTGGCCACAGGTCGCCACGAACAGGGTGCAGCGCAACTTGTCGGCGGTGGCGAGACTGATGTCGGTGATCTTTTCGAAGAACGCGCCGGCGCCGTCGTCACTGGTATCCAGATCGGCGCCGAGGGCGGCCGCGCGGATCACCGTGTGGTAGGGACCGTTGGCGTGAAAGCACATGCGGCTGTCGTCGCGCAGCAACCCGACGAAGCTCTTGAACCCCAGAGTGACGCCGGTCTGGGCGTGGCTACTCAGGCGCGGTAGGTTGATCACGTGGTCGACCTCGTCGACCCATCGCGTGAGGAAAAAGCCGTCGGGCCAGCTCGACCGCGGGTGTTCGAATTTGTAGAAGCCTTCGTCCCAGTCCCGCTCTTCGAAGCCGACAAAGTGCAGCTCGGGAGAGCTCATGCCGCAGCGTTCGAATAGCAGGCGCGACGGTTTCTTGCGCGAGCCGTGGCGATCGGCGAGCACATAGGCGACGCCGGGCTTGTTGCCCACGATGACCTCGGCGCCGCGCTCGCGCAGGATCCGCGCGACTGTTATCAGTGCCTGCGGATGGGTGGTCGACGGGTACGGGTCGCCGGAGTTCATCGCCGGTTTGAGCAGCACCTTGTCGCCAGCCGCCAGCCAGGCCAGATCATCGGTGGCTTCCAGCAGCGCGGCCTCGATCGCGCGGTCCAGCACATCGCGCGCTGCTCCCCTGGCCACCCCATGAACGAACACGCTGCCATGTTAGCGCAAAATCGGGCGTTCGTGGTTTGATGAGCCATGCCCGCACCCCAGCTGCCCCCCTTGCCCGACGATATCGTCGACCAACTCAATGGTCGACGCGGCGGTTTCAACACGCTGATCGGCTTGCGCTTCGTGGTCGTGACCTACGATGAGGTCGTGGCCGAAATCGACATCGACGAGCGCCACCACCAGCCGTACGGGCTCGTCCACGGCGGCGTGCACAGCGCGATGATCGAGACCCTGGCCTCGGTCGGCGCGGCGATGAATCTGGCGCCCCTGGGCCGGCACACGGTCGGACTGGAGAACTCGACGTCGTTTCTGCGCGCGGTGCGCGACGGGACCATTCGCGGAACGGCCGTACCCCTGGCTCGTGGCAAGCGCAGCCATGTGTGGCAGGTGACCATTTCCGACAGCGATGGGCGTGCGGTGGCGTCGGGCCGGGTGCGCATGATCGCCCTGGAGTCCGGGGCAGCCGTGGCGGGGGAGACGGTGCGCATCAAGGCCGGCAGCTAGGGTGCGGTCGTGTATGCTCCCGGGGCGTGAGCGACGACATCGACAACCGCGGCACGTCCAGCGCCGACGACAAGACCCGAGCGATGTCGCCGTCGGCGGTGGTCGATGTACCGCTCACCCCGGCGGTGCGCGACGGCGGCACCATCGATCGTTACGTGATCGTCGGGCGCATCGGCGCCGGCAACATGGGCGCGGTCTACGTGGCCTACGATCCGGAGCTGGCGCGGCGGGTGGCCCTCAAGCTGATGTTGCCGCCGCGGCGCACGCCTGATTTCCTGGTGCGGTTTCGCCGCGAAGCCCGCGCCATCGCGCAGCTCAATCATCCCAACGTGGTGGCGATCTACGACGTGGGGGAGCTCGGCAACGAGATGTTCGTGGCCATGGAGTACGTGCAGGGCCAGTCGCTGCTCGACTGGATGCGCACCACCGGTCATTCGCTCGATGACACGCTGCAGGTGTTTCGCCAGGCGGCGCAGGGGCTGGCCGCGGCGCACGACTGCGGCCTCGTTCACCGGGACTTCAAGCCGGCCAACGTGCTCGTGGGCAACGACGGTCGGGTGCGCGTCGCCGACTTCGGCCTGGCGCGGCGTCACGACGACGGCGCCCCTGCGCGCGGTGCCGAGTCCATCCTGTCCATCGACCTGACCGAGAGCAACACTCTGGTTGGCACGCCGCGCTACATGGCACCGGAGCAGCACGCGGGGCTCGAAGTCGACGGGCGCGCCGATCAGTTCGCGTTCTGCGTCACCTTGTACGAGGCGCTGCTGCGCCAGCGGCCATTCGGCGGCCGCGACTACGCCGCGCTGTCCGAGAACGTGATGGCCGGGCGGGTGCGCCCCATTCGCGATCCCTCGATCCCCGCGTGGTTGCGGGAGCTGGTCATGCGCGGACTGCGCGCCCAGCCGCGCGATCGCTTCGGCGACATGCATGCGTTGCTCGCCGAGCTCACAGCGGATCGCCGCGCGGCGCGGGAAGCGGCGCTGGACGGCTCGAGCTCCACCGAGCCCATGTTTGCCGCGTTCCCGCCGCCGGAGCGCGGCCGGGCGGCGCGACAGCTTGCCGAGCTGCGCCAGCGCCTGGAGAGCGCGTGGAAGCTCAAGGCCGGCGGGGACTACAACGCGGCGATCGCGGTGGCGCGCGCCGTCGCCGATCGCTCCCACAAAGTGGCGTACCTGCCGCTGCGGGCCGCGGCGCTGTACACCCTGGGCAACTTGCAGCACCGCATCGGCGACTCACCCGCCGCGCGCAACACGTTGTACCTCGCGGCCCAGGTCGCGGCGAGCGCGGAAGACGATTGGCAGGTCGCCAATGTGTGGGTGTTTTTGGTCGGCGTGCTCGGGGCCCTCGAGCAGTTTGCCGAAGCCGACGCCATCGCCAGAGTGGCCGAAGCGGCGATCAATCGCGTGGGCGACAACCCGTCGTTGCGCTCGCGCCTGTACACAAACCGCGGGCGGGTGCTGCTCGCGGCGGACCGTCACGACGAAGCGGTGCGCCAGCTCGAGCTCGCCATCGCCCAGGACGAGCGCACCCACGGACCGGAGCATCCGTTTCTGGTGATCTCTCTGGTCAGTCTCGCCGAGTCGTTGGTGGAG
>Ga0114931_10004148_pt1 | contig 18112 bp, 20 predicted proteins | sample 2SBtaG_FD_89579 | JGI IMG/M metagenome (GOLD analysis project Ga0114931, IMG submission 89579) | Deep subsurface microbial communities from Kolumbo volcano to uncover new lineages of life (NeLLi) - 2SBTROV14_V59a metaG | ecosystem: Environmental > Aquatic > Marine > Volcanic | place: Kolumbo...
CATGATTTCACTTCCACCATTACTTAGAAAAATAGGGCTGCCTCCCTTTGACATGAGTTTAAACCCGTTGTATTGTTTTGGTAAATGGCTTGCTGTAATCATAATTGCGTTTTGATATTTTCCTGTTAAAAGAGAATAATAACATCCAGGAGTGCTTATTTGACCTATATCTATAATATCTGCACCTTGCTCTAATATTCCCTTTGTTAAAGCCTCAAAAAGTTTTTTAGAACTAGTTCTTCCATCATACCCTACTGCTACCTCTTTTGTTTTAGTGAAGTGTACAAATGCCTTTCCTAGTTTATATGCAAATTTAGTGTCAAGTTCCTTTGAATAGACACCTCTAATGTCGTAGGCTTTAAATAGGCCGTCATACTGTCGAACCGCTCCCATGGAGTTTCACTGAAGGGTATACTATATAAACTTTTTCTCTATTTTGACCTTATTTTAAGCTTTAAAGCTATTTTTAGCCTAAACATTTAAAAAACAGTAGATTTTTCTAAAGAGCACTGAGACCTTGACTTGATTTAAGGAAATCTCGGGGAGATAATGAAAATGGCAGAATTTAAGCTAAATATTGGCGACCCAAAATCTAAGAAAACACTAAAAAAAGAAGTTAAAGATGACGATGCTGAAATATTCAGAGGAAAAAAAATAGGCGATAAATTTTCTGGTGAAGGCATAGGTCTGCCTGGTTATGAATTTGAAATAACAGGTGGAAGTGATTATACAGGAGTTCCTATGAGACGAGATGTTCAAGGAATAGCAAGAAAAAGAGTTCTAATTGTGTCGGGAATAGGTATAAGAAAGAATAGAGCAGGAAGAAAAGTAAGAAGAACTGTTGCTGGAAATACAATTTCAGGAAAAACTGCTCAAATCAATCTTAAAGTCATAAAACATGGCAAAACACCACTATTTGAAGAGGAAAAACCAGTTGAAGAAGTGGCGTCAGATACTAAAGCACCTAAAGAGGAAGCAAAACTTGAAGGGAAGCCCGCTGAAAAACCGGCTGAAGAACCTAAAGCAGAAAAGAAAGAGGATGCTCCTAAATCAGAAGATAAACCGGCTGAAGAACCAAAGAAAGAGTAATTCTTTCTAATTTTCTTACGATGTGATTACAATTGAACCTATTTTAGGAGGGTTGCTTGCTACAAAAGCTGCTGGCTTATGAAAAAACGTTATTTTTATCAAAATCTATTTATAGACTGGATTTATTTCTAGTATTATGAATTTAAAAAACAAACTATCTATGGAAATAGCAAAACTGACAAGCCTAGATTCAAATAGAGTTTTGAACTTACTAGAAGTGCCTCCAAACCCTGATTTAGGTGACTTTGCATTTCCTTGTTTTATATTAGCAAAAGAGCTCAAAAAAGCACCTGCTCAAATAGCTGTTGATTTGGCGGAAAATCTATCAGCAGATTTTATTGAATCTGCAAGTGCCGCAGGACCTTATCTTAATATAAAAATAAAAAAGGATTCTTTTGCAAAAGAAATACTTGAATATAACTTAAAATTTGATTCAACAGGTAAAACAATCATGATTGAATTTAGCCAGCCTAACACCCACAAAGAATTTCACGTAGGTCATTTAAGAAATGCTTCTATTGGAGATAGTCTTGTTAGAATATTCAAATTTGTCGGAAACAAAGTTGTTGCTGCTAATTATATTGGAGATATTGGAACTCATGTTGCTAAAACTCTTTGGTGTCTAAATAAGTTTTATTCAAAAGAAAAAATTCCTGAAAATAAAGGTAAATTCTTAGGAGGTATCTATGTTGATGCTTCAAAAAAATTAGAAGCAAATGAAGAATATAAAGAAGAAGTTTCAAAAGTATTGCAAAATCTTGAAGCAAGAGAGAAAGAAATAACTTCTCTTTGGGAAAAAACAAGAAAATGGTCTTTAGATGAATTCAAAAATATATATAAAGATTTAGATATTAATTTTGATAAATATTATTTTGAAAGTGAAGAAGATGGTCCTAGTAAAAAAATTGCGTATGAATTATTAGAAAAAGGAATAGCAGAAAAAAGTGAAGGCGCAATAATTGTAAATTTAGAAAAACAAGGAGGAGCAATTGCACTTGTTGTAAAAAGTGATGGAACAACACTTTATTTGACTAAAGATTTGTCTTTAGGACAAAGAAAATTTTCAGATTATCCTTTAGATACTTCAGTATATGTGATAGATTCAAGACAATCCCTTCATATGAAGCAAGCATTTGAAATTTTAAAATTAATGGGTTTTGAAAAAGACATGGTTCATGTATCTTACGAATTTGTTTCAACTACTAACGGACCTATTTCCTCTAGAAAAGGAAACACATATTTATATGAAGATTTAAAAGAAAGAATGATGAAAAAATTAATTTCTGAGACCAAAAAAAGACATGATAATTGGAAAGACTCTAAAATTAAAGATGTTGCTCATAAAAATATCTATTGCTGCATTAAAGTTTGGTATGCTAAAAATGGATAACAATAAAGAAATTGTTTTTGATGAAAATGAGTGGCTAGATTTTGAAGGTGAAACAGGACCTTATGTTCAGTACACTTATTGTAGATTAAATAGTGTTGTAAAAAAAGCAGGAAAACAGACAAAAAAACCAGATTATTCTTTATTAAACACAATTGAAGATAATATTTTACTTAAATTAATTGCAAAAGAAAAAGATGTTATTTCTGAAGCAGCAAAATCATATAAACCTTCCTTGGTTGCAAGATATGTTTTAGAACTTGCACAAAAAACAAATGAATATTATCATAAACATCAAATTCTAAAATCTGATGACAAAATAAAAACCACAAGATTAAAGTTATTTGAAAAAATAAGTGAAGTCATAAAAAGAGATTTACTTATATTAGGAATTGAATGTCCGCAAGAAATGTAGTTATTCTAGTTCTACCTCTAAAATCATCATTACTAAGAATCCTGTGATTGTTCCCATTGTTGCAAGATCAGGATTTCCTCCATTGTTAGGATTCTGGAATTACTTGTTCTACAACTACAAATATCATTGCTCCTGCAGCAAAACCTAGCATGAAATCAAAATGTTTTCTATTAAATTTTTTAGTAAAAAATATTGTTGAAGCTTAAAGAGCAGTTACTAGTCAACCTAATATTCCGCCAAGCATAGCTTGAACTACTGGAGATAAATCTGCAAAAGACATATTAATAATTAATATTTTAACTTATATATACCTTACTAAATTATACGACGCACTTTAAGCGTATTTCACTAGTCAATTAGCCTAAAACTTATTAAATGATTATTTTTTTCTTAGTTATCATTATGAAGCTTTCAAAATTAAAAAAAAATATTCCAAAAAAAGTCTTCGAATTAATTGAAACAAAGGGTTTTGAAACATTGCGTCCTAGTCAAGTTAAAAGTATTAATGCAGGTTTATTTAAAGATGAAAATTTATTAGTTTGTACTCCTACTGCGTCTGGAAAAACGTTGGTTGCAGAACTTGCTTTTCTTAATGCGGTTTTGCATGACAAAGGAAAAGCAGTTTATATTGTTCCTCTGAAAGCTTTAGCTTCAGAAAAATATAGACAATTCAGAAAGGAGTATCCTAATTTAAAATTTGGAATTAGTTCTGGAGACCTTGATTCAAATGATTCTTATTTGGGTGAAAAAGATGTTATAATAACTACTTCAGAAAAATTTGATTCGTTACTTAGACATAAAGCTAATTGGATTCAAAGATTAAAAACAGTTGTTATTGATGAAATTCATTTACTTAACGATCCTTCAAGAGGACCAACTTTAGAAATAGTAATTACAATTCTAAGAAATGAACTAAAAAATATTCAACTTATTGGATTAAGTGCTACTATTGGTAATCCTGAAGAATTAGCTGAGTGGCTAAATGCAAAATTAGTAAAGGATTCTTGGAGACCTGTTAAGTTAAAAAAAGGTGTTTTTTTAGATGGGGAAGTGGAGTTTAAAGATTAAATGGGAGGCATTTTATTTGTATAAAAAACTGCTTGTAGTTTTCTAAAATCAAGTAATGCAGAACCTAAAAAATCTGTAATTGATTCTTGTTTTAAAAGTTTATTTATAATTAGATATTCTGCTCTTTCTAATGCATCTTCTGCAATTTCTCTTAAATGGTTCTCAGTTGGAGTATAATTTATTTTTGATATGTGGTTTGAAAACACTATTCTTTTGTTTAAATTTTTAAACTCTAATTCTTTTTCAAGTCCCTCTGCTCCGTGTCCATTGTCTGATAAATCAATAGCTTTTCCTTCAACAGGGCGAAGATCATTATTTTTCAGAGATGTTGATATTATGTTTGGAGCATATAGATTGTACCAACACATTTTTTTTATTTTTTTATATATGGCTTGTGTTTCTTCAAAATCTTGTTCGCTTAACAATTTATGCGCTTTTATTGCATGAGAAGTGAAAGGTTTGTAATCTTTTTCAATTATTTTTTCATAATATTTCAATAAACTGTTTTTTGTCACATATTTTGTTTCAGGCATAATCTCTTTTTTATGAAAATTAATCATAATATCATAAAAATTAGTTAATGTTTCTACATAGTCAAGTATTTCTTTAGGAATGTGTTTTTCGATGAATTCATCATAGTTTTGTGGTCCTTCAAACAAAGGAACTAAATAGTCTTCTATGTTGTCATGTTCTAGTATTGCTAATATATCTTTTCCGGATTTTTTTTGATCTATTCCTAATTTGTGTGCAACGCCTGCTAATCGGTGATAGTGGCACGCAGAAGAAATTCCACATTGTCTATTTTCTCTAAGCATAATAGTCATATTAATAAATTCTGAGGCTTCTTTAGAATAGTTGTTAAACATTGTTTCAAAGAATTTTGGTGAAATGTTTTCTTCCCAATTCAGTATTTCTGTTTCTGTTCTCATAAAGGGCTCGTAATTTTTTAGTTCAAGTCTTTTATTTGTTAGTTCTTTGGGCGCGTTGTAATCATGATTTCTTATTTTTCCTGGTTTATAATAATATTTTTTGTTAGAATATGCTCGTTCTAAAAAATCTTTAGCATATTTTCCTTCATCCACACCATATAAATTAGAAAACACATTATCTTTAGGTATTTCTTTTTTTTTGATGTAATATAAAAGTTCAGATGCATAGGGATATTTAACATTATTTTTTTGTGCTATTATCTCATCTGAATATCTCATAAAGCTTACCCCCTATTGTTATTTAGAAAAGTGTGTTGGTTTATATAACTTGTTGATGATTTTATTTGATATGCATAACACTTAAATAAATTGTTTACTAGGTATATAAAAAATGGGAAAAAATCTTTGTGGTTCCTGTAAAAGGTGTTGTAAAAATACTTTGATTAGAGTTTCCAAAAAAGATATTGATAGATGGAAAAAACAGCAAAGATATGACATACTTCTTTGCTTGGTTAATTGGCCGGGGGGAACTGTTGCGCTATTGCATAAAAATGAAAAGAGTCTTGATGAATGTATTTTTTTAACAGATAATGGCTGCGAAATATATGATACTAGGCCAGAAATGTGTAAATTGTTTCCTAGAAGTGCTGCCCAAGTTTCTCTTTTTAATTGTCAATTAGAACTAATTACTCATATAAGAAAATAATTAGTTTATTTAATGAGCCTGCCCGGATTTGAACCGAGGTTTACCCGTCCGAAGCGGGTTGTACTGTCCAGACTATACTACAGGCCCATAAACCAAATAAAAAGGAATCTGACTTTATAAATTTGATGTATCAAACTCGCTGTGCTATTAAGAAATCTTTGTCTTCTCCGTTTGTATGATACATTACTGATTTATACTTTCTTTTATAGCCTATTTCATCAGGTTTAACAAGTACAACAGGTACTGTGTCTTTTTCTTTTAAAGGTTTTTGACCTCTAAACACATAAACATTTTTTCCTCTTGTTTTTGCCTTAAAAATGTGCCTAGAATACTTTTTATCAATCGTAATTAATCTTTCATTTTTTTCTCTTGCAAGCTTTTCAGAATACATATCTTTTGCAATATCTATGCTTATTTTATTAGCCTCTAAAAAACATTCTTGAATATATACAGGATCTGGTCTGAATTTAGGAATTTCATAGTCAAATTTTGACTTAATTTCTTCCTGAATTTCTTCTTTGGATAGTATTTTATAGCCATCTTTCATATTAAGACCGTGATATGTAAATCTATTTAACTTCATAAAATACTCAAATAATCCTGGTTTGTCTAAAAGTACTTCTGGTAATTTATAAACAAGATTAATTCCAGATATTAACTTTCCAGAACCAAAACCCGCATGATAACTTTCTTTAAAAATAATATATCTGTCTGATTCAAAGGGAAAAGTAACAGTTCCATGAAGAACTTTTGCATGATCTTTAAAGAGAGTGTTGCTAACATTAATATACAAGAAGTTTTCCATTGCATATTCTGGAACAAATATAATTCCCACTTCTTTTCCCTTTTCCTCTAAATTCCAACCTAGTATTTGGTCATATAGATTATCTGGAATTGTCTTTAGAAATACTAAATTATCATAATCACTTCCAGTACCTTTAGCGCTAGAACCATATAAAAGAATTGAAGCCAAATTATCCCCAAATTTCTCTTTTATTGCATCTACATATTTGTAATTAGTTGTTTTTGCTTGTCTTTGTAACAGTAAATCAGGTGATATTTCAACATATTTTAGAAGTCTTGTCGCATTTTTTTTTACTTGAAACATAATATTAGCAATCTCTTTTTCAGTCAAATCTTCTTTTTCAGTTACTTCTGCATCAAGGGTTAATTCTGACTTCCCCATTATTGTTGCAACGCTATTCAGATTGTTAACTTTACTTCTAGCAGTATGTTTATTGAAAAATCTAAACATTATTGATTTATCTATTGTACAATAAAGATGGGATAATTTACTATGTGCAAATTCTTGTAAATTTGATTCTCTAAATGGAAAATGGCGTTTATTGTTTTTGTTAATTGCATAAATAATTGAAGGCGCAAAATCTCCAAATAAGCCCATATGTTTTTCAGAACCAATATGAGTAGGAGTATAAACATATTGTCTTATATCTTCTTCTTTAGGTATTTCTTTATAGAAATCTAAATAGAGCTGATTAACCTTTGATGGGTCATATTCTTCCATAATTATAAGTTCGGCTTGTTTTTCAGGTTCTATCTCATTATTTAACAATCTATCAAAATGTACCATTTTTCTCAGAAATAAGTTCTATTATAAAAAAGTAATCTCTTCTTGGTTATTTTTTTTGTAATATTTTTAATAAAAAGCATCTCTTTTCTTTATGCAGATGAGACGAGGCAACACTGCCTGTCCTTAAAAATTCCTTGAATTTTTGGGACACTAGAAATCTTTGATTTCTAAGTGTTTTAACTCGTAGATATATTTGTATAGCAAATATATGAGAACGTTAGTAATCATACGACTCGTCTCTTGGCATCGCACCACGTCCTTTAGGGCGTGGGTAGCATTTTCGCGAATTTCTTACGATGTTTTTTCAATTATAATTTCTATTGTTGAGACTCTTACTTCTCTGTCTTCTTTGTTTTTGAATTCTTCAGAGTTAATTCTTATGTCTTTTACTTTTATTTGGTCTTTTAAAAATCTCTTAGAAGCAACTTCTGCTACATCTACTGCTCTTGCAATAAATTTTCCCCTTGCTTTTATAATTACTTCAGTTGCATTTTTTGTCGTAAATTGTACAACTACAGAAGTAACGTAATTCATAAAGGGTTTGTTCCCTATAAATATGGAATTGTCTGTTGTCATTGTATACGCCCCTACGTATCCTTATTGTATTCACTTAGTTTTCAGTCTTTTTTAATCTTGTCGCATAACCCGCTACGATGTTTCTAATTTTTTTCGAAGTATTTCCGAGTTTTTCTTTTACTATTACTTTGTTTTTATCAAAGTCTGTTGTAAATTCATCCATGTGGGTTTCTGCTAGCTTTAAAGTCGCTGCTTTTATTGGTCGTGTCTTGATTCTTCCCATATGTCTCTGGAACGCTATTTGGTTTATAAAGATTGTGAATGTAAGATAAAGAAATATTAATGTTCTATATAGAAAATAAATAAGCGTAAAATATAAAACAAGGACTTTGTGCCTTTTCTAAATGAATTTAGGGGAGTTAAAAAACCAGCTTAATACAGCTATAGGGAAAAATGAAACCATGACTTTCTTTTGCAGATGCAAGGTGTTCTATTCAGGACGAGCTGAAGCAGAATTAGAGGAAGGAGACAGATTAATAGTTATTAAATCTGATAATACTTTGTTAGTTCATCAACCAGAAGGTTCCTCTCCGATTAATTATATGAAAGCCGAATCTTCAATAATTTTAGAAAAAACAGATGAAGGACTTCTAATAAAAACACATAATCAAAAATTCAAAGATTATCTTGATGTTCTTATATCAAAAGTTTATTCGTTTAATTCTTTGAAATTAGAAGATGGAAAAAAACTGATTCTTACAGGAACAGAAAAAGACATGTCTGATATGATTAAAGATAAGCCTGAAGTTATAAGTAAGGATTTCAAACCCTTATCAAGAGAAGAACACACCAAATTTGGATTTATTGATGTATTTGGACATGATAAAAAAGGAAACTTAATTTTAATTGAATGTAAACGTTACGTTGCAGGTCTTTCTGCAGTTCAGCAACTTAGAAGATATGTTGAAAAAATTATGGAATTAAAAGGCCTTAAAGCAAGCCAAGTAAAAGGAATAATTGCGGCTCCAGACATTGCAAAGAACGCTGAAGAAATGATGAAGAAATGGAAATTCAAATTTGTCAGAGTTAACCCTCCAAAAAGAATGGAGAAATTCAACAAAGATCAAAAATCAATCACTGATTTCTAATCCCCAGTAAAAATCCTGTATAGAATATCTTCTGAGAAATTATTATTACCATCGTTTATGGCGACAAGTGTGTCTGGTTTTTTTGCTAATTCTAAATGTCTTACGATTTGATACAAATCTTTATCACCATCATTATCTAAATCTTCAAAATTGAATATGATTGGTTTGAATTCATATTTTCTAAGAACTTTATTATCTACCTTAAGTGCAATTTTGTTTTCATAACATTTGTCGTGTAAAGATTCTAGTTCAATTTTTTCCACAAGGCCATCATTGTTTAAATCTTGGTCTAATGTTTTTACTTTTTCAAATCTTTGAGGGTTGTAGCTTGTAAGAATTACTATGCTTGCAATTGTTACCAAAGGATATATGTACTCAAAATGATGCTTATGTTTTTGAAAAAAGTTATTTAGTTTTTCCATTTTATTTTAGTTTATATTTTTGCATTTAATAAATTTTAATGAAAAAAAATAGTTATGTGCTTGAGCCGTAAGGCAAAACACATAGTGTGTTAAAAAAGCGAATTTTTATGGGTTACATACTCTACAAGGTCTATGAGCTTTTGCCATTGCATCTTCTCTTGTTTTGTAGTGTACATATTTTTTAGGATCTTGCCTTAGTAATATTGTACAACTTGGAAGATGAAATGTCTTTGCACCTTTAACTGCTAAATATTTTTGTTCAGATTTTTTAACTGTTTTTCTTGCTGTTTTTGTTATTGTTTTTACAACTTTAGCGTTTTTTATCTTTCTGAACTCAGCAAGTTTCTTGATGTATTTATAGAAACCTTCTCTGTTATGTGGCTTTTGTGATTTTAAGCTCTTGTATTGTTTGCATAGCTTTTTCAAAATTTCTCTGTTTTCTTTTGAGTTAACTTTATTGAAATATTTTAGAATTGTTGCCATTTCATGATCTTGTTTACACGCAACTAAGTTAGCATCTCTTGAAGTACTTTTTTTAGTTTTTTTAACCGTTTTTTTAGCAACTTTTTTAGCAGTCTTTTTCTTAACTGATTTTTTCTTTGCTGTTTTCTTTTGTGCTTTGTGCTTTTTTTCTCTTGTTTCTTTTTCCATTCTGCTAAGATTACTTTCGATTCTATCAAGTTCTCTAAAGATTTTTTCTGCTTCTTGTCCGTATTTAATTTGTGTTTCGTAATCGATTTTTCTTCTATTAACTATTCTAACTGTTCTTTTTTTGTATCCGAAATCAGTCATTGCGATTACAAAGAAACATACTGCGAAATTAACTAGTAAAAGAAGTGTTATTAATTGTGATTTTTGTACTACTCCAAAAATTCCTATTGCAATTAATCCAAGTATTGTCGAAAACATTGCGTATGTGTGTACGCCTGTTATTCTTCTAAATCCTGTTAAGGATAAAATAATTATTATTGTTCCTATTAAAAATAGGGCTGTTCCTGTTACGTTAAATCCAAAAAAGTAGAATGTCAACATGCTTGCAATCATAAAAATAATTGCTCCAAGCATTGATAGTCTGGTTAAAGTTGTGTATTTCATAAGCAGTAGTAACACAGCTTCATATATAAATGTTTTGGTCTTTAAGCTACTAAACGGTAGTAAAAATAAAAAAAGAGAAAAAATTATTTTAATTAAGTTCAGCTTCTATTGCAGATTGAAATACTGAGAAAGGCTGAGCTCCTGAAATTAATTTACCATTTATTATAAATCCAGGTGTTCCTCTGATTCCTGCGGCTTGTCCTTCTGCTAAATCTGCTTTAACTTTGTCAAGGTATTTGTTTGAATCTAAACAGTCATCAAACTGAGCTTGATTAAGTCCTAAATCTCCTGCCCATTTCTTAAGGTTTGCATCTGAAATAGATCTTTGGTTTTCAAAAATTAGATCGTGGTATTCCCAGAATTTACCTTGTTCTGCAGCACATTCTGAAGCTACTGCTGCAGGTGTTGCTTGTGGGTGTAGTGAATCAAGCGGGAACTGTTTGTATGCAAGCTTAACTTTTCCGGTGTTGACATATTCTTCAATAATTCTTTTTTCACTTTCAGAATAGAATTTTCCACAGAAAGGACATTGAAAATCAGACCATTCAACAATTGTTACTGGTGCGTCTTCATCTCCTAGCATGTGAGTTCCCTCTAGGTTTACTTCTACTGTTGGTGCATTATTGTTGCTAGGCGCTTTTGCTGCTGGTGCTTTTGCACTTGGTGCCGCCGCTTTCATTGTTTTTTCTGATAGTGCTCCTCCAAATCCTCCTGTTAAAAGAGAGATTACAAAAAGAACTACAAATATTAGTGTTGCTAATTGCCATAAAGTAACTTTAGATATTGTAAAACTATCGTCGCTTCTATGTTTTTTTGTCATGTTATCATCCTCCAACTATTCAAAAAAAAATAAATGGTAAAAAAATAAAAACTATACTCCGCATCCTGCTGCAGCAGAATCAGTTGTGCTTGTTCCAAATCCAAATCCTGGTGAAGGACTAGCGGTTGGTAAACTTTGTTCACATTCTTCTGGTGCTTTATTAAATGCATTACAAATTGCATTTTTTAAGCTATTTGAATCTCTGCTTGAACTAACTGATTTTCCATTAATAACTAGAGTTGGAGAACCTCTTACTCCATATTCTTTGTTTTTTTCATCATAGATTGCAAACCTTGGATATCTTCCTCCACTCCATGTTGATTTATCAGCAAAGTCTGCGCTTATTCCAAATTCTTCATCAGTTTTTGATGTACAATCAGAAAGCTTATTTGTGTCAAATCCTAATTCTTTAGTACATTCTGCTGTGTTTCCTTCATTTAAGAAACATTGTAAGTATTTGAAATATTGTCCTGGATATTCTTGTTTGATACAATATTGGAATAATTCTTCATCAACTTCTTTTTTTCCGTGCATTGCATAATTTACAAATTTGACTTGGATGTCTGCTTTATCTCCTAGCAAGTCTACTACTGGAAGCATTCCTTTTTCAATTTGAGTTCCGTATGGACAATGAGACATAACAAACAGTTCAACTGCAGGTTTATCTGATTTTGGTACATCAGGTGGCGGCGCTTGAGCTGTAGGTGCTGTTGGCGCGGCAGCTGTTTTCTCAATTACTAAGCCTTGTGGGAAAAATACTTTTCCATCTGCTGTCATGTATGAGTTGATTTGCTGACCTTGCACTTCTATAACCATTTTGTATAGTCCGTTGTCTTTTTCAATTGAAGAAATTGTAGCGGTAATTCCTGGTTGTAATAAATTGTTATTTACGTAATCTAGCGTTTTAGTTTTAATTTCTTCTTCTCCTAAACCTTTAGAGCTTCCTCCTTGTGGTTTTAGCATAATTACTACGACTAGTGCTATTACTAGTAGAACGCAAAGTATTTGCCATACTGCTGCTTTTGATATTGTCACTTCTTCTTCATCTTTATGCCTTTTGTTGCTGTGTTTAGATTTATGTTTGTGTTTAGAAACTTGTTTATTTTGTTCGTTTTCTTCCAAATTTACACCCCAAATATTAATTGTTTTTATAGGTGTGTGCGCGTTCCCCATATAAATGTTGTGATTGATTCATTTTATTACTTATAAGTGGTAAAAAATAGAAAAATATATAAAGATTAGATGATTTTATGAGAATAATGACAAAATATTATTCAAAAAAAGGAAGGAGTATTGCAAGACTACTGACTACTACAACAATTATTGGTGTTTTAGGTTATACATATTTTGTTGGTAGTTCTGATACAAAAGAGTCTAATAGAGATAATTTTAATGATAACACTAATTTCCTTTCCTCAAATCTAGAAATTGAAGATTATAATACTTTTTCTGGTGAAGAACTAAGAGAAGATATTTCTAAAAATAATTTATTTTCTAATTCTTATGCAATAAACAATCAAGAATACATGTTAATTAATACAAAAGAAACAGACTTAGCTCATCTAAAAATAAATTGGCATGAATCTAAACTGCTTTGTGGCAATTGGAATTGGAGAGCAAATAATAAATCATTACCCGAACAATTATTTGTTAGCCCAAAAGAAAATTTAAAAGAAGCACTACAATATAAAATTGATAAACATCATATGTGGTCAGGTATTTCAAATCAAATGAAAAAAATGATTGAAAAATATTCTGTTAAAAATGCTACAAGAACAACAATTCCTGAAATTCTTAATGAATTTGATGATGCTCTTAATGTTGTAAAAGATAATTTAAATTGGGGTTTAGCAAAAAGTTATGGTGATCAATTTATCAAAGAAAAAAATGCTAAAAATCCAAGAAAAAGATTTGGCATGGAATTAAAACTTTACAATTACTTTAAAACAATGTCTGAAAAAGATATTGATTTACTTGAAAAATTAACAGATAGTTTTGATGAAAAAGACATGCTTGCATATGCTATGACAGAAATATTCCCGTCTACAGATGGTAATAGAAATGAAATGATGCTTGAATTTATTTTAACGTATTTTGGCCGAGAATACTTAGATTTGTTTCCAGCAATGTCTGACAAAAAAGGTTCCTTAGGATGGTATCAATTTACAGAGTATGCTCTTTACCACGTTAAGGATATTAGAGGAGCATCAATAATAAATTTATTATTACCTCAAGAAGAAAGAATACCTGGTAGTGTGTTAGATTTAAAGTGGAATGATCACGTTAAAGCTGCACATTTATTTTCAGTTTATAATTGGTCGGGATTAATAAAAAGTATGAATAAAAAACAAAAAGAAAAATTGGAAAATCTAATAGATTCTGATCATGACGAACTTGTAGAAATAAAGGCTACAATGCATCATCTTCCTAAGTATTCAAAAGAAGCGGCAAAAAAATGGATTAATCATGGTGCAAAAAAAGGGCAATATTCTGATTATGCAAAAATTCAAAGGAAATCTTTAGAAGCTTATGCAAATAAAACGAAAAATAATCTTATGGCTCTTGAATCAGATAAAGAGTATTTGGGAAAATATGAACCTAAAGTTCAATTTGTTCATCCAAGCTTTAAAAGCACTCTTCATTTCAATAGCAGAGGTTTTGAAGTTTTCAAATACACTGTTTCAAAAGATGATAAATCAACATATGATATTTCTGAAAAATTTGATAATTTTGATGCTAAATTTGACCCTGAGAAAATTGATGGTCTATATGAAAATACTGGTTGGAACAATATAGTTGATAGTAAGGGGAATCCTATTAAAAAATTATTAAAACCAGGCAAAGAAATGTATTTTATTGCAAAAAGATTCTCTCGTTAGGAATTATAAATATTTTTAAATAATTATTATTTTAATATATTTTAATGATACTAGAATTATTTTTATTAATATTAGGACTTGGAATGCTTGTAAGAGGAGCTGATTTTTTTGTGGATTCAGCTTCAGCAATCGCTAAAAAACTTGGAATTTCAGAATTTGTTATAGGTCTTACGCTAGTAGCAATAGGAACATCAATTCCTGAACTAGCATCATCAATTGCAGCTGCATTAAAAGGTTCTTCAGAAATTATTATTGGAAATATTGTAGGTTCTAATATTACAAATATAGGTTTAATTGTTGGAGTTGCTGCGTCAATTACAATAATTAAAGTTGACAAAGAAATGCTTTCTCGTGATGGATATATTATGCTTTTTGCCACATTTTTATTTTACTTTTTTGGAATTGGAGGATTTATATCTCGTACACAAAGCACAATATTTCTTGTTATTTATTTTTTATATATAATAATTTTACTTTCAAGAAAACACAAATTCAATTTCAAAAAAATGATTGACCATCCTTTTAATATGTTGTTTCTTAAGAAAAAAAATGGAAAATATATTTTTAAATATGCTATGAATGAGAAAAAATTAAAGAAATTTGACAAACTTTTGTTAAAAAATCTCGGCATATTTTTTATTAGTGGAGGTGCAGTTATTTATGGTGCTAATTTGCTTATTAACAACGCAATATATTTTGCAAATCTACTAAAAATATCTGAAACAGTTATAGGTCTTACTTTAATTGCACTTGGCACATCTCTTCCAGAACTCACCGTAACAATCTCTGCTGCAAGAAAAGGTCATGTTAATATTGCAATTGGAAATGTCATTGGTTCTAATATTGCAAATATATTGTTGGTTTTGGGAATATCTGGTTTTTTGTTTCCCTTGCAAGTTCAGGAAGCCACTCTTAAGCTTTCAGGTTCATTCATGTTATTTATTAGTATCTTACTATTATTTTTTATTAGAACCGAGTGGAAAATTAGAAGGTGGGAAGGAATTATTTTACTTATGCTTTATTTATTATTTGTAATAGCATCTTTTTTCTTTTTGTGAGAAATTATTTTAATAATTCATCAGGCAACATATATATTGGTGCAAAATATCTGTTTTTTAGACCTTTTTTTTTAACCATAGAATCGAGTTCTAAATTAACCATGCTGTCTTCGTTTATTAATTTGATAGAATCAAATGCAGGAGTTTCATAACTAATTCTTATTTTTGTTATAGGGTTTATGTCTATTTTTATTTTTTCGTTTGGATTGTAATCTGGTAAGAACAGTGCTGCTGTCGCACTCAATAATATTGTTGAATATATTAATTTTTGATATTTCATCGTCTACACATATTTTAATCATTTTAGAATAGTTACTTATTTATAAACTTTATTATTGTAGTCTTAAATAAGTAGTAAATAGTGTCGGTTAGGGTTTGTTTTTTCTTTTCAAAATGTTTATAAACGAGTTATTTTTCTCTAACTTTTAGGCACCTGTAGTCTAATGGTTAGGATAGAGGCCTTCCACAATAGTTGCGCTCCAAAAGTTGCGCTTTTTGAACGCATGTTCAAATGCTATCTATGATAGCATGATAGAATGAAATTATTGAAGAGAGCCTTTGATCCGGGTTCGAATCCCGGCGGGTGCATACTTTCTAGGTAACTGACGGCTCAAAACGAAGTGTGTATGCCGGCGGGTGCATATACTTGTCCTTAAAATTCCTTGAATTTTTCACCAGAAATCTTTGATTTCTAAGTGTTTTAACTGGTAAATACGACTCGTCTCAATTCACTAATGAATCCAAATCGTATACTATTTTTACATCTGGACATGTGTCTTTTGGAAACCAGAATGAAACTGCATCTGCTTCCTCTAAATAATCATATTCCCACTTAATTTGTTCTTTAATTAAGTACGTCTTCAGTGTAATTTTCTCGTCTAGAATTATAAACTATGACATCTTTATATTCTACTTCTGATGAAAGCTATTGTTTGCCAATCAGGACAGCCAGTAATTCCTCCTGCTAAAAATATGCTTTTTTCTTTTCCAGAATATTTATTTGGTGCTTGTACATATTTCATTTTAGTCATGACAAGTTATGTCTTTAGAATCTTTAAACAAATATTCTTTTAATTCTTTAGACATATTCTCATCTTGTTGTCTTATCCATTCGAGCAACATTGAGAAATGTTCTTTTTCTTCATCTGCATTATGTAATAGTATTTTTTTTAGATGAGGATCAATACATGCGTCTGCTCTTTGATTGTATAAGTCTACTGCTTCGATTTCTTCTCGTAGTGATTCTATCGCTCTGTGTAAATCTTGAGTTTTATCAGTTAAATTTTTTCTTTCTTCTTCCATAATTAATTCACCTAAAAAAATTAGATGTTAACTTGATTATAAATATTTCTAAAAACTGCTATAAATTTTAAATATTAAGCTTCATTCCCTTTATTATGAAGCGACAAATCAGAGATACCTTCCTGCAATTCATCCTCTGGAAGATACAACCATTCATTAATAGGATATGTGATACTATTAGGATTCTTTCTTAAACCAAGAGATTTCATATCTTTTGTAACAACACGAAAACCAGCATTATAAATTATACCTTCAAGTTCTATTGTTTGAATTTTATGCATAAAAAAAAGAAATATTAAAAATATTAAAAAATATGTTGTTAATTAGATAATTAAGTTCTTACGATTTTTCTTTTTTTTCTTTGATTTCTCTCATCCGAAACGTTTATAAAGAGGAACGAGTTCCCAACAAATGCTTCAGAGATGAAGTAATCACCACCAAATTCTGAGACTGTCTCAGTAACCCGTAAGGGAAACAGACAGGAGAATTACATTCGCCGAAAGGCTAATACGTCACACTCATGCTTGATGTCAGAATCAAGTATGCGCAAATTGAATCAATGAACCATGAGTTCACATGATGTGTCATCGAGCAGATGAATCAATAATATGTGACCTAAAAACTACCTAACAATTTTAACCTTGTTAAAAATTTCTTAAAGTGTATTTGAGTTAAATCAAATATAATAAATGCGATCGGAACAAAAAACAAAAGGATATCATAGAAATAGAAAAATTTCTAGGATGCCAAAAATCTACGATTTTTGAGCATATAAAAAAAGTACCCGTTGATCCTGCGGGAGATTGCTGCTATTGGAATTCGACTAAGCCATGCAAGTCTTCTAGCAATAGAGGCGAAAGGCTCAGTAACACGTCGTTAATCTGCCCTAAGGTCAGGGATACCCACGGGAAACTGTGGTTAACACCTGATAAGGAATACGTACTGGAATGTAGTATTCTCTAAACTCGAGCCTTAGGATGAGACGGCGGCCGATTAGGCTGTTGGCGGTGTAAAGGACCACCAAACCAATGATCGGTACGGGCCATGAGAGTGGTAGCCCGGAGAGGGACACTGAGATACTGGTCCCAGCCCCACGGGGTGCAGCAGGCGCGAAACCTTTACAATGCACGCAAGTGTGATAAGGGGATTCCAAGTGCTCAAGCATTGCTTGGGCTTTTGCTAAGTGTAAATAGCTTAGCGAATAAGTGGTGGGAAAGACTGGTGCCAGCCGCCGCGGTAACACCAGCGCCACGAGTGGCAATCGCGTTTATTGGGCCTAAAGCGTCCGTAGCAGGTTTCATTAATCTCTTGTGAAATTGCCAGGCTTAACTTGGCAACGTGCAGGAGACACTGTGAGACTCGAGACCGGGAAGGGTAAGAGGTATTCCTAAGGGAGCGGTAAAATGCTATAATCTTAGGAGGACCACCTGTGGCGAAGGCGTCTTACTAGAACGGATCTGACTGTGAGGGACGAAAGCTAGGGGAGCAAACCGGATTAGATACCCGAGTAGTCCTAGCCGTAAACGCTGTGAGCTAGGTGTTGCGTATTCTACGGGAATGCGCAGTGTCGAAAGGAAGCTATTAAGCTCACCGCCTGGGAAGTACGGTCGCAAGACTGAAACTTTAAGGAATTGGCGGGGGCGCACCACAAGGGGTGCGGCGTGCGGTTTAATCTAACTCAACACAG
>Ga0114931_10004149_pt1 | contig 18109 bp, 14 predicted proteins | sample 2SBtaG_FD_89579 | JGI IMG/M metagenome (GOLD analysis project Ga0114931, IMG submission 89579) | Deep subsurface microbial communities from Kolumbo volcano to uncover new lineages of life (NeLLi) - 2SBTROV14_V59a metaG | ecosystem: Environmental > Aquatic > Marine > Volcanic | place: Kolumbo...
AACGACACCGACGTTGATGGGAAAGATTTTCTCACCCAGCAGCGTGCTTACAATGGGGAAGATTGCACCACCTGCAATGGTACTGGTGCCCAAAACGCCCATGATCTTGATCAATATCGAAGAGATTCTGATCAGCGATACTCGGATTGGTCTAAGGCATTTCAAGGCGTATATACACCCGTTGTAGCAACAATTGGCGCTTCGCTCGGCGAAGGCAATGCCGGCGCCACTCATGGCGAGTTGGATATAAACCTAGGGGCTGCCTTGGGCGGAGAAGCAGACGTCAAGGTTCGTTTCCGTCATCGTGAGACCACCGATGATCAAACAATTGCCATCGATAATGTCTCGATCGACGAGGTTCCAGAGGCCGTTGGCGAGGCAAATGTAATTTTCGAGGAAGACTTCAACACGATGACACTCGGAGCGATGAGCGTCTATACGATGGCTCACCCTTTCAGTATCTTTGCACCGGGCGATTCGGGCGGAGGCGCTGGAACACTTTCAGGACATTCTTGGGGAGCCCAGGACCGAGATTCTGTTGAATTTTCCTCAGGTCGCTACATCCAGGGCTCGGTTGGCTCAAGAGGAGTTAACCATTTAGGCCATCCCGCTGTTGAAGGGCCGCAGGGACAGGTTCCCTTTGCAATCATTGACCCAAAAGCCGAGGAAGACAATGTCGATCCTGCCGACAACATCCAAAGCGAACGGCTTCACACGCCTCTCTTGGATTTTACAGGCCAAACTACGGTTATCCTGGAGTGGGACGACGAGGCCATCTTCGACGGCACTCCAATTCTTAACTCAATTGCGAGTGTGGTTCTGATGGAAGATAACGATGGAACTCCCGGTCCAAGCGACGGGGACCTTATCATCGCCGAACCTGATAAATTGGCGACCGATTTCACTAATCCCTATGTGCCCTACGATCAATACGCAGGCGGGCTATTTTCTTCTGATGATTCGGCCTTCGAGCACAATCGGATCGATATCACCTCGCTCGTGGCGCTGGCGACGGATAAGACGAAACTGTACCTCGCATGGCAATACTATTCTCAAGACACCCAGTACTGGGCCATCGACAATATCCGTATCACAGGAGATGCTGCTCCTGCAATATCGGGGTTGGCGGCTGCTGTACCCGAACCGTCGAGCCTACTGCTGGCCCTTGTTGGGCTACCCGTCTTCGGTGCCTTCCGGCGCCGCAGACCTATTGGCTAGTTTGATTGTTATCGATTGACACCGCGGCACAGCTCAAAAGGAGCTGTGCCGTGTTTTTTTACACTTGGCTGGAGAAGGGCTTGCTCTTCCTAGCAAGCAAGCTTACCGTCTGGCCACCGAGCAAATGCAGGCGAAATGGCTGCTTACGCTTATAGTCAAGTAAGCAGCCAAAGAGGTTCTCGACCATCGGATCGAGGCGAATACTTCAAATTCTCACACGACAGGCAGCTTGTCGAAGTCGCAGAAAAATTCAGCCGCAAAATCGAGCCCGCATGACTTGCTTTGCGTGTTCTAGCCACTGCTCAGCAAAATCGGGGGTTTCGAGGTCTACGCCGAAGACATGGCCTAGTGAGGCATGGTTTGAAAAGTAGTAGCCACACAATGCGCAGCAACTCAAAACGATAAGCAGCCCCTTATCAGTTGATAAATCAGCCCCTTCTTGTTGATCCAGTATTCGGGAAGCCGCGCCAAAGTATTGGCTGCGAAAGTCCCCCAGATCAAGCTGGCGAATGCCTTCGGCACCCGAAGCATTTTCCCAACGCAATATGGAGACAAATTCAGGGTTCGACTGCAGAAATCGGAAATACTGCTCCGTCAGCGTTTCGACGAAATCGGAGAGCGATGTAGCTTGCTCATTTACATCAAATGCAACTTCGCGAATTCGGCCGTAAACCTGCTTGAGCATGGCCATATAAAGGCCTTCTTTGCTGCCAAAATAGTGATAGATCATCCGGCAGTTGACGCCGGATGCCTTGCAGATTTCGTCGACACTCGTTCCATCACGTCCCTTTTCGGCGAACAGCTTGGCTGCTGCCTCAAGCAAACGGCGTCGAGTTAATTCCGGATCTCGCCTGTTGGTTAGGCTCGGTTCCTGTTTTGCCCCTATTGACATATGCATGTTTCCCTCAAGGTAAACAGCCATCCCCATGGCTTGCGTGAGAACAGTCAGTCTACCTAGATTTCGCCGCAACAGCAAGTCAGAAGCAGGTCGCAAAGGGGATAACAATGCGAAAAAAGGGAGAAAAAGCATGAAAAAGCTCTTCCAAAGGTTTAGGTGTGAAGCCCAGCCTCTTGTAACTGCCAGTGCGGATGCAAGCCTTGGTTGGGACGACTAGTTGAATCGTACCTTTACCGCAAAGTGGTTTCACATCGTTGGCGTATTCCCCGTATTCGTCGATCTGCCAGCTACAAAAGGCTGGTGTGAAGCCCTTACTAACGTCAAAACACTTTGATTTGAAAATCTGAGGGCCATTATCGCTAACGAATAGAGCAAGTGGAAAAAAATTGCCGCCATTCGTCATTGGGTATTTCGGTACTCGTCATTTCTCATTTCCTCGACTCGAGGAAAGCTATCAGGTCTGCCAACTGCTGCACTGAAAGCTGCTTGTCGAGCCCCGAAGGCATGACCGAAACGCTGCTGGGTGAGATTTCCTCGATATCTTCGTGGGAAATACGGACTTGCTTGTCTGGGCCCGTTGCCAACAAGATTCCCGTGCTGGTTTCTTCGCGAATCAGTCCGTTATGAGTCACTCCATCAGTCGTCACGACGGTAGAAGGCTCGTAGCTGCGCACCAAGCTTGCGCTGGGGAAAACAACCACTTCGAGTAAATCTCGCTGGTTACGGATGCTAGCGATACGCGAAAGATCGGGTCCGACAACGCCCCCTAAATATCCAATGGCGTGGCAGGAGGAACAAGCCGCCTTGGCACTCCGGAACACAAGCTGCCCGCGGCGTATATCTCCCACCGGCAGTGTCGCCACTAAATGCTCCAAATAGGCTTGCTGCTCCGCATGGTCTGCACGGAGCACCTCGTAAAGTCGCTGAGCTTCTGTTGTAACTTTGCCTGTGAATTTTGCTAATCGAGGCTTGAGGCTCTCTGTTCGCAAGGCCGAGCGTGCTGGCGAATCGACGAGTGCATTGACGAGTGCTACTCCGACAGCCTCTTCGCTAGACCGCTCGAACACTTTGAGAATTCCGTCAATGTCTAACGGGCTGACAGACGGCAATTTTCTCGTTAGCGAGATCAGTTGCTCACTTGTAAGGCGAGCGCCGGCCAATACCTCGACCGCTGCCGCTCGACTGCTCACAGGCTGTTCGCTGTCGAGGTTCTGGCTGAGTAGATCAAACAACTGGGGTTCGAGCTTCTGCACCCCGCCCGGCACAGCCGCCAGAGCAGCTAAACGCAGCTCAGTGGGCCAATTTGAGTTTCGTCCGACGGCGAGCAACTCTTCGGTAAGAGCGCTTGAGTCGACGTTGGACGCAGGCAATTTTCTGAGTGCAGCTACCACTTCTTTCGTCAGGCTGGGCTGACTTTTGCGAAGCAAGCGAACCATTTCGGCGTGCCATTCGGCGGGCATGGCTTTGCCACCGGAGTCTCCCATCACCTGTAGCACGATGGTCTTGGCAGCTAGGGTGAATTTGGAATCTCGCAAGACTTCGAGCAGAAGCTTTCTCACTGCAGAATTGCTGACAAAACGCCCCATACGCTGCTGTAGGGCGCTCTTAGCATCATCCGTACCCAAGCTTGCCAGCTCATCTCGGAAGTACTCAACCAATGAGTCCCCCCATTCGGGGTGCCTCGCAGTAATCCAGTCGGCTGTTTTTCGGAGTACGGGGTCGATCTTCGCTCGACTGATCAGCAGCGGAATGACGTCGCGAGGCTCAAGCTCGCCATAGGGCATCTGGTCGAGCGCAATCATCGCCACGCGACGTGTCAGAGGGTTCTCCGACTTGAGACCAGCTTGGGTCAGCTCAGCATCGCCTATTTCGATCAGCGCAAACGTCAAAGAGTGTTGACCGATACGGTCTTCCGTCCTTGCCGCAGCAGCCAAGAGAGCGGGAACCGCCCGAGCGTCGCCGATCCTTCCTAATGCTTCCGCGGCCACACGGCGATTATGATCAGAGTTGCGAGCCAGGACAGCGATCAAATGGGAGACAGAATTTTTGTCTCTCCACAAGCTAATCGAATGGATGGCTGCTTGACGCACCGTGTCGTCGAGATCGAGGATCGCGATCCGTGTTGCCTCGCGCGCGTCTGCGTTATCAATTCGAGCTAATGTCCAAACTGCGTTGAGACGAGCGGTAGCATTGGCTGAGTACATGGGACCTGTCTGATGGGGGTCGAGTACGCGACGTAGTGCCTCGATTGCTTGGTCGCCCTGTTTGGCTAGAGTTTGAACCGCGTGCCGACGGACGGCAGGTCGCGAGTCGCCAAGCAGCGCAGCCAAGTCCTTGGGATTCAGCTTCGCCCAGTTCAACTTGAGACCGCGCGGGTCGTCAACACGGGGCGCAGCGATTTTTCGTACCCGGTAAATGGCTCCCTTGATATCAGGCTTTTCCATCTGCGAAGTAGGGCAGCAGAGCTTGTACCACCCTCCCGTGTTGACCACGATAAGACTGCCATCGGCATCCTCGAGCACATCGGTGGGATGAAAATCGACATGATCAGAGACAAGAAAATCTTCGTCTTGCGAAACGAATCCAGCTCCGTCGTGCGTGAGCGGATACCGAGTGATCTTCCGCATGTTAAACAAACTAGCAAACAAGGTACCCTGCTGGTTTTTGCCAAAAGCTTCCGACTCGTAGCTAGTCAGTCCGCTAGGAGCAGCGGCACCAAGATGCTTAAAAATGGGCATCAACTCGCCCGTGCGGGGATGCCCGACAAAAACCTCTTCCTTCGATTTGCCGTAGACTCCGCCATAGATGGAATGAACGACCCCGTCGCGAAAGCCCCCGCCGGGATGCACGACAAAAGTGCTGGTAAAAAACCGTTCACCGCCGGGGGGGAAGGCAATCTCGACCGGGTTATCCATGCCGCCGGTCATTACTGGCTCGATACCCGAAGTCACAATGCTGCCCGTTTTTGGATCGATTGGCGAATCGGCCGGACATCGGTAAAGATGGGCCGCCCGGGTAACCAGTGGCGCAGCGCCCGGCCGGTCAAAAGTCTGTTCGTCCCACGCCCCCTTGGCCCAATAAATCCAACCTGCTGGCCCCAAATAGGGCCCATGCAGATCGTTTCCACAGCCGGTAAGCGTCTTGCCTTGATACCACTGGATACGCTGGTCGGCATGGCCATCGTCGTCGGTGTCGGTCAGTTTCCAGATACTAGGCGGAGCGGCCACATAAAGCGAACCGTCGTACCACATGGCTCCCTCAGGAAATATCATCTTATCAGCGAAGACAACACTTTTATCGAATATGCCATCGCCATCGGTATCTTCCAGACGCATGACTCGGTGCGAGGGATTTTTTAACTGTTCTTTCAAAGGAGCATTGGAGCCCGATGAATCGGTGACATACAAGCGACCTTTTTCATCAAAGTCGGCACTAATTGGTCGATCTACCAACGGCGGACCAGCCACGCGTTCGACGGTATAGCCATCGGGCACCTCAAAATTATGCTCGTCGACCTTCATTTCAACCGCTGTTACAGAAACAACCGAACAAACCATGCTGAAGGCAAGAAGTAGAGTCAAAAGATTTTTCATCGCAACTCTTTCACAAAGAGTAGGAAACTGCGGAAATTCTATTAGGCGAGCGGCTGAAAGGAATATACCAGCCTGACGAAGATCGAGGATTTAGGGGCTAGTACAGCGGGCGAAAGGCACTCATTTCCCTAGCTCAATCCTAGCTCAATCCTAGCTCCTACCCCCTGCTCCAACGCTTGGAAACTTCTGCTCGCATGAACGCTAAGGCATCCTCGGCCAATTGGATTTCGGTTTCGAACATCTTTCGCCAAATTTTGGTTGCGGCAGCAATTTCTGGCAGGCTCCGACCAAATGCCTCGACTGCTAACCAGCCATCATAGCCAACCTCATAAAGGGCGTCGAAATTCGACTTCCAGTCGACGCCGCCTGCTCCCGGCGTGCTGCGGTCGTTTTCGCTAATATGGACATGATACATCTTGTCGGCACAGGCTCTGATTGCTTCGGCGGAGTCCTTCTCTTCTATATTTGCATGAAACGTGTCGTACAACATGCCACAACTAGGATGCTCGACTTCTCGGGCAAACCGAGCCGCATCGGCTTGGGTATTTAGCAAATAGGTCTCAAATCGATTGAGCGGCTCGACCCCTAGTCGAACTCCGACTTTGCCAGCATGTGCTGCCATTTGCCTCATGCTCGCGACTCCCCATTTCCATTCCTCCTCGGTAGGCCCTGCACCGCTGAATTCTCCCAAAGCCGAATGGAACGGTCCCACCAACGTTTCGACTCCGGCGGCTGCGCAAGTATCGAGAACCGACTGGATCGTCTCGATGCCCTTCTGCTGCACCGAGGAATCGGGGCTAATCGGATTGGCATCGGCATTGAGAACCGTTACCGCGGTACGTCCCAAGCCAATGTCGTCGAGCTGTTTCCCAAGCTTCTCATAGCGGGCCAAATCTCCGGCTTCGAATAGTGGCAGTTCGACTCCGTCGTATCCCATTTTTTTCAGTTCTGCGATCAAGGGCAGATCTTTTTCAGTCACATCCCCCGTCCAAAGCAGCAGATTCATACAGTATTTCATGGTGTGTCCTTTCCTAAAGGATAGCGGCGGTTTACCATAGCGGTTGTGAGTTGGTCGAGTGGCGGCTAGCTATCGTTTTATAGAAATTTGTTCGTCCTTGCGGACGGCGCTAACGGGCACCGCAATGAATCATCACTTTTACCGATTGTTGACCATTTTTCCTCTTATTGCCATAGGTCTCGTGGCGACTTCGAATCGCCGCGTCGAAGCTCAAGTTTTTGAATCGCTGCACAACGGCCGAGACCTTGAAGGTTGGGATGGCGACCCAAGTATTTGGTCGGTTGAAGATGGGGCAATCACGGGCATTACCACCGCGGAGAAGCCCTTGCAGCACAATACGTTTCTAATCCTCGCAGGAAAGCCACTGAGCGACTTTCGTCTGGAACTTCAATACCGGATAACGGGTGGCAATAGCGGGATTCAGTATCGTAGTCGAGTCATCGACCCAGAAAAATGGATCGTCGGGGGCTATCAAGCGGATATCGAAGCTGGCGTTACCTACACGGGCATTCTGTACGAAGAAAAAGGCCGAGGCATTTTGGCATTGCGTGGCGAGCGAGCTACGATCTCTGCCGAAGGAAAGTCGGAGAAAGAAACCTTTGCCGACGCAGCCGATTTGCAAAAGTTCATCCGGCAGAACGACTGGAACGATTACGTAGTCGAAGCCCAGGGCAACACCTTAAAGCACATCATCAATGGCCATCTTATGAGCGAAACGATCGATCATGAAACCAATAAACGGTCTGCAGAGGGAGTGTTGGCTCTGCAGGTTCATGTCGGTCCGCCGATGAAAGTACAGTTTCGTAATCTTCGGTTGATGAGAAAAGCTGATTAGAGCATTTCAAAAGCCCGGGGATTGTAATCCCCGGGCTTGATCATCGTTTGTCAGTTGTAATAGCGGTGCTACGCCGCGGCCAGCACTTCTTCTGTCGGCGATTCGTCCCACACTTCTTCCTCAGAAACCACAGGACTATCGACCACGTATTCTGCAAGCCCCGTGCTACGCACCGGATGTTGGAGCTTGGCAACGGCTTTGGCTTCGATTTGCCGTACACGTTCGCGGGTGACCTTGAAAATGCGGCCAACTTCTTCCAACGTGTAGCAATAGCCATCAGCCAACCCGTATCTGAGACGAACAATTTCACGCTCTCGATAGGTAAGAGTCTGAAGCAACTCGTCGATTTTTTCTCTTAGCAACCCGTTGTTCGCAAGCTTCAAGGGATTTTCGCAGTGCGAGTCTTCGACAAATTCGCCAAAATTGCAATCTTCGCTTTCTCCGATGGGTCGATCGAGACTGACTGGCGAGCGGCTAATGTCGAGAACGTGCAAGCTCTCTTCAAGATCGATACCAGCCTCCTGAGCCGTTTCTTCTTGGGTTGGCAAACGACCCAATTCGTGCTGCAACCGCTTGGCTGTCTGTTGCAGCTTGCTTAATACGTCGATCATGTGGACCGGGATCCGGATGGTGCGCGCTTGATCGGCAATCGCACGTGTAATCGCCTGACGGATCCACCATGTGGCGTAGGTCGAGAACTTAAAACCTCGCCGATATTCATACTTGTCGACCGCCCTCATGAGCCCTGTGTTGCCTTCCTGGATGAGATCCAAAAAGCTCATGCCTCGATTTCGATATTTCTTGGCGATCGAGACGACCAAACGCAGATTGCCGCTGGAAAGTTGACGCTTCACACGCTCAAACTCCTTGAGTTGCTTCTTCAGTTTTTCACAACGAACCCGCAGGCTGGTAGGCGATTCCAGCGTTTTTTGCATGAGGGCGTGAAACTCTCTTTTAGCGGGCTCAATTTGCACCGCCGAAGCACCTTCTTCTCGCAACTGCGATAGGAGGTTTTGCAGGTGGTCCATCCGCTTAGAAAACTTTTCCAGTTGCTGCATCTGCGGTTGCACACGGCGAGAACGCAGGCTGAGCTCTTCCACAAGCGTCAACATCTTCGCTCGACGGTCGAGATACCGCCTGCGCGCCTGTTGCTTCAACTCCAAAGACTCGCTACGGCTAATCAAAATTGTAAAATCTTGCTGCTGTTCGTGCATCAAGTGGTTGAGAACCGGCAGATTGTGAGGCATGCGCGCTGAAATCTGATCCTTGGTTAACCGTTCGGTGAGCGACACCTTAATCGTCCGGTCAAACGGCAACTCACCTGCATGGACTCGATCGAGCGTTTCGACGGTAGCCTGCAAGGCAGAAAAAGATCGCAGTAGATTTCGGCGAAATAGTTTGCGAGTAAGTTCGATCTTCTTTGCGAGCGTGACTTCTTCTTCCCGCGTAAGCAGTGGGATTCGACACATCTGCGAGAGATACATTCGAATCGGATCATCGGTCAATTTTGGCAGTTCATCGGCAAACAAGCGATCACGTTCCGATTCATCCGCCTGTGAAGCTTCGGTCGCATCCAACTCGCTCGGCGTTTCGCCCTCCACAAGTTCGATCCCTAAGCCTTCTACCAGGGTAAGAAGGACCTCGACCTGATCAGAATCAGTCGCTTCGTCGGGAAGAAAGGCGTTGGCCTGATCGTAGGTGAGAAAGCCTTGCTCTTGGGCAAGTTCAGCTACTTCTTGGTAAGAAATTTTGTCTTGGAGAGAAATATTGGTCGTCGTAAGGGTTTTCGTCGCGGGAATCATCGTAAACTCCTCCGGCACTTCCTGTGCTTTTGGAAAAGCATTTACAGTCACCCGTCGAAAACATTGCAACAGTTAAAGAGTCTCATGACATCTTTAGCTTTGCAGCGATTCAATCGAGGGACCTGTAAAGGCGGGACACCATCCAGACATCTCACCCGTCCGTGGGCGCGGAACCAGTCTGGTGGCATTTTTCTTGGCTTTGCTTCAGTTCATTGATAAATCGATTCAGTTCCTCAGCTTCCTGTTGAGGGGGAAGGGTCTTCTGATGAAAAATTGCTACTTGCTCGTTTTGCCGCGTTTGCTGTTTGCGTTGCTTGACGCGTTCTAGCAAATCGTGGACTCGTTGTTCGGGATTGCTCTGCAGCTTCTCGCGGCCATGCTCATCACATTCTACCAACAAACTCTTTTCTAACGGGTCGTCTGTGGCTAACATCATCTGCTCGAACGAAAGCAAACGACCGTCGTGAAGGAGTTGTACCGCCCGCTTGAATAACTGACGGCAAAATCGGCTGGGGATATCTGCCGGGCGGAGCGAATCGGCCAGATGGGGTAATTGCTCGGGGTAATGCAGTAGCAGTTCGACGAACTCTTTTTCCCATGCATTTAACGAGGGACGCTCGACTGCAGCATAACTTTCGTCTCGGTCGGCTTGACTAGATCGTCGAGTTCGCGAGGCTTGTTCGCGGCGGCGTCCAGCTAGCCGTGTCTGAAGAGTCTGTTCGTCGATTCCGAACTGATGCGAGATGCGAGTCATCACTTGCTGCTCACGCACCAGTGCTGTCGACGAGGCTCCACTTCTTGCCGGAAAAGCACGGGCAAGCGTAGCGAGAATCTCTTCCACTGCTTGGGAAGATTCATGGGTGCCTGAGGCCGATTCCAATCCGTTGGTCACAGCTTGTATCTTGTGTTCGAGGGCATCGACCGCAGTCGACAGATGTTGTTTGAAAACGTCGCTTCCTTGCGAGGCAATAACATCACATGGATCGGTACCTTGAGGCAAGGTCAGAATTCGTAAATCTATTTCATGGGCAACAAACAGTGCTAGCAAGTCGTCGAGGATCTGCATAGTTCGCTTTTGCCCCGCCTCGTCGCCATCGAGCACAAGCGTAATGCTATCAGTAAATCGTCGTACGACTGGCACATGCCGCTCACCTAGCGCCGTGCCAAGCACCGCTACGGCATTGGTGATACCGTGTTGATGAGCCATGATCACATCGGTGTAACCTTCCATCACCACGATGCCATGCTCGCGAGCAATCCCTTCTCGGGCTTGATCGAGTGCATAGAGTTGACTGCTCTTGTTGAAAAGAGGTGTCTCGGGGCTGTTGAGATATTTTGCGTCGTCTTTCGACGAAATCCCAGGTATCACGCGCCCACCAAAGCCAATGGCTCGCGAACGAACATCGCGAATCGAGAAAATCAACCTGCCGCGAAAGTAATCGTAGTGCCCACCCGACTCGCGACTCCGGAGCAAACCGACACGCTGGAGTACCTCGGGCGAGAAACCTGCCCGGGTTGCCTGCCCTAACATCCAGTCCCACGATTGCGGGGCAAAACCTAGCTGAAAACGCTGCACAATCTCGTTGTTGAGACCGCGCTCCGACAAGTAGTTCCGTGCGGGTTCTGCTTTCGGGGATTCTAGCAGGGCACGGTGGAACAAATTTTCTGCCCAAGCCATCGCTCGGAAAAGATTCTTTCGGTCGAATTGGTTTTCGCCTTGGCCTTGCTGTTGCCGTGAAGACGCCAGTGTTATGCCTGCTCGCTCGGCGAGCATTTCGAGGGCCTCGCGGAATTCGATCCCTTCGATCCGCATGACAAAACTAAAGATGTCGCCGCCAAAATCGCAAGGCCAACATTTGAATGTTTGCCGCTCAGGATTGACCTGCATACTCGGCCGCGAATCGTCGTGCCAGGGACAGAGCCCCACGTATCCGCGGCCTTGGCGGCGCAGTGGGAGATAGCTACCAACCAGTTCGACGATATCGATCGCCTGGCGAACCTGCTCTTTCGCATCCTGCAAATCGGAGAGGGACAATGGATAGGTTGAGGGTTGAGGGTTGAGGGGCTTACAGCGAATCGATTCTCGGTCTGACAGCTACCTGCACGGTCAGCGTCAAATGTTCTGCGCCTGAGTCGCCTTTTCGAACAATTTCAACGGGTACCTTGGCGCCAATATGTGTGGCAGCTATGGCGCGACTCATCAGTGTTGGGTCAGAAAACTCGGTACCGTTCCAAGAAAGAATAACGTCTCCTGGCAACATTCCCGCTTCGGCAGCAGGGGTGTTGTCTTCCACTAGCAAGACGAGAACTCCCGTTTCTCTCTTCAGTCCAAGTGAGTTAGCTATTTGATCTGGAATCTTGCTAGGCTGGACACCCAAATAACCTCGCTGTACCCAGCCATCTTTGCGCAACTGCTCGTAGCTTTTTCGGACGATCGCACTGGGGATAGAGAAACTAATGCCTTGGTAAGTCGGACCGATAATTGCCGTGTTGATTCCGATGATCTCGCCGCTAAAGTTTACCAAAGGGCCTCCGCTGTTGCCAGGATTTACGGCTGCATCTGTCTGCAAAAACTCCTGGTAGACCGAAGGCTTCGCTCGCGAACCTGCCTGACTTCTGATTCCACGCCGCTCCTTAGCACTCAAGATGCCGAAGGTGATGCTCTTCTGAAAGCCGAAGGGGCTCCCGAGTGCCCAAACGGTTTCTCCGACGCTAAGTGCGTCGCTATCCCCCCATTTAGCGGCCACCAAGTCCTCGAGATTGGTCTTCAATACCGCCACGTCGACCAGAGGATCGATCCCCACAACGCTGGCCGACCCACGCCTGCCATCGCTCAATTGAATCTCGGCCGAATGAACACCGGCTACGACATGATAGTTGGTAACAATAAAGCCTTCCTCGTCCACAATCACCCCAGACCCTTCTCCCTGAGAACGGCCGCTACGAGTACTGATATTTACGACACTTGGACCGACATATTGCGCCAGCAAACGCGAAGCCGTGTTAAAGTGGCTTAGATTGAAATCTTGAAGATTTTCGCGAGCAACATCGATCTGAGCACTTTCTTTTGCCTTGGTAAGGGCATACTGAATACGGCCTGCTACCGAGGGAGCAATAAAAACCATCATCAACATGCCAAATACCCAAAGGAGACGACGCAAACGCAAAAGATCTCGTTGCGTCACCGGCTGATTGCTCAAATCAGTCGGCGGCGCCTCAGTAACATCTGAAAGCGTCGGGATCTCGGAAGAAAAAGCCGTCAATTCCGTAGCAGTCTTCGGTTCAAGAGACATTCAGTTCAACCCTCTCGCTAACGCCAACAGGCACAGACTTCCAAAATACTCGCGGAAGAAAGGTCGTCGAGATTGTTCAATTTCTGTACAAGCACTAGTAAGGCGAGCGGCAGATTTCATTACCCAACGCGTAAGTTTTCATCTGCACCTCGCTAACTTCGATTATACAATGATTTTCGATTAGTCGCCCAGATATTGCCCCTTAAACCAGTAGAAGTCCCTCTTTTTCACAGGTCTCCCTACTGAAAATGCCACCAAAATTCTTTCCACCGCCTTCCGAAGCCACGCCAGACGGCCTCATTGCCGTCGGTGGCGATCTCGGTCCTGAATACCTTTTAGACGCCTACCGGCACGGGATCTTCCCCTGGCCCTTCTATGAAGACGAGCCCATGCTTTGGTGGTCGCCCGATCCACGGGCCATTCTGCCGCTCGAGGGACTCTACATTTCACGCCGCTTGCAACGGACACTTCGTAGCGGCAAATTCCTCGTCACTTGCAACCAAGCCTTTGCCGACGTGTTGGCCGGTTGTGCAACGGGACCTGGCCGAGAAGGTGGCACTTGGTTAACCGACGAAATGATTACCGCCTATGTCGCCATGCATCGCTTGGGCCACGCCCATAGTGTCGAAGTATGGCAAGACGGTCAACTGGTGGGCGGCGTCTACGGCATCGCGATCGGCGCGCTCTTCTCTGCGGAGAGTATGTTTTATCGCGCACGCGATGCTTCTAAGGTTGCGCTAGCGCATCTGGTTGCCCATCTCGATGCTCGCGGATACCACATTCTTGACGTGCAACAATGGACTCCTCATACCGGACGGATGGGAGTCGTTGAGATCTCTCGCGACGAATACCTGAAACGCTTGGCTGTGGCGGTTGACCAGCCGATTGCTTTTGGAGAAAAACTGCAAGGCTGAACATTTCGGAATCAATCGTCGAATATCAAACGAATTTGAGAATCAAGCGATTCCACTTGATTCTGAAGCAAATCCCATATGATATCCATGTTCACACCAAAATAGCGATGAATCAAAATGTCGCGTAATCCCGCAATTTTTCGCCACTCGACTTCAGGGTGTGCCTCTCGAAAAGTTTCCGGAATTCCTCTTGCCGCTTCGCCAATGACTTCGAGGTTCCTGAGCACTGCGTCAACCGTCTTGGAGTCACTTTCAAACTCCTCCCGAGACATGCCGGCTGTATAAGCGTTGACTTTGCCAATCGCTTTCAAGATGTCTTGAAGATAAACTTTAGAATCCCGGGGCATGAACCGCCTCCTGGAGGATACCCTTTCGCAACATCGGTTTAATAGCATCCGTCAGAACCAGATCAACGGGACAATTGAAAAGATCCTCCAGGAAAATCTTTACGCCCATATAACTATCGAACGTATTCTTTTTCAGCCTCACCAAAAAATCCAAGTCGCTTGCCATCCCTGCCTCGTCGCGCACCACAGAACCAAACAATTGCAACTGAGAGACTCCCAGTTCGCACAGTTCGGCTCGATGTTGACCAATCTTTCTGAATACATCGTCACGAGAAAGAAGCATGGCCGCACCACCCTTCACTTGGCTTCTGAACATAGAACCTTGAACCCATATCAATAGTATACCACACAGGTCCGCTATCCGATCAATGGTCGCAGAACGCGGTAGCTGATCTCAAGGGATTTGCGGCGGCGTTCGACCGACCCTTCGAAGGCTTCGTCTTCGACTTCCACGCAAACGGGCCCGTCGTAGCCTGCATCGGTCAGCGCGCCGATCCATTGGCCCCAATCGATGTCACCCAAGCCCGGAATTTTTGCCGTACTGCGGTCCATCGGCAAGACGAGCGAGCCGACTTCGTCTAAGCGATGACGATCGATTCGCATGTCTTTGGCATGCGCGTGGAAAATTTTTGCACCGAATTCGCGAATCGGGGCAATCGGGTCCATCAGTTGCATGCGCAGATGCGAAGGATCGTAGTTCAGGCCAAAATTGCTCGATGGAATCGCTGCGAACATCCTGCGCCAGATGTCGGGCGTACGAGCCAAGTTCAGGCCGGTAGGCCAAGTGTCGGCAAAAAGCATCGGACAATTCTCGATGCCAATCCGCACGTGATGATCCTCAGCAAAGCGAATGAGGTCGGGCCAAACTTTCTCGAATCGCTGAAAATTTTCTTCTAGCGACAGCGTGTGGTTGGCCCCAATAAAAGTGTTTACTGTCGACAGCCCCAGCAGCGGAGCTGCGGCGATCACTTTGCGAAGGTGCTCCTGAGCAACGCGAGCTTGCTCTTCATCCGCTGAAAGCGGAATGGAATAGTAGCCTAACGCTGAAATCTCGACGCCATGTTTTTCGCAGAGGGCCCGGACGTCATCGGCTTTCGAGCCAGAAAAGTCGGTGCAATCGATGTGCGTCACCCCACCATACTTCCGATCGGGCCCTCCCGGCGGCCAGCACATCACTTCGACACAGTCGTAGCCGATGTCGGCAGCATGTGCGAGAACTTCCTCAAACGACAAATCGCCAAAAATGGCGCTGACAAATCCGAGTTGCATGATCGAGGTGGGGGTGAAAGGTGAGACGATAGACGCGATCTGATAGATCGCCGGAATTAAGTGACTACAACTTCAGAAACGCCTGCTCAAGATCAGCCTGCAAGTCTTCGACCGCTTCCAAACCAACCGACAGACGAATCATCCCATCGCTGATGCCATGTTTGGCCCGGTCTTTGGCATCGTAACTAGCATGGGACATCGAGGCTGGTTGTTCGATTAACGATTCAACTGCCCCCAGACTCACTGCCAACTGGAACAGGCGGGTTGATTCTACAAAAAGTTTGGCCGCAGCGAAATCGCCGCGTAATTCAAACGACAGCATCGCACCAAAACCGCCCTCCATCTGCCGTCGGGCAACTTCGTGGCCTGGATGATTAGGCAGGCCCGGGTAGAGCACTCTCTCGACCTGCTCGCGCGAGTCGAGCCACTCCGCGATATCTTGGGCCGTACGAGATTGCTCTCGAACTCGAAGTTCAAGCGTCTTCAACCCCCGAGAACACAAAAATGCCTCCAAGGGTCCCATAATAGCGCCGGTCGCGTTTTGGACAAAGTAAAGTTCGTCATAGAGCGACTTATCTCGGACGACAAGCGCGCCGCCCATTAAATCGCTGTGGCCGCCTAAATATTTAGTGGCCGAGTGCATGACAATATCGGCCCCAAGCTCTAACGGTCGAGTCAGCACCGGGGTCGCAAACGTACTATCAATTCCTAGCAGGGCATTGTGGCGGTGAGCTATCTCGGCGCAAACGCCAATGTCGGTGATAGTCATCCGCGGGTTGCCAGGGCTCTCGATCCAAACCAGCTTGGTCGACTCGGTAATTGCCGCTTCCAGATTGCTCGGGTTGGTCGTGTCGACCAAGGAAATGTTTATTCCCGCCCGATCAGTTATCTTATGCAGCAGCCGATAGGTGCCACCGTAGATATCGCTACCCGCGACGATATGGTCTCCCGCACGAAGCATGGCCACGACTCCGTGCGTGGCAGCCATCCCGCTGGCAAAGCAAAGTGCACCGCAGCCTCCTTCGAGCGATGCGAGTGTCGTTTCCAAAGCTTTGCGGGTAGGGTTCCCGCTGCGCGAGTAATCAAACTCTCCCCAGTCACCCGCCCCAGGTTGGACGAAAGTCGAAGCCATGTGAATCGGGCGCACTACGGCACCGGTTGCGGGACATTTTTCGTTGCCGACGTGGATAGCACGGGTGCGGAATTGCATCAGGAGTTGCTCCGGCGATCTGTCAGATCGCGGCTAGGTAATGTCCAACGCTTGCGCAAGATCGGCAATGAGATCTTCCGCGTTCTCGATGCCACAAGCAAGGCGAATCATGTTGTCGGGAATGCCGAATTGCTGTCGATCTTCGGGCGTACACTCGTAGTAACTCATCACGAGCGGTTGCTCGATCAATGACTCGACACCGCCCAAACTTGGGGCGATGCGCGGGATACGCACCGCGTCGACAATGTCGGCGGTTGCCCGCCAGTCGGCATCTTTGACTAGGAAAGTTACCAGACCGCCGTAGCCTCGCATCGTTCGCTTGGCAACTTCGTGGTGAGGATGCGAAGGAAGTCCCGGATAATAGACGCGCTCAATGCGTGGATGTTTTTCCAGGAATTCCGCCATCCGCAGCCCATTTTCGTTGTGCCGCTGCATCCGCAACTCAAAGGTTTTTAAGCCCCGCGATAGTAAGTAGACATTTTGTGGGCCATTGACTGCCCCCATAATGCCACGCAGGTTTCGCACAGAATCCATGTTTTCCTTGGTCCCCACGACCACACCCGCCAACAAATCGTTATGGCCGCCCAGATATTTTGTGGCCGAGTGGAGTACATAGTCGATACCCGCAGAGATAGGCCGCAAATTAAATGGGGTCGCCAGCGTGGCATCAAGGAGCGTTTCCACCCCGTTTTCCAGACCGATCTTGGCAAATAGCTCCGGATCGACGCAGCTCAGTTGCGGATTGGTGGGAGACTCGCTAATAAGAAGCTTCGTTTGCGGAGTGATCGCCGCGGCCATTGCGGCATAATCGCAAGCTGGAACCTGACGGGTCACCACACCAAAGCGTGATAAGTGTTTCGCGCAAAACTCGCGGCTGCGGTGATAACATTCGTCGAAGAAAATTACCTCGTCGCCCGAATTGAGCTTCGCCATCAGTAGGCCCACCATCGCCGCCATGCCGCTGGAAAACAGAAGAGCCTCCTCGCCACCTTCCAAAGCAGCCAGCTTGCGTTCGACAATCCGCTCGCCCGGGTTGCCATACCGCCCATATTCTTCTCGCGATTGGCCCTGCTCGATAAATTCGATGATCGATTGGGTGTCGGTAAACGTATAAGTCGAAGCGCAAAAGATGGGGTCGGTAATCGAATCGCCCAACTTCTGACGGCTCTCGCCGGCATGGACCGACAAGGTCGAGAACTTGGCCTCACCCGAAGTTTCTTCCGGTGGCGTTGGCAAATCGTTATCGGCTGGTTTTGAAGTATCCACAAGACTCATGATAAGGGTCCAGGTCTGAGGGGCAGGGCCAGGATTCGGAGAAACAGGAAAAAGCACGAAAAAAGCCGCACTCACTCTCGGTAAATGCGGCTCGTAAGCTCTTCAAGTTGTTGTTACCAGCCCTCCAGGGTTGGCAACGTTTTGGCTCTTTAGCAGTGAAGGCTGCAAGCGGCCGCAAATCCCAAGTTGTCCCTCAGTGTAAGTGGGGCAGGTCCAGGATGCAAGCACGATTTAAGATTCAGCTCAAATTCCCTGAAAAACGGCTCGTCCTCTACGCTAGCACACGCTGTAGCTCATTTTTTCCGGCTTCTGTGCCGATCAAGAACTCAGCAGCGGGACGCTATTGACCGCTTTGCGACCTCCTGGGACGATTCCCGCCCCGTAAATCTTACCCACTCGATCGCTTGGTGTTGCCATGATTGGATCGTCGTTACGCA
>Ga0114931_10004150_pt1 | contig 18108 bp, 16 predicted proteins | sample 2SBtaG_FD_89579 | JGI IMG/M metagenome (GOLD analysis project Ga0114931, IMG submission 89579) | Deep subsurface microbial communities from Kolumbo volcano to uncover new lineages of life (NeLLi) - 2SBTROV14_V59a metaG | ecosystem: Environmental > Aquatic > Marine > Volcanic | place: Kolumbo...
CATCGCCAAGGGGGACGTCAACGCCATCAACTACTTCGTCGCCCAGAAATACACCGAGGCGCTGCAACAGATCGCCTCGGCGGAGAACCAGAAGGTGATCATGATGCCCCTGGAGGCCTCCAGCCTGATCGGCTCCATCGGCGGTATCGGTGAACTGGCGAAGGAGGCCCTGGGCCGGCGCGACGAGAGGACGTCCTGATGGAGCTGCTCGACCAGCTCGACTACTGGCACTGGTTCGTGCTCGCGGTGGTCCTGGTACTGCTGGAGGTCTTCTCCCCCGGGGTCTTCTTCATCTGGATGGGCATAGCGGCCGGCATCGTCGGCGCCATCCTGCTGGCCTTTCCCGAACTGCACTGGCAGTATCAGCTGCTGATCTTCGCCGGACTCAGTGTTATCGACATCTTCGCCGCCCGGCTGATCCTGCAGCACCACCCCATCCACACCGACGAACCCACCCTCAACCGGCGCGGCGAGCAGTATGTCGGCCGGGTCTTCACCCTGGCCGAACCGATCGTCAATGGCGAGGGCAAGATCCGTGTCGACGACAGCACCTGGAAGGTACGCGGGGCCGACGGCCCGACCGGCCAACGGGTGCGGGTCACCGGGGTCGACGGGGTGGTGCTGCTGGTGCGGCCGGAATCCGGGGACAGCGACGCTTGAGAGCCCGGGCGAGAGGCAGACTGCACCAAGCGCTGAGCGGCGGACTCGCCATACTCGCCCTGGCCCTGCTGATTGGCTGCAGTGACGGGACCCAGGTGCCCCTGCTCGATCTCGGCAAGCCGGCCAGCCCCCAGGAGATCCGGGCCGCCAGCCATCGGCCCGCCACTGCCCAGCCGATCTACCGATTCGGCTTCGACCTGCGCAACGCCCCCCAAGAAGACGCCCGCCAGTACCAACCGCTGCTGGACTATCTGCAGCGCACCACCGGGCTGGCCTTCCAATTGCGCTTCAGCGATAGCGCCGACCGGCTGATCACCGAGCTGCAAGAGGGCCAGCTGGCGTTTGCCGCCATCGGCGCCGGCAGCTATCTCAGTATCCAGCCGTCCGGCCGCCTGGTGCCGCTGGTGCATGGGATCAATGCCCAGGGGGAGGCCGGCTACCGCGCAATCCTGGTGGTGGCCCCGAACAGCCCCCTCCAGCAGGTTCAGGAGCTGCGGGGCCGGCGGCTGGCCTTCGGCAGCCGCCACTCCACCCAGGGCTACTGGATCCCCCGCATCATGCTGGCGCGGGCCGGCCTGGAACTACGCGACCTCGGCGCTTATTTCTTCACCGGCTCTCACCAGGCCTGTGCCGAGGCGGTGATCACCGGCCAGGCGGACGCCTGCGGCCTGCAGGATACCCTAGCGCGACAGTTGATCGCGTCCGGACGACTGGACCAACTGGCGGCCTCGGACCTCTACCCTTCCAGCGGCATCTTCGCCCAGACCGAACTCCCCGCCAGGATTCGCCAGCAGGTGCGCCAGGCCCTGCTCGCCTTCGACCCCCAGGGCCGCGACCGGGACGGCCTCTATCACTGGGACGACACCGAGATGGCCGGCGGCTTCGCCCCGGCCAAGACGGACGACTACAGACCCCTGGCCGACTGGGCCGAACGCCTGAAGCTGCTCAACCCCGGCGGGGGCGAACCATGCGACTGAAGTGGCAACTGATCCTGCTCGGCAGCGGCCTGTTGTCGATGGTGACCCTGGCCATCACCTACGCGGTCTCGGACCTCTACAGCCTTTCCTATCGGCGGCAGGTGCACAATCACAGCATCGGACTCTATCGCACCCTGGCGGAGAGCCTGACCACCCTGGTGATCCGTGGCCGGCCCCTGGAGGTCGAACGGCTGCTCCGCCAGGCCCGCTCCGCCGAACCCGGGATCGCCTACCTCTATGTGACCGACTTCGACGGTCATCTCCTCGCCCACACCTTTGCAGCGGGTTTCCCCCGCGCCCTGCTCTCCACCCTCGATCCCACCCGATCCTCGGCAGTCTACCGGCGTTACCGCACCGCAGCCGGTGCCATCGACCACTTCAGCGCACCGCTGATCGAGGGCATGACGGCCCGGCTCTATATGGGCATGGACGACCACGACTACCGGACCGGACTCCAGGCCCTCTACGCCCGGGTACTGCTGACCGCCCTGCTGGTGATGATCGCCGTCCTGCTGCTGGGGGCCGTCATTGTCCGCCGTATCTCCACCCCCCTGACCGAACTGACCGGCCTGATCGACCGCTTCGGCCGGGGCGCGGCGGTGCAGGCCTCCCAAGTCCCCCAACAGGGCGCCCTGGAGTTGCGCCAGCTGGGGCGGGCGCTGGCCGGCATGATCCGCCAGCGCCATGCCCTGGAGACATCGTTGAAGAGCAGCGAGGCCTATGTCCGCATGCTCTTCGAGACCTCCCCCGCCGGCCTGGCACTGACTCGCATGGACGGTACCCTGGTGGAGGTCAACCCCGCCTATGCGGCCATCATCGGGCGCAGCATCCAAGAGACCCTGGGCATGACCTACTGGGAGATCACACCCGGGGAATACGCCGCCCAGGAACAGGCCCAATTGTGCTCCCTGGAAGAGCGGGGGAGCTACGGCCCCTACGAAAAGGAGTACCTGCACAAGCAGGGACACCGGGTACCGGTGCGGCTCTCCGGTCGTCTCCTGGAACGGGGCGGCGAACGCTATATCTGGTCGGTGGTGGAGGACATCACCGAACAGGTCCAGGCGCAGTGGCAACTGGCGGAAAACGAGGCCCGCTACCGCCAGCTGGTGGACAACATGAGCGACGGCATGGCCCTCTACCAGGTGGTCGGCGATGGGGAGGACTTCGTCTTCAAGGACCACAACCGGGCCGGGGAACGCATCTCCGGGATCCCCAGAGAGACGGTCATCGGCCGCTCGGTGCGGGAGGTCTTTCCCGGCATCGACGCCACCGGGCTGTTCGAGGTCTTCCAGCAGGTCTGGCGCAGCGGCGAGCCACAGCACCACCCGGTGGTCCACTACCAGGACGAGCAACTGGCCCTGTGGGTGGAGAACTATGTCTTCAAACTGCCCAGTGGCGAGATCGTGGCGATCTACGAAGACGTCACCGCGCGCAGACTGGCCGACGAGAATCTGCGCTACCGCTTTACCCTGGAGACCGCCCTGGCCAGGGTCTCTTCCAGTCTCGCACAAGCCAGTGACGAAGCCTTGGATAGCGCCATCGATCAGGCGCTGGAATATATCGGCAGCACAGTGGGTGCCGATCGCAGCTATCTTTTTCAGGTTGATGGGGCAACCAGCAGCTTCAGCAACACCCACGAATGGTGTGCGGAAGGCATCAGCTCGCAGCAGCCGGAACTCCAACAGGTGCCGACGGCGGCGTTCGAGGCCGCATTCACCCGCTTTAGGCTGGGCGAAGTGTTGCATGCACCGACCCCCGAAGCACTGGACGACGAGCTGGCCCCGCTAAGGGATTTCATGCACCAGACCAACATCCAGTCCCTGATCAATGTACCGATCCTGTGGGAAAACCGCTTGCGCGGCGTGGTGGGCTTCGACTCAGAACGCCAAGCCAGGGTCTGGCCGGCGGAGGACATCCAGCTGTTACGGACCGTCACTGAGAGCTTTGGCGCTGCCCTGGGGCGACAGCAGGCCTCCCGGCACCAGCGCGAGCATGCCTGGTTTCTGGAGAGTCTGGACCAGATCTCCGCAGCGCTCGCCGGGGAACCCCACACCACACCCATGCTACGGCATCTAACCCAGCTCATTCTAGAGATCTATGGCACGGACCGGGCTTGGCTGTTGCGCCCATCGGGGGCCGGGAAACCCGGTTACCAAGTGCCTATAGAGACCTCCCGCGAGGAATTCCCCGGTGCCTTTGCGGAAGGCGTGGAGATGCCTGATGATGCGTTCTCCAGGGAAATGATGCGCCGGGTGCTTGTAACCGACCATCCCCTGGTCGTGCAGACCAAAGAAGTTTCCGATCCTCCCGAGTATCTGCTTCTGCACCGGATTCAGAGTCAGATGGTGATGGCCCTGCGACCTCGGATCGGCGATCCCTGGGTGCTGGGTGTCCATCAATGTTCCCGCCAGCGCAGCTGGAGTCCTACGGAACAACGGCTGTTCCAGGCCATCGCCGAGCGCGTGAGCCTGGCGTTGTCCAGCAGTCAATTACTAGAACAGATCCGCCAGAGCGAACGCCGGCTGCTGGCGGCCGAGCATCTGGCGCGTATCGGCAACTGGAACTTGGACCTCACCAGCGGCCAGGCCATCTGGTCGGAGGAGGAATTCCGCTTGTTGGGCTATGGCCCAGGTGGGGTCACCCCCTGCGCTGACAACTTCATGCGCGTGGTCCACCCGGACGACCGTCAGGCGGTACAGGCAGAGATGCAGCGGGTCATGCACCCGGAGGAGACGGCCCCCTACCATATCCAGCACCGGGTCATCGGCGCCGATGGCATCGAGCGGGTGGTGGAGGAGCGCGGTGATGTCACCTTCGATACCCAGGGACAGCCGCTGCGCATGTTCGGCACCACCCAGGACATCACCGAGCGGGTACGCCTGGAGCGGGAACTGGAGTCGCACCGTGAGTACCTGGAGCAGCTGGTGGAGGAGCGCACCTCCACCATCCGCCAGCAGGCGCGGATCATCGACCAGACCCATGATTCAGTGGTGACCACCGACCTGAAGGGCCAGATCACCAGCTGGAACGGTGGCGCCGAACGCCTGTTCGGCCTCCCGGCCGATGCGGCCCTGGGCCGGCACATCTCCCTGGTCTACCCCGAGTCCCGGCATGCCTGGCTGGAACAGCAGGTCATCCCGTCACTGCGCGCACAGGGCCAACTCGAGACCGAGGTAGAGGTGCGACGGGCGGACGGTTCCTGCTTTCCCGCCCACCTCTCCTTCTCCCTGCTGTACGACGAGCAGGGGGAGCCCAGCGGGATGGTGTGCTACTCCATCGACCTGAGCACGCTCAAGCAGCGGGAGGCGGAACTCGACCAGCTCAACCGCCGCCTGCAGGCCTCCAACAAGGAGCTGGAGGCCTTCGCCTATGCGGTCTCCCACGACCTGCGTGCACCCCTGCGCGCCATCGATGGTTTCAGCCTGGCCCTGGCGGAAGACTACGGCGCCCAGCTCGACGCCACCGCTCACGACTATATCCAACGGGTCCGACGAGGGGCCCAGCGCATGGGACAGCTGATCGACGACATGCTCCAGCTCTCCCGGGTCAACCGGGGTGAACTACAATGGCAGGAGGTGGACCTCTCGCCCATGGCCCGGCAGGTCATGGAGGAGCTGCAGGCCGCCGATCCCGAACGCCACCTGGAACTGATGCTGGAGCCGGGGCTGAGAGTGCGCGGCGACCCCAGACTGCTGCGGGTGATGCTCGACAACCTGCTGGGCAACGCCTGGAAGTTCACTGTCAAGGAGACGGTGGCGCGGATCGCCTTTCAGCGGATGGCGGGAGAACGCGCGGTTTTCAGGATCAGCGACAATGGTGTAGGCTTCGATATGCGCTATCGGGACAAGCTGTTCGGCGCCTTTCAGCGACTGCACCGGATCAGTGAGTTCCCCTGTACCGGGGTGGGGCTGGCCACCGTGCAGCGCATCGTTCACCGCCATGGGGGCCGGGTCTGGGCCGAAGCGCGAGAGTCTGAGGGTGCCAGCTTCTACTTCACCCTCGAACCCTACCAGGACCAGGAAAGCGACCCGACAGAGACCTCGAGAGGGTGACCGGATGGCGCGCAAGACCCTACTGCTGGTGGAGGACAACCCGGACGACGAGGCCCTCACCCTGCGCGCCCTGCGCAGACACAACCTGGGCAACGAGATCCTGGTGGCGCGGGATGGTCAGGAGGCCCTCGACTACCTATTCGCCGAGGGCGACTACCGTGAACGGGACCCGCAACAGCTGCCCCAGGTAATCCTGCTCGACCTCAAACTGCCCAAGGTGGATGGCCTGCAGGTCCTCGAACGCCTGCGCGCTGAGCCACGCACCCGGCGCATCCCGGTAGTGGTGCTCACCTCCTCGAGTGAGGAGCGGGACATCGTCCGCAGCTATGACTTGGGCGCCAACAGCTATGTCCGCAAGCCGGTGGACTTCGAACAGTTCATCGAAGCGGCGCGCCAGCTGGGGCTCTACTGGCTGGTGCTCAACGAGGCCCCCGATGGGCGGGAGTAACGCCACCCCCCTGCGGCTCCTGATCGTCGAGGACTCGGAAGACGACGCCCTGCTGGTAGTGCGGGAGCTGCGACGGGGCGGTTACGACCCGCACATGACACGCGTCGATTGCGCCGCCGAGATGCAGTCCGCCCTGGCCACCCAGGAGTGGGACCTGATCGTCGCCGACCACAATCTGCCCGGCTTCGACTCCAGCGAGGCGCTGGTCCTGGCGCGCCGGCGCGACCCCAATACCCCCTTTATCCTGGTCTCCGGCAGCATCGGCGAGGAGATCGCGGTGGACGCCATGAAGTCCGGCGCCCACGACTATGTGATGAAAGACAACCTGGCGCGCCTGCTGCCCGCCATCGAACGGGAACTGCGGGAGGCTGAGAACCGGCGCGCCCACCAGCAGGCCGAGGCCACCATCCGTCACATGGCCTTCCACGACGGTCTCACCGGACTGTGCAATCGCAGTGCCTTCGAACAACTGCTCGAGGAGGCGGTCGTCTCGGCGCAGCCAGAGGGGCATGCCCTGCTCTACCTCGACCTGGACCAGTTCAAGCTGGTCAACGACTCCTGCGGCCACCTGACCGGCGACGAGCTGCTGCGCCGTCTGGCCAAGCGCCTGCTGGGCAAGATTCGAGAGACCGACAGCCTGGCCCGCCTCGGCGGCGACGAGTTCGGCATCCTCCTGAAGCACTGCCCGGCAGCGCGCGCCGAGCACATCGCCCAGGAGCTGCTCGACACCCTCAAGGGCCACCCCTTCATCTGGGGAGAGCGCAGCTTCAACATCGGCGCCAGCATCGGCCTGGTGCAGATCGACGGCCACCAACCGCCCCAGGAACTGCTCCGACTGGCGGACATGGCCTGCTACGCCGCCAAGGGACGTGGGCGCAACCGGGTTCATGTCTACCGCGAGGGGGATGAAGAGCTGAACCTCCGCCAGGGTGAGATGCAGTGGCTGCAACGTCTGCAAGAAGCCATGGCGGGCCAGGGCCTGCTGCTCTACCGGCAGCGCATCCAGCCCCTGCAGGGGGGCGACCCCCACCAGGAACTGCTGCTGCGCCTGCGCGACGAGAGCGGCCAGATCATCACCCCGGACCTTTTCATCCCCGCCGCCGAGCGTTACGACCTGATGGCGGAGATCGACCGCTGGGTCATCCAGCACGCCTGCGCCCGCCTGGCCCAGGCGGGCCATGCTGACCCCATCGCGGGGGGTACCAACTTCATCAACCTCTCTGCCACCTCCCTCAGTGACGAGGGACTGGCCGGTTATATCCAGCAACAACTGGCCGGGTACGACCTCCCACCCGGACGGGTCGGCTTCGAGATCACCGAGACCGCGGCGATCGCCGACTTCGACTGCGCCCTGCGGCTGATCAAGGCCCTGCGCGGCCTCGGTTGCCCCATAGCGCTGGACGACTTCGGCACCGGCATGAGCTCCTTCACCTATCTCAAGTCCCTGAGTGTGGACTTCGTCAAGATCGACGGTAGTTTCGTGCGCGACATGCTGGCGGACGAGATGGACTGCGCCATCGTCGAGGCGATCAACCGGATTGGGCACATCGCAGGCATCCACACCATCGCCGAATACGTCGAGACCGAGGCGCTGCTACAGCGTCTCACCCGCATGGGGGTGGATTACGCCCAGGGCTGGGCGGTGCATCGCCCCAGCAGATTCAGTGACGGCCAGTCTGTGGGAACAGCCTAAAGAAAGCCCCCCCGTTGACGCCAACCTGCGTACCCACGAAGAAGGGGAGTCCGCTCTCGCCAAGCGCGTAACCCATTGCCTATTCTGGACACATCATGGAGAAGATCACCGAGAAGGTCCTGCTGGTGGATGATGACCGCCACCAACTGGAGACCATAACCCAGCAGGTGGGTCAACGCATCAATCTGCAGACGGCCACCAGCGGTGGTGACGGGCTGCAGGCCGTGACCGATGCCGGGCCCTTCGCCGTGATCGTCTCGGATCTGGAGATGCCGAACATGGACGGCCTCGAATTGCTCACCAAGGTGCGCGTCCGGGCCCCCAATACCGCGCGAATCCTGCTCGCTGACAGGTTCGACCAGGAGCTGCTGATCGATGCGATCAACGAATGCAATATCCTGCGTTTCTACCACAAACCGGTCGACCCCCCCGACTCTACGAGGCGATCATCGACGGTATCCAGCAATACCGCGCCACCATCGCCGACAAGGTGCTGCTCGGCAAGACCCTCAATGGGCTGGTCGATCTGCTCTCCGACCTGCTCAAGCTGGCCAATCCCAATGCCGCGCAACGGGCCGAGCAGAGCAAGCAGCGGATGCACCATATGCTTCGCCACCTGGGGATCGAAAAGGGCTGGCCCTACGAACTGGCCAGCAAGCTCTACTACCTCGGCCATATCACCCTGCCCCCACGACTGGACGAACCGCCAGGCCAGGCGCAGACGCCCAATGCAGAGCCGGCCGTGCAGATAAAGAATCTGCCTCAGACCACGAGCTGGCTGCTCAGGCACATCCCCCAGTTCGCTTCCATCGCCGACATGATCGAGCAGCAGGAGGCTCCACTGGATCGACTCCCCTTGGGGGATGGGCTCACCCCCCAGCAGAAGGTGCTGCTGGGGGGGCAGATGCTGCGGGTGGTCACGGCCTATGAAGGGCTGATCCGCGAGGGCACCACGGCGGATGCCGCCATCTCCAGCCTCCAACAGCAAGCCGACGCCTACAACCCCGCCCTGGTACACGCCCTGGCCATGGGTGACCGCAGCGAGGGACGGGTGGAACTGCACGAACTGCCGGTAGAGAAGCTCGAAGTGGGGATGGTCCTCAACCAGGCGATCCGCAGCAAGGCGGGCGCCCTGCTGGTCGCCCGGGGTCACCCGATCGACTCCGTGATCAAGCTGCGTCTGTTGGTGGCCAGGGAGACCGGAATCATCTCCGGCACCTTCCAGGTGATGACCTCCGCCTGAGGGTTGGACGAAGCCACTACCAGACAACCGATAAGAAAACCAGGAGAATAGCGATGCACGAAGAGAGCGGACTCAGCAACCTGGAGGCGTCCCAACTCAGTGGTGACCAGGTGGTCCTGCTCTACCGCCAGGGAGAACACGAGGTCTACTGGATAGGGACCCGTCAGGAGACGGTGTTCCGCTGCAACAGCTATCTGCTGCGGGATGGTGCCGAGCAGATCCTCGTCGACCCGGGCGGGCGTACGGAGTTCGCGCAGACCCTGCATCGGGTCAGCCAGATCTGCCCGCCGGAGCAGATCAGTGGCATGGTGATCAGCCACCAGGACCCGGATGTGGCCGCCTCCATGGGGGAGTGGCTGGCCCGCAAGCCCGGCATGCGGGTGTTCACCCACCCTCGGGTGCATATCCTGCTCTCCCACTATGGCGTGGCCGACTACGAACTCTTCCCGGTGGAGCGGGACGGCCGCTTCGAACTCCCCTCCGGCGCCTTCATCCAGTTCGTCGACGCCCCTTTCCTGCACTCCCCGGGCGCCATCACGACCTATGACAGCGGTTCGCGCTACCTCTTTTCGAGTGACATCTGGGCGGCCATCACCCCGGAATGGCGGCTGCTGGTGGAGGATTTTACCCGCCACCGGACCAAGCTCGATCTCTTCCACGCGGAGTACATGGCCTCCAACATCGCCGCCCGGGGCTTCGTAGAGCGGATCGAGAGTCTCAAGATCGATGCCATCCTGCCCCAGCATGGCGAGATCATCCCCGGCGAGATGGTACCCCAGGCCCTCGACTACCTGCGCCAGCTGCGCTGTGGTACAGACCTGCTCTATCCCGACCTCACCCCCTGACCAGCGCCCGGCGAGCCGGGGCAGGAGAACAAACGTGAACTTTATCGACTGGAGTGACGACTACGAACTGGGAGACGAACTCATCGACGCCCACCACCGGGTCTTCTTCGAGATGGTGCGCGACCTGGTGAACCTGGACCAGCGCGGACCGCACCGACTCGACGTCAGCGAGGTGCTGCGGTTTCTCACCAGCTATATCGCCATGCACTTCCTGGCCGAGGAGCAGTTGATGGAACGCCTCGGATATACCGATATCCAGGAGCATCGGCGCATCCACCGGGCCTTCACCGAGCAGGTGAGCCGCCTGGTCCGTGAGCTGGAGGAGGATCCAGCCGCCCACGGCCTGGAGGAGCTGCTGGCGCTCTCACAGCAGTGGTTTCTCGAACACATCCTCCAGGAGGACATGAAGATCGGCCCGGCGATCCGGGGTTCAGGGGCGTAGCACCAGCTTGCCCTGGGTGTGACCCTGCTCGATCAGGCGGTGGGCCTGGGCTGCCTGGCTCAAGGGCAGCACCCGGGCCACCTGGATACGCAGCCGCCCCTGCTCGATCAGCACGCCGCAATGTTCCAGGATCTCGCCCTGATGGGCGCGGGCCTGGGGCAGGTCCCGCAGCATGGGGGTGAGCATCAGGGTGAAACCGATACGCAGGTTGCGGTTTCGTGCCTCCCGCCAATCCATGTCAGCGCCCGGGTCGAGCAGGGTCACCAGGTCGCCATAGTGGGCGGTGAGCGGGATCGATTGCCGGAACACCGCCGGGCCCACCGTGTCCAGCACCAGATCGGCGCCGCGCCCGCCGGTCAGCCTCTCGACCCGCGCGGGCAGGTTCTCCTCCTGATAGCGGATCACCTCGTCCGCCCCCAGGGCGCGCACGAAATCGGCCTTCTGACGGGTACTGACGCTGGTCAGCACCCGCGCCCCCACCGACTTGGCCAGCTGGATCGCCACATGTCCCACCCCTCCTGCTCCGGCATGGATCAGCACCGTCTGGCCAGATGTCAGGCGGGCACGGTCGAACAGGGCCTCCCAAGCGGTGATCAATACCAGCGGGCCCGCCGCGGCGGCCTCGATGGTCAGTGACTGGGGTACCGGGCGGCACACCGCCTCCTCCGCCAGGGTGAACTCCGCGTAATTACCCAGGGCCCCCCCCAGGCCACCACTGCAGAACCAGACCCGATCTCCAGGCCGGAAGCGGGTCACCGCCGGGCCACTCTCCACCACCTCGCCGGCCCCATCGCAGCCCAGCACCGCCGGCAACCCGTCGGCCAGCAGGGGTCCACGACCTCGCAATTTGGTGTCGATGGGGTTCACCCCGGCCGCCAGCAGGCGCACCTTGAGCTGCGTGGGCGAGGTGATCTCGGGTTCCGGCAGCCGTTCGACCTGCAATACCTCCGGTCCACCCGGGGCATGCATCACCACCGCCTTCACGACTGCGGCTCCCCGATCGGTGCCAGCAGGGCGTAGAGGATCCAGGCGAACCAGGAGACGAAGATCACCGCCAGTACCCAGAACAGCTTCTCCGCGCCCCTGGTTCTATCTGAACCGAGGATCAGTACAATGGGCAGGAACCAGACGATCAGCGTGAGCAGCAGCGCCCCCACGCCCAGACCCAGGATGGTAGACATCTCGTGGTTTTCCTCTCAAATCGATATCAGACAAGTTTGCACCCCCCATGAACCCGCTTCAAGCCATCCGGGCCCATCAAAAACGGCTGCGCCAATGCCACCGCTGCCCCGACATGCTCGGCCCGGTGGTCATCGGCAGCCCCCTGGTCTCACCGGTGATGCTGATCGGCCAGGCACCAGGGGAGCGGGAGGGGGCGGCCGGTCGCCCCTTCGCCTGGACCGCCGGTAAGACCCTGTTCAACTGGTTCGCCACCATCGGCCTTGAGGAGGCGGGGTTTCGCGAGCGCGTCTACATGGCCGCGGTCTGCCGCTGCTTCCCAGGGAAGCGGCCCCGCGGGGGCGACCGGGTGCCCAGCCGGGAAGAGATTGCCAACTGTCGGCCCTGGCTGGAGCGGGAGTTCCAGCTGCTGGGCCCCGAACTGGTGATCCCGGTGGGGCGGCTGGCGATCGGCCAACTGCTCCCCCACGATGGGCTCAGCACGGTGATCGGCCAGTCTCACCGGATCAGGCTGGCCGGCCGGGCGTGTGACCTGATCCCCCTGCCACACCCCTCCGGCGCCTCCACCTGGCACCGCACCGAACCCGGCAAGAGCCTGCTGCGAACCGCCCTAGGGCTGATCGAACAGCACCCGGCCTGGCGGCGGATACTGGCCCGCGGGTGAATGGTCTTCGGCCTCGGTTTGCCGCAGAATAGGGGACTCTTTCACACCAAGGAACCAACATGTCGGAAGAAGCCGGACGATTTACCATCCAACTCGAGCAGGAGGAGGACTACGCCTTTCGCGTCAAGTTCGATCTCAAGAAAGCGGATGACATCCTCATGGACGAACCCCCGCCCCTGGGTGAGCGCAACGGCCCCAACGCCTCGCGCCTGCTGGCCGCCGCCGCCGCCAATTGCCTCAGCGCCAGTCTGATGTACTGCCTGGCGCGGGACGAGGTGCCCGCCCACAGCGTCCACACCGAGGCCACCTGCACCCTGGTGCGCAATGCCAAGAAGCACCTGCGGGTGGGTCGCCTGGACGTGCGCATCACCGCCGACGACCGCCTACTGGCCTCGCGGCGCAAGGAGCGTTGCCTGACCCTGTTCGAAGACTTCTGCGTGGTTACCGCCAGCCTGCGCCAGGGCATCCCGGTGGGGGTGGAGCTGTTCGACCAGGCGGGGGAACTGCTGCATCGCTCGGAGTGACGCCATGGGGGACAGGATCAAGCTACAGACCGCCGCCGGCGAACCCTTCGGCGGCTACCTGGCCGGCCCACAGGAGGCCCGAAGTGCGGTACTGATCCTGCACGAGTGGTGGGGCCTGCTGCCCCACAACCGGGCCTGGGCGGACCGACTGGCCGAACTGGGCTACCTGGCCCTGGCGCTGGACCTGTACGACGGCCGCACCACCGACGACCCGGAGCAGGCCGGCGCTTGGATGCGTGGTATCGACCAGGCCCTGGCCGACGCCAAGCTCGATGCCGCCCTCGACTTCCTGGCCCAGCCGGGACGGCACATCGCCAGCTACGGCTGCTCGTTCGGCGGCAAGCAGTCGATGCGCGCCAGCCTGCTGACCCCCGGGCGGGTCGATGCCACCATCCTCGCCTACTGCGCCATGGAGACCGACGTGGAGCGGCTCAAACGGCTGCGCGGGCCGGTGCTCGCCATCTACGCCCGCCAGGAGCGCGGCTGGCCAAAAAAACAGGAGGAGTTCGAGGTGGCGATGATGTTCGCCGGCAAGGAGCAGGAGGGGGTCAGTTACGATGCCGCCCACGGCTTCACCAACCCCGCCAGTCCGCGCTACGACGCCAGCGCCGCCCAGGCGGCCTGGGAGGTCCTGGTGCGCTTCCTGGAGCTCAATCTCGGCCGTCCCTGAAGGCCTGGCGGTGCTCAGCGGCGTTGGCCACAGCGGGGCAGGCCATGAGCGACTGGCGATTCAAGATCGGCCACCGGCAGCCGATAAGGGGCTATAACCCCTCGACGGTAATGCTCTGGTGCTTCAAATGTTACGCAACTTCCGCCTCAAGACCCAGTTCTATACGATCATCGCCCTCACTGTCTGCATCCTCCTGGTCGCCGGGGGGGTGATATTCAGTACCATCTCCCCCATTGAGCGGGAGTGGAATTCCTACCAGCGTGACGTGGCGCGACGGCAGGCGCTGCTGATGGAGATCCGCGCCCAATTCGGCTATGGCGGGGCCATTCACAACTTCAAGAACTATGTCCTGCGGGGTGCGCAGAAGTACCTGCCACGGCTGGAGAAGAACTTCTTCCGGCTCGACACCCTGTTCAGCGAGTACGCCGCCCTGCCCGCACTCTCACCCGCCGAACGACAGGCCCTGAAGGATATCAAAGAGGTGGCGGACCGCTATCGGGACCATGTCCAGATCATTCAACGGATGAGCCTGGCGGGAAAGACACCCCGCCAGATTGATGCCCAGGTCAAGATCGACGACGGCCCGGCGCTGCGGGGATTCCTGGTCCTCGACGAGGCCTACCGGCGGCTCACCGAGCAGACCAGCCAGGCCCTGACCCGGCAGATCGCCGGGGCCCTCTCCAGCGGCATCTGGGGCGGATTGCTGCTGATCTTCTTCATCGCCTCCGGGCTGACGCTATTGAGCCGCACCCTCATCGGCGGTATCACCAGCGTCCGGGACGCCATGCGCAAGGCAGAGAGCGATCACGACATCAGCACCCGCCTGCCGACCCAGGGGCAGGACGAGATCCGTGAGCTGGCGGCCTCCTACAACGGCCTGATGGATCGCTTCGTGGAAATGGTGACCGAGGTGGCGATAGCCGCCTCCACGGTCGGCGTGGTGACCGTGGAGCAGAGCCAGCAGGTCGAACGTACCGTCTCCGGGGTGCGCAAGCAGCATCGGGAGATCGAACAGGTGGCCACCGCCATCAACGAGATGTCGACCACCGTGCAGGAGGTGGCGGCCAACATCAACCGGGCGGCCGATGCCGCCGCCAATGCCAATATCGAGGCAGAGCAGGGCCAGCAGGTGATGACCGCTACCATTGCCTCGATCAACAGCCTGCACAGCCGCGTAGACACCTCGACCCAGGTCATCTCGCGCCTGGACCAGGAGAGCCTGGAGATCAGCAAGGTGCTGGAGGTGATCAACGCCATCTCCGAGCAGACCAACCTGCTGGCCCTGAATGCGGCGATCGAGGCGGCCCGCGCCGGTGAACATGGCCGGGGATTTGCCGTGGTGGCCGATGAGGTGCGCGCCCTGGCGGGCCGCACCAAGGGCTCGACCAACGAGATCTCGGAGATGATCGGACGACTGCAGAGCGAGGCCCGCGAGGCGGTCGCGGTGATGACCCAGAGCCGGGAGGATGCCCAGACCAGCGCCAGCCAGGCCCACAAGGCGGGAGAGGCCCTGGCCCATATCGTCGCGGATATCGGCACCATCACCGAGATGACCACCCAGATCGCCACGGCGGCGGAGCAGCAGAGCCACGTCAGCGAGGAGATCAACACCAATGTCGCAGACATCAACCGGCTGGCGGCCGATACCTTTCAGATCGCCGAGGAGACCCTTTCGGCCTCCAGCATCATCGGCGCGCGGGTCGACGATCTGACCGCCCACGCCTCGCAATTCAACCTGCACAACGTCAGGGTGAGACTGGAACAGGCCAAGGCCGCCCACCTCTCCTGGCGCATCCGTCTGCGCAGCTTCCTCGATGGCAAGGGCGGCCTCAGCCGGGAGCAGGCGGTCTCACACAAGGAGTGCGTGCTGGGTAAATGGTACTATGGCTCCGGCCTCCAGGAGCTGGGCCAACTGCCGGCGATGGCCGAACTCGAAGAACCCCACGCGGAACTCCACCGCCTGATCGCCCGGGTCATCGAATTCAAAGAGGCGGGCCATCTTGCCGAAGCCGAAGCGGAGTACGCCAAGGTCGACGCCCTGTCGGGGCGGATCGTGAGTCTGCTGGGGCGGTTACAGCAGCAGATCCCGGCCAACCCGGCAGCCGCCTGACCAGACCGGCAAGGGCGATCGCCAACACCACTGAGAACGGGGTGCCGGTCCGCGCATGCGCGGCAGATTCGCGCTGATCCAGCCCCTTGCAACGGGCAACGCCCTTGGTGCGATGAGGAAGGCGATGGTTCTGTGCCCATCCGCCAGCACGAAAAGGAGATCGGCAGCCATTCCAGGGATCAGTGGGAATCCACCTCAGCCTCCAACATGGCCTCCACTACGGCGCACCAGGCGCTGGCCAGGTTGTGCAGATTGTAGCCACCTCCCCCGAGGGCCAGCAGACGGCCCTGGCAATGCCGCTCAGCCAGGATGCAGAGACGGCTGGCGGCGTGCCGAGGGGCGGTGCTGCTGTACGCCAGATGGGTGAGTGGATCACCGGCCAGGCTGTCGGCCCCACACTGCAGCAGGATGAATTCGGGTGCGGCCGACTCGATGAAGGTCTCCACCGACTCCCAGGCGCGCAGAAAGGCCCGATCGTCCGCCCCCGGCGGCATGGGGATGTTGAGCTTGCACCCCTTGGCCGCCCCCCGGCCGGTCTCACCGAGGGCGCCCGTACCTGGATAGAGGTAGTGACCGTCCTCGTGCAGGTCGGCGAACATCAGCCCCGGGTCCGCCTCGAAGGCGTAGAAGACCCCGTCGCCATGGTGGGCGTCTATGTCCACATAGGCGACAGACTCCACCCCATGGCGCTGGCGCAGGGTCTCGATGGCCACCCCACAGTCGTTGAAGACGCAGAAACCGGCGGCGCCATCACGCCGCGCATGATGGAGTCCGGCGATGGGCACGAAGGCGCGGCGAACCTGGCCGCTGAGCTGATCATCCAGGGCCTTCAGCACCGTCCCCACCACCCTTGCGGCGGCCTGGTAGACGCCGGTGAAGGCGGGGGTGTCGCCGGCATCGAGAAACCCTTCGCCCGTAAGCGACAGGGACTGGACGCGCCGCACATACTCAGGGGTGTGGAAACGCTCAATGGCCGCTGCCTCGGCCATCGCCGGGGGCGCGACATGGCAACGCCGGGCCAATCCCCGGCGCTGAAACTCGTCCCAGAAGGCGCTGAAACGGGCCGGGCCAAAGGGGTGGTCGACACCGAAATGATAGGCCCCCAGTGCCGTCCCGGCATAGACCGCGAGGGGCTTCATCCCCCTTCCGGGTAGCCGATCCCGCAGCCTCCCAGGCCGCAGTAGCCATTGGGATTCTTTGCCAGGTACTGCTGATGGTATTCCTCGGCGTAGTAGAAGGGCGGGGCCCTGAGGATCTCGGTGGTGATCGGCGCCCCGCTTGCCTGGCGCAGGGCGTACTGGTAGACGTCCCGGCTCTGCTCGGCCTGTTGCTGCTGGTCCTCATCGTAGCAGTAGATACCCGAGCGGTACTGGGTTCCGATATCGTTGCCCTGGCGCATCCCCTGGGTAGGGTTGTGGCCCTCCCAGAAGGCCCGCAGCAGCGACTGATAGTCGATCCGCTGCGGATCGAACACCACCCAAACCACCTCGTTGTGGCCGGTCATACCGCTGCAGACCTCTTCGTAACTGGGATTGGGGGTGAAACCGGCGGCATAGCCCACGGCGGTGACATAGACCCCCGGCAGCTGCCAGAAGCGTCGTTCGGCGCCCCAGAAACAGCCCATGCCGAACAGGGCCTGCTGCATTCCGGGGGGCAGGGGGCCGGCCAGGGGGTGGCCGTTGACGAAGTGGCGGCCCGGTGTGGTGATGGCCTGGCGACGCCCTGGCAGGGCCTCCTCCGGCTCGGGCATCTCGGTCTTGCGGCCTAGTCCAAACATGGCAACCTCCAACTCTTGATCGTTGGAGACTATAGCCGCATTTGGCATCAATACTTACCCCACGGCTTCTGGGGTGTAGTCGATACGCAGAGGTGGGGTTAAATGAGCTTCAGAGAGTAGAGGGCATAACCGGCGCCGGCCAGCAGGGCCAGCAGGCCCATCCACAGGGCCACCCGGGAGCCGCCACCGCTGGACTTGCGCATCGCCTGATCGGCAAGGTGCTCGTCCAGCAGCTGCTCCACGGTCTCGGTGGCGACCGAGTTGGCGACATCGCGGGAGACCTGGGTGGCGGTCTCGTGGGCCTGGGCCTCCATGGTTCCCTCGGTAACCACGCGGATGTGCTCGATCATCTCGTGCTTCTCCGGCACCTGGGCGAGGATCTCCTCCTTCAGCTGCTGCAGGCGCTGGGAGAAGTCGTTGGCCACCTCCTGGATCTGCTCGTAGATACTGGCCTCGATCATGCCGGCGACGCTACGCTCGTTGATCTGGCGGACGAACTCCTGCAGGTCTTGATTGACCTGGCTGACGATCTGGTTGCGCAGGGCCTCCGTGTCCACCTCGGGGGGCCGCATGCCCTCCAGGCTGCGCTCCACCAGGGAGGCCACCATGGGCTGGAGCATATCGTCCACCGCCGCCCTGGCCGCATCCCGGGCGGTGGACTCGGCCGCCTCGCGGGCCAGCTCGGTGGCGCTGGCCTGGGCCGCCTCCCGGGCCGCCACGGTGGCCAGGGCCCGGACCTCATCCGCCGACAGACCGCTGACCGCCACGGGCTCGGTAGTCGGGCTCACCGGCGTGCTGGCCACCTGAGGGGACGGGGGCGGGGC